>JACKQG010004853.1_pt1 | contig 15326 bp, 10 predicted proteins | sample 8237621 | NCBI WGS metagenome assembly JACKQG01 (sample SAMN15677084, study PRJNA649215) | marine metagenome | biome: marine; feature: Black Sea; material: saline water; isolation source: suspended particulate matter (SPM) from the Black Sea western gyre | collected 2013-06-09/2013-06-10 | depth... | reverse complement strand
ATGTGTTAAGCACGCCGCCAGCGTTCATTCTGAGCCAGGATCAAACTCTCCAGTTTTATCCTTTGTTCTTACTAAACTCTTTAAAGTCTTGTTTTAGACTTAGCTCTTCAAATTTCTCACTGACCAATTTTCAAAGATCAAAAAATCCATATTCTTAACTTCTAAAGAACCCACACAAGATATATGAATTTCTTTTTTTTGTCAAACACTATTTCATTTATTTTAAATAAATATTTTCCATTATCTTAAAACAAGACCCAAGGGCAGTTTTTCTCCAAACTGCTCATTCTTTTCTTTTGCCGCCATATCCACTCGTTCATTCACCATCCTGACAACAGAATTTTTAGCCTTTCTCGTTTGCAGCCAGGTGGTAATTCTCATGATCTCTTCCGGCTCCATATCCCTTGTTCTATCTCCTGTTTTTCTTGCTATCTGAGCAACCATTGTTTCAACGGGATCATTGTTCTGCCATTTTTTTTTCATGACCGGTTTTATCCATTTCATCACCTCTTTTGATGGCACCACCCGGTCAACAGAACCATATAACAATTGCCTTGCTCCCAACCTGGAAAGTGTCCAGAAAAGGTTGACCTGATTTTTCCCGGGTTTTAATAAGGGCAGAAGCGCTTTTCCCAGCACCACTTTATCCTTGACCAGAAGTCTTTCCATATTGCCCAGTGCCATCCACAACTCTATCTGCTCCTGGGGAGACAATTTATAACGGGTATTTTTACCCTTTATTAACAGGGGAAACATATCCTGAAACAGCTGGCGTTGCTGGCCAGCTCCCAGACCTGCAGCTATTCTTCGGATAAAAACCCACCATTCAAGCCTGTTCTGGATTGTTTTTTCAAACTGTATGCCGCCAAGATAGATCTTCCACATTTTTTTTGCCCGCTCATAATCAAATGCATCTCCAAACCCTGGACGTATGCAGAACCCTGTCAGGTTAAGCCATCTTGCTTCATGGGCAGGCGAAAAGGCTCTTGTGTGCTCAAGTTCAATTAGTTTATCGGCAATGACCCGCAAAAAAGACAATGGCCAGTCTGCTTTTTTCCGGTCAATGGATTCTTCAATCTGCCTGGCAATGATATTCAGTGCATCATCTTTATCAGATTCATCCGTAAATATCTGGTGAACCCTGTGACAGGCATCTGTTATCATCCCATCATCATAAACCTCTGCATCTTCACACGCGATCCCTGTCTGCTGATCCCTCAACTGGAACTGCAATTTCCATTTATGGTCACTGACCCCGGAATGACAATACATTAAAAGCGTACCCATTTCAGTATATTCCGCCCCGATACTCACGGGAATCATTTTTTTCTCACCGCTTTTACCGAATCGGATAATGGTCTTAAGCGGTGCCATGGAAGAAAATGAATCATCAATGTTAACCAACCTGCCCGCTATATCCCCGGATCGATAACTTGAATGAAAAATGTCAAAGCTGACGGGTTCATTTGCCCTGACCTCATATTTCATTTGGGCAAGATCAATAAAAGAACCCTCATCCAGCCCCCTTTCCACCACACACATAGCTTTTGCAGCATTTTCTTCTTTAATGGTAACCCCTATATAATAGCTTCGGGGACTGCCGGAACCCACTTTCACCCCTTGTCCCTGTTTTACCAGGCCATAATATGAGGCGCCAATCCCTACAGACAGTTCAGGATTCGGATTTTCAAGAATCTGGGGCAGCGTTGAATCTGTTGACTTAAACCATTTTCCAATGGCTTTTCTGATCCTTTCCTGGGCAAGAACTGGTTTAAGTGTTCCCCCATTAAACAAAATAAAATCAGGCATGGGATCTTTTAAAAGATTTTTCTGGACATTTAGTCTGTGATGTTCCAGAAACCTGATGATATGCCGGGTAATAGCAGAGTCTTTTTCAAAGACAAGGCCAAAATCAGTGATCTCTTTGCCCTTGTCAATGCTCAAGCTTTCCATGGATTCAACATAGGGATAAAAATCATCCAGCAATATGGCTTCAACCTCCTGTTTTGTCAGATCTGCGGCAAGGGTACCTGCAATCAAAGACCTGCCTTCACCTTTGATTGTTATCCTGACTAAAGGTTCTTTGTTCTCAAGTATTTTTTCCTTGGCTTCGCGGCATCGATGGCACAGGGTCTTCCACTTATCTGCCGTTAATTGAGTGCCTGATTTAAACTTTGACGCAACTTTTCTGGCCAAAGCCAGATCAATATTATCCCCTCCAAGGATCAAATGATCTCCCACGGCAATCCGTTCAAACCTGGGAGTGCCTTCTGATTCTTTAAGGACAATTAAACTGAAATCCGTTGTGCCTCCACCAACATCGCAGACCAGAATCAGGTCATCTGGTTTTACATTGTTTTGCCAGTCATCTTCATGAATGATCAACCAGCTGTAAAATGCTGCCAGAGGTTCTTCAAGAAGGATTATGGAAGAGGAGAATCCTGCTTTTTCAACGGCCTCCATGGTTAAATCCCTTGCCGCTTCATTAAAGGATGCCGGAACTGTGATCACCACAAATTGATTTTCAAGGAATTTATCCTCATCCTTTACAAAATGATTCCATGCATTTCTGATGTGCAGCAGATATTCTGATGTAGCAGTGACAGGAGATACTCGTTCAAAGCCTTCAGATCCCCAGGGCAGTATTTTGGCTCGTCTGTCAGCCTGATCATTGCACAGCCAGCTTTTTGCAGAAGATACCAGCCGGGACGGTATTTTAGAACCATGATCCCGGGCAAAACTGCCGACAAAAAGATCCTGCCTTTTTTTCCACGGGTGCTTCAACACTTGTTCTGAAATATCATATTTACCCGGAATATATAAAAAGGAGGGCAAAACCCGACTCTTTGTAAACTCTCCGTGCCCTGTTAACTGGGGAACATTAAAGACTTTAACCAGATCTTTTTTTTCAACATGTTTTTTCCCCGTTGATTTTTCATCCTTTAAAGCAACCATATCCACATAGGAAACAGCACAATTTGTTGTTCCCAGATCAATACCAATAACATATTGTTTATCTTGAAAATCCAATATCTCTCCTATATATGAAAGTATTGAGATATGAGTTTTGAGTAGTGAGAAAAAATCATTTGTTTAGCTTTCCTCACATCTCACATCTCTTTCATAATTTGTAGTGCCAGCCATGGAATATGGGTTAGTTGGGCTGGGTTAATTCTCAATAACACATGCCTGAGTCCACTCAAATTTTGACCCCACTTATTGTATTTCAACTTCTGCAGGAATAATAATCCCGGAATCCTGGATGTCGGACAGTTTGGGGATTTCTTTTTTCCCTGCTTTCCATCCCCTGTGTTTCAAAATACCCTCAAAGGGAGGCTCTCCTGAAACATTGCCCACAAGATTTATAGCATCAATATCAAAACCGGGTTCAATCCGGACAATTTCACCTTCTTCAGCCTCCAGCACTGGTTTTGCATCAATATATTTTTTTATGGTTTTTTTGCAGTCTTCCTGGATACTTCGTACTGCAGCGCCAATCTGTCCATCATCATACAGGCTTAAATCTTCATCAAAAAAATCTAACAGCCTCCCATCCCTTTGCAGTATGGACAAACTATGCAGGAATAGCCGTCTTTTGCGGTCCTGCTCTATTTTCTGATCCACAAAATCTTTTTTGGATTTTTTTTTAAATGAAGCGTCTGGTGTTTGAAATTTCCCCTGTGTAAGCGCTTTTCCCATTGAAAGCCTTAAAATAATCCATAACAGCCACCCGCACAATAAAAAAGCCCCTGTTATAGCCGGCACCACCCATAAATAAAAATTATGGGATATCAGTTCTAAATTATTCACGGCCCAGGAAATATTCCTGGCCGCAATTTCATTTCCTGCATCTTTTGAAAGATTTGCAGACAGCCAGTTAATGCCAAAATAAAGCCCAACATTTATAATCGCACTAATCAACACCACAAACAGGGTAATAATTCCAAACGATTTTCTTGAATATAGTTTAGAGACGTCCAAATCCAGATTCTCCTTTTTAAAATCCATGATCATAAAAAAACCATGCTGTGCATTACAGCATGGTTCAGACAATAATACTAAAATACCCTATATCAAGCAATAAGTTTTTGATGATTGGTTTTTGATGATTGGTTTTTAAAGATTGGGAATCAGGGGGACTTGATCTGAGTCTTTATTTTTATTCATCTTTAACTATTATCAATTCCTTATTGGCATCAAAAATCTTCTGAGCCACTCCTTTTACCTTAATTATATCTTCCGGTGTTTCAAATGGAGTCGCTTTGCGATATTCTATGATCCTGTCAGCAATTATATCTCCAACGCCCTTCAGTGTCACAAGTTCTTCTTTTGTTGCTGTGTTAATATTTATTTTTCCGCTGACCGCCATAACTGGTAGACAAAAACTTAGGAACAACAAACTGATAAATAATGCAATAGAAATCTTGTGTATTTTTTTCATTTTTAACTCCTTTATTAAATTTGTTAAAAAAGGCCCCCCTGATTCCCAGGATCTTTTCTGGGCGGTACAAAATTTTAAAAATTTAGAAATCTACGCAGAGAACATAAATTTTCATAGAGAAGAGATTCAATACAATGGATAGGACTATATATAAATAGATTGGGATTTTCAATTAGGGTAAACCCTGAATTTTGAAAAAAAATACAGGAAATTTGAATATTTTTTGATAAAACTGCTATGAATCGTTATGTTGATACTCTGGCACTATTTTTTTCAACATACGTTTTATTTCTTCTTTGTCCGACTGGTCTGCGGTAAATTGCTTTAATTGATTAAGAAAAGGATTCAGCTTTTCAAGATTACTATTCTCACTATTGAGAACCATAATTTTCGCATGGCTTGTTGGGACTACAAATTCATCTTCGGTGATAAGCTCTTCATAGAGTTTTTCACCCGGCCGAAGCCCGATATATTTGATTTTAATATCACCATCCGGTTCAAAGCCAGAGAACCGAATCAAATCCTTGGCCATATCACTGATATTTACAGGTTTCCCCATTTCAAGCACATATATTTCACCGCCTTTTCCCATTGCACCTGCTTGAAGAATAAGCTGGCAGGCCTCAGGAATGAGCATAAAATAACGAATTATATCTGGATGGGTTACAGTCACAGGGCCCCCCTGCTTGATCTGTTTTTTAAAGAGAGGAATAACACTGCCGGCACTCCCAATAACATTTCCAAATCGTACTGTTATGAAACTTGTTTTTACATCTTTTTTCAAACTAGTATGTTGAAGGATCATTTCTGCAATTCGTTTGCTGGCTCCCATAACATTTGCTGGATTCACGGCCTTGTCCGTTGAGATCAATACAAATTTCTCACTTTGAAATCGCAGGGCAATATCAACAAGATTTTCTGTCCCGATAATGTTGTTCTCCACAGCCTTCCAGGGATGCTGCTCTAACATGGGAACATGTTTATATGCTGCAGCGTGAAAGATAATATCTGGTTCATATTTTTTAAAAATTGATTCAATTTCATCTTTATTCTGGATATCTCCTAGAACAGGAAGTATTTCAATATAAGGGAAATCTTTTCTCAGCTCCAGGTCAATCTCATATAATGGGGTTTCTGCCCTTTCAAAAAGGATTATTTTTTCAGGATAAAACTTACATATTTGTTTGCACAATTCCCGGCCGATGGAACCGCCTCCACCTGTTACAAGGACTTTCTTTTTTCCCAGATAACGACCAATCTTCTCCTTTTCAAGATTAACCGGTTCCCGCCCTAAAAGATCCCTGTATTCAACATCTCTTATCAAATTTATTGTGACTTTGCCGTTTATCAGCTCTCCTATGCTTGGAACGGTTTTAAAGACAATATCTGCTTCTCTACAAATATTGACAATCTGTCTCATCTTTTCGACCTTCAACGAAGGGATGGCAATGATAGCCTCCATTGCTTCCGTCGACTTGACTGCATGAGAGAGACCATCAATTTTATCCAGCACAGAAATACCATGTATTTTCCTTCCGATTTTTGAAAGATCATCATCCAAAAAGCCTTCTACGTGATAGTTGAGTGAAGCGTCTTCACGAATTTCACGACAAATTTTCTCTCCACAATCCCCGGCTCCAATGATAATGACTCCCTTGCTAGATCTTGATCTGAGTTTAAATATGTTCAAGATTGCTTCTTTTAAATCCTGAAAACTTATATTTTCGGTAAACTGCTCAAAAGCCAATCGCGTCACAACTCTTAACGCAGCAATAAAAATCAACGTCAGACACCAATCAATAATAAATACAGATCTTGAAACATCTTCAAATCGATTCACATATAAAACAATGACAATAACAATTAACTCGGCTATTGTTGATGCTTTTACAACATTCAATAAATCATTCAAGCTGGTATATCGCCACATGCCTCTATATAGATCAAAAAAATAAAAACTAAATATTTTTGCCAGCAAGACATAGGGCAGCATATTGTAAAATTTCTCCATGGCCCATTCAGGAATCATAAAATCAAATCGAATCAAATGAGCTACATAAAAAGAAACCAACAAAAGAATGACATCTATTGCCAAAATGATGTATAGATTTCTGGATATTCTAATTTTCATTGAACTTTAAACCTTTTTTCGAATTTTATTGGATAAACCAATAAAAAGTATACTGCTAACCGCATATAACAAAAACGCAAAAACAATACCATTCAAATAATAAAAAATATGGTTCATCTCCATACTTTTTTATTCCATATTGTTTTATAAAAGGCCATGGTTTTCTCAGCCACTATTTTCTCAGAAAACGATTTGATGACCATGGCTCTGCCACAGGCTCCCATTTTTTCCCTGAGCTCAGAATCTTTTATCAGCTTTAATAACGAATCGGCAAGAGCATAATAGTTTCTGACCGGTACAAGTATGCCATTTTTATTATGGTGAACAATTTCTCTGCATCCTGGAACATCTGTTGTGACAATGGGACGTCCGCATGCGGCTGCTTCAATCAAAAATTTAGGAACCCCTTCCCCGTATGAAGGAAGTGTTGCAATATGTACCCGGGACAATACCTGGGCCATATCTTCCTGATAACCGATCCACTCAATAATCCCCTGATTATGCCATTTTTGAAGTGTCTGTCCATCAACTGAATTTGGATTGGCAGGATCAGGGATACCGGCCAGGAGCACTCGGAAGATTATTTTTTTCTCCTGAAGGATTTTCACAGCTTGAACCAGTTCACCGATCCCCTTGTCCCAGAGCATTCTTGCACCCAGAAGAATGGTTACCCTGCCTTCAGGTTCTTTAAAAAATCTGTAGTGCGATATATCGACACCAGAGCCTCTAATCAGAGTCGATCTATTCTTCTTCACTATCTTCAATGATTCAAACAGGCATTTATCTTCAGGATTTTGAAAGATGGCATATGCTGCCTTTGAATGGAAAATAAATCGGTATGCCAGAATAAAAATCCATCGAACCAGAATTGATTTTAACTCTTTTTTTTGCAGGAAGACAAATCCAAGACCTGCAAAAGCATTTACATACAGGGGGATACTTGCAACTCTGGCAGCAATAGATCCATACAATATCGGTTTTGCAGCCACATGATGCACCAGATGCGGTTTTTCTTTTTTATAAACCCCTGCAACTTTAAAAATAGTTTTTATCTCCTGAAACAGATTTCGGCTTTCCCGTTTAAGATCAATGGGAATTACCCTGATCCCCTGATTTTCAATAATTTTCTTATGCTGATGAACCCGCGTAAGAAGGATCACCTCAAATCCATCTTCTTTTAATGCCTTGGCAATATGAAGCCGATGGGAAAAAAAATACCAGTCCTCTGTTACAAAAAAAAGAATTTTCCTGTTTATGGCCATAGTGATCTGTCCATGCCTGATACATTAATATATTCAAAAAATGATATTGATAAACTTAAGTTTCACCAGAATCAAAGCATAATTACCATGCAACCATGCTTTTTTCAAGGATTTGGGTGAGTATGCCAAAAGCAGTAAAGACTCATATGCGATTAAGGACAAGATAATATGTCCCTGAGTGAGTCTGGATCTTGTTTTCCCTATTAAGAACATGTACAGTCAAATTTTCTGCAGGAAAGACATAAAATTGAAAAACTTGACAGAACCGGGTGTGCATATCGGAAAAAAGAAAGAATTATGGAAAGTGACAGATAAAAAACCAGAAAACACCAAAGATCTGATCCAGGGAAGAATACTTGCCCGTAATACTATCCTGAATCTAATCGGTTATGGAACTCCTCTTCTTGTTGCACTGATAGCAATTCCCATACTTATTAAGGGTCTTGGGGCTGAACGATTTGGTGTGTTGACCCTTGTATGGGTTTTGATCAGTTATATCGGCCTTTTTGATCTTGGATTGGGCAGGGCATTAATAAAACTGGTTGCAGAAAACCTCGGTGCAGGTCTAGAAAATGAGATCCCGCCACTTATATGGACTGGTTTGTCTATTATGTGTTTTATAGGCCTTGTAGTCGGTGGGCTTACTGCAGTATTGCTGCCCTGGCTTGTGAAAGGATTGCTGAATATCCCATTGGATTTGCAAAAGGAAACCCTGGATGCTTTTTATCTTATCGCAGTATTTGTACCGATTATTGTACTCAGCATCGCTCTTCGGGGCATACTTGATGCTCACCAGCGGTTTGACCTGACAAATACCGTTCGCATACCCCTTGGTATTTTTACTTTTCTTGCACCCGTACTGGTTCTACCTTTTACTATCAGTCTTTTCCATATTGTTGCCCTGATACTTTTCGGGCGGATGCTGGCATGCATTGTTCAGGCTGTTTTCTGCTTTCACATTGTTCCCTCCCTTGGTAAAAAAATCGCGTTTGAGAACAAAATGGCAGGTGTCCTTGTAAAATTTGGCGGGTGGATGACCATTACAAATATAATAAGTCCGGTCATGATTTATATAGATCGCTTTTTTATCAGCGGGATCATTTCTGTTGCTGCGGTTGCGTATTACGCGACACCCAGTGAGGTTGTAACAAAATTAACGCTTGTGTCAGGTGCCATGATGGCTGTCTTTTTTCCTGCCTTTTCTTTAGTTTATGGCCAGGACAAAAATAGTGCGGCCAGACTTTTTGCCAAAGGTGTAAAATATGTGTTTATTATAATTTTCCCCCTTTCATTATTAATTGTTATTTTATCCTATGAAGGACTGAATATCTGGCTTGGTCCTGAATTTGCGGAAAAAAGCTTTGTGATCATGCAGGTTCTTTCTTTGGGTGTTTTGTTTCTTTGTCTTGGACAGGTTCCCTATGCATTGATACAAGGGGCTGGCAGGCCTGATATAACAGCGAAAATTCATCTTATTGAAATTCCGTTTTACATAGGTGTTCTTTTTCTTTTGACAAATGAATATGGCATAAAAGGTGCTTCTATTGCCTGGACCGGACGGCTTGCTGTTGATTCAGCAATTATGTTTTATATCGCCATGAAGATGCTGGGGAAAAAAAATGAACAGAGCATCCGGATATTTATAGTAATTGGATTGACGTCTGCAGCATATATCCTTGCATTAATAATGTCCGGGCTGTTCCAAAAGAGTTTTTTTATCTGTCTCTTTCTACCTTTATATCTGTCATCTGTCTGGTTTTATATTATAAACTCAGGGGAAAAAGAAATTATAAAAGCAAAAGTGTTGAAAATATGGAAATCAAAGATAAAAATAATATTCTAAAAAATATTAATAATCCAGGAGATATCAGCCTGGAACTTGGCTGCGGAAATCGCAAGCGCCATAAAGATGCTGTCGGGATCGATATGCTTGAATACGAGAGTGTTGATATCCAGGGGGATGTTTATGAAGTATTAAGAAAAATACCGGATAATAGAATTTCTGCTGTCTATTCCTACCATTTTTTTGAGCATGCCGAGGATGTGGGAAAACTTGTTCAGGAGGTTGCAAGGGTTCTTGTTGATGAGGGTCTTTTTGTTGTTGTTGTCCCTCATTTTTCAAACCCATATTTTTATTCTGATTATACCCATTTGAATCCTTTTGGCCTTTACAGTTTTTCATATTTTTCACAGGATGATATTTTTTCAAGGACTATTCCCCATTATCAGAAAACGATCCGTTTTAAACTTCAGAATGTGGGATTGATATTCAAGTCTCCAAGACCTTTTTATTTCAGGTGGGGATTTAAAAAAATCTTCCAGCTGTTTTTTAATCTAAATACTTATTTAAAGGAATTGTATGAAGAATTTTTCTGTTATCTTATTCCATGCTATGAAATAAAGTATATTATGAAAAAAATACCTGACAAAAATAAAAAAGTGTAAGGTTTTTTGCGGGAAATGAAAATATTATTGCTCAGCAGATATTGCAGAATGGGTGCCAGCAGCAGGCTTCGGTCATATCAATATCTTCCGATTTTAAAAGAATATGGATTTAAGATAGATGTGGCTCCACTTCTGGATGATTCATATCTGGCAGATCTTTACGCCGGCAGGAAGAAAAAAAAAACAAACATAGTCCACAAATATTTTTCCAGGCTTTTAAGGGTGTTGAATTGCCATAAGTATGATTTATTGTGGATTGAAAAAGAGCTCTTCCCATGGCTTCCTTCATGGGTGGAAGAATGTCTTGCTGCAGTTGGTATTAAATATATTGTTGATTATGACGATGCTGTTTTTCATCGTTACGACATGCTTGAAAATAACCTGTTAAAAAAAATCCTGGGACAAAAAATTGATCGGATCATGCAGGGAGCAGCACTTGTTATTGCGGGCAATGATTATCTTGCAAAACGGTCTGTAATGGCCGGGGCAAAAAGAGTTGAGAGCATCCCTACTGTTATTGACCTTGACAGGTACTCCATTGACAATCTGCACCAGAATAAAACATTTTCAATCGGATGGATCGGGTCTCCTGCTACAGCTCAGTACTTATATCATGTCAAGCCTGCATTAATGGAGTTGTGCAGAAATAATAAAGCCTGCCTTGTAACCATTGGAGCCGGTCCCCTGCACATGAAAGATGTTCCTGTGAAAGACTATCCCTGGTCAGAAGAAACTGAAGCAGAAGGTATAAGAAATTTTGACGTGGGCATAATGCCTTTGCCGGATGAACCATGGACTCTCGGTAAATGCGGCTACAAGCTGATCCAGTACATGGCCTGCGGGAAGCCTGTTGTTGCTTCGGCAGTTGGGGCAAACATTGAAATTATTGATCATGGAAAAAATGGTTTTCTGGTTGAATCTGAAAAAGAATGGGTGAAAGCTCTTACTATGCTTTCTGAAGATAAGGAACTCAGACAAAAAATGGGCAGGCAGGGCCGTAAAAAAGTAGAAACAAATTATTGCCTGCAGGTCACGGCCTCAAAATTAATCACTCTTATAAAGACCTGTTAAGGGCTCACTCCAAAATTGGTAATTAATTTTGGAGTGAGCCCTAAGGTGTTTAATACTCTGGAAGCAGGGCCATTTCTGACCCTGCCTTTGAACAAATCTTTAATTGATATTATTGAGTTACATCAAAGTCAAATATTGTAAAACCTGATGGTGTCTGACTTCCCATTGCATTATAGCCAAAAACCGTCCAATACCAGGTACCTGCTGGCATTGTCTGCCATGTTGAATCACCCATTGGAAACAGGTTCAAGGTAAGATTATCCTGGGTAATAACACTATCAAACCCCAATGAACCCATGTGAGCAAGTATCAGTGTGTAGGTACTAACCCCCTGATAAGAATCCCATTGGAATGCAGGGGCCAAACCTGTCTGGCTTAATTCTTCTCCAAGAGTCGGACTTGTCATTGCAATGGAATTACTGGCAATGAATTTAAGGCTGTTAATATATTTTGCAGCCACAGAGCCTTCAAAGCTTGAACCTATTAATGATCCGGCACTGTCATAGGCTTCAACACCCCATTTAATATCATATAATGCCATAACATCCCAGGTGGCTGTATCCAGGGCCAGTTCATAGACCATACCGATGAAAGTCTCGGAAAATCCTGGGGTTGAACTGGTTGTGCCGCCCAGGGGATTGCTGCTTGCGACACCTGGCGGAATAAGTTCTACAGGAATTGCAAATGAAATATCATTTAAAATATCATTCAAATCAAGATGGAGTATGTATTTGGCTGCATTGGCTGTTTTGCTGAAGGAGAATGTGACTTTACCACCAGAAGTACCAAAACTGATTGTTTCATTATCCGTAGGAGCCAGCAGGGAGATTTGTTCAAGCGGTGCCGGTGCTGATACTGCCGCTGCCAAATCACTGCCATCACAATCCTGGTCAATACCATCTCCGGCGATTTCTGTGGCACCTGGATGAATAGTTGAATCATTATCATTACAGTCAGAATTATTTGAAACATAACCTGATGGTTGAGAAACTGCTAAAGTTGAGGTATTAGGGTCACCATAACCGTCACCATCCAGATCATAATACCAGGAATTGCTGGCAGCAGATTTTATAAAATCGATTTTCTTGTTTTCATTGTTGACGACGACCTGCTGTTGGGCAATGGACCCGTCTGAAAAAGTTGCCTTTACCGAATAAGTACCGGCAGTGACCGGAATCCCATAGCCGCCGGCAGTTGCCGTGGTAGTGGAATTGCCAGTCCCTTCAAGTTCTATTGATACATTGCTGATCCCTTCTCCTGCATCATAAAAATTGTCCCCATCTTTATCATCATAAACGACCCCAAGTATATAAGAACCTGAAAATTGCAGGTCTGTTCCAAAGTCGCAAGTCAACATGTAAGTATAGGAATAGCCTTGATAATCACCAAATGCCACTCCGACCCCGACTTCTTTAAAGTCTTCTTTTAATATATTTACCCTGTGCCCTCTGTCTGGATAATCTTCATCAATGAACAGGTTGTCATGGAGTTCAAGAACTGTGGCCACTTCATCAATAGGACCGGTAGACCCGATAAGCGCTAAATTCTCACCAGCAGTAGAGTATTGATATCCAGCATCCTCCATCCGGTCAAAAGGGCTTTTCCCGTCCAGGGAATAATGGGCAAAATAATCCTGGTCAATCATATCCTTGGAGTGAAGCCGTGCTGCCTGGATCAATTTTGCATTTAACACCAAAGGCTGTACAGGAAGTCCGGAAATCTCTCCGGCGGGCACCCCTTCAAAAAGATCAATGCCCAGGAGGGCTGCTTCAGCAACAGGATTCAGCCGGGCCCGGTTAAGGACTTCCAGGTGAGCCTGTTCAGCAGCCGTGGGGTTGCCATAATCAAAGAGATAAACAGACTGTGGGAAAAGCAGATCTTCTGTTACAGGTCTTTCATCATACCAGGGATCACCCAGTTGGGAGATTCCCGGAATCCCGGGAGTGTTAGAGTCTGATTCAACGGCCCCAGGTATAAAAATTACTAAAAAAATTGCTGCCAGCAAACCAATCCGGCAGAGCCTCAATAGATTTTCTTTTTTTTTTGTCATGGCAATAATTCTCTAAATAAATTTATATTAAAGACATCCAAAATATACAGCAATATATCATAAATTTTGCAAGGCAACAATAATGGACTCGAAAAAAGTCAGATTTCAGCAAATTTATTCTTTTATTTTTGAGCGAGTCCTAAGGTACCAATCAACTGTTTTTTGTATCCCTTCATCCATGCCAATCTTTGGTGTCCAGCCTATTTGCTCTTTAATTTTTTTGGATTCAACCCTTAAAGAGCCCCACAATTTATTATATAGACTCTTTTTCCCTATCATAGTTAAGAAAAATTTAGCAACAAAGATGGGAAAATAAAAAACTCTTGGGGGCTTACCCATTGCATTGGATATTTTCTGGATAAGATCCCTTGTTGATATGTATTCTTCATCACTTATGATAAAAATTCCATTAACTGTTTTTTTATGAACGACACAGGCCAAAATAGCTTGAATTACATTCTCAAGAGCAATGAAATTTCGTTGATTTTTTACTCCGGCAAAAGGCAGAGGAATACCCCTGTAAACACAATCAAGAAGTTTTAAAAAATTAGCTTTAACATAGGGACCATACACTAATGGAGGCCTTAAAATAACCACTTCCATATCAGTCTGGTCTCCTATCGAAATAATAGCATGTTCTGCCATTTGCTTTGAAATGGCATAATTATTATTGGGGTTTTCTTTGCTTTTTTCCGTTAAAGGAGTTTTTAAATCTGATGTACCAAGGACTCCAATGGTGCTGATAAATATGAACCGCTTTATATTCATTTGAGCAGCCTGTTGCGCCAGCCTTTTAGTGCCTTTAAAATTAACCCTGAAAAATTTATTATATGAATTAGCATTCTCTTTTGTTTCAACAGGCACCTGGGCTGCAAGATGAATAACTATATCAATGTTATTTAATGCAAGTGACCAATCCGTATTTTCATCAAGATTTTGATAATAAAAAACATCTTCTTCCCTGATAATTTTACCATCATTTTTTTTTCGGAGAGCACATTTTACACGATATCCCTTCTCCCGCAGCAAAGGATATAAGGCTCTCCCAATCAAACCAGTACCACCAGTTAATAAAATATTCATCACTAACACCCATGCCCTTGCGGGCACAACAAAAAATGAAAGAGTAATGAGATGTGAGATATGAGATGTGAGGGGGGATAGACTGATGGTTTTTTCTCACTACTCAAAACTCAAATCTCACTACTTTCATATAAATACACTCTTTAAAAATTATTTATTATTCCATGTTACTCTTTTATCTTCTTTAAAAAATAAACCAATAACGGCAAAAACCGCTCTGATAAAAAAGAAAGGTTTTATTAAAAACGCAAAATTCTTAAAATAATATTTTTTGTACAGATTATAAAAAGCAAAATAATAGGACCATATTGCCATATAACTGTTTAATTTAGTGCTCTGGCCTCCATAATGAACCAGTTGTGCTTTTGGACAATAAATAACATCCCTGCTTGAATCTCTAACTCTCCTGCAGATATCGGCATCTTCAGCATACATGAAACTGAACTCATCAAACCGCCCTATTTGTTTAAACAGTTCTTGTGAAATCATCATGGCCCCTGCAGAAACAGTATCAACAGTCTGAATCTTTTCATAGTCCCGTTGCTTCTGATAATACTTAACCGCTTCTTTGAACAGGAAAACCCTTAAAAAAGGGAAAAAATGCCAGAAACCCAATAAAATATTAGGAAAATTCCTGCATGAAACCTGATGGGTACCATCCTGATTCAGAAATTTTGGTCCAATAATACCAGTTGATGGATTTTTATCCATATATTCGATCAAATTTGACGTAACATCATTTACAAAGACAATATCGCTGTTTAAAAAAAAGAGCCATTTCCCTGTGGCAGACTCGGATGCAGCATTATTTGCCCTGGAAAAACCTTCATTCCTATTGTTATA
>JACKQG010004852.1_pt1 | contig 15327 bp, 14 predicted proteins | sample 8237621 | NCBI WGS metagenome assembly JACKQG01 (sample SAMN15677084, study PRJNA649215) | marine metagenome | biome: marine; feature: Black Sea; material: saline water; isolation source: suspended particulate matter (SPM) from the Black Sea western gyre | collected 2013-06-09/2013-06-10 | depth... | reverse complement strand
GTAATGAGCCCCTGTCCAGCGATAATCACCAAGATAAAACCGCAAAGCATCCAAACCCCGCCGATGCACATGAACCATAATCCACCGATACCCAACCCACTTCCACCGGTACCAGTTGGACCCTCAGCATCAGTCCAAATCCCATACCCATGTAACATCATCCAAATTGCAATTCCACAACCGATGAAGGACAAACCTAGCAGAATTCGACTGTGAACTCCATCCCAATCCATGATTCTCGATTGTTAACCCCAATATGGATTTTTCCCGACCATTCATCAGGCATTTTCTCGTATATTGTTCAGATACATCAAGAAGAGTCGTGAAAGTGAAGAGCAAAACAAGTAAACCCCACTCAAAATGGGAGGGTTTTGTCAAGCCGTTCAACCATCTCAACATATCTATTCGTGTGTTCAGTTCCTGGCATATTTATGACAAATTGCCAATACCTCCATGCAGCAATTGACAAAGTTGCAAACGTGTGTAATTTTTGTAACGACTCTCTTTCTATCGGTTCTAGTGTTCTCACCGATTCATATCCTGAAAGTATTGCTTCCCATCGATTTGAAATTGGTTTACCATCTTGCCAACCAAAGCCAACAAAAGTCATTATTAAATCAAAAGCAAAAGGTCCTATACACACCTCTTCAAAATCTAATATAGCATCAATTTTTTCAGGACTACCAAGCACATTATCTGAGAATAAATCTCCATGAATAACTCCTGAAGGGAGTTCATTGAATCCAATCATTTTCAACCCATCATATTCGTTTTTCAACATAATAAGAAAGTCAGACCATTCTCCTTTTTCCTCTGCGTATTGAAACAACTTTTCAAAGAGAGAAAATCCCATTGAGAAATCTGTCCCAAGTGTTGGTGGGGGGTTAGTAGCGTGAAGTTGGGCTTGAGCACAACCAAGGGTAAACAGTGATTTTTCATCAGATTCTAACCATTTACTTTCCACATATGGAAGTAGTGTCCAAGCCAAACCATTTTTGATAATCATTAATTCACCATAATCGAATCTGATTGGAGCAGGTGTTGGCACCCCTTCTTTGACTAACCAAGACGTGATTATTAACAATTCTTCAACTTGTTTTGGTGTACGTTCATTCCATATTTTCAAAACCACTTTTGATTCATCATTAAGATGAAGAAGATAGTTTGAATTTGCCCATCCCCCAGACAGACTTTCTATGTTTTTAACGGGTGATAAATCGGCTTGGGTAGTGATTGCAGAAGCATCATCAAGGGTAACATCTGTATAAGCCATTTAATCACGATGAAAATTCTTTGATGACAGAACGGAAAGCGGCTATTGAGCGCCTATGATCTACAATCCCTGAATGCTTTCTTGCTAATTCACCTAACCCTTCTCGTTGGGTGTAGGTCGTGCGTAAGGCGTTGACCCAAGCATCTAGATCAGCCGCTTTGTCAACAATAACCCCACCATCACCAACAGCTTCTGGTTGACTACCTATTGATATTGAAACAGATGGGACTCCAAACAATCCAGCCTCGTTTATTACTCGGCCCCAAGAACCCGTTGAAGCCACTGTAAGAAGATGGACATCACAGCGGCTAAAGACCTCACTAACCGAAGTGTGCCCATGCCATGTGGTATTGTCAAATTTACCTAATTCTTCAGCGTACGAACCACCTCCGTAAACGTCAACCCTTGCTTCTGGCCAGATATTTGAGAGATGAGGTAAAAGACGTTGATAGAACTCATACCCCTTCTCTGGGGTGACCCCAACAATTGCAATTCTAGGGGTATCAATATCATTATTTTTAATTCGATTTGAAAGCCCTCCTGCTCTAGTCGTTTCAATTTCTTCAATAGTTCCAAATCTACTAGCGAAATCTACAGGAAGCCGAACATTTCTGATTGCTTTTACATTGAATGTGCTGGCAACCTGTTGTCCCAAACCATCTCCAGCACAACATACCGCGGCGGCGCCCTCTAAACTTGAGCGATAGAGTTCGGGCTGAATGAATTGTAATTCATCTCTTACGAAGACCAAATATGGAATATTCAATTCTTTGAAAACATCTCCTGCGCCCGCAGACCAATGCAACTGGGTGATGCCAATTACAGACAAACCACTTCTTTCCGTTTGTTCTTTCACCTCAGAAATTTTTCCTTTCAACATTTTAGCGAATTTCTTATTCCTCTTTTTCAGATGCTGGTGTTGAAGCATAGAGTTTGGTTGTCCGCTTTTACCTCTTAGTCGCCAAGCAAGACCCGACCACCAATCTTCAATTGGAAGATTAATTTCCACTCTTTCTAATTCTGAATCTGAAGTAAGAGGGGTTGCATCGCCCCGGGCATCAGATTGGAAAATAGTTGCTCTCCATGCTTGTTGGAGGTGTGCTGGGTCAATATGCGGTGTATCGCGACTTGGCAAAAAGAGAATTTCAGCTTCAGGAAGTGGCCCTGGTTCACATACTCCTTTGAGAAGAGTTGCAAGACTCATCTCAGCCCCACCTGCGGGGGGGTCAAGGTCTCGGACAGCGGCAATTAACAGCCCCACCATGATTTCCGCTTCTGCTTACCCTATATCAGACAAACCGCCGTCATGAGTCATTAGATGTGAATTCCGGTAGCGTGAAAGAGGGGTGTAGGTTCGGCCGGTCAATGAGTTTGAAGATGGCAGTGGTCGGGACCGGCTATTGGGGGCGCAACCATGTCCGAACTTTGGCCGCGTTGAAATCCAACGGGGTAATCTCAGAACTAGTCGTTTGTGATGTTGATGCAGAACGTGCTGAAAGTATGGCATCAGAGTTTGGTTGTGAGTGGTGTACCGATGCTAACGCCCTCACCTCTCTAGGTGTTGCTGCAGCAACAATTGCCACACCAACTCCTCAACACGCACCATTAGCAATTTCATTGATGAAGCAAGGAATTGATGTTCTTGTTGAAAAGCCATTGGCAATGAATGAGGAACAGGCCAAAGAAGTTCTAGCCTGCGCTGAAAAAACAGGCCAAGTATTGATGGTTGGCCATTTATTCCGATACCACGCCGCTGTGCGCAAAGCAGCAGAACTCATCGCTGACGGCACACTTGGTCCAATCCTTCACATTGAATCCGACCGCCTTTCAGTAAGAGAGCCAAGACCAGATATTGGGGTTATTGCGGCATTAGCAATCCACGATATGGATATCATGAAGGATTTGATGGGTGATATTGAACCAAACACAATCAATTGCCTTGCTTTACCTTCTGATAATCCAAAAATTGAGGATCATGCAATCATTGAGATGGGGTTCCCTAAAAATTCAGGCAGTAATCCAAATGGTGTATCAGCAGTTGTAACAGTTTCATGGAGAAGTAGAATTCAAGGTAAAGTCAGGGTACTACGAATAATCGGCCAAGACGCTTCATTGGCTATAGATTACCTTGATCACTCTGGATTATGGATACACCATCACCCAAACAATGCACACGGGCAACAGTGGGGAGGATTTGATGCGGCCCCACGTGAGCGTATTGAATTACCACTTGGTGAGCCAAGTTTGACTGCTGAGTTAAGGGCGTTCATATCGCATGCTAATGGAGAAAATAATGACACTCCCTTTGCATCTGGAAAAGTGGGTTTAGAGGGTGTAAGTATGGTTTCCTCAGCACTAAAGGCAGCAGGTAGAGAGTAATTTTAGCAAAAGTATTGAGAGAGCATTCAAGAATCAGACACAAGTGGGCCGACACATGAACCTAGCACAATCTCTGCTCGGCCCTCTTTACGACCTCTATGTTTCGGCACTTGGTCAAACAGTTGGAATGATTGTGGGTTATGTTACATTGGTTGGTATTACCGCTTTAGTTTGGTGGATGTTGGCAAATCGAAATGAAGTTATTTCTGGTTTGGATTTACGTGTGGCAACAATTGGAAATATGCTTTTCCTCATACTTCTAGGTGCTATTTTGTATGCTGTAATGTCAGGCACTTTCGGCTTTCCGTTTATTGGTGCAATATCAATGACCCTCACTTCGGTTTTGTTCATACATTGGTGTATGACTAATTTTGAAGGGGAACCTATCTGAGTAGAGAGTCATGGCAAAATTTGGTGACCACCCCCCGATTCCAGATGCACTGGAAAATTTACTTTCAGACCTTACTGTTAGCACGGTTTTTTTGAAAGCAGATTGTCCACCACGAGTTAAACGCGGCCACATTACTGAATTAGAAGTCGTTGAACTTGAGATGGAGGAATTTAGTAGTTCAACTATTGAAGAGATATCTCAAGGGTTGGATATCACTCTTGAGCAACATAGTGAGACACGAGGTGATTGTTTTGTAGAAATTGATCGTCATGGTTGTAAAGTAATGCAAGTAGGAGATTTACGAGTAACAATTTCTTGGCCACCATTTTCTGATGGTTGGGAAATGATTGTTGTCCGGCCTGTAGCACAACCTGATCTTGATGATTACAATTTAGATGAAAACCTCCTAAAATTAATTGCGGATTTACAAAATCAAGGAACACTCGTTAGTGGAATGCCGGGCTCCGGTAAATCAACTCTAGCAAGTGCAATTGCTCGTTGGTTAGATGGCGAAGGCGCAGTTGTCAAAACAATGGAAAGTCCAAGAGATTTACAATTGCCTCAAAGAGTAACCCAATATGCCCCTCTAGCTGAAGATGATCGTTCCCGTGGCTCAATGGAATTGACAGCAGATATCTTATTTTTAGCAAGACCTGATTTCATCGTATATGATGAAGTTCGTAAGACCAAAGATTTCGAAGTATTTGGAGATTGTAGATTAGCAGGTCTTGGTTTGCTTGGAGTCACTCATTCAGCCTCTGCATTAGAAGCGATTCAGCGAATGATTGGAAGAGTTGAATTAGGAATCCTAGCCCAGATATTAACGACAGTTATTCACGTTGAAAAGGGTAAAATCGGAGAAGTTTTGCAATTAGCAATGACAGTCAAGGCACCTTCTGGAATGCAATCTGATTTGGCTAGACCAGTAATTCAAGTGAAAAGATATCCTGATGGCAAGGTTTTGAATGAAATATTCTCATTTGGTGAACAAATCTGTATTGTTGATGCAGATGGTCAAGCATCAGGAGACGAAATGTCACCAATGCAACTCCTTGCTGCGGCCCAACTCAAAGATCGTCTTTCAGAAGATTATGGAATTAGAATCCATCACGTAAAATTCTCCGGCGGAAGTGTAGAAGTCTATGTTGATGATTCAGCGATAGGTGTTCTTGTTGGCCAAGGTGGTTCAACCGTGAAGGGTTTAGAAGAACAATACGAAGTCAAAGTTTCAATTAAATCAGCAGGTGATTTGCCCCGTGGTTTCCGAGCACCAGAAAATAAATTCCGAAGTTCATATGATATGGATGTTGAACGAAGCATGGGTGGTAGGGCATGGGAACAGTCCTACAGTAGTAAGAAAGATAGAAGGGCAAAACGCAAAGGAAGACGCCGTTAATCCACTAATTTCCCCACTCTCAACAATCTCAAAGGTTCATCAAGGGGTCGTAGGTCGGACAAATTAGGTGGGTGCATGGTTGAAGGTACACAAGGACCTGTTCCAATAGTTCGCCAAGAGACTAGAGTCACCTCTGGTGTGGAGGTAACTCAGAAGTTGATTCACGCCGCAAAAACCCTATCTTCAATACTTCGCGGAACACTTGGTCCGCGTGGATTAGACAAAGGTTTGTACAAAACCAATGGTGAATTCGCAGTAACATCTGATGGTGCAAGAGTGCTGAATGATTTATTGATAAAAAATCCAGGTGCTAAACTTCTCGTATCACTGGGCCAAACTCAAGAATCAGCGATTGGAGATGGCGTAACTTCAACAGTTCTTCTAGCCGGTGCGCTCTTAGATGAAGCGGGGAGACTGATTCGAAAAGGTGTCCACCCATTGACTGTGGTTGATGGTTATTTGATGGCTGCTGAAATAGCGGTTTCAGCACTTGAAGAAGATGTGATAGAATGTTCAGCAGATGATAGCGAGTTGTTACAGAAGGTCGCTTCAACATCATTGACAGGACGCGCAGCAGGGTCAGATACTCGCTTTGCAGAAATGTTGGTTGAAGCCCTTGCGCACGTGACTCACGAAACAGAATCAGGTATTCGTTGCGAAGCCGAAGATGTGTTGTTTGAAAAATTAGAAGATAGCACAATAAACGATACATGTATGGTTTCAGGTGTTTTTTGGCGTCAACGAATTCCTATGGAGAGAATGGCTGGCGTCAAAGAGAATGCCAAAGTGGCACTTCTCAATTGTGATATTAAGCAAAGAGAAACAAAAAGAGATACCGAAATTGAATTACAATCTGCAGGAGATCTTCAAAAATTCATGGCAATTCATGAGCAAACATTAGCAAAAATTGCTGATAACATCATTGCTACTGATGCAGAAATAATCTGTTCTAGTGGTGACGTTGATAGAATCATACTTCACCGACTTGCAGCAGCTGGTAAAGTGGTGATCCACGATATTGACCAGAAGCAATTAGTCCATTTAGCCCAAGCAAGTGGTGCAAAATTAGTAGAACATTTAGATGACCTTAGTAATGAAAATCTTGGATTAGTCGGCCGATTCGAAGCAGAACGACGGTTGGCAACAGATGAAGTTCAAGACAGAATCATCTTTGATGGTTGCACAGGCCCACTTGTTACAATTCTTGTTGGGGGAGCAATGGGTGCGGAAGAGACGATTCGAGGAATGTATGATGCCCTTAGGGCCACTAGCCTAGCCCGCAGTGAAGGTACACTATTGCCTGGTGGTGGGGCATCACATATGCTTGCTTCAAAAGCAGTAAAAGAGGCAGCAGAAAAAATTGCTGACAGAAGCCGCCTCGGCATGGATGCCTTCGGCCGCGCCCTTGAGATGATTCCGTGGATGTTGGCGGCAAATTCTGGTGTAGATCCACTTGATGCCCTTCTTGAACTCCGTTCAGCAGTGAGGGAAAATATTGAAGCCGCTGGTGTTAGTTCAGATGGTTCAATCACATCCATGTCAGATGTTCTTGAGCCCGCCGAAAGCATACTTCATGGTATTATGGCGGCGACTGAAACAACAAACACACTTCTTCGCTGTGACCAAGTAATCAGTGCAAGAGGGGACTAATCCACTCCATCAATCTGATGACATAGTTCCAACCATTTTCGTTATTCTTTTGGATATATTTTGTAAATATCTATCCGAAACCTAATTCAATGAGAACTCTAATGGCAAATTGCACATGAAACCCTCACATCCAGATGCGTTCCTCGTGGTCAACAGGGACGATTACATGACCGTATTAGCAATTATTGCCAATGCCGACAACATTCTCAAAGAAGAAGAAATGTCATTTTTTGAAAGCAGAATGGCTAGAATGTTGATAAATCCACGATTACGCTCACAATTTCGAAATTTATTACGTAATGAATATAATGTCGAAGAAACGGTAAAAAAGATGGACAAAAAGACCCTAAGATTAGCACTTAGAGATGGTATTTTTCTTGCTGCGGCAGATGGTGAAGTACATGATTCCGAAGTCGAAGCGATTAAAATTATTGCGAAGCATGCCGGTGTAGATAATGATCGGCTGAAAGAGATATGGGCGTGGGTTCAAGATGGATTAGAATGGATGTCAACAGGCCCTTCACTATTGGAAATCACACTTGATGAAAATGATAAGTAGAAAAACAGGGCCGATTAGAGAAATTTTTCTTGCCTCAAAACTCAATAACGGCTACCCCGTCGAATGAATACGGGTTCGATTGATGAGCACCTCTAATCAACCCGGAACAACTTCTGAAGTGCCGAATAAAACCGGCACTAATTCACCCCGTGCACTTCTCAGTGTTTACGATAAAACAGGGGTCACGGCTCTAGCAGTAGCATTGGAAGCGATGGGTTGGAAAATAGTTAGCACAGGTGGGACTGCTCGGCTATTGCGTGAGTCAGGGGTAGTGGTTGATGACGTTAGTTCAATCACAGAACATCCAGAAGTTTTTGATGGCAGAGTCAAAACACTTCATCCAGCAATTCACGCACCAATTCTTGCTCGAGGAAATAATCCGGATGATGTACAAACTCTAGCTCAACTTGGTTACCCCCGAATAGACATGGTGGTTGTAAATCTCTATCCCTTTGAGGAGGTTGCTGCGCGGCAACCTCCCGTTAAAATCGATGAATTGATTGAGATGGTTGATATTGGCGGCCCGACATTGATTAGGGCTGCAGCAAAGAACCACCCCGATATTTTAGTGATGGCAGATCCTAGCCAATACGATGAAGTTCTAGCACATTTACAACAAACAGATGGTGACCCAAAGTCAGTTCCATTAGATGTGAGGCAAAGACTTGCATTGACAGCATTTCAGAGAACAGCAGCCTATGACGTGGCACTAGCAACAACCTTGGCTGAACGATTCGAAGGGGTTGAATTAGAAGGTGATTTACCACCGAGACTGTTGATTTCAGGTGGTCAGTTGAATCGGTTAAGATATGGGGAAAACCCACATCAAATGGCAGGATTTTTTGACGCGTCACGGGTTGGAGAAATGCCAGAAGGCCTGGCATCTGCAAACCAACATGGTGGTAAGGAATTATCTTTCAATAATTATCTTGATTTGGATGCAGCATTGCGTTTTGCTCGTTCTGTAAGTGGTGATGAATGGAGCCAATGGCCCCATTGCTGTGTAATCATCAAACACACAAATGCTTGTGGTGTTGCTATTTCCACCAATCAAGTAGAGGCTTGGAATGATGCGCTTGCTAGTGATCCAGAATCCGCTTTCGGTTGTGTAATTGCTTTCAATCAAATAGTGACCAGCGAGGTGGCAGAAGCGATTGGCGGACATTTCGTTGAATGTATTATCGCCCCAGGATTTGAAGATTCGGCCTTGAATATTTTATCAGAGAAAAAGAATCGCCGTATGCTAACTTTTGATAATTTCACCCCGCTAAATCCAGAATTAAGATGGAGACAAATTGATGGTGGCTGGTTAGCACAAGAAGAAGGAGCCCCTCAAATCAATTGGTCAGAAGTCAAATCTGTGACCAAAAAATCAGCAGATGAGGGTCAAATCGATTTAGCTAGATTTGGCGTAACGGTTTGCGCCCAAGTGAAATCAAATTGTGTTGTGTTTGTTCAGCCCAGTACTACAGGATTTGCAACGGTTGGTATTGGCCCAGGTCAAACTAGTAGGGTTGAAGCGGTTAGAATTGCAGCCCGTCGTGCCGGTGAGCGAGCAACAGGGGCAATGATGGTTTCAGACGCGTTCTTCCCATTCAGAGATGGCATTGATACCTCACACGAGATAGGAATAACCAGCGTAGTTCAACCGGGTGGTTCGATACGTGATCAAGAAGTAATTGATGCTGCAGATGAACATGGAATGACCATGTTGTTCACTGGTGTTCGTTTATTCAGACATTGATGTTCGGATAAATCCTCATGTACGGGTTTTGACTTTAGAATAAATGAACCACACACCAATTAACCAAACAATGGCAATAAATGCTTGACCATATCCAGGGTCACCAGCAAGGTCAGTTATCCAAATAGAAACGGCAGACATTATGGTAATGAACACAATTATCCAAGTTTTAACGTGTTTTGGAAGAGTTTTTCCTGTAGAGTAGTAGTCAAATAGTGCTGAACCAAACCAGCGGTTTGTCAATGTCCAGCGAAATAATTTCTCGTTTGAATGACTGAAGAGATAAGCAGCTGGAACAGCCCAAGAAACAGTAGGCCAACCAGGTATCCAAATACCAATAATAGCACAGATGATGAAAATGAATCCAATACCTACATACAAGCGTTTTTTCAAGGGTGTAGATTTACGAGAATATTGCTCAACAATAGCGTCTACACTCGTCAATACCACAGTCACCCCCGTTCCCCCAATATGGTCGCCATAAACCGCTGTTAAAAAGTGGCCGATTCGCTCAATAGTGGTGGCCCACTCGCTTTGCACACTGGTTAGGTGTAAACCTAGACCACACGGGGCTCTCCGAACATGTCAGGTTCGTACATTCTTCCAAACATTTCTTCGATAAATAACCCACTAAGGTTGGGTGTTTTGATTTCAGGTTCGGGCTCGGGTTTAGAAGCACTTTTACAACATCAAGAATCAAATGATTGTTCTCATGAAACAGTTGTTGTAATTTCAGATCAACCTGCTGTTAAAGGCTTAGATAGAGCAGCTAAACACGGAGTTGTTGGAATTTGTGTTCCATTACAACCTAGAAGTAATTTTGAAGTTGGTTCTGATGGTGCCCGCGCTCGTAGATTAGCCCACGAACAGGCCGTTACCGAAGTTTTGGATGAATACCAAGTTGAATTGGTAGTTTGTAGCGGATACATGCGAATTTTGACTGCTGATTTTTTGGCACCTCGATTAGGCAGAGTAGTCAACATTCATCCTAGTCCATGGGGTGATGATGGCGCTCTCTTCCCGGGTGCTCACGGAGTTAGAGATACATTGGCCGCAGGGGCTACTACAGCGGGAGCGTCGGTGCACTTCGTGAGTGCAGGTGTTGATGACGGCCCACTAATCGCTAGTGAAACCACCGCGATTCAATCAGGAGAAGGAGAGGACTCTCTTGGAGAGCGAGTGAGAGTGGAGATAGAACACCATCTCTATCCAGCAGTAATAGATGCACTCGCTGAAGGCCGAGTAGTTTCAGATGGTAACCGTTTTCGAATCAATTAAGAAATTCCATATCTTCTTTTGAGTTAACATTCGTGAAACACTGGTTTGTAATCCCTACCTCTTTCCAATCACCCGGCCCGACTTCAATCGCACCCATCTTAGAAACCACTTGGTGTGCTGCCATGTTAATGTCGTTGAGGGCGGCATTGAGTGCATCAGTCTTGGCGCAGAATAACAGCGGCTCAATACCATATTCAGATCGGATAACTGCACAATCACAATTCTTTGACAAATTACTATACAATAGAGGAAATAGTTGTGAGTCAATAAATGGTACATCACAGGGTACAATTTGCACCGACCCCCATCCAAGTTGATGTGCAACTTTGACGGCCCCATTCATACCTCTGACCGCAGAGTTCTGATTTTGATTCAAATCATCGTCAAATGCAATTCTCATTGCTAATGTATTTCCGTCAATATTTGGCGGCCATTTCTGAGGTCTTTGCTTGAGAGCGCTAATTACTGCAGTAGCCTGTTCTTGATTCTTGAATGAGAGAATGGCCTCGGGGATGCCAGCGGTTTGAACTGCCTTCACGACCCGCAGAAGCATTGCTTCTCCTTCTATCTCAATCAAAGCCTTTGGTTCACCCATTCTGCTTGAGGGGCCACCAGCGAGTATGATAGCACCATCAGCAACCGATTGCATTGCCATTCATTCAACCTCAGCGATTCGGTTGACAGCATATTCTAATTCTTCCATCAAACTGTTGGCACGTTGTAAAATTGCTAATCGGTCTCGTCTAGTTTGAGCCGAAGGCAACCATTCTAGCAGTTTTGTAATGTCGGTGGCGTTCCTATCTAACAGATATTCAAGAGCCGCTAATGCAATTGGGTCCTCAGGCTCAAGAAATCGCATGTACCGCCGTAGGGGCTAGTCTTCATGTTCATTTTGGCTGTTAAGCCAATTTTCGGCTAATTTTTCTCATCTCGCTTTGGGCGAAGAGAATCAAACATTCGGCCAACGAGGTCAACCACCCCTCCCAATTCATCTTTGACTTTTTGAAGAAGTTTAGGATCATCACTTTCTTCTAGTGAATCTTTCAATATTTCAATAGCGAGTTCATGTTCCTTGTCTGTAATCCGCAAACTAGATCGTAAAATCGCAATTACTGCCATTTCATCATGGCTCAATGAAGCGTTCACAAAAGCAGTTTCAAACATTTCTTCATAGATTTGTATTCTTTCGTTTTTATTGATGATTTCACCACCATCAACAACTTCACCAGTAATAACTGAATTGTAAATCTCGCTTGGAACAGTTTTCAAATCATTTTCTTTCTTGAAAAGAAGAATTGCTAATCTAGTAGCCAACCGCTGTTCTTCCCGTGTAAGAACCCCATCGCGTAGAAGGACTTCAATTACAGTGGCGTAAACTTCACGAGTTCGCACCGGGCCTTCGCCTGTGGGCATAATGTGACCACGCCCGCTTCACCTTTTCACTTTGACTAAAGGTCCGGTGGGTTCTTGAAGGAGGGGTAGTTCGGCCAATTTACAGGTTCACCTGTCCCAATCACCGGGCGCATAGACGCTCGAATCCGAGAAAAACGGCCCCAGTGGCGGGGCGGGGTATACCTAAGGATTGAGAAAAATGAAAGAATCAGGCAATGCAAAATACATGATTAGAGTCAGCGTCAAACTTGACGGCCAAGCTCGTAGAAAAGACATCATAGGTGCTATTTTTGGGCAAACAGAGGGATTAATGCCAGAAGCACTGGATTTGAGAAAACTACAGCGTTCTGGGCGCATCGGGCATATTGATGTTGATTTAGATAGCAATAAGGGAAAAGTCAGCGGAATTATCGAAATTCCATCATCTCTTGAGAACGTAGAGAGTGCAATTATTGGCGCTGCTCTTGAAACAATAGAAAGAATTGGACCGGCAGCTTCACAATTGAAGGTGCTCGAAATATCTAACATTCGTTCTTCCAAGAGAACTTCAATGGTTGATCGTGCAAAGGATATTCTTCTTGATATCGTTAAACAACGTGACACAGAAGCAGATAATTTGATTGATGAAGTTCGCAGTGTGTTAACAACTAGCGAAGTTACTACCTACAAAGATACAGGTATGACATGTGGGCCAAACATTGAATCTAGTGACTCACTGATTATTGTTGAAGGCCGCAACGATGTCCTAAATTTGGCATCTTGTGGAATAAAGAACGTAATAGCGGTAATGGGTGCCGGAATTGATGATGCATTGGTTGAATTAGTTGAGAATAAATCAATGGTGAAAGCATTCTTGGATGGCGACCGTGGTGGCCGAATGATTGCATTAGAATTATCAGGAGTACTTGGTAATAAATTAACTCACATTTCATTCGCTCCGGAAAGCCGAGAAGTTGAACACTTAGAAAAGAAAGTAATTGGTAAGCACCTAGGTCAAGCAGAGGAAGCAAAGAGAGTCATTGCTAGAATTGAAAAATCAGAAGGTGCGGTCAACGGTGCATCAGAGAAAATAGAAATTCCTGATGAAGTCAAAGAATGGGCTGGTAATATGCCTAAGAAGGCAAATCAAGCAGTGTTCATTCTAGAAGACGGCTCCGTTTCTGATGAAGCTAGTGTCAAAGACACTATTGCTCAAGCAGGCGAAACCGAAGGCGCCCAAGCACTAGTCATTAAGACAAAGGCAACAGCAAAATTGATGGAAATGATAGCAGAGAGTGGAATTAACATCGTGATTGTACCAAAGATGGATGTTAAGGCACCAGATGATGTGACAGTATACGCAACATCTGATTTCTGAGTGATAACATATTCTAGTTACATCACGCTCTTTCATAAGAGCGACGGTGTTTGGCGTAGCAATGCAACCCCTTGATGCTGCACCCGTACCATCTCCCGCGTCTAGTAATCAAGACTATACTGTTTGGATTACAACAGGACTTGTCTTGGCCGCAATACTCCTAGCGTCGTTTGGGGTGTTATCAGATAAGTGGAGTGTCGATGAGCGAACCATCACCGAAGAAGATCCATTTTTTGGGGAAGTCACAACAAAAATGGATCAAGAGATAGGACTTGCTGATTTTTCTAGTTCTGTTTGTAGTGATGTTCTTGGAGGGGAAACGTGCTTCACAGAAAAGGACTTATACGGCACATCAGACTTGTCTGACGCTTACGATAATTGCACATCTCAGGGCGAATCTGCCGGATCCAACGAGTCTCAAATCGAAGAAACATGTGGTACGTTAGGAGATATGGCAAGCGCCGGAACAACAGGAATGATATTCATCACAATTGGAATAATTGTCCTGCTCGCTTCACTTGTTGCAACATTTATGAGAACACGCGGTACAACACTACCATTCTCCCAATTCTACCCTCTAGGTGGGACTGGATTTACTCTTATTGGCGTCGTTGCTTGGTGGTTGATGATGCCAGAACCACCTGCGGAATTAGACCCAAGTTTGGGGTCCAGTGCATGGATGGCTATTGTTAGTATTGTATTATCAGCAGCGGCTGGTGGATATGCACTGTACAATGCTAAATCACTAACAACCAATGGGGGAAGTGTACAATCACCCAGTATTAGCAACCGATTACCAGGTATAGGCGTACGCACACTAACACCCAAATCTAAGGGCAATGAATATGTTCTCCGTGAATCAGCAACAGGAAACGCGACTTTATCTCTTATTGATGATGGCAAACTTCTACGCTTGGTATGCGCCCAAAAAATCAACGAGGAAGTGGTTGTTGAAGACCGCTTCATGACAAAGAAAACAGCCTTTACAGGTTTTACCCATTATCGCTATGACTGGCTTGATAGCGGAAAACATGCGTGGTGGACGATAACCGCGATTGGTACCATTTCATTGATACTTTCACCAGGTGGTGGTTCATTTTTGTTCTTGATAGGCGCCTTGCTATCATTAGCTCAGTTATTTGACCCAGAATTATTATTCTTTGAGACCAATGCAGGACGCCATCGTTTACTACTATACAGATATGGTTCAAATCGTGAATTAATGAATTTCAGTATGGATGAAATCGATTCCACAATGCAACAAATGCTTAGTGGGGGGCAATTAGATGGTAGTGGTGTTGAAACTAAAGCGGCAGAAATAGAAGAAAACAGAGCCGTTGAAATCAAAGTAGCTCAAGAAGCAGCAGAAGCAGCGGCTGAACTTGCTAAGGCAACAGCCCAGCCAGTGGTTTTACCAGCTCCTCAACCCCCAATCGTTCATGATATACAACCGACTGAAGTGACTGAAAACCAACCGGAACCACCCTCAACTCCGGTTGTAGTACCCGAAGAAGAATCACTAGAAGAACAGGTTGTTGAATCAGAATCAAAGGAAATAGTGGAAGAACCCGAGGTGGTTATCCCTCCTGCTCCAGCACCACCTCCTACACCAATGGAGGTGCCGGCAGAGGATTCACCCCCACCACCGGCGCCACCGGCACCAGCCCCCCCTCCCACACCAATGGAGGTACCAGCACCACCTGCACCACCTGCACCACCTGCACCACCTGCACCACCTGCACCACCTGCACCACCACCCCCCCCAGCACCCCCCCCCCCCCCCCCACCCTCACCCGCACCCCCCCCCCCGCCCGCACCCCCCACCCCCCCCCCTCCCACACCCCCCCCGCCACCCGCCCCCCCACCCCCCCCCCCTCCCGCCACCGCACCCCAACCCGCCACCCACCC
>JACKQG010000027.1_pt2 | contig 15328 bp, 11 predicted proteins | sample 8237621 | NCBI WGS metagenome assembly JACKQG01 (sample SAMN15677084, study PRJNA649215) | marine metagenome | biome: marine; feature: Black Sea; material: saline water; isolation source: suspended particulate matter (SPM) from the Black Sea western gyre | collected 2013-06-09/2013-06-10 | depth... | reverse complement strand
AGCGTGACAACCTTTGTGTCCGAAATGACAACCTTTATGTCAAATACCAAACGGTACACCTAGACGTCGAGGTTTCTAACTTCCAACGCATGCTTCTCGATGAATTCGCGACGTGGTTCGACCTTGTCGCCCATCAACACACGAAACATCTCGTCGGCGGCGCCGGCGTCTCGCATGCTGACTTGGACGAGCGTGCGGTTGTTGGGATCAAGCGTTGTCTCGCGTAGCTCTTCGGCGTTCATTTCACCAAGGCCTTTAAAGCGAGTGACCTGAAGCCCCTTCTCGCCAGCCGCCCGGATCGCGGGAAGCAGCCCACGAAGATCTTCCAACGCGCCCTCATGATCACCCCGCCGCAAGATGTAGCGTGGATCTTCGACTCCGGTTCGCTCCTGTGGAATCAAAGACTGAATGTCGAACCCGAACTCTGCCAACTCGCCCAACCCGCTGTTGATCGTACGCACTTCGTGCAATTCGGTGACATGGAGTTCGGGCCCATTCGTCTCGTCGTCCTCGGGCTCAGGCTGGTCGCTTACGCGAACTTCTTCTCCAACTGCTGCTTCTTGTCGCTGCAGCAACTCGTCCAATTCCGTTCTCGATGCAAACCAGTATTCATCGTGCCCGAGAAAGACATGGAACATGGGAAGCTTGCCCTGTGCATCCATGCGCTCGGCGTGTGCGCGGAGACTGATACCGCGACGCTCCAACGCTAACATCGCCTCCTCCATACCGGCAAGTGTTGTCGAGAGCTTGGTCATTGTCTCGCCGCTGATAAGTTCACCAGTGCCCACATCAAACGCTGCGTCTTCCAAGCCGCGTTCCAGAAGCTGCGTCTTCATCTCTTCGTCGGTTTGCACATAGTAAGTGTTCTTCTTGGCCTTCACTCGGAACAATGGCGGTTGAGCGATGAAAACGTGACCACCAGCTACCAACTGATACATCTGCCGGTAGAAGAAACAAAGCAGAAGGGTGCGGATATGCGATCCGTCGACATCAGCGTCCGTCATAATGATGATTTTGTTGTAGCGGCGCTTACTAACGTCTTGGTCTTCGCCGATCCCGCTGTCGATCGCGCGGATCATGCTTTGCACTTCTTCGTTCGCAAGGACTTTGTCTTCGCGCGCTTTGTAGGCGTTGATTATTTTACCGCGAAGTGGCAAGATCGCTTGATACTCGCGCAACCGACCGCCTTCGGCGCTACCACCCGCCGAATCACCTTCGACCAAGTATATTTCGCACTTCTCCATCTCTCGACTACTGCAATCCCGCAGCTTCCCAGGTAACGCTCCACCACCGAGCGCTGTCTTGCGTGAACGCAGGATGTCTTTCGCTTTACGAGCCGCTTCTCGAGCCTCGGCCGCCAACACTCCCTTGCGAACGAGCGTCTTCGCTGTCCGTGGATTCTCTTCTAAGTACTTCGCCAGAAACTCGCCTGTCGCTGTCGTGATGACACTCTCGACATCACTGTTACCGAGCTTTGTCTTGGTTTGGCCTTCGAACTGCGGATGGGGCACGCGCGTCGAGATGACGGCCGTTAGACCTTCTCGGAAGTCATCTCCACTCGGAGTGAGATCCCTGAAGATCCCTTCTTTTTTCCCGTAGGTATTCAACGTTCGTGTTAGCGCTGCCTTGAAACCGGACACGTGTGTACCGCCTTCGATCGTATGAATATTGTTCACATACGAATGAAGATTTTCGGTGTATTCACCTGTGTACTGCAGCGCAATCTCGTAGCCAATCCCTTCCGATTCACCGGTGAAGTAGATTACGTCGCGATGCAGTGGCTCACTGGCTCGATTCAGGTATTCGACGAATTCAATGATGCCACGCTCGTAGCAGAATTCTTCACCTTCACCATTTCGCTCGTCAGCGACCTTGATTCGAACTCCACGATTTAAGAATGCCAGCTCTTGCAGGCGTTTGTGCAAGATGTCATAGACAAACTTCGTGGTCTGAAAGATCTGGCTGTCCGGTTTGAACGTTGTCTTGGTTCCAATCTTGGACGTCGAGCCCAACTTGCGCACCGGGCCAGTTGGAATGCCTCGTTCGTACTCCTGTTGGAACACGTGTCCATCGCGGAACACTTCCACCTCGCTCCATTGCGAAAGGAAGTTCACAACCGTCACACCAACGCCATGCAAACCGCCCGACGTCTGATAAGCACCTTTCTCGAACTTTCCACCGAATTTGAGAACGGTCATCACGCCTTCGAGCGTAGAAATCTCTCGACCTGTTTCTTCCGAGAGTTGATCGTGAATCTCCACCGGAATTCCACGACCATCATCTTCCACCGTCACTGAGCCTTCGTTGTTGACTTTGACGCTTACGTGCTTAGCGAATCCGGCCATCGCTTCATCGATCGAATTGTCGACAACTTCGTAGACAAGATGGTGAAGACCCCGTCCCGTTGTATCGCCGATATACATCGCCGGTCGTTTGCGAACATGTTCCAAATCCGAAAGGTGTTGCAAATCCTCCGGACTATATTCAGAATTGGCACTCGGCGTCAACGACTGGGTATCCTCCGGACGTTGAAGCTCGAAGTTCTGTTCGGGCCGTTGCTCGTCCGGCTTATTCTCGTCACTCATCGTTGTTCGTTTCCTATTTCCGCGTTCAAGCCACTCAATCGATCTCGCCGACTCGAAAGCGCAGATCTTTAGGGTTGTTTTCTCCAGTTGCCGCTTGTAACTTCTTCAGCAACTTTCGCTTTTGGAACGTCAATTCTTGCAATACCGCCGAATTGCGAGCCGTTATCTCTAGTACTCCCCGATTCGTCTTGCCAACTCGGCTGTTCTTGGACAATTGCTCCCCAGCTGCCTCCGACCACGCGGCTTCCCATTCGAGTCCTTGTTGCAGCTGTGCGTATCCCTTTCGAGCTAACAGTCGGCTCATCACGTCAGCGATTCGCTTTGGAGCCCGCGGATGGCGTTGCCGCTGCTGTGCTTCCTTGAGCACTTGAGCAAAGTCGTCCTCGTTTATTGGCTCCATCCTTAGCAAGTTCCTTCTTACTATTCTCGCGCTAATGGCATCACTACGTATCCGTATCCGTCATCTGTTGTGAATAACGCGGCCGACTCTCCATCCAAAATATCGATCGTTATCGGTTTCTCGTTGTCCAACACCTTTAGAAAGTCTGCGACGAAGCGGTGATCCATCGTAACCGTGATCGCGTCGCCATCGTAGGCAATTGGCAACTCGACTCGCGATTGCCCCACTTCAGCCGTCGAACCTGCGAGTACGAGCGTACCATCGCCAAACGTGAAATCGACTCCTCGACTTTCATCACTCGCTACGATCGCGGCCTGACGAAGCGTCGAGTAGAACGGGCCCACCGTAACTTCGATCTGAACTGATTCCTGTCTTGATGGGAAAACCTCCCGCCACTTTGGAAAGCGACCTTCGACCAGTCGAGCGTAGATCGTCGCTCGAGGACTACGCACCACGACGTCATTGGCGCGAGCAGCAATCTGAATCTCTGCGTCTGTGTCGGTCAAAGCTCGTTCCATTAACTGCATCGCCCGAGACGGAACAATTGTCATTGTGTCACCCAAGCCGTGACCACCAACGGACCTCGCTGGGCCTTCCATTTTGGCGAGGCGACGTCCGTCGGTAGCTACCGCCGTGATTTTCTCTTCCTCCATCTCCAACAACACACCACCAAGTGCGTAGCGACTGCTCTCAGCGTCCGTCGCAAATAGTGTCCGTCGTACGAGTTCCTTGAACAACCGAACTGGTACGTCGTGATACGCCTCGTCGCTGAAGCCAGCAACTGCTGGAAATTCGTCTGGGTTCTCTGCCGGCAACTTAAACTCACTCCGCTCACCTCGAACAACCGTCCCGTTTTCGTCAGATTCAATCGTGAGCTTGTCGTCGTTGCTTTCGCGAAGAATCGAACCCAAGAGGCTAACTGGCGCGAGAATCGTCCCCGCTTGTTCGACTTCAATGCCACCAACTTCAATGCGAATTCCGACTTCCATATCAGTTGCCATCAAGGTTGTCATTGCAGTGGTTACTTCCAGTTTGATGTTTCGCAGGATTGGCTTTGGACTGCGACTAGGAGCAACCGTGGCAGCAGTCATGAATGCAGTTAAGAGCTGTTCTCGGTCACATGTAATCTTCATGAGTTCGTCTTTCTACGAATCTGTGCAAAGCGGATTTCTGATCACTTCGCTTTTGGTGCTTAAAGCTGGCTTTGTATGCTCTAATAGTTATTCTTTATTAGTAGTAATAATGTTCCGCGGCCAGAGATCGTCGACAGACACAATCGACTCGCGCTAACATGTGTGTGTATACGTAATTAGAACTTCAATTTGAGCAGAATTAATAGTGGATAACCGGTCGATAGTCTGTTGCCAAAACGTGGGTGAAGTGTTTGTTGTTTTCGACTTAATGTGTGGTTGAAATTGACTGTGTCAACAGGCACCGAAACGATGAACATTATCTAACCGACCGCACACAGGTTTTCCCCTTCGAAGGTTGGTCACTGCGAATTTCGAAATTGCTTGTTAATCGAACTCAACGCCTAACGCTGTCGCCGCCCGAGCAAACCCGACATCGTCATCAAGCCATTCTTTTGCGCGTCCAAATGCATGCATCACGGTCGAGTGATCGCGTCCACCTAGGTTCCGGCCGATGGTTTGGAAGCTAGAGCCAACGAGAGTACGGATTAGATAAACAGACAGTGCGCGAGCGCGAACAACCGTTTTTCGTCGAGAGTCGCCCGTCAGTTCTCGAACCGTCACGTTGAAGTATTTTGCTACACGCTTGTTGATGTCCTTTGCAGTAACTTCTCGGACTGAGTCGGTTCGAGACACAATTCGCTCAACTGCGCTGGGTGGGCAATCGCCGTCATGAGTGTTAAGGCAACGCAGCTCGGTAATCGCAGCGCAGAGATCATGTACTAGCAAGGGTTTCGATCGCTGGCGTCTCGCATCCGATGTCAGACGCTGACTGACCTCAGTGGGTATCACGACATCATTCTGTTGTGCTAGTTCGTTCAGTATCACACTGCGAGTTGTCGCAGTCGGTGGAACGATTGGAATCTGAAGTCCGCGCGACAGTCGACTCGATAACGTCGGTAACAGCGCGTCGAGTTCATCCAGCGCGGAAAGCGAGGTAATGACAACTTGACAATCGCTCGCCACTAGATAGTCAAGTGTGTGTATTAGTTCCTGTTGTGCGTGTGTCTTCGCGGCAAGTTCGTGAAGCCCATCGAGCATCAAGAGGTCGACAGAACGATGGGCGTCGCGAACTTCATCTAACGAGTCGATGTCAATTCCATTTGCGATTGCGCGCGCATAGTCCGCACCGGTCAGCCATAAGCTGCGGAGATCTGCATAGGCGACTTGCGAAGCCGCGAGCAGGCAATGGAGTAAATGCGTTTTACCAAAGCCAGCTGGTCCCGAAATGAACAACGGATTGAATCGCACCCATTGATCGCCAACAGAAGATGCCGCCAACTTCGCGAGAGCATTTTCCGGCCCCGCGATAAAGCGGCCTAGCGGCAAAGCAGTTCGATCGCGCGGAGCGATTCCACTGCTCGGAGACCCGGCAACGTGATGTACTCCTTTTGAGTCTTCTCTAGGAATGGCGAAGACGCTTCCAACCACACCGACTCCGTCCGCTGGTGCGTAAAGTGTTTGAAATTTCAGCCTTGAGACGAACCGCAGATTATATAGGCTCGCGGTCCGACTTGCGAGCCGTCCAAACAACTTTTTGAGCGGTCTAGAGTCGCTGTAACATCTTGTAAACACGTGAGATGCGTTGCGAAGATTCTTCGATGTCGTCTGCGGTTGTCGACCTGCTTAGGCTAATGCGGATCGAGCCCTCAACCACCGACGGTTCTAGCCCCATTGCGATCAGCACCGGCGACGGTTCGCTGGAACCGCTCGCACAGGCTGAACCGGTTGAGCAGGCGACTCCAGCCATGTCGAGAGCCAGGACAAACGCCTGTCGATTTAACGTCGGAAGCGAGATGTTCGAGGTGTGTGGCAGCCGATCCGCCCCGATTCCGTTAACTACTAGCGAAGGTATCTCTGCGCGTAGGCGATCTTCAAGCATGTCTCGCAAGGTTCGCATCCGCCGTTCGCTGTCGGTTGCTCGCTCGGAAAAAAGTTCCAGCGCCTTCAGGAATCCCAGCGTCAGCGCGACGGATTCAGTCCCTGGCCGGACGCCTTGCTGTTGGAATCCGCCGGTCATCATAGGTAGTGGAGCGACCCCTGGTCGCAATAAAAGCCCACCGATCCCGACAGGACCATGTAGTTTGTGCGCCGACACCGATAGTGCGTCGACACCGAGCGATCGAAAGTCGACGTCGACCTTGCCAACCGCTTGGATAGCGTCGCAGTGCGAGAGTACATTGTGTTCGCCAGCGACGCGAGCAATCTCCTCGACCGGTTGAAGAACGCCGGTCTCATGATTTCCGAGCATCACGCTGACGATTCGGGTTCGTTCATCGAGAAGCTTGTCGAGCGCATCCGCATGAACGACGCCATCGCGATTGACCGGTAAACGACGCACCTCGACGCCGGTCCGCTCGAGTTCCTGAGCCGTTTCCAAAATACTGGGATGCTCGATGGGCGAGATAACGATGTTTGTATCGCTGGTGCCGACCGCCAAGCCGCGGAGGATCAAGTTATTCGACTCGGTCCCGCCGCTGGTGAGGATCAAACGGTCGGGTTGCATGCCGGTGGTCGCACCGCCGAGGAGTTGCGTAATTCGCTCGCGAGCATCCTCCAATACACGACGAGATCGTTGACCACACTGGTGCTGGCTGGCTGGGTTCACGTAGCCCGCCCGATTAGCCTCGTTGATTACTTCCGCAACCTCTGAAAGCATCGTGGTCGTCGCGTTGTTATCGAGATAGATAGATTCCATGGGCACTGGCGAGTGGGCCTAAAAGATGACAATGATTGAGTTTAGCGTCTACCAACATCACTGGCTGTCGTCGGGATGGTCGTCGCTCGACTCTTCCTTGTCTTGTGCCGTCGCGTCCTCGTCGATTGCTTTTTCACGGCCTTGGAGAGACTCTGTTCGCTCGGGCGCATGGTTTAGCGCTTCCGCAAACAACTCGGCGGCGAAATCGTCCTCGTTCAGAGCTTTGAACGTTTCTGCAGTCATGAGATACTTGTCCGCCAGCGTCTGGTCGATGCTTTGCTGAAGTTGATCGGGCGTCGTTGCTGATCGAGCGAGAACAAACAGTTCTGGAATGAAGCTATACAATTCCTGCCTGGCGACTTTAGCAATCGCAGGCCAAACGACTTTCGCCATCTCGACGTGTTCTTCGGACCACTTCAGCCAGATGTTATCGCCATCTTTGTTCGTGGCGTCCAAATACTGACACAAGATGCGTGCGTCGCCTTGGAATCCGTAGCGCACACCTTGCGATCCAAACACAAGATCCCATCGGTTCTCCGGCTTTGCCCCGGTTGCCAATAACTTTTGTGCAACCAGGTACTTTTCGAGATCGTTCGTATTATCCGTACGGCGAGTCGGCGAGATCTGAACTCGGAACAGCGGTAGCTCCAGATAGGAGAATTTCCGCCGCTTAAATGTGTCAGGCGAAAACTCTTCGCCGGTAACGCTCCCAAAATACAACACCGCATAAACCAGCACGATTCCGGTCAGAAGCAGCCCCAAAATGCCGAACGCAATGCGACTCAATAAAGACGATTCGGTCTTTGTTGCGGTCTTTGATTGGTTGGCGGTTGTGGGCATTAGACAAGAAGATCGCGAGTTGACACTGGGCGAACGACGGAATTAGGACATTCTCCCGCGCGGGCAGGCGTTTGACAACCGATCGCGAACGCCGCAATGGGACCTCGAGTCGCGCGGAGAGGGCAGCATTTTCCAGCATCGAACCAGACCGACACGCTTGTGCCAAGAGTGTGAATAGATGGTCATTTGAGAATGAGATGTTACCTATCGTTACCACGAAGTTAGCAAGGCCCGTGTCGTCTACGCTGAAGGCGTTATACAAAATTGACAGGCCCTACGATTTGTGAAACGCCTTCAGCGTATGTCGTTTTTTCGTTCAACGTCCCAGGGTGCGCGACTGCGTCGCGACCCTGGGCTACGATGTGAAACCGCGTTGCGGTAAAGAGTGAAGATGGGAACGATTTCAGTTCCATTAAATGGCGACTTCAACATCCTGCGCTAAAACTGCCGAAAGTAGCTTTTGAGATCCTGACGCGGCGTTCTAGCCAGCCAGTAGCTCTTCGTGTCGCGATCTATCTGTCGCTGCATCGGGTCGCGACCGCATAAGCGCATGGCGATGCCGATGGGTGTCAGCACCAATAAAAATACGGCGAGCATCATCACGTGCGAAACGGTCCAGCCAATCGGAAAGGCGAGTGCCATCCAGATGACATAGACCGGTCGAACCAACGTTGGCACAACAAGTCCCGCTAGACCGACGCCACCGGCAACTATCAATGCGTATGTGGAGGGTGTAGCGGATTCGAGTCGTCGATAGAGAACAGCTGCGACGACAACGCCGAAGCCGATCAACAACATCGAGAAGACTCGCAGCTCTTTCCGCGACGGATTCCAATTGATGTCAACGAGCGCCATTACTTCAATGCCATTTGGAAAAGCGACGGTTGTGTCGTCCGGAAACTCTATCTTCGCGTGCGGCATGGACTTTCTGCAAGTGCGCGCATCCTAACACAGTCTAGTTCGCCATGACGCTATGTACCTCCCTGAGCCCGAGGGAATCGAGTCGTAGGGCGTGTAACGGTTACGACGGGCGGCAATTCTGGGAGCAGCGGGAAAGGCCAACCCGGCCATTGGACGAGTCCGCTATCTCAGAGCCGCAAGCTACGATTGAAAGCGCCTTATTCCCTGCGCGGGCGGAACTTGCGCCACTCGTGTTAAGACTGCCCGCGACTCATTCAGCCGATTCCCAATGACGTTAACATCTACAATTAATCGAATGTGCGACCGTCAGAGGCCGGCACGCGTCGCGGTCACGGCGCTGGTCGCCGTTTGGCTTATCGCGGTCTCGTGCGGGATGGCGGCGTTGTGGAACTACGAAGCTGCACCAGGCCCGCCCGTGGAGCAGCCGCTTAACTGGCCGACGTCGAGTTCCATTGCGCGCAATATCAGCGGTTAGCGGAATCGGTATGACGGATGAACATATGCGGCGTCTGTTCCAGCCCTTTCCCAAGCGGACACTTCGACGACGCGTAGGTACGGTGGTACTGGCTTAGGATTGATTATCTCAAAGCGCCTTGCTGAACTGATGGGAGGCGATATCACCATCCGTTCAAAGCTCGGCGTCGGCACTGCTTTTACCGCGACGGTCGCGACGGGCAACTTGAGTAACGTCCGCTTGATCGATCCAGTTGCTGAGCAGCCTGGTATCTTGGCCGAAGCGAACGAGCAAGCAATGCAGCAACAAACGGTCGTTAAACCGTTGACCGGCACGCGAATTCTGCTGGCGGAAGACTGCGCTGACAATCAACGGCTGATCGCGGTCGTGCTCAAGAAGGCAGGTGCTGAAGTTGTCGTCGTCGAAAACGGTCGGCTTGCGATCGAACAATTGACTGTCGACGGAACCGTCGATGGAGTTCTGACCGAGCCGTCTGCGTTTGATGTCGTTCTGACTGATATGCAGATGCCCGAATTGGACGGTTATACAGCCGCTCGCATTCTTCGGGCCAAGGGAATTGATATCCCGGTGATCGCATTAACAGCACATGCGATGAGTGGCGAGCGGGAAAAATGTCTGGCAGCCGGCTGTGCCGACTATTCGACAAAGCCAATCAATCGAGAGAATCTCATCCAGTGTGTTTCCAAGTGGACAAATCGAACACCGCAACTCACCAGTAGCCGCTTGTCGTAGCTGGATTCGCAAAAATTCAGCCGTCCCAAAGCACTGAATTTTTGCAAATCTAGCTACCGTATATTCAAGACTACCATTTGCCTTAGACGTGGCACGAAGTCATTAGTTCGCGGAACTCTCGGAACAAGTACTCGCTGTCGTGAGGTCCCGACGAGGCTTCGGGATGGTACTGAACACTGAACGCGGGAACTTCGCGATGTCGCAGCCCGGCGATGGTATTATCGTTCAAGTTCCGGTGTGTAATCTCCAGGTGCTCGGGCAGCGTATCTTCTTCCACGGCGAAACCATGATTCTGAGCCGTGATTTCGACTCGCGTGGACTCGACGTTTAGAACCGGCTGGTTGGCGCCGCGGTGCCCGAACCTGAGTTTAAATGTCTTGGCGCCGGAAGCTAATGCAAATAGCTGATGCCCAAGGCAAATTCCAAAGACTGGCCGCTTACCCAGCAGATTCTGAATGGTGTTGATCGCGTAGTCCAGTGGCTCTGGGTCACCGGGGCCGTTAGACAGGAAAACGCCGTCGGGATTCTGCGCAAGAACTTCTTCGGCGCTGGCGGTTCCTGGCAAGATCGTGACGCGGCAACCCGCCTCTTGCAGGTGGCGAGCGATATTCCACTTCATGCCAAAGTCCAAGGCGACAACATGCAACTGCTCCGAATAGGACTCGGAGGACATTTCATCAGCGATTCTCGCCCACTTGCTTAGCCCCTCATTCCAGCCTCGCGGTTGCTCGGGTAGCACTTCTTTGACCAAATCGCGTCCAACTAGGCCAGGACTTGTCTTCGCCTTGTCGACTAGGCTCGCGTCATCCAAATCGGTCGTCGAGAGAACGCCTTTCATTGCACCATGAATACGAATTCGTCGGACGAGGGCCCTCGTGTCGATTCCCGCTAGCCCGACGATGCCGTGCTCGGCCAAGTACTCGCCAAGTTCTCGGTCACACCGAAAATTGCTGGCAATTCGGCTGTTCTCGCGGACGATGAAGCCTGCTAAGTGAGGCTTGCCGCTCTCGACATCTTCGTCATTGACCCCGTAATTTCCGATCTCTGGATAGGTCATCGTGACGATTTGGCCGCGATAGCTGGGATCGGTGAGGATCTCCTGATAACCCGTCATCGAGGTGTTGAAAACAACTTCGCCATCGACCTCGCCAGTCGCACCAAACGCTTCGCCGGTGAAAACCGTTCCATCTTCCAAAGCAAGTTTTGCGGTGGTCATGAGTAGTTCCAAGTTATTCGACGCATAACCTTCTGGGAGACCTTAATCTAGACGTCACCTAAAGTTGGGGGTTTCGCCGGTCGATACGAAAGAATACGGCTGTGGGTCTCCGGGCATGGTCAATCTATGCTTGGACAGCCAATTACGAAGGGCTCTTGATTCGGCGATCAAGGGTCCTTCGATTTTCTTGCGCCGTCAGTGCCAGCGAGAACCGTCGCATTATAGCCGGCAAAAGGCACATTCAACAGGACGCAGCGATGTTCTCGGGCGATGTTTACGACCGAAGTATTTCGCCGACCGGTTCGCCTTTGCTGATGACCATGGGCCTGCCGAGCGCGTCGTGAATCTCGGTACCTGCACGATAGCCAAGGCAGTGAAAGATTGTCGCCGTAATATCCTGCGGCTCGACGCGTCCCGAGGCAGGATAGGCACCTTGTGAATCCGATGTGCCATGTACGGTGCCGCCACGGACGCCGCCCCCGGCAAGTGCCGCCGAAAAAACGTGTCCCCAATGATCTCTCCCTCCGCGAGCGTTGATCTTTGGCGTTCGCCCAAACTCACCGATCCAGACAACGAGCGTGTCGTCCAACATCCCTCGCTGCTCCAAGTCCTCGAGCAACGCAGAGTAAGCCGCATCCATCGGCGGCATGAGGACCGTCTTCAGCCGTTTCGCGTTGTCGGCGTGGTTATCCCAAGCGGGTGCGACGGCCTGATCTTCTTTCCAACGTGTCCAATTCACCTGGACTAGCGAGACGCCTGCTTCCACCAGTCGCCGTGCCAGCAGAACGCTCTGACCGAAACGGTTCCTGCCGTATCGCTCGCGCGTCGCATCAGGTTCGGCCTGAATATCGAAGGCACGTCGGGCGTCGGAAGAACTGAGCAGATCGAAGGCCTTGTGCTGCAAACCGCTCCAGCGCTCAACGGCCTGATCGCGATTGACAGCGTCCAGGTGTCGATTGACCGACGCCAGCAACGAACGACGTCGATCAAATCGCATCGCGGGAATGTCTCCGGGAAGCGAGAGATTGGGAATTTTGAAATCCGTTTCGTTTGGATCGCAATCCAGTAGCCAAGGATCAGCGCTGTGGCCCAGCCAGCCTGCATCTTGTCCCGGCCAAACGATGCGACCAGTGTTCCAAATCTCCTCGGGCAACCGAACCGCCCCAGGCAAGCTAGCGGTATCGCCGCGAAGATGTCGTACGACAGCACCAACGCAAGGCCGATCGTTCGGCGCGCCGTGAACCGCGTTTTCCTTGTTCTTGGGTGCGTGTGGGTAGCCTGTTAGCATCCAGTAACCGCTTGACGAATGAGCATTGTCGGCGGTCGATACAGCTCGGAGAACGCCGATGCGATCGGTCAGCTTCGCGGTTTGCGGCATCAGCTCGCCGACATGCAAGCCTGGCGTTGCCGACTCGATGGGCGAGAACTCGCCACGAACTTCGGGCGGAGCGTCGGGTTTCGGATCCCACGTCTCATGTTGCGGTGGCCCGCCCAGCAGGAACAGGACAATGCACCGTTTTGCGCGACCGAACGATCCGGTGATCGTTGGGGTCGCAGGATCTGTGGCCGCATTGGCCAAGGTCGGCATTGACAAGCCAAATGCGCCGAGTCCACCAACGCGAAGCAGTTCGCGTCGATTCACTCCATCACACAATCGGGTATTTCGATCCAGGATCGAGAACATGGAAATCGCTCGGCGCGGGTCGTGCAAGCAGTTGCTCGGGAGAGCGTCGTCAACACGATTATCCTCAAACCGAGCGTTCCAAGCAATCCACAACGTTCACAGGACCGGCGACGCCAACGCAAGGACGTGTCCGTCAGGCGGCGGTCTTTGCCAGGACTTTGTCTAGCGTTTGGTTCAATCGCGAGATCGACAGCGGCTTCGGCAGCCAATCGTCCATGCCAGCATGCAAGCACGCTCGCGGATCCCCGGTCGCTGTCACCGCCACGATTGGAACCCTCGCGCCATGTCGCTCTTCGGCGCGGATCGCTTGCGTCGCACGGATGCCATCCATTTCCGGCATCTCGACGTCCATTAAGACGAGATCGAAGTTGTTGTGCCGCAACGCTTCCAGGGCTTCGCGACCGTTGGATGCGATGGTCACTGCATGTCCAGCATTTTCAAGCAATCGCATGGCGAGTCGCTGGTGCAGCAAACCGTCTTCGGCGACGAGTACCTTCAGTTGGGAGGCCCTCTCTAGATTTTGCTGCGGTTCGGACATGCGGTTACTTCGTTGCGAATTGAAGAATATCGGGGTTGCTGTCTCATTTGTCATTTTGTCCACCTCGCTATGCCGCCGTGTTCGGCGAGCCATTCCCTTCTCTATTAATAGACGGCTCACCCTCAGTTTTGTTCGTGAATTCGGGGAATTATGTCGTGCTTCTTTGTCGCACGCCGTAGGGTGCCGGCGAAAGCCGCACCGAGTACTGCTCAACACCATCGCCGATCTTTCGATTGAATTACAGACCACCGATCGACTACGATAAGGACACAACCAGGGGCCTGGTCTGTTGAGGAGAGTCTTCCATGTTTTTACGTTCCCGGGGATCTGTCTGTTTGCTGCTCGGTTGCCTTATCTGCTGTTCACCGCTAGCGAAGGGCGAAGATCGCCCGATCCGAGTGACGCAACGACCCGAATGGGAATCGCGGATCGAAGCAGCTTTGGATGCGAAAGGCGAGTGGGATTTCTTCGACGCGCCATTGATCGAAGCTTGCCACACGTTTCAGGACAAGCTGGGCATCGATGTTGCCCTTGATACGAAAGCGCTCGAAGACTTCGGAATCGATTCAAGCACGCCAATCACGCTATCGATTAGCGGTATATCAAACCGTTCATTTCTACGGCTGATGTTGAACGAACTCGAGTTGACCTTCACGATGCGGTATGGCGCGTTGTGGATTACGACCCCCGAAGATGCCGAGTCGCGACTCACGACGAAAGTCTACCCTGTCGGCCCGTTGTTGGTTCGCGACCGTTCGCGTCGTGAACCGATTGCAGACTATGACTTACTAATCGGTGCCATCACGAATTCGATTCATCCAGACTCGTGGGACGAAGTTGGTGGACCGGGATCGATTGAGGGGATCTACGACACGTTGGTCATCTCGCAGACTTCGGACATTCATCACCAGATCGAACAATTATTAGCGACCTACAACGAGATCATCGCGAGCGACAAACCAGAGCAAGACCAGATTGTCTTCATGCTTGGACAAGAGCCGAATTTAGCAGCGCAAGCCGCACTCGATAAACCGTTTACTGCAGAGTTCAAAGATTCCACTTTGAAAGAGTTTGCGGAGTTCCTTAGCGAAAAGATGGGCATTCCGGTCGTGATCGACTTTCGGGCGCTTGAGGATTTCGGAATCGATACGTCAACGCCGATTAGCGGAAAATACACGAAAACACCTCTACGTTTCGCGCTTGCCAGAATACTGGGCGAACTGGAGCTGACTTACGTGATTCGCGATGAGGTTCTCTTAATTACAACACCGGAGGCATGCGAACGCCAATTGGGTATCGGACTCTATCCAGTCCGTGATTTAGTTCAGATCGCGGAACAACTGCCCATCGATCCACCGGGAGCAAACTGCGACTTTGATTCTCTAATTAGAGTCATCACTTCGACGATTGGTCCCGACACATGGGACGAAGTCGGTGGCCCAGGTTCGATCGATTCATTACTGCCCACACCGACATTAATAATTTCGCAAACGCAAGACATCCAAAAAGAGATCTCCGAGCTGATCACCAAACTGCGGGCGGCGAAAGAACTGGTAACTGTCAATAGCGAGGTTTCCGACCCCAATGCCCTCTTCGTCCGGTCCTATCCGATGAACCTGTCTGGGTGCGCGTCAGACGAGATCGCGATGCTTGTCATTCGTGCTTCAGAGGCAGGAACTTGGGACGATCAAGCCGAGACATTCGTGCAAGGTTTGGGCTCGTCACTTGTCGTGAAACACAAAGCGAGCGTTCACCGTCGCGTGCTGAATTTGCTGGAGGAACTCGGTGCGAGATTCGTCCAGGGGAGTGCTTGCTTCGGATGTGGTTACGGCGGTGGGGGGGACGAAAAAGCGAGCGGGGGGGCCAGCGCGCCCGCCGTTTTTTCATCGCACCCCCCAGGCGGGTTTTTTTTTCGAGGACTGTTTTGGCCACTCTTTCGTCCGAAAAAATCCCCCTTTTCGCTTTCCGACAACCCCCTGGGACTCCCCCCGCAACTCGTTGTACTTTTCCACCGGCCTTTTGCCCGGGGCTTTTTTGTATTCTGCGCTG
>JACKQG010004851.1_pt1 | contig 15330 bp, 10 predicted proteins | sample 8237621 | NCBI WGS metagenome assembly JACKQG01 (sample SAMN15677084, study PRJNA649215) | marine metagenome | biome: marine; feature: Black Sea; material: saline water; isolation source: suspended particulate matter (SPM) from the Black Sea western gyre | collected 2013-06-09/2013-06-10 | depth... | reverse complement strand
TCGTCGTCCTCAATGTTGGCTCGCCGCTGAATATGAGCTGGCTGTGCAATGCCGCTGCGGTGGTACAGGCCTGGTATCTCGGCCAGGAAACGGGCAATGCGATTGCTGACGTGCTGTTTGGCGATGTGAACCCTTCTGGCAAACTGTCGACGACGTTTCCCAAGCGACTGCAGGACAATCCCGCCTACCTCAACTACCCTGGCGAGAACGGCCAGGTGTTATACGGCGAAGGGCTGTTTGTTGGCTACCGATACTATGACAAGAAGGACATTGCCCCCCTGTTCCCGTTTGGCTACGGGCTCTCCTACACGACGTTTGCCTATCGCAACTTGCAGTTGAGCAAGCCCAAGTTCTCCGCGGGAGAGACGATCGGTTTCAGCGTGGATGTAGAGAATACGGGAAGCCGGGCAGGCAAGGAAATCGTTCAAGTATATGTGCGCGACACCCAATCGCGCCTGGTACGCCCCGAGAAAGAGTTGCAGGCATTTGCCAAAGTCATGCTCGAGCCCGGCGAAACCAAAACGGTCGAATTCACTCTCGATCAAGAAGCCTTGTCATACTATGATCCAGCGTCCAAACGATGGGTCGCCGAATCGGGCGAGTTTCAGGTGTTGGTGGGCAGTTCGTCCCGCAATATCCGCCTCGTAGAGAGTTTCGACTTTGAGGGCGAGGCGCCATCTCAGTAGTGCCGCGTCGCGTCCTAACCTATCGTCGCAATCAGACTGCCGATCAGCATCCAGACGAATTGACGTTCTCAACTTGCTGGCAGACCTCAAATCCCGTGGCCTGTCTATCCTTTTCATAACACATGATCTCTCGCTGGGTTACTATATCAGCGAGCGAGCAGTGATTCTCTATAGAGGATATGTTGTGGAGATGGGTGCGACAGAGAAACTGTACGACAATCCGCTTCATCCATACACAAAGATGCTCATGGCCTCCGTTCCACGCCTGGATAGGAAATGGGAAGAGGTAGAGGTCGAGCTAAGGGCAATACAGGCAGAGCTCAGCAGGGGGTGTGTCTACTACGAAAGGTGTCCAGCCGCATACAAGAATGAAGCTTGTAAGAGACAGAGGCCCACGCTGATAGAGGCAGAGAGCGATCATTTCGTGGCGTGTTTCCGCTATGCGGGGAGGGAGTAAGGAATGTCAAAGGCGAAGATCATTGGTCCTGAATTGCCCAACATTCCTTGGGAAGAACGCCCTCCTGAGTGCCCTGAGCGCAGCGGCGTGGTCTGGCGCTACTCGAAGAATCCCATCATACCACGGGATCTGATCCCCTCGTCCAACAGCATCTTCAACTCGGCAGTGGTCCCGTATCGGGGAGAGTTCCGCGGCGTATTCCGCTGCGACGACAGACGCCGATACATGCAGCTTCACGCCGGCGGAAGTAAGGACGGGCTGGCTTGGGAGATCGACAACGAGCGGATCGAGTTTCAGCCGGCCGAAGGCGTCGCACAGATGGAGTGGGGCTACGGCTACGACCCGCGCGTCTGCTGGATCGAGGATCGGTACTATGTCACGTGGTGCAACAGCTTCGCGGGCTGGCCGACCATCGGGGTAGCTTACACCCACGATTTCGAGACGTTCTATCAGATGGAGAACGCCTTCCTGCCCTTTAATCGCAACGGCGTCTTGTTCCCGCGCCGAATCAATGGCAGTTTCGCCATGCTCAGCCGCCCCAGCGATCGTGGGCACACACCGTTTGGAGACATCTACTACTCCGAAAGCCCCGACATGACCCATTGGGGCAAGCACCGCCTGGTCATGCGAACCGTCGGTGGCTGGCAAAGCACCAAGATTGGCGCCGGCCCCATCCCCATTGAAACCACCGAGGGCTGGCTGATGCTCTATCATGGGGTGCTGACCTCCTGCAACGGCTTCGTCTACTCGATGGGCGCCGCGCTGCTGGATATCCAACAGCCCTGGAAGGTGCTCCACCGCACCGAGCCGTACCTGCTGCATCCCAAGGAGGCTTACGAGCAGGTTGGCGACGTGCCCAACGTGGTCTTCCCCTGCGCTGCCTTGACCGATGCCGCCACCGGTCGGATGGCCATCTACTACGGCGGAGCAGACACGGTGACCTGTCTGGCCTTTGCGAAAGCCAACGAACTGATTGGTTTCATCAAAGAGAATTCTCTCTGAAGGAGACTATGCGTTACGGACACTTTGACGACCACCGCCGCGAGTACGTGACCACGCGGCCCGACACCCCGCTCCCCTGGATCAACTACCTCGGGAGCGAGGCTACTTTTGGCCTGATCTCCAACACCACCGGCGGTTATTCGTTCTATCGGGATGCCCGCCTGCGGCGTCTCACCCGGTATCGTTACAACAACGTCCCCCTCGATTGCAGCGGGCGCTACATCTACCTGCGGGACAACGACACGGGGGAGTTCTGGTCCCCTTCTTGGCAGCCCACCCGCCATGAAGTAGAAGACTACATCTGCCGCCACGGGCTGGGCTACACCATCATCGGTTCCAGCTACAAGGGGATCGAAGCCCAGACCCGGTACTTCGTCCCCCTGGGCGACAGCCTGGAAATCTGGCAACTCACGCTGACCAATCAGCGCCAGGAGCCCGCCAGCCTCTCGGTTTTCTCCAGCATCGAGTTCTGCCTGTGGGATGCCCAGGACGACGCGACCAACTTCCAGCGCAATTTCAACATCGGCGAGGTGGAGATCGAGGATGGAGTGATCTACCACAAAACCGAGTACCGCGAACGGCGGAATCACCTTGCCTTCTTCGCCTGCTCCGAGGAGCTGGCCGGATTCGACACGCAGCGCGATGTGTTCTTGGGGCCGTATCGAGGCTGGGACCATCCGGCAGCGGTTGAGCGTGGACGTTCGTTTAATTCCGAGGCCCACGGCTGGGCGCCGATGGGCTCACACCACGTCAGGCTCTCCCTCGATCCCGGCCAAACCCGCCGCATCATCTTCCTGCTCGGCTATCACGAGAACCCTCCCGACCGGAAGTTCGCCCCCCCTGGCTCGCAGACGGTCAACAAGCAAACGGTCAAACCTGTCATCGCCAGGTATCTAGGCGAAGAAAACGTGGAGGCCGCCTTCGAGGCGCTACGTGCCCAGTGGGAGGCCATGCTGGGCATCTTCCAGGTGGAGACGCCGAACGTCCACACCAATCGCATGGTCAACATTTGGAACCCGTACCAGTGTATGGTCACGTTCAATCTCTCGCGATCCGCTTCGTTCTTCGAATCGGGCATCGGGCGTGGCATCGGCTTTCGGGACTCCAACCAGGACCTGTTGGGTTCCGTGCATACGGTACCGGAGCGGGCTCGCCAGCGCATCCTGGACCTGGCGGCCACGCAACTGGAGACAGGCGGTGCGTATCACCAATACCAGCCGCTCACCAAGCGGGGCAACGATGAGGTCGGCGGGGACTTCAACGACGACCCCCTTTGGCTGATCCTGAGCGTGGCGGCTTACCTGAAGGAAAGCGGTGATTGGAGCATCCTGGATGAGCGCGTTGCGTACGACAGGCGGCCCGGCAGCGAGACGCCCCTCTACGAGCACCTGCAGCGCAGCCTGCGCTACACGCTGGAGCGGCTGGGGCCGCACGGCCTGCCCCTCATCGGCCGCGCCGACTGGAACGACTGTTTGAACCTGAACACCTTCTCCGACACGCCGGGCGAATCCTTTCAGACTGTGGCCACCAAAGAAGGGAAGGTGGCTGAGTCGCTCTTCATCGCCGGGCTGTTCGTGCTGGCGGCGAAGGAACTGGCGGCCATTGCCCGGAGGCGTTGTCTGGCGGAGGAGGCCCAGCGATACCACGACGAGGCAGCCAAGATGGCTGCTGCTGTGCTGGAACATGGTTGGGACGGCGAGTGGTTTCTCCGTGCCTACGATGCCTTCGGGCATAAGGTGGGCTCGCAAGAGTGTGAGGAGGGGCAGATCTTCATCGAGCCCCAGGGCATCTGCGTGATGGCTGGCATCGGCCACGAAGATAGCAGGGCCAAGAGGGCGCTGACGGCGGTGAGGGAACGGCTGTCCACGCCGCATGGCATCATTCTCCACCAGCCTGCCTACTCGCGCTACTACGTGCACCTGGGCGAGATCTCATCCTACCCGCCCGGCTACAAGGAGAACGCGGGCATCTTCTGCCACACCAACCCCTGGATCATGATTGCCGAGGCAATAATCGGGCACGGCGACCAAGCCCACGACTACTACCTGCGCATCAATCCTTCGGCACGGGAGGAGATCAGCGAGGTGCATCGCTGCGAGCCGTACGTCTACGCCCAGATGATCGCCGGGCGCGACGCGCCCACCCACGGCGAAGCCAAGAACTCCTGGCTGACCGGCACTGCCGCCTGGAACTACGTGGCCATTACCCAGTGGATCCTGGGCATTCGGCCCACCTACGAGGGCCTGCAGATCGCCCCGGTCATCCCCAGCAACTGGCCGGGTTTCAAGGCCAGGCGTGTCTACCGTGGTGTGACCTACTATGTCTCCGTGAAACGGGTGGGCAAGGGAGACATGGTTTCGTTGAGCGTGGACGGCCAGCCGATTGAGGGGGACATCGTCCCTCTGCCACCCGAGGGTCAGACGGAGGTGATGGTGGAGGCCACCCTGAAGTGAGGGAATAATCGCAGGGCACCTTGGAGGCGCGAAGTGGCCGGGTTAAGGATCTGTGTCATTGGCGGAGGCAGCACCTATACCCCAGAGCTCATCGAAGGTTTCATCAAGGCTGGCGATGAATTGCCGGTGACTACCATCGTTCTGATGGACATTGATGAGAACAGATTGCGCATTGTAGGCGGACTGGCGGAACGCATGCTGCGGGCAGCCGAGGCTGGCATCGAACTGAGGCTTATGACTCGGCGGCGAGAAGCGCTCGAAGGGGCCGACTACGTCATTACCCAGATTCGAGTAGGGGGACTGGCCTGCCGGATTCAAGATGAGAAGATCCCCCTTCGATTTGGGGTGGTGGGCCAGGAAACCACCGGCCCAGGCGGCTTTGCCAAGGCTCTGCGCACCATCCCCGTGCTCCTGGACATTGCCCACGACATAGCCGAGGTAGCGCCAAGAGCCCACCTCATCAATTTCACCAATCCCTCGGGCATCATCACCGAGGCCCTGCTCAACTACACCGACATCCCGACCATTGGCCTGTGCAACTCGCCCTTTGGGTTCCAGCAGGGCATCGCCCAGCAGTTGGGCGTGGCTCCCGAGCGCATCCAGTTAGACTACGTTGGACTGAACCACCTGAGTTGGATTCGCGGCGTGAGGTTGGACGGCGAGGATGTCTTCGAGGAAGTGATGGAGGGCGCCATCGCCGTGGCCAGGGCAGGCGAATCCCCCTTTTCCCCCCAACTCCTGAAGTCGCTGAGAATGCTTCCCAGCTACTACCTGGCCTACTACTACAACCACGATCAGGTGGTGGCCGAGCAGCGCCGGGCGGTGACGACCCGGGGAGAGGAGGTTCAGGAGATCGAAGCAAGTCTGCTGGAGCTCTACGCTGACCCCAACCTGAAGCACAAACCCAGGCTGTTGGAGGAGAGGGGTGGGGCCCACTATTCCACCGTGGCCGTGGCCGTCATCCGCGCCATCCATGACGACAGGGGCGAGGTACACATCGTCAACACGCGCAACAACGGTGCCCTGCCCGATCTCTCGCCGCGCTGTGTGGTGGAGCTGCCTTCGGTGATCAACAGGAGGGGCGCCCAGGCGATCCCTGTGGCCCCCATGCCCCCGGCGATACGAGGGCTGACCCAGGCCGTAAAGGCATACGAGCAACTGACGGTGCTGGCGGCAGTGGAGGGGGACGAGCAGGCGGCTTTGCAAGCGCTTCTGACCCATCCCTTGGTGCCCTCTTTTGCCGTGGCCCAGGAGCTCTGGGCAGCCATCAAGGAGGCCAACCGGGCTTACCTGCCGCAGTTCGGGGGGAGGACATGAGCCTCGTTCTGGGTGTAGACGCTGGCGCAACCAAGACCTTCGCTCTGGTCGCCGACGAAGACGGCCATATCCTGGGGTTTGGCCAGGGTGGGCCGGGCAACCACCAGGCGGCCGGGTTGGAGCCAGCCCTGGCGGAGATCAGACGATCCTGCGAGGAAGCTCTGGCTCAGGCTGGCGCGTCTCCTCCTGTGGACTTCGGCTTCTTCGGCCTGGCCGGAGCCGACCTGCCCGTGGATTTTGCCCTCCTGATCCCGGCCGTCGAGGGAATGGGCCTCGCCCGGCAGACACGCATCAAGAACGATACCATGGTCGCCCTGCGCGCTGGCCTCAAGCGCAGTTGGGGCGTGGCCGTGATCTGCGGCACCGGCTTCAACGCGGGTGGCATCGGGCCCGACGGGCGGGAGGTGCAACTGCCGGGCCTGGGGGCGTTGTCGGGCGATTGGGGCGGGGGCGGCGACATTGCCCAGGAGGTGATCCGCCTCATCAGTCGGGCCTGGGACGGGCGGGGCCAGCCCACCGTGCTGACAGAGATGGTTCTCACTGCCCTGGGGCTCCCTTCGGTGGAGGAACTGATCTCCCAGCTCTATCGGAGCCAGTTCGACTACTATCCCGGACAGTACGACCAGCGCCGACTCCTCTCCCTGGTCCCCCTCGTCTTCGAGGCAGCCTATGGAGGGGACCAGGTGTCCCAGGATCTCGTGGTGCGGGTAGGGACCGAGGCGGGAACCACGGCCAACGCCATCATCAAACGGCTAGGGCTGGAAACCACTGATGTGGAGGTGGTGCTGGGCGGCAGCGTATTCAAAGGCAAGGGCCCGCTGCTGGTGGACACGGTGACTCAGGTGGTGCACAGGGTGGCTCCCCAGACCACCATCGTTCTCCCGGAGTTCGAGCCGGTGATAGGGGCGGTTTTCCTGGCCCTGGAAAGTATGGGAGTGGAGGTCAACGAGACCGTCTATGCCAACGTGCGGGCCAGCCTGCCGGACGAGCTGAGGCCGGAGCAGCCCCCGTGAGAGGCAGCAGAAGCAGCAGGAATGGAAAGGACATGCCAGATGCAGTATGGATACTTTGATGACGAGACCAGCGAATACGTCATCACCAACCCCAAGACGCCGGTCAAGTGGATCAACTATGTGGGGACACTGGCCTTTGGGGGGATTGTAGACCACACCGGCGGGGCGCTGATGTGCAAAGAAGACCCCGCCCTCAACCGCATCACCAAATACATCCCTCAACTCCTCAGTTCGGAGTTCAAGGGGGAGACGCTGTACTTGCGCTTCAAGCAGGGGGACGGGTACAAGGTCTTCTCTCCCTTTCTCGTCCCCACGCTGGATCCCTACGACCTCTACGAGTGCTACGTCGGGCTGGGATACACCCGCATCGTCTCCCAGTTCTACGGCATCAGGACGGAGGTGACGATCTTTGTTCCCTTGAGAGGTAGCCAGGAGATACGGGACATCCGCATCACTAACGTCTCCGACCGCCCCCTGGAGATTGACGCCATCCCGGTGGTGGAGTACACCCATCCAGACGCCCTCAAGCAGCTCACCAACGCCGACTGGGTGCCTCAGACGATGCAAAGTAGAGTATACGGGGATGAAGATGGCTCAGTTATCCTGACGCAATACGCCTTCATGAACAAGGACTCCCGAGTCAACACCTTCACCTCGAACCAGCCGGTCTCCTCGTTCGAATCGGACCGCAGGCGGTTCCTGGGGGACAACGAATACGGCACCTGGGCCCATCCGCTCAGCCTGGAGCGGGACGAGTTGAGCAGCCACGAGACGCTGTGCGGGGACAACATCGGCGCCCTGCTTCACCGCCTGGGGGTCATCCGCCCTGGCGAGACCGTGCGGCTGATCACCCAACTGGGCCAAGCCGAAAGTGTGGGGCAGGCCAGGCCTTCGATCCGACGCTACCGGGACTTGGCCGAGGTGGACCGGGCCCTGGAGGAGTTAGCCGACTTCTGGGACCGGTACCTCTCCGTCCTGCAGGTGGAGACGCTCGATGCGGCCATGAACAGCCTGGTCAACGTCCACAACCCGCGTCAGTGCTACATCACCCTCAACTGGTCGCGCTACCTCTCGCTGTACCAGCTCGGCTACGGGGCGCGGGGGATCGGCTTCCGCGACAGCTCTCAGGATGTGATGGGGGCATTGGCCGGGGCGTCCCAGGAGGCCATGGCACTGCTTCGCAAGCTGCTCCAGGTGCAGAAGCGGAACGGTTCCGCCATGCACCAGTTCAACCCGCTGACCATGGAGGCCAACGAGGGCGACTCCAGGGAGGTCGAGGAGGCTCCGAAATACTACAGCGACGACCATCTATGGATCACGCTCGCCGTCACCGCATACTTGAAGGAGACAGGAGACCTCGCCTTCCTAGACGAGGTGATTCCCCACTATGAAAAGGGCGGGGATGGACGACCGATCGAGTCGGGCACGGTGCTCGACCATCTGCGACGGGCCATCGAGTTCACCTGGAGCAACGTGGGGGCGCACGGGCTACCGCTGCTGGGCTTCGCCGACTGGAACGACACGGTCAACTTGGGGGCAGGGGCGGAATCGCTGTTCACGGCCAACCTCTTCGGCAAGGCCCTGCTGGAGACGATCGAATTGGCCCGGTACCTGGGTGACGAGGAATCCATCGCCCGCTACACCGAGACCTACGAAACGATGAAGCAGCGGGTGAACGAGCATGGTTGGGACGGTGAGTGGTACATGCGGTACTTTGACGCCGACGGTACGCCTCTTGGCTCCCACAGGAACACCCACGGGCAGATCTACGCCAACGGTCAATCGTGGCCGGTGATCTCGGGCTTCGCCCCGCCGGAACGGGCCAGGGCAGCCCTGGATGCCGTCTACCAGCGGCTCAACACCCGGCACGGCATCAAGCTCAGCACGCCGGGCTACGACGGCTATGACCCCACCAAGGGTGGGATCACCACCTATCCGCCGGGGGCCAAGGAGAATGGCGGCATCTTCCTGCACGCCAACCCCTGGGTCATCATTGCCGAGACGATGATGGGAAACGGCGACCGGGCCTACGAGTACTACCGCCAGATCAACCCGGTGGCTAAGAACGACCGTATTGACGAGTACGAGTGCGAGCCCTACGTCTTCCCGCAGAACATCCTGGGCGATGAGCATCCCCAGTTTGGGTTGGCCCGCAACAGCTGGCTCACCGGCACCGCCTCCTGGGCCTACCAGGCCGCTACCCAGTACATCCTGGGCGTGAAGCCGACCTACGAGGGGCTGCAAATCAACCCCTGCATATCCCAGGGATGGGATGGCTTCAAAGTCACCAGGCAATTCAGGGGAGCTGTCTACCAGATCGAGGTCGTCAATCCCCATCACACCTGCAAGGGGGTAACATTAGTCAAGGTAGATGGCCAGGAGATCGCAGGCAACGTGGTGCCGGTTTTTGGCGATGGCAAGACTCATCACGTTGAGGTCACGATGGGTGAGATGGGGCTGTGACACGACGCGCGCGACCGCCGGGCAGTTCAAGAGCGCCGAGGTCTCTGATACCTCGGCGCTCTTTTTCAATGGCAGAGTTGCTGCGCCAGCGGAGAGGGCCAGCGTGACGTCCAGCATAGTAGCCAGCATAATAGGAGGGTGATCATACCGTCCAAAGGGGTTTGCCACAGACCTCCTCGGACCTTTGTCGTTTACAGTGGCATGGTGAGGAGGTACCCACATCCACGAAAGCATGAAAGCAGACAGCGGCAAACCTAAATCAAATCGCAAACGCTTCTTCACAACATCTGAACATCTTTCGGGTAAGCTATCGGCGCAGAACCCGGTTAGGAGGACGCCATTGGCTGCACAAGCAACAGGCATGAACAACGCATTGATTGAGACAACAAAGCACAAGACGCAGAGGATATGCGGCGTGAACAAGCGACAACTGGCCGTCGGTTTCGGTCTGGGGCTGATCGTTTTGCTGGGGGCATTCCTGCGCTTCCACAAACTGGGAGCCACCAGCATCGGCAACGCCTATTATGCGGCCACGGTCAAGTCCATGCTGACCTCGTGGCACAACTTCTTCTTTGCCGCCTACGAGCCGGGCGGCTCGGTGACGGTGGACAAGCCGCCGCTGGGGTTCTGGCTCCAGGCCGCATCGGCTTACGTCTTTGGCGTCAATGGATTTTCTCTGGCCCTGCCCCAGGCCTTAGCGGGCACGCTATCCATCCCGTTGCTGTACTTCCTGGTGAAGCACCAGTTCGGACAGGGGGCAGGGCTCATCGCTGCTTTGGCGCTGGCGGTCATGCCCGTTGCCGTTTCAACGGAGCGCAACAACACCATAGATGGGCTGCTGATCTTCGTGCTGCTGTTGGCCGCCGGGGCCTTCTGGCAGGCCACTCTCTCTGGAAGGCTCCGCCATCTGCTGCTGGGCGCGGCGCTGGTGGGGCTCGGATTCAACATCAAGATGCTACAGGCCCTTCTGCCCTTACCGGCTTTCTACCTGATGTACCTGCTCAGGGCGCGCCAACTCTGGGGGAAGCGCCTCCTGCATCTGGGGCTGGCGACGATTGTCCTGGTGGCTGTCTCGCTGTCCTGGGCCATTGCCGTTGATCTGACCCCAGCCGAAGAGCGACCCTACATCGGCAGCAGCAGCGACAACACGGTCATGGAGCTCATCGTCGGGCACAACGGGCTGCTCCGCCTGCTGCCGCTGGGCGGCTCCGCGCCAACAGGGAACAGCGGGCCACCTGCCCGGCCATCTGGTGCGGGACGGCCGGGGCAACTCCCCCCTGATCCGCCTCCTTCGCCCCCCGGCGGACAGGCTGGCCGCTTGCCGCCCAGTCGCCCTTCACAGGGTCCCGGGCCAGGCACCGGAGCGGGCAATCCAATCGCGCAGGAGGTGGGCGAGCCAGGTGTGCTGCGGCTGTTCAGCGCCCCGCTGGTCACCGAGGCCAGTTGGCTGCTGCCCCTGGCCCTGCTCGGCATCCTCCTTGTTCTGGTGGTGCTCGGACGGTTCTGGCCGCTGACCGCGAAGCATCTGGCGGTGGTGCTGTGGGCTGGCTGGTTGCTGCCTGAGATGCTCTACTTCAGCTTCACCTCCGGGCTGTTCCACGCCTACTATCTCATCATGCTGGGGCCGCCGCTGGCGGCGTTGGTCGGAGCCACAGCGTGGGCACTCTGGCGGGTGCTGCGGCGACGGTTCTGGCTCGGCTGGGCACTTTCAGCGATCATGGCGGTCACGACTCTGTTCAGCCAGCTTGGCCCGCTCCGATCCTATCCCCACGACGCGGCACGGATCATCATCGCTGCAGTGCCGCCGGTGCTGGCCGGGTTGGGCTTGCTGGCAGCAACGCGCAAGCGGCTCTGGCTGAACAAGGCGGCCATGGCCCTGGTGCTGGCGGGACTGATGGTAGCCCCGCTGGCCTGGTCAACGCTGACGGCGCTGAACGAGAACCCCGACGTGGCGCTGCCGCGCTCCGGGCCGGATATGGGACGGCTCACCGCAATGTCTGTCACACTTTCGCCCTCGCAGGAAGCGATTCTGGACTACCTGCTGGCGCACACCAAGCCCAACAGCACCCTTGTCGCCACGCTCAGCTCGCACGAGGCCTCGCCCTACATCCTGGCCACGGACCGTCCCGTGCTGACTTTTGGCGGCTTCAACGGCAGCGACGACGTGGTGGACGTGGATCAACTGGCCGAGATGGTGGCCGAGGGGGATCTGCGCTACGTGTTGGGCGACCAGGAGCTGGCCCGTCGCAAGCCGGAGATCGGTGAGTGGGTGCAGACGACGTGCACGGCGGTTGAGGTGCCCGGCGTAACGGCTTCGGACAGCGCCGCTCAGGGATTCGGCCCTGGTCGCGGTCAAGGAACCGTCCTGTTTGACTGCGGGGGGTAGGGAGGCGACCATGAAGTCCATGGGGCAAACGGTGGGAACGGCCATCCAGCCGGAGCGCAGCCGGTGGGGCAAAGCTGCCAGGCGGATGCTGCCCATCCAGGCGCTCAAGTTCCTGGCCATCGGCGTGCTCAACACGCTGGTGGATGGTGCTCTATACTTCGCGCTCACGCGCTGGTGGGGTCTGGCCGCGCTGCCGGCGCTGGCCAAAGGTCTTTCGTACAGTGCCGGTGTCCTCAACAGTTTCCACTGGAACCGGTCGTGGACCTTCAAGTCGGAAGCCAGTGGTCTGCGCGCCCTGCTGCCGTTCGTGCTCGCCAACCTGATCGCTCTGGCCATCAACGCCGGAGTTATGCAGGTGTGTCTCCAGGTCATTTGGGGTCAACTTCGCCGACGGGCGCATCAAGGGGTATGGCCGGACGAACCCCAGGGGCGGAGAGATGACCCAGTTCGTCCGCTACGTGCGGGGCAACACGGACTACGGCGTCAACAACTTCGTGGACAACGGCGACGGCACGGTCACGGACCTGGCCACAGGGCTGATGTGGATGCAGGATGACAGCGGCGGGGCGATGAACTGGGAAGATGCGCTGGAGTACGCCGAGAACCTGGAACTGACCGGGTACGATGACTGGCGACTGCCCAACGCCAAGGAACTGCAGAGCATCGTGGATTACACACGGTCGCCTTCTACAAGCGGTTCGGCAGCCATTGACCCGATTTTCAACGTCACCTCGATCACGGACGAAGGGGGTGATACGAACTACCCCTTCTACTGGACCAGTACGACCCATGCGAATTGGACGCAATCTCCAGGCGCTATGGCGGTCTACATCGCCTTTGGCGAGGCGCTGGGGTACATGGAAATGCCGCCGAACTCTGGCAACTACCAACTGCTCGACGTCCACGGCGCCGGGGCACAGCGCAGCGATCCCAAGAGCGGCGATCCCGCCGATTGGCCACACGGCAACGGCCCCCAGGGCGACGTCGTCCGCATCTACAACTACGTACATGCTGTGCGCGATGGCGAATAGTAAACCTGGCCGATCGCTGTATCAGTTCAACAGCAGATGAGCTATGGAACATAGAAAAGGGGGGTGCGAACTTGAGATGCGCTCCCCTTTTGCATATCCCGTGCCAACAGGTATAATATGCTTGAAATGGGTTCGACGGTTCGCCATGGCAACGATCAGGGAGATGGGAAAGAGGAGCCATGTCCAAGACAATCCTGGTGGTGGATGACAAAGCCAGCGTGCGCAGGCTGGTGCGAGAGTATCTTGCGGAAGAGGGATTTCGCGTGGTGACGGCCGAGAACGGGAGCCATGCCCTCTTTGAGGCTCGCCAGCACAAGCCAGACCTTATACTTCTCGACATCATGATGCCGGAGATGGGCGGTTATGAGTTCATGCGCCACTACACCAAAGAAGCGGACACGCCCATCATCCTGCTCACCGCCAAGCTGGAGGAAACGGACAAGGTGCTGGGGTTAGAACTGGGCGCCGATGATTATATGACCAAGCCGTTCAGCATGCGCGAACTCGTCGCCCGCATCCGGGCTGTGCTGCGTCGCGTTGACAAGTGCCCCGCGCCGGCGGAGATACTACAAACCGGCGACATCACCCTCGACAAGGGCACACGCCTGGTGAAAGTGGGCCATCGTGAAGTGCACCTGACCCCTAGCGAATTCGACCTTCTGGCCGTGCTGATGTCCGCCCCAGGGCGGGTGTTCACCCGTCAGGTGCTGCTCGAACAGGCGCAAGGGTTTGCCTTCTCCGGCCTTGAACGCTCCGTTGACGTGCACATCAGCAATCTGCGTGCCAAGATCGAGCCGGACCCCAGCAACCCGCGCTACATCGAGACCATTTTTGGGATTGGTTACCGATTCTCGCCGGCAGTTCCCCCAACGCAAGGTGTTTCATGAAGCACTCCCTCACGTTGAAGCTGGTCTTTGCCTTTCTCCTGGTGAGCGTCACCGGGGCAGCCCTGGCCGCCGTCTTCGCCCGGTGGGCCACGTTCAGGGAATTCGAAGGCCTGGTGCTGGAGCAGGCGGAGAATGACTTCATCGAGAGCATCACCGCGTACTACGAGGCGAACGGGCAGTGGACGGGGGTGGCCTGGTACGTGGGCCAGCGACCGCAAGGTCTGCCACCGCAACCTCCGCCTGGTGCTCTGGGCCAGCGGCCACTGCCGCCTCAGCAATCACCGCCACAGCCACAAGGTGCTGATCCACCGCAGCCGGCGGCAGCACAGCCACCGCCATACAGCTTTGCGCTGGTGGATCAGAATGGGATCGTGGTCGTCCCTGGAGGCCCGTATCGCATCGGCGACAGCGTGGCCACGATCGAGATGGAGCAGGGAACAGAGGTCGAAGTGGACGGGCAGGTGGTGGGGACGGTTCTGATCACGGGAGAGGCTCCCCCGCTCGGCCCACGGGAGGAAGCCTACCTGGTGCGCACCCATCAGGTGCTGCTCGGCGCGGCAGGCGGCGCTGTGATCATAGGGCTGGCCCTGGGCATTTTCCTGGCGCGTACCCTCACGCGCCCCGTGCGGGAGCTGACCGCCGCCACCCGGGCCATGGCCAGCGGCGAGCTGAAGCAACGGGTGCCTGTCCGTTCGCAGGATGAACTGGGGGAACTGGCGGCCTCGTTCAATCAGATGAGCGCTGACCTGGCCCGCGCCAACGAGCACCGTCGCCAGATGACGGCCGACATTGCCCACGACTTGCGCACACCGCTCACCGTGATCACCGGTTACATCGAGGCGCTGCGCGATGGCGTGCTCAAACCCAGTTCCGGACGTTTTGAAGTGATCTACGATGAAGCGCAGCACCTCAACCGGCTGGTGGAGGATCTGCGCACGCTCTCATTGGCGGACGCTGGTGAGTTGACGCTGCAACGGCTGAAGATGTCGCCGAGACCACTTCTGGAGCGAACGGCGGCAGCCTATGGACACCTTGCGGAACAGCAGACCATTGCCCTGGAGGTAGAAACTGACCCCAAACTGCCGGAGGTGCATGTGGACCCGGAGCGTATGGCCCAGGTGCTGGGCAATCTGGTCAGCAATGGTCTCCGCCACACGCCAGCCGGAGGGCAGATCACCCTGGCGGCGCGGCATCGAGGGAGGGAGGTCGAGCTGGTGGTGCGGGACAACGGGGAAGGCATCGCCCCAGAGGTGCTGCCGCGCATTTTCGATCGCTTCTATCGCGGGGACAGGTCGCGTCAGCAGCGGGATGGGGAGTCGGGATTGGGGCTGGCGATTGCCAGGTCCATTGTGGAGGCCCACGGGGGAACGATTGCGGCCGCCAGCGAACGGGGCGGCGGAACAACGTTTACGATCGTCTTGCCCGTCACTTAACATTGCCGACAGCCGGGACGTCCTGGCCCACGTCTGCCTGATGATCGTCGGCGGCGTGTCTATGCACTGTCGCCAGCAGATGATTTGGCTTCGGCCTCAGCCAATTCCTGCTGATAGGCCTCCCAGCCAGGACACCACTTCACGCAGAAGACCGAGCGACCAGGCGATAGCTATGCCGCTACCCTGACCAGTTCCAGACGCG
>JACKQG010004850.1_pt1 | contig 15333 bp, 13 predicted proteins | sample 8237621 | NCBI WGS metagenome assembly JACKQG01 (sample SAMN15677084, study PRJNA649215) | marine metagenome | biome: marine; feature: Black Sea; material: saline water; isolation source: suspended particulate matter (SPM) from the Black Sea western gyre | collected 2013-06-09/2013-06-10 | depth... | reverse complement strand
AAAGAATGATTGAAGAGGTAAAAACGGATACATAAATCACATTTCCAAGGTAGCCGCAGCGCGCGACGCCCGAGCATGTAAGTGTGGTTGAATTGATCGTTGAAGGCGAGCCCAATGTTTACCAGCCGCCGATCATTCATTCCGTTAGTAATCAATTGGTGGATCAGTTAAAGGTTGAAATGACGGTGCAGTCGGCCGGCCTGGAAATTCGGTACACGGTAAATGGCAAAACTCCGACCATGGATTCGGCGTTGTATACGCGCCCGCTCACGCTCTACAACAGCGCCGACATCATTGCGCGTTGTTTCCATAATGGCAAGGCGGTGACGTCGATCGCGCGACGTTCATTCAAAAAGGTGGTGCCAACTCCAGCCGCCGCCGTGATCGATCCGCAACCCGGATTAAGACTGCGCATCTTCAAGGGTGAGTGGGATCAAGTCCCCGATTTCGACGCGATGAAACCATCGCAAACCGGCGTCGCCCAATCCATCGGCCTACCTCCAGGCGCCACCAACGAATACGAGGGCCGAATTTTCGACGGCTACCTCACCGCGCCGACCACCGGCCTATACCGCTTCTCCCTAACCAGCGACGACGGTTCGCGCATGTGGCTGGACGGCAGAATGCTCATCGATCTAGACGGTTTACACGGCAGCGAAACCAAAGAAGCCACCGCCGCTTTGTCCGCAGGCCCCCACGCCGTCCGCATCGAATACTTCAACAAAACCGGCGGCGCGGCACTGAACCTGCAAATGTCGGAAGTTACTCAGCCGTGGCGAACTGCTAGTGGTCTTTATCACTAGCTGTGTGCTCCCGCACCTGCCTACACCGCAGTGCCAATGAAGAAACTTACGATCCCGTTTGCAGATGCCTTGCTTTTGTTGGGATTGGTTTTGTTGTTTTCGGTTTTCAATCGCAAATCAGATAGCACTGAATCGTTAGCCGATGTAGTGCAACTGAGAGCAAACGGCGCAGTTTTATGGAATGGGCTAGAGGTCGATCAATTTTCCCAAGAACATATCGAATATTCTCTGAGCGTCGAAATTGCAGAGAGGCTGCATCAAAAGTTTAGATCGGAGGCAAAGTGTGAATTGATCCACTTGAATGTGGATGGCCAATCCTTGATCGGTTGGAATAATCGATTGGTGGATGTGATTTATGGATTGATAGACTTCGAACTTTGTAATTGGAAGACTTTGCGCTATCAAGTGGATCAAGAAGAAGCGGCTGTGGTAGAAGTCGGGTTGTACCGGCGCGCGCGGCAAATTACCGCGGAATTGCTGAATGAAGAAGACCTTGATCCTGGAGAATTCCAACCCTTCCTTTTTTTGACTCCAAAAAATGCTGAACTGCCGCTCGGTGTTAGGTGCTTAGACGAAGGCGTGTGTTTTGCCGTCACCCATGGCGGCCATTATCCACTAAAGAAAGCTCGGGCGTGGATGCGAAATATGTTTGGCCCTAAGGCGCAAATTGGCTTCGAGCAACGACTCGAAGCAGTGGCGGAATATCTGCCATGGATGGATGAAGCCACCATTCAGGAATATTGCGACGTCATCCGGCTTACTGTCGATGGGCGAGTTTCCTTTAATGGCAAACCACTCAGCAAGTTTGATGACGAGCCCTATGATTACTTAAAATATCGTCCTTTGGCTCACGCTGCGAGCGATCGGTTTAAGGCAGAGGCGTCGAAAGAGAAGTTGCTCATCCTTGTAGACGGAGGCGCTTTTTGTGGTTGGTTGGAACATGTTCGAGATTGGGTTTGGGGCGCTTGGGAGTGGACCAGAACTCCGTGGAAGCAAACCATTCTCCAAGTCGTTGGTGAACAACCGCAAAAATTCGAAGTGGACCTCATTTTTTCCACCCGAGTGGTTGATTTCCTAATTCGCGATCAAGGCGAGGGTGAGCTTTCCATCTGGAACCCGGGATTGGATCACTCGGGCACTCCACGACCAGAGTTCGGGATGAGCTGCTTAGGCCAATTCGGCAGGGCTCAAACCTTGATGGAAGCCAGAACTCAACTACGACAAGTCTTTGGACCGCAAGCCGAAGCAGGGATTCCTCAACGGTTTCAAGTTGTATTGGAAGCGAGCGATGCTGGCCTTACTGAACCTGTCGAGTAATCCCAGTCGTCAGCCGCTTTGATCCGTTAGGACGAAGCTCGAGTCCTTGGCAGTGCAGGGTTGCGCCTGCAAGTGGCAGAGGGATGTATACCTCCAACTCAGCCAATCCAGGAATTGGTACGGTGCTGGCTCCAATGAAAATGAAAGGGCGGTCCAACAACACTGGACCAAAAATGGTGTAGCTCGGGCCGTCGCCAAAGCGCGACATCCAAAACTGAACGGTGCCACCGGGTTGGCATGGGTGGGCACTTAGTGTCGCGGTGGAACCGGCGACTAAATTATGCACCTGCAGCCATGGCGATGGCGCGCCCCACATTTGCACGCGGCCGCCTTCGCTTGAACCATGGTTTGCACTTCCGATCAAAAAGTCGGGGACCAAATCACGGTGGCCGTCGCCAATACCAGCCATGCTGCTTGGAAGATTTTCGAAGGATTGTGTGCCAGCAATGAGCCCAATCACAGCGGCATTTACGCCGGAATAGAGTTCGACTTTACCAGCGTTAGTTATGCCGTTTGGGTCGCCGTCGGGAGAGGCTATTAAATAATCGGGGATGCCATCTTGGTCGTAATCACCGGCGGCGGCGACGAGTTGGCCGAAGCGCTGGCCTGCGGAATTGCCGGAGTGGGAGCGCAGCTGGGTTAGGTTGCTGCCGTTATAAATCCGCGCTTCGCCGACACCGATGGAACCAAGTCGCGGAGTTGTGGGCGCACCAATTACGAAGTCAGGAATTGCGTCGGCGTTGATGTCGCCGATCATGGCGATGCTGGCGCCGAATCCTTCACTGCCAGTATTTTGCAAAGTGGATAAGGTTGCGCCATCGACGCCGGAAAAAAGAATGACCAAGCCACCGCTAATACCGCCCGGTGCACCAGCCAAAAAATCAGCGGCACCATCGTTGTTGTAGTCGTGAATGCCGGCCATCCCTTCGCCGAAATCTTCCCATTGCGCTTGGGCAAAAATTTCAAAACGCAGTGCTCCAGTTGCACCCGAATGCAAACTTACAATTCCATCTTGATGAATGGAGTGCACTAAAAAATCGGGCACGCCATCGCCGTCGGTATCATCGATGCTGGCGATACTCCAACCAAAATATTGCGACGCGTAGTTGCCGTTGAGCACATAAAGTTCGCTGAAATCGGCACCGGAAATAACCTTCACTTCGCCCTTGTTGGAATTTGTGTACGGGGTGCCAGCGGCAAAGTCTGGAATGCCATCACCGTTGACGTCGCCGATACTGGCTAGTGAATGGCCGAATCGTACGCCGCCATTGACGCGTGCAATTTCGGACTTGGTGGAGCCGCTAAAAACTTCGACCTTTTTCACTCCGGGAGAGGAGACTGCAAAATCGTCGGTTGCATCACCATCCACATCGCCGATCCACGCGACCTGGGCACCGTATTGATAGTAGTTGCCCAGAGAATTGTCTTCCCAAATAAGCTCCGGAGGATCGGGTTGCTGCGCGCTAGCCAACGAGCCGAGCAGCATGCCCCACAGCAAGGGGAGGCCGAAGGAGGTCATGCCATATTGTCGCAGAATTCTGCCCCTGCGCTAGCGGATCTCGGCTTTCCCGAAAGCGGGTTGCGAGGTTACTGAACTTGGCGACTAAGCCCAGTCGACAATTGTTTGCTGCTGTTCGCACGCAACTCCACCGCCTGACAATGGAGCAGGCTTCCGAATAGCGCGAGCGGGATCGGTACATCCAATTCGGCTCGTCCATTTATTCCGGCGGCGCTGGTTCCGATATGGAAAAACGGGCGGTCCAACAGCACCATGCCGACAATCGTAGAGCTTGGTCCACTGCCTAAACGCGACACCCAAAACTGCACGTTGCTGCCCGCTTGGCAAGAGCTTGCGCTAAGAGTGGCCGTTGCGCCAGCCACCAAATTAGCGACTTGCAGCCAAGGCGAAGGTGCGCCCCACATTTCGACGCGACCATTTTCGGCGGAACCCCAATCATAAATCCCGACCAAAAAATCCGGGTAAAGGTCGCGGTGGCCGTCGCCGTTGCCGGCTAGGCTGCTCGGGAAATTGCCGTTGGATGAAGTCCCGGCCGCAGTGCCAAGGATGGTGAGATTGGCGCCAGAGTAGAGCTCAACTTTGCCGGCGTTGGAAATGCCGTTGGGATCGGCGTTGGGCGATGACACCAAAAAGTCAGCGATGCCATCTTGGTTGTAATCACCACCGGAGGCGACAAGTTCACCGAAAAAATCGCCGGTCGAGCCGCCAGGCAAGTAGTGCAACTGCGCCAAAGTTGCGCCGCTATAAATGCGCACTTCACCGACGTTGCCATTGCCCAGTCGCGGTGTACGAGGCGCACCAATCGCGAAGTCGGGGATATTGTCGCCGTTGACGTCGCCGAGCGCTGCGATTGAAGCACCATATTCTGAACTACCGAACTCCTGCAGCGACGCCAACTCAGCGCCGTTATTGCCGGAGTAAAGAGTGACCTCGTTGGCTCCGGGCGCGCCAACCAAAAAGTCAGCAGCGCCATCGTTGTTGTAATCGTGGATGCCGACCAGACCCTCGCCGAACTCATCCCATTGCGCTTGAGCATAGATTTCGAAACGCACCACCCCATCCACACCGGAATGCAAGCTGATGATGCCATCTTGATCGTAAGAACGCACCAAAATGTCAGGCACTCCGTCGCCGGTTGTGTCGTCGATGCCGGCAATTCCCCAACCAAAATAATGATTGGTGTAGTTGCCAGTCAGTTGATAAAGCAGACTGAAATCTGCGCCTGAAAGGACGTCGACGTAGCCGGTGTTGCTGCTGCTGTAAGGCGTGCCGGCGGCAAAATCGGGAATACCGTCGCTATTGACGTCGCCGATGCTGGCTAGCGAGTGGCCAAAGCGCACGCTGCCATTCACGCTTGCGATTGCCGACTTGGTCGAGCCGCTGAAAACTTCGACCATCTTCGCGCCGGGAGAGGAAATGGCGTAATCTTCTGCGGAGTCGCCATCTACGTCGCCGACCCAATCGACGCGCCAGCCGAAGTGGTGGTAGCCCGAAAGCGAGTGATCCTCCCACAGAATTTCCGGCGGATCCGGCTGCTGTGCGGCGGTGAATGAGCTAAAAAATAAGCCCCACAGCAGAGGGAGGGTGAAGGAGGTCATTGCAACATTGTCGCAGAAATCCGTATTTGTGCGCGCGGATGTGCGGGCTCTACAAGCACCTCGGCTAATTGATTGAAGGGGCGTTTGCCATCGCGATCAATGCTAGATAAACCAATCTCCCGACCGATTGCATCCATTCGCTTTGGATTTTGTCGGCAGTGTCAGTCATTCGGTGATAATCAGGATGGTTTTCGCCACCGTAGAAGCACAGGATGGGAACCCCTGCTTTATAAAACGGATATTGATCACCTGCGCCTAAATGGGCATTTTTGCCGTCGACTAGAGTGTATCCAATTTCATCAGCAGCGCCTTTGGCTGCATTCCTCAGAGTCGCTGGCATTTCTTCCAGCAACATCACGGTCAACGCGTCTACGTCGCCGCGCCCCATCATTTCGAGGTTGATCATAGCGACAGTTTTTTCGAGCGGCTTGACGGGGTTTGCTACGTAATGCTTCGAACCCAATAGGCCTCGCTCTTCGGAGCCAAATGCCATGAACAAAATGGATCTTGCGGGCGCGGTCTTTGCCATCGCCAGTGCCTGTGCGACTTCAAGCATGACAGACGTGCCAGAAGCGTCGTCGTCAGCTCCTGGGTAATAGCCTAAGTTCTTGCTTGGCTCTAGCTCTCGACCCTTTTCCTTACCCAAGTGATCGTAATGTGCGCCGATGATGATCCACTCGTCTTTCAGTTGTGGGTCAGACCCCGCAAGCATGGCCAAAACATTGCGGCTATACCCTTCGGAAATGGAGAAGTCTTGGTAGTAACTGCCATCCCAGCCACCACCTTGCAAACCGTATTCTTCAAACAAACCAGCAAGGTATACACCAGCCAAGCGCTCACCTTCGGTGCCGGCACCTCGGCCGGAAAAATCTTCAGCGGTCAAGCGATCAACGCTACGTTGAATGTCCGCCGCCAAAATTGACTGCAGCGGACCGGTGGCAGTTTCGCTTTTCGAGCATGCACTGCCAAGAGCTGCTACCACGATGGCGACGCAACATGTATTTGCAAAACTCATATTGCCACCACCCAAAGTTAAGCCGACGGCATGCAAGCCGGACCGCTCGGTTCGAACTGTTTGTAGGTCAGCAGGAATTCTTGGTGGCCGAGTTGTTCGCTTTTTGTGAGCGTGCCCGCGGAAGTCGCGAGGACCAAGTCGTGCAATTCGCTAGAAACCTCTTCTAACGAAATTTGGCCGGACAAAATAGCGCCAGCATTGACGTCCATGTCGTCGCCCATTCGGGCGTAGGTTTGCGGGTTGCCGCAGACTTTGATGACCGGAGAAACCGCACTACCGACGACCGACCCACGGCCAGTGGTGAAAATTATGAGGTGGCAGCCACAAGCAATCATTTCGCCAATTTCGCCGACGTCGGAAATGTTAGGGAAGCCGAAACGCACTTCGCCGTCGGGGATGACGTCGAGTAGATACAGCCCGCCTCTCGGCGGTACGTCGCCGGGTTTGATTAAACCATGAATGGGGCCGAAGCCGCTTTTTGCGTAGGCGCCCATCGACTTTTCTTCTTGCGTAGTCAATTCACCCTCGGAGTTGCCACTGGCGAAACTGCCGTGGCCGAGCACGTCGTAATAGATGCGTGCTTTGTCGACCGCCGAGACTATTTCAGCTCCAAGTTCAGGAGTTACAGAGCGCCGTGCCAGGTGATGTTCGCAGCCGATTAATTCACCGGTTTCTTCAAACATGCAAGCCGCGCCTTGGTCCACCAATTGATCAAAAACCTGACCGACGGCCGGGTTGGCAGTCACCCCGCTAGTTCCATCGGAACCACCACAAATGGTTCCAATCACCAACTCATTGACGTCCATGGGCACGCGCTGTTGCAGATCTAATTCAGCACGCATTTCAGCAGCCAACTCACGGCCACGCTTCACTGTAGCCAAGGTCCCACCTTTTTCTTGGATCACCAAAACTTCCGCGCGACGACCACTCGCTACCACTGAAGCAGCTAACTGTTGGCGGGCAAAACTTTCACAACCTAAACTCACCAACAGCACCGCGCCCACATTTGGATGAGTGCAGATTTGTTCCAAAACTCTATGCGCATAACTGTTCGGATAACAGCCAGGGAAGCCAATCAAATGCACCCCGTTTTCGCGCAGCGGCATCGTGATTTCACGTGCAACGTGATGCGCACACTCCACCAAATAAACCACCGCAACTACATTGCGGATGCCTTTACGGCCATCCTTTCTAAGAAATCCTGTGAGTGCAGTCATCAATGTTTAACGCATGCGAGGGTGACTTATCAATTCACCGTGTTGATAAGTATGAATGTAGTCGCTCTCCAAATTATGCGTATGCACATAATCGCCCACAGCGACGTCGGCAGTTAAGGAACCGATGGGTTCGCCGAACTTAATGATTTTGTCACCAGTCGAAAGTGCGCGTAGGGACAACTTTGATCCCAACGCAGCATCGGTGGTTAGCTCGAACGAAATTTCTCCGCAAACAACAAAAGTACCAGCGGGCAACTTGCGTGTGGCCACGCAAATGTTGTCATCCGGATGGATTTGCAACACGTCTAAAGATTGGGGCATGGAGGTTAGGCCGGTGGCGACTTGAAGGCTTGGAGGCTTGGAGGTGGGCTGAAAGGCCGAGAGGCTAGGAGACTTGCAATCCGTAAATGCGTTGCGCATTGGCGGTGAAGAAAGCGTGTTGGGTCGACTGGGATTGCGTCGCCATGAGTTGTTTGGCGGTTTGCGCCCAGCTCGTCAAATTGACTCCAGCCAACAAACTCACCGGCCAATCGCCACCGAACAAAATGCGTTCAGCGCCAAAGTGGGAAGCAACATGATCCAAGACAGGTTGGAGTTGCGTCACCGGGTCGTCGTGTGGTTGGAGGTGGTTGACCAGACCGGACACCTTACAGGCTACATGAGGAAGCTCGGCAAGGCGAGCGGTGTATTCCTGCCACGCCGCCATCGCGTGCGGATCAGACAGCGGCGGGTTGCCGCAATGATCAAGAATAAAGGTGGTGTGCGGCGCGGCTATGGCCATATCGATGGCCAGCCGCAGCTGATCGTGGCGCACGCAAATGTCAAAAGTCAGGCCCAATTCGCCGAGGCGGCGCAGGTTGTAATGGAACAAATCCGACTGGCTGGTGGAGTCATCAACAGCTTGCAATAAACGTCGTATTCCAATCAACTTAGGGTGCTTGACGCGCTCCAAATGTTGGTTGAAATCGGCGTGCTCTGGGCGTCCAGAGGCGATGACGGCCAAAATCCCGGTGCTGGGATCTTGCGCGAGTTCACAAAAATATGCGGCCTCGTTCAGCTGATCCTTTTCAGCCACATCCACTTCCATGAATATGCTCGAAACCACGCCGACGTCGTCCGCCTCGGCCTTGTAGCGCGCCAAATCAAAATCATGATTGAGCAGCGGCGCGTCATCCAACCACGGGTAGTGGAAGCGCCGGGGCTCGATTAGATGTTGGTGGGTGTCGATCATCGCGGGTTGGGTTTTGAGGGGCAACCCATCATTTTGGGCTTGCCATGATGGTTGTTAAAAGCCGGGCATGCTGCAAATGCCGCCGTCGATGGGGTAGGCCGAGCCGGTGATGAATTTCGCGTCATCGCTGCACAAAAAATGCGCGAGCGCGGCCACTTCTTCGGGTTTTCCCATTCTTCCAATAGGTTGATATTCGCTGAGCAGGCGAAACATTTCCTCTTTTTTGTCGGAGTAGTTGTCGTTGATGAAACCGTCGACGAATGGAGTGTGAATGCGCGCCGGGCACATGCAATTACAGCGCACGCCTTTTTTGGCATAGTCGATGGCGACGGAATAAGTCATCGTAAGCACCGCGCCTTTGCTGGCGGAATAGGCAAAACGATCTTTGATGCCGATCAAACTTGCGATGGACGCCAAGTTCAAAATCACACCGCCCCCTTGTGCCGCCATGCGGGGTGCGGCGGCACGCAAACCATTGGCGACGCCTGCAATGTTGACTTTGTAAACGCGGTCCATTTCTTCGGGCGTGGTTTCTTCCACCGTGCCGACCGACGCAATGCCCGCGTTATTCACCATGACGTCCACCTTGCCGCGACGTTGTTGCAGTTCGGCATAAGCAGCCTCCACCGCACCGGCGTCGGCGACGTTTACCGCCATGACTTCGGCGCTACCACCTAAATTGTTATCGCCACTTTGCGCAGCATTTTCAATCTGCTGCAAAGTCTGCGCGGCGGCGTCGGCATTTAATTCCCACACCGCCACATGCGCGCCGGCCGACGCAAAGCGTTTGGCGATGGCTTGACCGATGCCGCTTCCAGCGCCGGTAACGATTGCAGTTTTTTTTGACAGGTTAAAGAACGAGGTCATGGTTTTTAGAAGGCGGAATCTAAGGTGCAAGCGCGGTCGAGATGGGTGTAGCCACCGTCGACGTAAATGATTTGACCAGTAGTGTGGCTGCTGCGACCACTGGCCAAGAACACCACCATGTCGGCGATTTCTTCGCAGGTGGTCATGCGCCTACCCAGTGGAATTTTTGCGCCGATGGCATCGCGTGCGGCGGCGGGGTCGTCGGCGACTTGATTGAGCCAGCGTTCGTACAGCGGCGTCCAAACGTCGGCGGGGATGACAGTGTTGACGCGAATGTTGGCGTCGGCGAGTTCGATGGCCCAATCGCGCGTTAGTGAATTCATGCCGCCTTTACTCGCTGCGTATCCATTGGTACCGCCTTGACCCGTTTCGGCAACTTTTGAACCGATGTTGATGATGCAACCTTGACTGGCGCGCAAGTGCGGCAGCGCGGAATGGGTGCAGGCGTAAATCTGGGTCAGGTTTTTTTCTAGTGAAGCACGAAAAGCGTCGACACCGGCGTCCAGGCTGATGCTGTCATTGACGCCGGCGTTGTTGATCAAAATGTCCAAGCTGCCGTGGCGCTGCACCGTCATTGCGACGGCTTGCTGCACCTGTAATTCGTCAGTCAGTTCTACCTGCACAAAATCGGCGCGCAGGTCAGCCGCTTGCAACTCATCTAAAATCGGCTGCGCTTTTTTTGCACTGCGTCCAGCGATGACTGCAATCACGCCTTCCGCCGCCAAAGTGCGGGTGATGGATTCACCAATGCCGCTGGCACCGCCGGTGATCAGCGCGACTTTGTCTTTGAGGTGGAGTTCCATGTTTATTCAGTTTTTAACGCCATGCCCGCGCCGGGGCAGCGCGGAGTTTGGTAAACGCCATTTTGCACTTGCGCCGGATCGACGAATCGCGACTGCAAATGTGGAATGTATTCCAGCATCGCGGCCGGCAAACCGAGCGCAATGTGATTGAACAGCACCAAATGTTGATGCAGTTGCCCCATGTCGCCGACGTGGGGAATGAGTTGCAATCCAGCGCGGCGCGCCATCATGCTGACCAGTAAAAATTCGCTGACACCGGCGACGCGCATGGCGTCGACTTGAACAATGTCAACCGCGTTAGCTTGCATGAAATTTTTGAACAGGACTCGATTGCTAATGTGCTCGCCGACCGCCATTTTGCAGCCGTGCGGGCGTATCAATTCGGCCAAACGCTGATGGCCGAGCACGTCGTCGGGGTGGGTGGGTTCTTCAATCCAATAAACGCCCAGTTGCGCGAGTTCCAGACAGGCAATTTTGGCTTGCGGCCAGCGCCACTGCTGATTGGCGTCGACCATAATTTTGACGTGGTCCGGTACCGCGTTTTTGACTAACTGCAGGCGGCGCAGATCACGTTGGAGGTCGGCGGAACCGACTTTAAGTTTCATTGCAGTGAATCCCGTTGCCGCTGCCGCCGCCGCGTTTTCAGCCAACTGTTCGTCGGGGTAATCGAACCATCCCACCGAGGTGTCGTAGCCTGGGTAACCGCTTTGCAAAATCGCCGACCGCGCTTCGCGACTGCTGCGCTCTTGTTGCAGCAAGGCCCGCGCGTCCTCCGCGTTGCAGTAGTCTTCCACCCACGAAAAATCGATGAGGTTGATCAGCGCTTCATCGTCCAACGAAAGCAACAGCTCCCACAACGGTTGGCGACGACTGCGCGCCCACAAATCAAAAGCCGCGTTTGTTACCGACGCCAGCGCCAAATGAATCGCGCCCTTGTGCGGACCCAACCAGCGCAACTGCGCGTCGTCGGCGAGCTGTTTTTGCACCGCGCCAAAACGCGCCATTAGTGATTCCACATCACTACCGGCAATTTCCAGCATGGTCAGCGCCAACCGACCAGCAAGGTCGGCGACGACGTCATTGCCATCGCCCAAAGTGAAGGCGGCACCTTCGCCGATTAAATTACCGGTGGGATCATCCGCCAGCTCATCACCAACTAATTGAGTGACCGCATACGAATATTCCGGATTGCCATGCACCGCATCGGTACCACTACCGTCGGCTAAATCAAAGCGACGGTCTTGGGTTTGCACTGCGAGTATTTGCGTCATTGGCGAAGGATGTGGGCGACGGAATCAGCGCCCGCTTAGGGCAAATGCATGACCTGCTCCATGCCCATCCACTGCGCACCTTCCGGCGTTCCAGGAATGCGCTGCTGGCAGGCGTCGGTAATCGGCCACCACTTATCGCGCGTGGTTTCATCCTCGGCAATGCTCGCCATGTCGCCTTCAAAGTCCTTGCCGACGTACTTAAAGGTGCTGATCAAGTACAACTTGCCGCCCAATTCGGTGCGGTAGATGCGGTAATCGCGGATGTTTGCTTTTTCAATGGCGGCCAAAACTTCCGGCCACACTTCGGCGTGCAATTCGCGGTAAAGCTTCTCCTTTTCAGGAATCAACTCGATTACCGAAGCGTAAAACTCGCCGTCGGCAACGGCTGATCCATCGGGGTTGGTAGGTCCGTAAACGGCGTCGGGATGTGGCATGGTGTTTTGGCAAGCGCCGAGCAGCAGCATGCTGATTGCAGCAAGTAGGAACTGTTTCATCAATTACTCAGAGCTAGGGTTGGTTAATGGAATTGGGAGTAAAGGAAGACCATGGTTACGACCAAAATGCCGGCCAGCAAACGCGGATCGCCGAGTTTGGTGCGGCCGGGAATCATCAGCGGCGACCACGGCTTGTCCCAAACCAGTTTTTGACGATCGTCGTGTGGGTCCGGCAACAAAAGACTGGTGACGACTTGAATGGCCACGCAAATCATCATCAAGATGAACGCCATGGTCATGAATCCGCCGGGTGGTTGGTGGATGAGTTCGTCGGGGAAATCGGCGGCTGGGCGCAGAGTTTTCCAAGCGAAGACGACGGCACCTAGGGTGGAGCCACTGACCAGCGTGATCGCTGCACCGCGCGAACTGGCGCGTTTCCAGAAGACGCCAAGTACAAACACACAAGTGATCGGCGGTGCGATGTGGGCGATGATGTCGTTCAGCGCTTCGAACAAGCTGGAATAGGAGTTGATTGCCGGCACTAGGAAGACGGCGATGATTAATGCAATCACCGCAGATACGCGACCGGTGTTGACTAGCTTGTGGTCGCTTAAATCTGGCTTGAAACGTTTGACGAGATCGTAGCTGACGAGCGTCGAAATCGAATTCAACGCGCCGGAAACAGTGCTCATTAGCGCCGCCATTAACGCCGCCACAATCACGCCGCGCATGCCGATGGGCAGCAGCTCGGTGATCATCACTCCATAAACGCCTTTGGAGTTGATCTCGCCGTTTTCATCCAGCGGCAAGGTGCTGAGGTCCATGTTGCCGTCCTTAAACAGCGCCCAAGTCATCAAACCTGGCAGCACAAACAAGAACACCGGCAGAATTTTGATGAAGCCGGCAAACAGCGGACCTTGGCGGGCGTGGAATTCGTCTTTGGCGCCGAGTACACGTTGCACGATGGTTTGGTCGGCACACCAATACCAAATGCCGATGACCGGATAGCCGAGCATCAGCGCAAACCATGGTAAACCGCCGTCGTCGGGGCCGGCCGGACGCAGCATGGAAAGTCGATTTTCCTCGCCGCTGGCGCTAAGAATATTTTTCATGTACTGCCAAGCGCCGACGTCACCGCCCGCGCTACCCCCTGCGCCATCCGCCGCCGCGCCCAAGCCTGCCGCCGCCGATGCGTCTCCGAGTTGCGTCCAAGCGTAATAAGTAATCGTCGCCGCGCCGAGGAGTAGCACCACGGTTTGAATGGACTCAGTGATCACCACCGCCAGCAATCCGCCGATTACGGTGTACAAACCGGTTAGCGCGCACAGCACCACGATGCTCCAGATCATGTCGATCCCTAGCATGGTCTCCAGAATGATGCCGCCGGTCAGCAGCGCAAATGCAATGTGAATCGTGATCGCCGAAACGATGGAAATCAGCGCCAGCCAGTCGCGGCACATGCGGTTGTAGCGCTTTTCTAAAAAGTCAGGCAGCGTGGAAATGCCGGAGCGGATGTAAAACGGCGCGAAAATAATGCCGAGCAAAACCAGCGTGAAGGCGGCGAACCATTCATAGTTGCCGTTGAGCAAGCCGCTATCAAATCCACTTTGTGCCAAGCTGACCAAGTGCACGGTGGAGATGTTGGTCGCAAAAAGCGCTAGGCCGATCGTGCCCCAACTCAGCGACTTGCCCGCCAAAAAGTAATCGCTGGCTTCGCCTTTGCGGCGCTTGTGGTGCAGTGCGGCGAACAAGCCAACCGCGACGATGCCGACCAGGTAAATAACGGCGACGGCAATGTCGGTGTTGCCGAGTTGCAGCTTGGTCATTTCAACCGCTTCCAAGTGACTCTCTTGGATGACAGCCGATGGCGGGGGGGCGGCGGCAAGGCGGTGCAGCATCACTAGCCATATTAGCGGGGTTTAGGAATTTTTCGTGTGATGTTTGCCCTTCACCTATAAAACTCCGTCGGTCGTGGCAGTCGCGGTTAAAACATAGGTATGTTGCGCGCACTCAGCTCCATCGTTCTCTGTTTGACGTCGGGATTTTTTCTACTCGCCTGCCACGCGCCGACGTCGTCGGGCGAAAATTTGCCGGAAGTTGCGGCCGAGGCTGGCGGCGGTCATGCCGAAGATCGTCATTATGAAGTTCCAACCGATCCGGCGGTGCTGGCGAAGCTGGAGCAGTGGCAGGATTTGAAATTTGGTTTGCTGATGCATTGGGGGGCGTATTCGCAATGGGGCATCGTCGAATCCTGGTCGTTGTGCGGCGAGGACGAAGGTTGGTGCCAGCGCTCGATCGATGATTACGACGAATACCGACGTCAATATGAAGCCTTGGCCACGACTTTTAACCCTACCGGTTTTGACCCGCAGCGGTGGGCATTGGCGGCCAAAGATGCGGGCATGAAATATGTGGTTTTCACCACCAAGCATCATGATGGTTTTTGCATGTTTGATACGCAGTTGACCGACTACAAAATTAGCGGCAGCAAATCTGCGTTCAAAGATCACCCGCGCGCCGATATCGCGAAATATGTTTTTGATGCGTTCCGTGATCAAGGCATGTGGGCCGGCGCGTATTTTTCCAAGCCGGATTGGAATAGCCAAAACTATTGGTGGGGGCGCTTTCCCAATTGGGATCGCGGACCAAATTATGATTTAGAAAAATATCCGCAGCGCTGGGAGCGGTTTATTGAATTCACTCATGGGCAAATTGAGGAATTAATGACGCGCTATGGCAAGATTGACATTTTGTGGTTGGACGGCGGCTGGGTGAAAGCGTCAGATGAAGGATATTTGGCGGAGTTGCGGGCGGATCCGAAATACAAGTTCCGCAATTTGCAAAGTCAGGATATACGCATGGATGAAATGGTGAAAATGGCGCGAGGTCATCAGCCTGGTTTGATCGTGGTGGACCGCGCGGTTGCGGGCCCGAATCAGAATTATTTGACGCCGGAGAACCGAGTGCCGGAAACGGAGCTGCCATTTCCATGGGAAAGCTGCATCATTTCGGGCGGTGGTTGGAGCCACACTCCAAACGCGAAGTACATGAGCACGCGCCAGGGCGTTCACATGTTGGTCGATATCGTCGCGAAGGGTGGAAACCTTTTGCTAAACGTCGCCCCCGGCCCCGACGGCAAGTGGCAGCAAGGCGCTTACGATTTGCTGGCGGGGGGGGGGGGGGGGATGGGGGTGAAATCGCAAGCCAGCTACGGCGCCCGCGCGCGTGCGCCGTTCAAACCAAACAAAGTTCTCATTT
>JACKQG010004849.1_pt1 | contig 15338 bp, 17 predicted proteins | sample 8237621 | NCBI WGS metagenome assembly JACKQG01 (sample SAMN15677084, study PRJNA649215) | marine metagenome | biome: marine; feature: Black Sea; material: saline water; isolation source: suspended particulate matter (SPM) from the Black Sea western gyre | collected 2013-06-09/2013-06-10 | depth... | reverse complement strand
ACTAGACCCTGGGAAAGACCAGACCTACCTGACGTACCAGGGTCTGAAGTTTGACTTCCTGCTCGACGAAGCGGTACTGGATGAACTCCTGGCGATAGCGGACTCGACGGAAGAAGCCTTCCTCGCCGAGTGACCAAGGGTCAGACAGCAAGGCCAGGACAGCTAGAAGGGGCCCCAATCTGCTGTCAGAGTGTGTCACCCCCGTGGCTGTCCTCGTGGTTCGACAACATCAGATTGGCGGCTTGCAAGTCCGGCAGGGCCTCCGAGCCTCGACGTTCAAGGATCCCAGCACAACGGTTTGGACAGGCGCTGGGTTCGCTACCAGTGTTTGGCCCTCCTTGAGGGCTGTGCACGACGGTGTGGCGTGGTACGCCATTCCGCCACTGGTGATGTAGACGCTTGGCTTGTTCGCGTTGTTGCAGAGGGAGCACCAGTCCGGTGATCCCATGTCATGTGGGCAGACGCCTTGTTCGGCCATCTGTTCAGCCTTTCGCTCTGATGACTGCCGTTCTGGCAAGTGCTGCGAGTTCCGCGAGGTCGGTCTTTTCGGTTCCCTTGCGGCGGTCGCCATGGACCGGTGTCTTCCATTCCTCGGGGATTGCCGGACTTCCCCATCGGGCGCCCAGGAGGCCGCCGGCGATGGCTGCGACGGTGTCGGTGTCGTGGCCTATGCGCACGGCTGCCACGAGGGCGTCGCGGAAGTGGCCCGATGGTTCGTCTGGTATGGGCGTGTTGACGATCGCCGAGAGAGCCGCTTGAAACGCTGTAACGACCCATCCGTTCGGGTTGAATTTTCCTGGAGGTCCGGCGACGGCCTCGGCGATGAGTTGGTCCCATTTGTCGCGCCGGTCGCTGGCTACGTGATCTATGCCGTTGCGAACGGCACCTTCGAAGTCGAAGGTTGCGTCGGGTTGCGCGGTAGTGATCGCTTCCTGGATGGCGAGGGACCACAGGACGCAGGCGGCGACGGAGTCGGGGTGGGCGTGGCTGAGCGACGCAACCGCGTCGGCAAGTCGTGCTACCTCGTCTCGGTTGCTGAGAGCAGCGAGCGCTACCGGTGCTGTGCGCATGAGGCCGCCGTTGCCGGCGCTTCCGGGTTTCAGATCGAGGTAGGCGACTGCGGCGACGGCTAGGTCGTCGGGGTCGTCGACGCTGCTCAACACGGATCTTGTCTGGTTGCCGATGTCGGGTGGACCGGACTTGTACCAGGCCAGGAAGTTGGCTGCGATGGCCGAGATGTCGGTGTCGCCGGTGGCGATGACGTCGAGTACGGCAAGGGCCATCTGGGTGTCGTCTGTCCACTCCCCCTCTGCCCACGCGAACGGGCCGCCGCCGATCATGGCGATCTCTTGGTCCGGGGCGGGGTCGGTGAATTCATACCCGGCTCCGAGGGCGTCGCCGACGGCGGAACCCACAACAGCCCCTACTGCTCGTTCGATCACCGATTCGTCGACGGTATTCATTGGCTCAACTCCCAGTCACTCAGAAACGACCACTGGATCGACCTTTCAGGCGAGAGCCTCGTCAGCCCGGTTCCAAAGTCACCGAGTCGAAGGTCGCCGATCCTGTCCATGACGTCATCCATCGTTGCGTAGTCGTGACGGATAAGCCAGCAGCCGACGACGGTGCCGGTTCGGCCCACTCCCCCCCAGCAGTGGACATAGACGTTGCGGCCGCCGTCGAGTTGAAAGTCGATGTGGTCAAGGATCGTGACCATTTCCTCGACGCTGGGAACGTGATGGTCGCGAATCGGGAACCGGTCCACGTCGGCTGTGTGTTCGACGTCAGCGTCGTAGTGGTTTAGGTGTCCGTCCGTTCCGCCCGGGTAGTCCTGGGTCAGGTTGACGAACCGGTCGATTCCTGCGCCAAGGAGCTGTTCGGTCACTTCCGGAACGGTTTCGAGAAGAGCACGATCTTTGTCGCCCGGGTAGGCGCCGGCCGCGAACCGGTCTTCGATCACCCAGTAGGACCGTCCTGTTGGACCAGCTGAGCCGACCGACGCGAGCGACAACTTGTTGTCCATTCCCGGAATTGTTTCACAAGGTTCAATATTCATACTGAGCTCCTCACTCGTTACTCACGTTTGGTCGTTGAGTGCGCGTCGCCGATCAACTGCCGACCATTGTCCACAAGGACGGGTGATCGGCCCGACCGTTCAGGCGACTTCCCTGTCTTCTTGGATGCGTGCCCGTCCTGTTGGAAGGTCGAGAGGAAGACGTACGACAACGCTGACCGCCCTCCGGAGATTTTGCGACATCAATCCCCTACCGATCGCTGCGACGACCCTGACCCCGTCGGCTGCCAGGCGATTGGCCTCTTTAGCGAAGATCCCGTCGCCACTGGCGATCACGACGGTGTCGAAACGATTCTCGACATTCTCTTCGGCCAGGACCCCCAGGAGGCACGGGTCGGCACCGTCAGGGCCCGAACGCACGAGCCTCCGGGCTTCCGGCCAGTTGAACCAAACGCTTCTGGCATTGCGGTGGGCACAAGCCACCACGAGATGCAACTCGTTGTGGCTGAATGTGCGATACAAGACATCGGCGATGTTCCGTACGTCCGAGTCTGTAGGGCCGGTGGGACGGCCTGCGAGGTTCTCGATATCTACGAGACACAGGGTCCTTGAGGTCTGAAGTTCTCGAAGTCTGCAATGGGCCATAAGGCGATCTGTCCATTTGGTCGGTGGCTATGTACGTCGGAACTGGCGGGGACCTGTCCCGTGGATCTCTCTTCTTCTCCCCCTACGGGGGAGAAGAGAGATCCCCGGAACCTGGGGCTCAGCGGTTGACGTGATCCGACTCCGCCTCCTTGATGCTTTGGAACAGGTCGCCCTTGCGGGTCTGCTTACCGTGCCAGGTGTCGCGTCGATAGTCGCGTACGGCCCGGTCGACACTGCTCATCGCCATCCGTGTTCCCCGTCCGTCGTTACGGAAGTTCTGCGTGTTGGCGTCGTCGAAACCGAGACCGCCAGCCTCGTGGTAACTGTCCTGGTTGGCGCCCATGAACACGAATGTCCAACCAGCGGTGCGTCGTGCCTCGACGGTCGCAAACAGCCGTCGGCGGGTCCACCGGCTGCTGGCGTTCTCGTACCCGTCGGTGAACACGACGACAATCTGATCCTCGGCCGTCCCGTGTGCCGCGATTCGGCGGTCAATTGAATCGACGAGGTCACCGAGTGCGTCAAGTAGCGGAGTCGCTCCCCGTGGCTGGTATTGACTGCCGGTCATGTCCGGCACCTTCTTGATTGGTGTCGAGTCGAAAAGGACCTCGAACGGGTTCTGGCTATCGAACTGGACGACGGTCAGTGTGCAGTCACCGGATTCCTGCTTCTGGTTCTGGAGAAACGAGTTGATTCCACCGACCACGTCGTGGACGAGTCCCTGCATCGAGCCAGAGCGGTCAAGCAGGATCGACACGTTGACGGGAACGTCTTGCTCGTCGCCCGCTTCCGGTTGGCCGTGGTTGCTGGTCGACGCGTGACCTGCTGTCCCTTCGGAGCTTTGAGCGATCCTGTCGGCCACAGCAACAGCCGCATCAAGCCCGGCGATACGCATGAAGCCCGGCTGCCATGCGGATTTTCCGATCCGGGCGCCGAGGCACGCTCCAGCCATCGCCGCGATGGTGTCGGTGTCACCACCGGCGTTGACCGCGTTGAGGAGGCCTCTAGTGGGTGTCTCCGCCGTCGCTGCGCACCACAAGGCTGCGGGCACCGCTTCGCTGGCGAGTGCCCCGGTTCCGATCATGCTCAACGCGCCGTCGCGCCCGTGTGGGCGCTCGGGCGGCAGAAGCAGCCCACGACCAGGGGCTGCGCCGCACCCTACATTCCCGCGGGTCAGACGGGCATACATACCGGCGACTGCGCGCAGTCACGCGGCGTCGGGGCGCCCGGTCCAGTTGGCCGAATGTGCACCGGGTGAGGAGAGGCCAGTTGCCGCGGAAGTCGCAACCGGGTGTCCGTGAGTAACCGCCGTTGAAAGTGCCGCTTCGTAGGCGGCACGTCGCGGATCGCCTGACCAAACCAGGCCGAACGCTGCACACCGTGCGGCCCCAGATGTTCCTGCAGAGTGCTGCGAAGCCGCGTTCCACCACGGCTCGCCTGAGCGAATCGTTGCCTGAGCTTCGATTACGGCAAGTCCTCGTGTGTCGATTGTCGTCGCTGCCAGTCGGGCAGCCAGTCGGCCAGGATGGTCGAGGGAATCGGCCAGGATGCTGTCGGCGGTCAGCAAAGTCAGTTGTGTGTCCGATCCCGCGGCTGGTGCAGCGGCGACGTGTCCACCAATCGTGCCGTATTTGGCGATGATCCAGTCTCGGTGGCGTTCTTCGACGGGTGCGCCCAGGGCTTCCCCAACAACAGCGCCGATGAGTGAACCCCTGGCACGGTCGAGGGATGCGGGGATCTTGGTCGGATCGCCGTGTTCCGGGTCACCGATCAGAGGTGCGATCCGGGATGCAGCGGTGGCTCCGAAACGGAGTTCAAGGTCTTGTGCGGTTTGCATGGCGTAGCCTCCAGTAATTGTCATCTTGATAAATATAACACACGTCCAGGGTTCTTGTCAAGTACATAATTAGTTGCTAGAGTTCGACTGTGGTCACTGAGCCCTCCCAGACCGACTCCGACAGGGGTCTCCCACCGTATGAAGAGGGTGTGACAGGCAGTCCGACAACAGTCGGCTACGACTTCAACGCATACCCACGCTTCGCGGTGACCGTCGACATCGTCCTGTTGACGATCGTCGAGACCGAACTCAAAATCTGTCTCATACAAAGGGGATCCGACACTTACCCGGTCGAATTCAGGCACCGATGGGCACTGCCTGGTGGCTTCGTCAGAGTGGACGAAGATCTACATGCTGCAGCACTTCGTGAGCTCGCCGAGGAAACCCGCATCAATCTCAAGCAGCCTGGGCACCTTGAAGTGTTCGGCGCCTACGGCGACCCTGAGCGCGACTCCCGGGGGCGCATCGTGTCGGTCGCTTACTGGGCGATCACACCCGACCTTCCCACCCCCGAAGGAGGAAGCGATGCTTCGCATGCCGAATTTGTCCCCGTAGCCGAACTGGAAGGCGGCCGGCTTCAGCTCGCCTTCGACCACAACCAAATTGCCGCCGACGGGATCAAGTTTGCGCGCGAAAGCCTCAAACACACCACGATCGCTACCCGCTTCTGTCCACCCGAATTCACAATCAGCGACCTTCGAGAGGTCTACGACGCCATCTGGGGCACTGAACTCAAAGCGGGAAACTTCCAGAGGATGGTGAACCCCAAGGATCCCAAGGCGAAGCGCAAGGGATTCCTCATACCAGTCGAGGGACAGACAGTCCACAAGGGCGGACGCCCGGCACAACTCTTCACTGCTGGACCAGCCGAATACCTCAGGCCCCCGTTGATGATTCCCGAAGAAACGACAGAAAAGGCTGCATCGAAGAATCCCCCGGCCAACAAGGCCACATCGAAAAAGCCCCCGCCCAAGACCGACTCCTAGGTCCAGTCCCTTGGCAAGAACAGAATAAGCCAGCGATGACCGGGGCTGTCATACCCGCCTCACATAATTCACTGGCTGCCCAGTTCCCGAAATGCCACGAGGTTCCACGATGCCCTATGCGACAGGCGACATTCCCCCGCTGCCGGACAGACACGATTCCCTGGTCAAGATCATGGATGAAGACGGCGAGGTTCTCTACGTTCGACCTTTCGTCCACATCGGCTGGGGCACAGAAGGCAATTGGACGGGTGCCGTCAGAGGTGATCTCGACTGGGACGATCTCCTGAGCGTGGAACTCATCGCGTTGCGACACACCGTTGAGCGCAAGGAACACGTTCTGCATGCTCTGCGTGAGCTCCGACGGGATCTCGAAACCGGCGTCGCTGCCTCCGAGCCGGCGGAACAAGACCGCAACCAGAACACGACTTGACCGATCAGTGTCAACGCTTGCCTCAGCTGCCGGCAGGAACGCCGCGTCAAGGAACTCGACAACCACCAGCCATCCAACAAGGAGTGAGTCAACAACTGTGAAAGACGTCGAGAGGATGACGATCGAGATTCTCAAGGGATACGAGTTCGGAGACCCCCGCTCGTATGTGCCTGTCAACTACGACAACCTCAAGTCGTGGCGGCGTCTCGAAGTCGAAATCGCCGAGATCCACGACAAGGGCGGAGTCGTTGATATACCCGGCTACGACTGTCCCTACACCGAGTACGACACCAAGACTCGGACCTACACCAGGACTCCCCCACCAGACAGCCCAGCCGCTATCGAAGCCGAGCGCCGCCGCACAGACCCGGTACCACCCGCTGACGAAGCCCAAACCGAATCCGACCCTGGCGACAACCCGTCGCTTCCCGATGGCATCGAACTACCGAGCCACAAGCGAGCCAGTTGGGAATCGCTCGACGTCGGACGGTACGGGTTTCCAATGGACTACTGAGGCGCCCTTGACGGCGGCGAGCGTCTTCTACGACGCCCTGCAGGGGTGAACTAGCAGGCACCGTTAGGCGGCATCAGTCGGTCCAGCAGGACAGCCAGAAGGGCCTACTCGAAGATCACGACGGCGACTACCGGCATGTGGTCGCCTCCGCTGCGGCGTGAATCCAACGGACGCCGGAAGCAAGTTCCGACTGCTGCCCATGTTTGAGGATGTAGCTGGTTCCCTCGACGAGCATTGCTCCGCTCCGCTCGAACCCAAATCGTTCCAGCACCTCGATGTCGTGGTGCCACCACCTCTCGGACCAGGCCCCTCTCGAGATCATGAACCAACCCTCTTCGTCGAGGTCATACACGAGCACCCCTACACGAGGGGTAGTCCGATGCGTCTTCAGTACCGGCCCCCAGTGGGTGCCGTGCCCGGGCAGGAACTTCCCGCACCTGCTGGGATTGACGACAATCTGCTTTGACATTCTCCTCCTCATCGTTCTTGGCGGGGCCACCGTGCCGGGTTGGTCGGTTGGCTGGCAGCAGGCCAAGTCCCGTGTCGCTGCCTTCTTGATGAAGCGACGGCCGTTACGGCCGCCTATGTGCGCTTCCCATCATAGGCCTTCGGGAGCCGCTAAAGCGGCTCTTTCCTAATATCAGTATTAGTAATCATGGAAACTTTCCTAGAATTCTTTCTTGCTATCGGGTCGATACTAAGAACACGTCATCATCCTATTTGCTAGGGTTCGTCCGGGTCGATAGACCCAAACCTAGGTAAACCACCCCAAGGAGAGCAACATGATCGTGGAATCCACTGAACACAACCGGGAACTCAGGCCCGTCGTAACTGTCAAGGAAGCAGGTGACTACCTGCGGGTTTCCAAGAGCACAATCCACCGCCTCCTCAATGAGGGTCTCCTGCGAAGGCGCAAGGTCGGCAACAGAACGCTGATTGCCCGCTCTGACATCGAAGCTCTATTAGTTAAATAGTTATCGTCCATTTTCCGACCAGATACTCTATGTAACACACCGAAGGACTCACATATGATACTTAACACAGTCCCACAACATGTATCCACTTCCTCCATAGGAGATGCACTTGGGTCTATGGACTTACCGGTTGGGATAGACATGGTTCGATGTCGATTCCGATTCACAGCCAAGGTCCAACAGAGCGTTGAGGATTGGCCCTGGGTCAGAGCTACAGGCCCGGACCGGACGACTCTGGAATCCGGGGTGACCATCCCGGTCAACGACCAGTGCAATCTCTGGTTAGGGCTAAGAGATGGGCCTAAGGGTCGCAACGCCCTGCTGGGGGTCAACCCCTCCCGGATCGTTGACCCTTCAGGAACCCGGGCCGTGGGTACTGGAGAGGCCTTAGGTGCTGTTGAGGAGATCTGCCCCCTTCTCGAGGACTGGATCTTCTGGGATGTTCAGCCTGTGGACTGGGACCTTTACCGTCTCGACCTCACAGTCGACGTCGAGATCCCCAGGATCACCCAACAGGTCCTCACGGTCGCCGAGAGAGGCCTCCGCTCCCCTCGCCAGAAAGTCAACACCTACCGTGGCCCGTCCGGTGACCTCGAAACGGTGAGGGTGGCTAGGAAGACAAAGCCGAACCTGAGCATCTACGACAAAGCCAAGCAGTCCCGCACAGGACCAGCCCGGGTCCGGTTCGAGGTCCAACTGGACCGCACCTACCTGAGGGCCAACTTTGCAAGACTCGGGGACCTCACCGATGCCGCACTACGGCAATGCTTCCAGGCCCACTTCTCCAAGGTCATCGATTTCCTCCAGGCCGACGACAAGACCCTCTACGACCTCCAACTCTCTGGGGCGGACAAGAAGACCATGAGGGAGATCGTCGGCTACGAGACGCTCTGTGAGAAGGGCTACACGGAGACCCTGACCCGGTCCGTGCGGCGTCGCTTCGACGACTTCCACAAGCGGCATTCGATCCGCCAGGTCAGCGACCTGCTCTAGGCGATAACAACTATTTCTCCATCAAGAAGTACCGGACCCCTACCTACATGCCCAGCTGAAGGTGGCGCCCGGTCCGGTAGGCCCGACCTCTCCTCCACCCTCGCCTTGACCAGGGGCGACGTTGTTCAGCACCTAGAGGCAAGTGTCATGACGGGCACCGCCAGGGGGCGGATAGCAAACATCTCGGTTCTGGACCTGCCCGGCCCAAGGGCGGCACTAACGATTGAACTATTGGTACCTGCCGCCACGACAGTGGCACCGACCGGATCACCGGGCAGATCGGGAAACCTTCGATCCGGTCCGCCTATACCCGCATCAAGATAGATGCGGCCTATCTCCGTTATGACAGAGCGAACGCCGATCCGGTGACCCGAGTCTGCGTGGGCGTTCGTAGGCGGAAAGTCGCTGGTCAGGCGTCTGATCGGATAACGGCTGTCCTAGCAAGCGCTTCAAGTTCTGCGAGTTCGGTCTTTTCGGTTCCCCGTCGGCGGTCGCCGTGGACTGGTGTCTTCCAATCGTTGGGAATGGCTGCGTTCCCCCATCGTCCTCCGAGAAGGCCCCCGGCGATGGCGGCAACCGTGTCGGTGTCGTTGCCAATCCTTACGGCCGCCACTAGGGCGTCGTGGAAATGAACCGATGGTTCAGTATCCAGCACGGGCGTGTTGACAATCGCGGAGAGTGCCGCCTGGAACGCTGTGACGACCCATCCGTTGGGGTTGAACTTTCCTGGCGGTCCGTCGACGGCTTCGGCGATGAGCCGGTCCCACTTCTCCTGGAGGTCGTCGGCGACATGATCCAGGCCGTTTCGGACCGCACCTTCGAAGTCGAAGGGGATGTCGGGTTGCGCGGTCGTGATCGCCTGCTGGATGGCAAGGGACCACAGAACGCAGGCGGTAACCGAGTCAGGATGTGCATGGCTGAGCGACGCGATCGCTTCGGCGAGTTGTGCGATCTCGTCGCGGTCATGAAGAGCGGCGAGTGCCACCGGTGCGGTGCGCATCAGGCCGCCGTTCCCGATCCTTTCGGGATTCCAATCGAGGTAGGCGGCAGCTGCTGCGCGTAGGTCGTCGGGATCTTCGACGCCGTGCAGAACGGCTCTGGTCTGGTTGCCGATGTCGGGTGGATCGGCCATATACCAGGCAAGGAAGTTGGCGGCGATGGCCTGGATGTCAGTGTCGCCGGTGGCGATGACGTCGAGGATGGCGAGGGCCATCTGGGTGTCGTCGGTCCATTCGCCGGGATCCCAGTTGAATCGACCACCGCCGATCATCGCTATCTTCTGGTCGGACTTCGGGTTAGTGAACTCGTAGCCGGCTCCGAGGGCGTCGCCGATGGCGGAGCCGGTAACTGCGCCGACAGCTCGTTCGATGGTTTCATTGTCGAGTTCCGTCATTGGATCTGGTCCCACACACTCTTTGGGCTATTGGGATTTTGGGGTCGGCTTGAACCATCCTTGTTCCAGTGCGTTGTGGACCCTCACCAGCCTTCCTCCCAGTTCATTATCAACTCCATTTGTGCTGACACATTAGGGATCGACTTACCGTGCTTGACCGAATCGCCTTCCCGCAGGTTTTGAAGACAATCGAGGACCTCGTCCTGATTCGATAGCCCGTGACGCCGAATCCAACAACCGATGGCTGTTCCGGTCCGCCCGGATCCTCCCCAACAGTGGACGTACACCGTGCGGCCTTGCTCCAGGTAGGTGTCGATGGCGTCAAGGATCCGACGCGTGGCCTGGACGGGATGTCCTTGTTCGCACGACACCAGGTCCTCGCCGTAACCGTCGAACCCGCAGGACGACCTCGCAGCCCATCCCTTGAGGTTGCAACCCGGAAGGTGTTCATCGGGCACCGGGTGGAATTCGACGTTGACCAGCGTGCCTTCCCGGCGCCCCGCACGGACCAGCGGCCGCCCGTCGGGGTCGTCGCTTAACCGATAGTAGGGCACGAGGTGCTCGTCGGTGCCGTCCTTCCAGTCCTGCGTAAGGTTGATGAACTGGTCGATTCCGTTATCGAATAGTTCATCAAGCACCTCCGGTGCGACCTTGCCTTTCTGCAGCCGCCCCGGGTAGTAACCCATCGCCAAACGCCCCTTCACGACCCAAGATGAGATCTCTGACGGGCCGTCGAATCCGTCAGGTCTGTGGAGTTCCCAGTTCACGATTCACTCCCCCCCGAGAGTCGGCCAAACACATCTTCCATCGGGCCCGCTGCTGCTTCGATCGAGGGGGTACTAATGTGCCGATACACCGTGGAGGTCATCCTGGTTCCGTCGTGGCCCATCACGTCTGCGATCTCTTCGAGCGGAACACCCAGCGAAGAAAGGATGGAGACGCAACTGTGCCGCAACTCGTTCGGGGACCAATCCCCGAGCCCTGCTGAATTCGTCAACTCCTTGAACTCGCGCCGAACATTCGAGGGGTCGAGCGGCGTACCAACAAGTGACGTGAAGACAAGGTCCGGCCAGCCCAGATCCCATGCTTCACCTGCCGTTTCCCTCTCAGAGTCCTGGACCTCCCGATGCCTGTGAAGGGCCTCGACGAGAGGATGAGGCATCGTGAGGGATCGACGGGACTTCGCTGTCTTGAGTTCGTCGGTGATCTCGAAGCCGCCGTCTACCTTGCGCAGGTTCTGCCGGACCTGCAGTTTCTGGCCGTCGAGGTCTATGTCTGACCAGTGCAGCGCCGCCGCTTCACCGGGGCGGAGGCCCAACATCAACATCGTGGCCAAGAGACCATTGAGGCGATTCGAGGCCGATTCGGCAAGGAGTGCACTCCGCGGTTGTTCTCGCCCCAGCACTTCACATCGCCACCGATGAGGATGACGCACCCGAAGTCGTCGCCTGCAGCAACTGCCAGCGCCCCCAGAGGGTTCCCATCAGCGCCCGTTCCGAAGTCGAGGAAAGGAAGGGCATCGCCCATTTCGCCTGAGTGGTTGCCACGGGCGTGGTCGTCGCCGAGACCGAGTTCGCCGTCGTCGTTTTCACCCCAGCACTTCACCCGCGTATTGCTGAACAACGCACACGTCATGTCGTCGCCACCGCTGACCTGGACCACGGTCAGCCCCACGCCAAGATCGACTGCGGGTAGGGCATCGCCCATCTCCCCGGGAACGTCACCGATCATCCGCGACGGGTCGTTGTCGTACGAGATGATGTCCGGGTATCCCAGTTCGCCGGCCTCGTCGTAGCCCCAGCACTTGAGGTCGTCGTTGTCGAGGATGGCACACGTGTGCCATTCGCCGCCTTCGATGGCCTTGGCCGTGCGTCCGGTCCCAAGGTCAACCACCGGCAGGGCGTCGCCCATCTCGCCCGTCGACTCGCCAACGCCATACTCGAGACGACCGAGCCCGAGCGCTGCATATTCGTTGTAGCCCCAGCACTTCACAGAACCGTCGTCGAGGATGGCGCAGTTGTGCCAACTCCCCGCAGCGATCGCCACCGCTGTGAGACCGGTTCCCAGGTCGATAACCGCAAGGGAGTCGCCCATCTCGCCAGGTTCCTCGCCAATGTCGCCTTCGTACCCCTGACCTGATGCCCCCCAGTCTTCGCTGTTCCCCCAACACTTGACGTCACCACCGTCCAGGAGGGCACAGGAGTGTTCCTCCCCCGTGGTGATCGCAGTAGCAGTTCGACCCGTTCCGAGGTCCACATATGGAAGGAACGCTCCCATCTCCATCGGCTCGTCGCCGATGTAATCGGTGTCGCCCCTGCCGAGTTCTCCGTAATCCCCCTCGCCCCAGCACTTCACACCACCGTTGCTGAACAGGGCACAGGCGTGGCCGTAGGCCAGGTCGCCGGCGATCTGGATCACCGAAGGCACGGCAGCGGAAACGAGGGCATCCTCGAAGAAGCCGTGCCGGTCCGTCTCCTCGGCGCCGTCGCTCCCGCACGCTGCAGCGACGATCGCAACCGCCACCAACACGGCGAGCACCGTAAACCTACGTCTGTCCGCAATTTCGTACATGGGAAGCCCCCTGAAGTTCCGCTCGATCAACCTGCACTCTAGGCGAACGGTTCGATTGGCTCCGGTCGCGCTGACGGGGAGTCGAATTCAGCCTTCTGCGAACTCCACCTTCGGGCGGTCGGACCAGAGTCGTTCGAGGCCGTAGTGGGAGCGGGAGTCGTCGTCGAAGACGTGGACCACGAAACCGCCGTAGTCCAACAGGATCCACAGGTGGCCACCGACCATCTCGCTGCGCTCGGCCCCCTCTACCCGGATAGGCCTGGGGCCTCCGGCCACGGCGACCATCTGCTCGACATCGTCGACGATCGCACGCACCTGCCGGCGGTTGGCGCCGCTCGTGATCACGAACAGGTCTGTCACAGCGAGGATGTCGCCCACGTCGAGGACCACGGTGTCACAGCCGAGACCCTGGGCGGCGGCCCGGGCCGCCTCGAGCGCCCACTGGTGCACACCCTCGAACGTCGCAGCGTCGACAGGGGCGGTCGTCTCGGGCATCACTGCGGAGACGCTACCCGGGCACCGTCGCTGTCTCAAGCCCCGCCACCCGCTGCTGCACCTGCCGAGGCGTCTCCCGAGGGACCCGCTCCGTGCTCTGCTGCGAAGTCGGCGCCGAGGATCACGGTCAGGTCCGCTACAGGGCTGAGGAGTGGATCGTGGAGCGTTCCGCCACCGACCACGACCGCCAGGCGGGCGGCCTCCGCCTCGAAGGCGGGATCCCGGTAGAGCACCCGGGTTCCGATCACGTCGAAGTCATCGTGGTTGCCGACAACCGACACCTCGGCGCCGGCCGCCACCAGCAGCTCCCGGGCGAGGTCGTCGACCGTGAAGTCTCCGTTGCCGTTGAGCAGCCGGACCGTCGTCCGGTTGCCCGGCACGGCCGGAATCGGGAACGGAAACGTCTCGACCACCGTTCGGCCCACCCACTCGGAACTCGGATCGGGCGAGGGCCACGACACCACCCGAACGTTGCCACCAGCCACCGTCGCGACCGCATCGACCAGTTCGATGACGATGGCAGGCAGGTGCTCAGTCGGATCCGGGGTGGCAGAAACCGTTGCCAGCCATGCCCGCCACCACGCCTCCTGACGGGCGACCCGGAGCATCGGATCGTCGAAGGACCGGCCCAGGAAGCCCGACGCATCGGCTCCGGAAACCGGGATCCCGTCGACCGTGACAGTCCCGGCCGGCCCGGCGAGGCTTGTGAAGCGGGACGGAGTGAGGAGCGCCGTGTTGCTCACCTCGACGTCGAACAGGTCCACGACCGCGCCGCGGAGCCGATCGACCCCGCCCGCCTCGTGGGCGCCGGCCAGCGTCTGCACACCGGAAACCGCCTCGGGCGGCACCACGAGGACCGTGCCGCCCCCGTTCTGACGATCGGCGACTGCGATGACCGTCACGCCGGTGAGATGGCCCCCTTCGTCCTCCGAGACGACGAGCAGCGACCAGGTCTGTTCGACGAAGGCCTCGAATCCGGGAGCCGTCACGTCGGTGATCACATCGAGGGTCGCCCCCTCCTCGCTCTCGAGCACCTGGTCGAACCCCTCGACCACGAGGAACGCCGACCAGACGATGGCCGCTACCAGCAGGGCCGGAAACCCCCACCGCCAACCGCTCGACAGCGGGGGTGTCGGAATGCGCTGCTGGAAGCGCGGTGGGTGCGTCGGCACGTCGAGGCGGTCGTGCTCAGGTGCATCCCCGGGGGTCATGCGGCGCCCCCGACCCCGTAGAGGCTCCGCTTGCGGATCACGTCGTCGACCCCGGCCGGCAGCAGGTGATCTGTTCCTGCTCCCGTCGCATACCTGGACCTGAGTTCGCTGCTGGACACCTCGGGCAGGTCGGCTTCGAGTTCGACGAATGCCCATCCCGGTGGAGGTCCACCCGACTGCCCCGGCCTGCGCATGACGACGATCGTGGCACGTTCGCGCACCTCATCGGGGCGCACCCACGTATCGAGCAGGCGGGCCGCATCGGTTCCCAGCAGGAGGAGCAGTTCAGCACCCGGATGCTCTTCGCCCAGTTCGGCAAGGGTGTCGGCCATGTACGAAGGGCCACCGCGACGTATCTCACGGTCGTCGACAACTAACCGTCCTGTCCCCGAGGACAACCCCCCTGCCAGCGCCCTCGTCATCGCCAGGCGGTCCCCGACCGGCGTGATCGCCGAATCGGCCGTCTTCTGCCAGGGATCGTTGGCGACGACCAGGTAGAGAAGGTCCAGTCCCAGGACCTCGACAGCCGCCTCGGCAGCCGCTGCGTGCCCCCCGTGTGGCGGATCGAAGGTCCCGCCGAGCACCCCGATCCGCTCCGGGTGGGGATCGGCGGCTGTTGCGGTCACGGCCGGAGCCTACCCAGCATGCGTGAAACGAAATCAGGACCAAACCCGCCCGAAACCCGACCTCAGGACTGCCCGAGACGCGGAATATTCCGGCCCGCACGGCACGTTTCACAGGGGTGTGCCCGAATTCACCCGATCGCCTCTTTACCTGGGCGCCGATCTGTGCTTATATGTGTCTCCGTCGGAGCGGTCGAACCCCCTCAACCTGCGGCCTGGCTCCCAACCCCCCGAAATCCGCCGTTCGCCTGCGCGCGAATCGGACCCCGAATAGAGCAAGTGAGTGTGAACAGAAAATGAGTGATTCCGTCGGCCAGTACCTGAACGAGATCGGGATGGTTCCCCTTCTCAACGCCCAGGACGAGCGCGAGTTGTCCCAGATCATCGAGGCGGGCGCCGAGGCACGCGCCCAGAAGGAGGCCGGCGAGACCGGTGTCGTCCTGGACCGTGCCATTCGCAAGGCCGCCCAGGCCAAGGACCGGTTCATCCGCTCCAACCTCCGCCTTGTCGTGAGCGTCGCCCGCCGCTATCCCCTGCCGCCCGGCATGGAGTTGCTCGACCTCATCCAGGAGGGCAACCTCGGACTCGAGCACGCCGTCGACAAGTTCGACTGGCGCAAAGGCTTCAAGTTCTCTACCTACGCCACCTTCTG
>JACKQG010004848.1_pt1 | contig 15338 bp, 11 predicted proteins | sample 8237621 | NCBI WGS metagenome assembly JACKQG01 (sample SAMN15677084, study PRJNA649215) | marine metagenome | biome: marine; feature: Black Sea; material: saline water; isolation source: suspended particulate matter (SPM) from the Black Sea western gyre | collected 2013-06-09/2013-06-10 | depth... | reverse complement strand
TTGATGAAGTTGAGCGACTCGGTAAGTTGGTCGACGAGAAAAAGCCTCAGCCGGCCGCTGAGGCTGACAAACCCGCCACGGAGAAGATCGCCGTTTACACGGACGGACTCAAGCCTAGCCCAACTGCTCTGGTGCTGACGCGCATCTGGCGTCCGATCAACACCGTGGTGCAGGCGCTAAGCGCTCAGGAAGCGTTCATGATCTGGCTGAAGGCGGCCTTTGTCTCGGGCCTGATCATCGCCAGTCCGTACATATTCTGGCAGATCTGGAATTTCGTCGCGGCCGGACTTTACCCCCACGAAAAGCGATATGTTCACATCTACTTGCCGTTCAGCCTGCTACTGTTCTGGGCTGGCGCTGCCACGGCGTTTTTCTTTGTCTTCCAGTACGTGTTGAATTTCCTGTTCGCTTTCAACCGAGGAATGAACATCGATCCGGATCCCCGTATCAGCGAATGGTTGAGCTTTGTGCTGTTCTTGCCTTTGGGATTTGGGATCGCGTATCAATTGCCCTTGGTCATGCTGTTCCTTCATAGAATCGGCATTTTTTCCATCAAGGCCTACCTCGAAAAATGGCGTATCGCCATCTTGATCATCTTCGTGGCTTCGATGCTGCTGACACCCGCCGATCCGGTCAGCATGCTGATGATGGCAATGCCGATGACGGCTCTGTATTTTCTGGGCATCGCGCTCTGCAAATGGATGCCACGGAACAAGAGCCCGTTTTCCGAAGCGTATGAGCCGTAGAAGAGAAGCTGTCAGCTTTCAGCGATCAGCAGTCAGTTAAAAAAAGATAGCGTGCAGAATGAACGGCATGTAGCTTGGCTGAAAGCTGAGTGCTGACGGCTGACTGCTTCTAGATCGCTTCCTGACCGCGCTCGCCGGTGCGGATGCGGATGCAATCCTCCAAGGGCAGCACGAAGATCTTGCCGTCGCCCACCTCGCCCTTGTCGCCACTGCGGCCGCCATTGATGATCGCGTTGACCGTTGGCTCGACAAAGTCCTCGTTCACCGCGATCTGCAGTTGCACCTTCCGCAACAGATTGACGGTCAATTCGCGGCCCCGATAGACCTCCGTCTGCCCCTTTTGCCGTCCGAACCCTTGGCAATCCATCACTGTCAGGCGGACGACTTCCACGTCCGTCAAGGCTTCCTTCACGGACTCCAGTTTACTCGGTTGAATGATCGCAATGATCAGTTTCATCGCTGCGCGGTCTCCCGTTCAAGCGTGCGTTTCCGACAAGGTCGTGTCTTCAGATGGTTCCGTGGTTCGAACAAAGAGGAATCCTTCGCGATTTGTTTAACCCGAAGCCGGAGGCGATGGCGAGCGCTGCGTGTCGACGATCCATCCAATGCCCGCCATCGCCTCCGGCTTCGGGTTAAACGAGCCAGTCACACGAACCCCGGAAGAACCCTAAAATTTATCTTGCGCGACAGGCGGTCACAAGACCCGCGTTGGCGTTCCCCAAGAAAATACCCCGGCCCGAGCGGGCGAGGCGGACGACCGCTCGGGCCAATTGGGGCATCCTTCTGGCCCAGGCAAGAGCCAAAGTACTAGTTGGTTGCCCCCCCCCCACGGCGCCGCCGATCGAGTCGACGGCGCCCGGGGAGAACGCTGGGCAGGGTCTCCTTTGTAACTGGTTCCAGAAGCTCAGATTCCGTCTAAGAAGCCGGGCTTCTCTTCTTCAAACAAACGTCTGATCAGGCGCTTGCGGCCGGGGCCGATGCTCCGTGATACGAGTCTTGCACCAATGCTGCCGGATAGGCATGCATGCCATGTTCGCTAATATCCAAACCGGAACACTCCTCATCGGGCGAGACGCGCAGGATGCCCAATCGCTTGAGGGAATAGAACAGGCCAAACATCGTCACGAACGCCCAGGCACAGATGATTGCCGTCGACAGAGCCTGGATGCCGATGAATTCCATCCGAGTCATCTCGGCCGTGGGCAACGCTCCGAAGATGCCCGTGGCCAAGCCACCCCATACTCCGCACAAACCGTGGACAGGGAAAGCGCCGACCGGGTCGTCGATTCTGAGCTTGTCCAACATCAAAATACCGGCCACCACCAGGACACCAGCCACGGAACCAATCACCAATGCTCCGCCCTGAGACACTCGATCGCAGTTGGCCGTGATGCCAACCAGTCCGGCCAGGGCGCCATTCAACGCCATCGTCACATCCGGCTTTTTGAACAGGACCCAGGCCACGATCATGGCAACACAAGCGCCGGCAACGGCGGCGATGGTCGTCGTGAGGGCGATAAAGGTGGTCGCCTCTGCATTTGCCACGCCAAAGTACGTAAGCTGGCTGCCGGGGTTGAACCCGTACCAGCCGACCCACAGGATGAACACGCCCAAGGCAGCAAACGCTATGTTGTGGCCGGGCATGGGAATGGACCTTCCGGCGACAAAACGACCAATTCGCGGACCCAGCACCAAAGCCCCGGCTAGTCCGGCGAATCCGCCCACCGAATGCACTACCACCGAGCCGGCGAAATCCTGGAACCCAAGTTGGTGCAGAAAGCCGCCGCCCCACTTCCACATGCCGCTGATCGGATAAATCAGGCCGGTAAGGAACGCACTGTAGATCAGATAGGACGCGAACTTCATGCGCCCGGCAACGGCACCGGAAACAATCGTCGCGGCAGTGGCGGCAAAGGCAACCTGGAACAGGAAGTCGGCGCTGCTGCTGTACGTGACGTTGCCATCATCGTCCCGGTTTGGCGGAGCATCCCAATTTCCTGATTCGGCGGCCTGTGCATCCCGCGTGACCAGCGAGCCACCGAAGCCAAAGAACCTGCCCTCGCCCGGATACATCAGCCCATAGCCGATCACGAGGAACAGCAGCACGCCAACGGACAAGTCCATCACATTCTTGAATAGGATGTTGACCGTGTTCTTGGCCGCATTCAGCCCGACCTCCAGCATGGCAAAGCCGGCCTGCATGAACAGCACCAAGACCGCGCAGATAAACATGATCAGCGTGTTAATCGTGTAGGTCGTTTGTTCCTCGAAGGTCAAGGCAGCAGCTCCCTTGTCGCCGGACCTGACCTCTGCATCGGTCGCAACGTTGTCGGCGTCAACAGACGCGACGGACACCGCGGCCTCGTCTGCCAGTGCGACCGATGCAGGCGATAAGCCCATGACGCAAAAGCCAAGCATCAAACCCACGAACCCCAATGAACTCCTCGTCCAAATCATGTCTTGCCTTTCCAGGAGGATCCGGTTCACGCTCCAAATGCCCTGCCTCGCGGCAGCCAAAGACCATGCTCCTTCCGTCGATCGGGCCCATGACCAGCGATCGCTCGAATACCATGCAGGCAGTGATATGCAACGAGCGTGCCAAGCGTTCGAAGAGGCAACGCGAGAAAAATCGCAGACTGAACCTAGAACGTTCCACAGAAAGGACTTGCGAGAATCTCGATTCCGAATGCGACGTTTGTCGCAACGTCCGTCACTCCTGCCGTGCACAAATCGCGTGCAGACGCTGATGCGACTCCGAGCACGTCCGATGGCACCACTCAAAGAAAAAGGGCCGCCAATTGTGGCGGCCCCTCGAGGTCGAGACGGGTAATCAATCGGTCGTCTAGAACGTGATAATCGCGTCGATTCCAAACAGCGTCTGGTCCGTTCTGCCGATCGCGGGGTCAAAGTCTTCGTATCGGATCTCGGGGCGAACTACCAGATTCGGCCGCGGCCGCCAATTCGCACCCAGGGTAGCTATCCAGAGCTCGCCACGGGCGCTGCCTTTGAGCCATTCGAGTCGACCACCGACGCCCCAACGATCATTGAGGTCATACAGCAAGTATTGGTTGACGGTGAAAATGCTGGTGGCCACACCAAGGGTGCTGGTAGTGAGAAGCCTATTGTCCAGATAATCGGACTGCAAAACGTAGTTCAATCGCTCAGTCACTTGCCAGTCGAGAACGATGCTATGCTCGTAGGCATCCGTATCGCTACCGCCCGCGTCGGCAAACCCGAAATCACCCGCCGTTGCGCCGTAAGCGAAGCTCAGGGAGTCCGTGAGCTGCACATTGACGCCGCCAAGGAATGTGCTGCCGCCGTTGTTGCTGAACCCTGTGTCCCAACCCAGCGACCAACCGCCTAGGAACGTCACACTATCGCTGTAGGCCCACTCGGCAAGGACCCCCGTGTGCGTGAACGGTTCGAAGAACAGCGAGCCGGACTTCGAGTAGAAGAAGTTCTCCGGCGCGGGAACCGTTTCGTAGCCGATGAACGTGTAGAAGTGGCCCACTCGAACCGTCACGTCATTGTAGACAACGTCTGCATAGAGCTGCGGGATGGCGTGACCGTAAAAGTTGCCGGCGTCCGCTCCCTCATCCCATTGCCCGGCCCGGCTGCCGAAGGCTTGCGTGTCTTGACCATCCGTACCGTAAACGTAGTCGAAGCGGAAACCCCAATCCCACCCATAGCCTTGGTTGTCCGCTGCTCTCTCGGCATAGATCCAGGCCTGCTGCAATTGGAGAACGTTGGGATAGTTATTGAAGAAGCCCGTGCCATCCCCGTTGGTGCCTTCGGAGTGATATCCCATTTGGAACCAACCGCCGACATCCAGGCCCCCGCACGTTTCCGGGAACAGTCCCCGCGACTCCATACGATAGGAATCGTCATAGTAGCCCACATCAGGTTCCGGCACGACGTCACTGGGCGGCGCCTCTGCCTCCTCCTGGCTTACGTAGTAAATACCATCGGAGGCCAATCCAACCTGCCCGTCGGCAACAGCATATGCTGCAAACAAGGCACCGATTCCGGCGACCATCACGACAATCCTTGTCCGTTTCATGTCCGTCTCTCCCCAATCCTTAGGTGATCTTGCGGCTAACGAGCGGGTGGCAGAATCGCCCATACCGTTAGGCTTTGCAAAAGTTACGTAGCCGATACCCTTCGATCCCACGGGAGCACCGGTCGCAATTCCGTGGTGATATACCAATTCCACGGGTGGTATCGGACAATGCCGAATGTGTGCTTAAGTGATGTGCGGCAAGTCCAATTCAAAACCGATCTTTACTGCCACCGGTGCGCCCGATCGTAGGGTTTATGTCGATCCTGACACCAGGCATCTGCCCTCACACACAGCTCAGAGACCAGAGCCTTCGCGAGCGGAGTATTTTGGTCTTCCATCGACGTCAGCCCCCGGCCAATGACAAAAAAAGGGCCGCCCATTGGCGGCCCCGTTAGATGTCACGACGTAATAATTCACTGACTCAGTACGTGAGGATGGCGTCGATGCCAAAGACAGTCGAATCTTGCGCGCCAACGTCCGGATCGAAAACGTCCACTCGAATCTCAGGACGAATCACCAAGTTGGGGTGAGGCCGGTAGTTCGCTCCAATCGTGAAATCGGAGAACTCACGGTCAGTCCCCAGAACTTGGAACCAGTCGAATCGGCCACCAACGGCCCACCGATCGTTCAGTGTATAGAACAGGTACTGATTGTAGGCGACGACTGGACCGTATGGGGCCAGGACCCCGTTTTCCAGATAGTCGGCCTCCAATACGTAATTCAGGCGATCCGTCACCTGCCAGTCCAAAACGATGCTGTGGCTGTAGGCATCAGGATCGCTGCCCGGCCCTGGAAGGACGAAGCCGTAGTCGCCCATCGTGGTCATGTAAGTCAACGAGATGGTATCGGTCAACAATACCGAGAAACCACCCAGGAATATGTCGCCCCCGTTGTGGTCGAAACCGGTATCCCAACCGGCGGCCCAGCCGCCGTACAGCGTCGCACAATCTGCGATGGGATACTCGGCCAAGAAGCCGGTGTGCGTGTACGGTGCGATCAGGAATGACAAGGCGTGCGAGTAGAAGAAATTCTCGGGGGCTTGCACCTTCTGGTAGCCGACTGTCCTGAAGAATTTCCCGGCCTTTACCTTTAGATCATTGTAGGTGACTTCCGCGTACAACTGAGGGATCGCGAGGCCATAGAAGCCTCCGGCGTCCCATGTCGTGTCCCAATTGCCCGGCTCACTCCCGTAGGCTTGAGTATCTTGACCATCGGTACCGTAGACGCAGTCGAAACGGAATCCCCAGTCCCAACCACTGCCGTTACTTTCCGCGACCTTTTCCGCGTACATCCATGCCTGGTGCAATTGTAGCACGTTGGGATAGTTGTTGAACGGGCTGACCTTGGCGTTACCAACACCGGTTGGGAAGTCCCAGGGGAGACCAACACCGACACCGTTGGCCCCTTCGGTGTGATATCCTAGTTGGAACCATCCGCCGATCTTGAGCCCCCGGCGAGTTTCGGAGAACAGTTCCCACGGGTCTCCGGTGTACGGATCGTAGTAGCCGTAGCCATCTTCCTCGGCATCGGACAGTAGATCGGGTTCCGGCGTGATGTCGCTGGGCGACGGTTCTGTCTCCTGGGTAACGTAGTGGATCTCGTCGGACGCCAGACGCACCAGCCCGTCTGCCATCGCGTTTGCGGCAAGCAGGCTGCAGGTGCCGGCGACCATCAAGACAATCCTTGTCAATTTCATGTTCGGCACTCCCCCAAATCGTATAAGGTAGTTGTGTGGCCAATGGGTCGCGGGCGCGGGCCGCGACACTGGTAAGGTAATGAAGACTCTGGGTGTCACAATTCTTGGGCGGGTCGGAAATGAAGACTCCAAGGCTCCGCCGTAGAGTCCCTTTCCAATGATCGTATCGGATAGATTGTCAAACGCAGGACGGGACCTTCAGGCGAATTCGGGACCCTTTTTCCCGGCACCGACCAGTCGTGACGTTTGTAAAGATTCTCTGGCGACCGGGGGCGCAAGGGGTGCTGCGACAACGTGATGAGATCGGTTAGACGGAGGCCGGAGGACCGGTAGTCGCGGTGCATTCCGCGAGCTTTGTCAGCAGAACCTAATCCGCAAAAAGCGCATCCACGAAACGATCGACGTTGAACAGTGCGAGGTCTTCGGTATTTTCCCCAGTACCGACATACTTTACCGGAAGGTCAAACTGCTGCCGGATCGGAATCACCACACCACCTTTCGCCGTGCCGTCCAACTTGGCCAGCACGATGCCAGTACACCCGGCCGCATCGGAGAAACCCTTGGCTTGGCTGAGCCCGTTCTGACCGGCGGTCGCGTCCAGCACGAGCAACGCCTCGTGAGGAGCGTCGGGAATCAGCTTGCCGACGACGCGGCGGATCTTTGATAGCTGATTCATCAGATTTGCCTGCGTCTGCAGGCGACCGGCGGTATCTATGATCGCGACATCAGCGCCGGATTCCAGTGCTTCGGCTACCGTCCGATGAGCGACGCTTGCCGGATCGCTTCCTTGTTCGCCGGTAACGATCGGTACCCCGATCCGTTCGGCCCAGATGGCCAGTTGCGGCACGGCAGCAGCTCGAAAAGTGTCACCCGCGCCCAGCACCACTTTTTTGCCTTCCTGGCAGAACATGTGCCCTAGCTTCGCAATCGACGTGGTTTTGCCGGATCCATTCACGCCGACCACCATGATGACCGTGGGGCCGCTTTCGGCGAACACGATCGGTTCTTCCGGTTGAGCCATCAACTCGCGAAGCTTGGCCCTGATCGAATCCAGTACTTCCTCCATCTGAACGACACGGCCGCGGAGGTCTGTCCGGACCTGATCGCAGATTTCACCGGCAGGCCCGCCGCCCATGTCGGTGCGGATCAGGATGGCAAACAACTCGGTGAGGAAATCCTCGTCGACCAGGCGACCTTCCTGCTTGAACAGGTCACGTATGTCGGTGTTCAGCAGTTGACGGGTCCGCTTCAGGCCTTGGGTGAAGCGAGCAAAGATCCCGCCACCCGCCTGCTCGCTTGCCTCGTCCGGCCCCGCCTGCTCGGGCTGCGCGTCCTCGGGAGTCTCGGTGTCCGGTTTTCCCTTGAATCGATCAAACAGTCCCATCGTTCTTTCCGTATTGTCTCTGCAAGGTGTGAGAGAAGATGCCCTGTGCGACCGCCCGCGGGTCGCAGTTGACGGCCCCAGGTAGGTCCCGGCTGCCGGACGGGACCTCAAACCGCATGGCGCAGCGTTTCTTGTCGCTTCAAGGTCCCGTCCGGCAGCCGGGACCTACTAAATGGCGCGGACGCGTGCCCTAACCCCAATGACTATAGCGACAATTGGCCATTTTGTCTTGGGGACACTACTCGTGTTCGTGAAGCAGGCGGTCCAGTACCCCGTTGACGAATTGGGCGGACTGCTGCGTGCCAAACCGCTTCGCCAGTTCCACCGCTTCGTTGATTGCCACTCGGCCGGGCGTGTCTGCATACAGTATCTCGTAAGCACCCAAACGAAGGACGTTACGATCCGTTACGGCCATGCGATCCAGGCTCCAATGGTCGGCCCTTTCCGCGAGCAATTGGTCCAGTTCGGGACGATTCCGGCGGACGCCCGATAGCAGGGACTGAGCGAAGGGGACCAATTCCGGATCTTCCTTCAACCGCCGGCGCAAAAAGCGATCGCTGGCCGCCAAGTTGTGCCGCGGGTTCAAATCGTCTTCGTACAGCAATTGCAGTACGACTTGTCGGGCTCGACTACGGCGAGGCATGGTGTTAAAGGACTTTCAGTAAAACGAGGCAGGAGGAAGAACATTTGGCGGCGCGGTACGATCGCTGGCCATCGATAAACCGCACACGCCTCAATCCTAAGCAAGTCTTGCGGGCAGGTGCGTCAAGGCAAGCCCCACCTACGACTGTTGTGAGATTTTTCTCAGGAGACTCGCCATTTCCAGCGCGGCTTCGGCGCACTCGGCACCTTTGTTGCCGACGTTTCCACCGGAACGATGGATGGCCTGCTCGAGCGTGTTGCACGTCAGGACGCCGAACAGAACGGGAATCTCCGCGTCCAGCGCGATTCGCCCCAAACTGATGCTCACCTGCCGGTTGATATGCTCGTCGTGGGTCGTTTCGCCTTTGATCACCGCCCCCAGGCAGAGCACGGCGGCGTACTTGCCGGAACGGGCAAATTCCTGTGCCACCAACGGTATCTCCCAGGCCCCGGGGACCCAAGCCACATCGACCGCGTCGTCAGCGATGCCGTGCGACGCGAGTGTGTCCACCGCTCCTGCCAGCAGTTTCGTGGTGATTGAATCGTTATACCGCGAGACGACAACAGCAAATCGGCAATCGGCGACCTTGCTGTCGCCTTCAAGAATATTAGGCATGTACAAACTCCACTTTTCAGGCAAGACACTCGTTAGAGTCTAACTTGGCAACGTCTGCGCGACGCGCATCTTTGTAGGGTGGGCCAAGTCTTCGCGGCCCACCGCTCGGTACTCAGTACTTGGTGCTCAGATCCCGGTGGGCCGCGAAGACTTGGCCCACCCTACCTGGTCGCGGCCCCAAGCCGCGTTACGGTCCGGGCACCGATACATCGACTTGCCGGAGCACGCAGTTCTCCAGGAACTTCCCTTGCGCATCGGCAGCCACCGTGATCGTCACGTTTCCGCCACGGTTTTCCTCCAAGATCTCATAAAACTCGTGTACGCTTCCTTCCACAATGACCACGTCGTCTCTTTGGACGCCCGCCAAGTCAAACGGTTTTCCCTTTTCCACGGACTTGACCAATATCGCTTCGACCATGACGGCATCGCGGATAACATAGGCACGCGCGGAGCGAAAACCAAGTTCGTGCTTCAACTGCGCAGCCCTCCGGACCCGCGTCACTGTCTCATAAACGAACCAGCCGCCCCCCGCCGCCATCACCGCCAACGTCAATACGACGATGGCCAGGGTCATGGGAATCGCCAGGCGATTCACTCGTCCCATAAACGGTTCATGTCTACGCCGGTGAAACAGAATGGCAACGGCAATTAGTACGCCGAACAGAATCCAACAAAGGGCCAGCCCCAACAGCAGTCCCCACAACGATCCCAGGTAGGACATCAGAGCGAACTGGAGACCGCAGATGGCGACCAGCACCAGCATCGCCTTCAAGCCAAAGCGGAAACCAGACGCGTCCTGCGGCTCCGGCACGACCTCCGCCACGAGCGGCTCGTCCGCCGTTGGTTGCTCGGATACGTTCACCCCATGTTCATGCTCATCAAGAACTCGGCGTTCAGTTTCGTCTTCTGCAATCGGGACACCAGCAGTTCCATCGCATCCGGGGCGTTCATTTCGCTCAGTACTCGCCGCATCACGCAGACGCGGCGATACTCCTCCGGATCCATCAGCATTTCCTCTCGACGCGTGCCGCTTCGGTTGATGTCGATGGCAGGCCAGACACGCCGGTCCACCAAGCGTCGATCCAGCACAATTTCCAGGTTGCCGGTGCCCTTGAATTCCTCGAAAATCACTTCGTCCATCTTGCTGCCCGTGTCGACCAGTGCAGTGGCAAGGATCGTCAACGAACCGCCTTCCTCGACTTTGCGTGCCGACCCAAAGAACCGCTTGGGATTCTGCAGTGCGTTCGCGTCCAAACCGCCGGACAGAATCTTGCCCGATTGCTGGCACTCCGAGTTCCAAGCCCGAGCCAAGCGTGTAATCGAATCCAGGAAAATGACCACATCCGTACCGAATTCGACCATTCGTTTGGCCTTTTCGATCACCATTTCCGATACCTGGACGTGTCGCGAGGACGGCTCGTCGAAGGTCGAACTGATCACCTCGCAGTTGCTCCCCTTGACCTCTCGCTCCATGTCGGTCACTTCTTCCGGACGTTCATCGATCAGCAACATGATGACGTAGGCCTCGGGAAAGTTGTGCAAACACGCCTTGGCCATTCTCTGCAGCAGGATCGTCTTGCCGGCTCGCGGTGGGCTGACAATCAGTCCCCGTTGCCCGAAACCGATCGGCGTGACCATATCGACCACGCGCGTACATAGCTCCTCAGCATCGTATTCCATCACAATCCGCTGGTCCGGATGCAGCGGCGTCAGATCGTCGAAGCTGACCTTGTCGACCAGCAAATTCGGGTCCTGATAGTTGATCGCCTCGACCCGCAGCAGGGCAAAATACCGCTCGTTTTCCTTGGGCGGCCGGATCTGCCCCGAGACGGTGGCCCCGGTACGCAGGCCAAAGCGGCGAATCTGGCTGGGCGATACGTAGATGTCGTCCGGGCACGACAAATAGTGATAGTCGGGACTTCGTAGAAATCCGAATCCGTCCGGCAAGATCTCCAGCGTCCCCTCACCGTACATCAGGCCGTTCATCTTGACCCGCTCTTTGAGGATCTTGAAAATCAGATCCTGCTTCTTCATTCCGGAGACGTCCGCCACGTTGTCCTTGCGGGCCTCGTCGATCAGTTCCGACATGCTCATTTTTTGCAGTTCGGCGATATGGACCTCGCCCTGCTTGATTTTCTCGTACCGGTCTTGGGGCTCGTCAAACCTGCCCCGATCCGCCTCGTCGGCCAGTTCTTCGGCCAGAGAAAGCGGCTCCTGTTCGTCGTAGTTGATGTGTTCGGTCCTAGGCATGACTCGCAGACTCCCGATAGGTCAGGTTTGGCCGACGCTCGAGCGGCACCGGCGGAGGGTCAGTAAACTCGGGTCAAATTCCCCGTGAGAAGAAAAGGCGTCCACTTGGTGGTTTATGGAACGCGCTGCCGTAGTGAACGTCCGACGGACCCTCACCGCGGCAACGTGTGATTAGCAACATCTATCGGTGGGCAAAACGGCCAATCATTCTTCGAGAGACCGCCAAAATCGTTCGACTTGAGCGTAGGTATGCTCCGGAGATGACGAATTATCAATTATGACATCGGCGCGACTTCGCTTCACGTCTAACGATTCCTGAGCCGCCTCACGAGCGTCAAACTCTGCTTCACTCCATCCGCGCGACTTCGCCCGAGCGAGGCGCAACTCCCGTGTCGCGTCGACAAAAAGGACCTTGTCACACATCTTGTCCCATCCCGCCTTGAACATGACCGGTGCGTCCAACACGGCCACAAGCGACTGGCGGCCACGCGCCAGGGCGGCCATACGTTCCCGCAGTCGTTGTCCGATTCGAGGATGAGTTAACTGTTCCAGGTATGTCAGTTCTTCCGGTCCCGCTGGCGGAGGTGCAAAGACGATCTTGGCAACCTCACTTCGATCAATCTCTCCGGCCGCGTCAAAAACGTCGTCTCCCCAACGCCGCCGAATGGCTTCCGTTACCTCCGGATCTCGTAGCACGTCGTGACCGGCCCGGTCCGCATCAAGGACTTCTGCACCAAGGCGTATCAGTTGCTCTGAGACCAAGCTCTTGCCGCTGGCGATGCCACCCGCGACGCCGATAAGGATCATGTTTCCCGGCCTTGATCGTAACTTCGCGAATGTGGGGCACGTTTCTAACGTGCCAGTGTTTCCAAGTTGGTGAGGTACGGCACGTTGGAAACGTGCCCCACGTGTTCGCATCGCCGGCATTTCCCAGGGTCATAATAAAGGCATGTTTCCCAATGGACGATACTCAGTCCCACGGTTCGCAATCAGCCCAATTGTCGCCTACCTTGACGTCAACCTTCAAGGGAACGCCGAGCTGCTGGACCGTGGTCATTTCCTCACGAACAAGGCAGGCTAGACCGTCGACTTCTTCCGATGGGACTTCGAAGATCAATTCGTCGTGTATTTGCAGCAACATCCGTGCTTGCAGCTTCTCGCGCCGCATGCGGTCGTGGACATTGATCATCGCTTTCTTGATCAGATCCGCAGCCGATCCTTGAATAACGGTATTTATCGCGATTCGCTCCGGCAGGGTTCTCTGTCGCGAGTCGCCAAGGGATGAGGGATCACGGACTCCTTGAACAGCACGCCGCCGACCAAGGATACTACTAACATAACCCTTCTGGCGACATTCCGCTAGGGTCTTAACCATAAACTCGTCGACTCCGGGATATCGGCCGAAGTAGGCGTCGATAAAGCTGGCCGCCTGCTCCTGGTCGATATCGAGCGATTTGGCCAAGCCAAAAGGGCTCTGTCCGTAGATGACGCCGAAATTAACGGCCTTGGCGCTACGCCGCATGTCGCGAGTCACCTCCTCCAGAGGTACGCGGTGTACCTCGCTGGCCACAAGCGCGTGAATGTCCCGATCCTCGGCAAATGCCTGTCGCAGCGCCTGATCGCCTGAAAAATGGGCCAAAACGCGAAGTTCGATCTGCGAATAGTCCGCGGCCAGCAGTTTCCAGCCATCTTCGCCAGGCAGGAAAGCCGATCGAATCTCCCGGCCATCCTCGGTGCGGACTGGGATATTCTGCAGGTTGGGATCCTTCGAACTCAGGCGACCAGTCGCTGCCACATCCTGCTTGAACGACGTGTGAACTCGACCCGTATCTGGATGCAACAGCTCGGTCAGCGCATCGACGTACGTGCTTTTCAGCTTGGCGTACTGGCGGTACTGAATGACTTTGGCTGGCAATTCGTGTTGCTTGGCCAACTCGCCCAGCACTTCGGCATCCGTGCTGGATCCCGTCTTGGTTTTTCTCTGTTTCGGCAGTCCGAGATCTTCGAACAAGACCTTGGAAAGCTGCTTAGGCGAGTCGATATTGAACCGGCCGCCTGCCAATTCATGGATCTCTTGCTCCAACGAAGCTATCCGCTCGCCGAATCGCTGCCCCAACTCACCGAGCCTGGCCACGTCGACCTTGATCCCGTTGAATTCCATCTCGGCCAACACTTCGATCAGCGGCATCTCCAGGTCGCGGTACAAGTCCGTCAGGCCCTCGTCCTGCAAACGGCCCTGAAGGATGCCCGCCAATCGCAACGGCACCTCGGCATCCTCGGCCGCGTACGGCGTTACCTGCGCCACCGGTACTTGATCCATTCGCTTCTGCTTCTTGCCCGTGCCGATCAACTCACTGATCTTGATAGTCGTGTGATCCAGATACCGCGCGGCAAGATCGTCCAAGCTGTGGTTCCGTTCCCCCGGAACGATCAAGTAATCGGCAACCATCGTATCGAACGCGATACCTCGCAAAGCAATGCCGGCCGAACGCAGAACGACCATGTCGTATTTCAGGTTCTGGCCGACCTTCTGGATGTCGGGGTTTTCCAGCACCGGTCGTAATGCATCGCGAACGGTAGCGGGATCCAGTTGCGGATCGCCCTCCGGAGCCCGCACGGGGATGTAACAGGCATCCCCTTCCTGCCAGGCAAACGAATAGCCGACGATCTCGGCAGATCGAGGCCGTGTCGACGTGGTTTCGGTATCGATGGATATTTGGCTTTGCTGTGACAGTTGCTGCACCAATTCGTCCAGCTCTGCCAACGTAGCCACCGTTCGGTACTCGGCCTGCGCCGTCGCCGGCTCTGCTTGCGTCGTCAGCCCAGCCAATCGCTCGGCAAGTCGGCGGAAGCCGAACTCCTGGCACAGCGACTGTACCGCCGACTGGTCGATTTCCGCCACACGTCCCTCGTTCCAGTCGATTGCCACCGGCACGTCGTCGACTAGCCGTACCAAGTCGCGACTGAGCATCGCCGACTCGCGGCCGTTCATCAAGTTCTCACGTCGCTTCTTGCCCGAGACCTCTTCAGCATGCTCCAGGACACGGTCCAGTGTGTCGTACTTCTGTAGCAGTTCGGCGGCGATCTTCGGTCCGATCAACGGCACGCCGGGAACATTGTCGACCTTGTCGCCAACCAACGACTGGAAATCAACAACTTGATCCGGGCGAACTCCCCAGACTTCCATCAATGCCGATGCGTCGAAGATGCTGTCCTTGCGGATATTGTAGATCTTTACGCGGTCCGTAATCAGTTGCCGGCAGTCCTTGTCGCTGGTGACCACGTAGCACTGCATACCCTCATGCTCGGCCTTTCGCGCCACGGTGGCCAACACGTCATCCGCTTCGTAGCCGGGACACTCCAGGCATGGAATGCCCATCGCTTCGAGCACGCGTCGGATATTGGGAATCTGTGGTTGGAGATCCTCGGGCATTTCCGACCGGTCTGCCTTGTACTCCGCATACCGCTCGTCGCGGAACGTGTCCCCCGGCAGATCGAAGGCGCACAACAGATAGTCCGGACTCTTCTTCTCCAACAAATCGACCATGTCCCGGATAAAACCATGCACGGCACCGACCGGTTGCCCCGCGGGGCCGGTCATTTCGGGCAAGGCATGGAAAACCTGGAAAATCAGAGCGTACGCATCCACGACGTACACCGTTTCGTCGGCGGACGGCGCCGACGCCTGCGCAGGCTGCTCGTCCGGCACAGTCGCCGCATCCCCATCCGGACATTCGGCGATCTCGTCGTCGAATCCAATCAACGTGCGCTGACGAGGCTGCTTGGACATGACGTGAGAACAATCTATTAGAGAAAACCGTTGGGACGGAGGGTTAGAGGAGGAATGCGAGAGGCGTGTCCCGAAGCACCAACCGCAATCGTACGGATGCCCTTACCGATGTCAAGTTGTCAAGCTCGACGTTTGGCTTCTGGCGGCATCTAGC
>JACKQG010004847.1_pt1 | contig 15338 bp, 13 predicted proteins | sample 8237621 | NCBI WGS metagenome assembly JACKQG01 (sample SAMN15677084, study PRJNA649215) | marine metagenome | biome: marine; feature: Black Sea; material: saline water; isolation source: suspended particulate matter (SPM) from the Black Sea western gyre | collected 2013-06-09/2013-06-10 | depth... | reverse complement strand
TTTGCACTAAAAGGAGAGAATTTTAATGGTAATAAATTTGCAGAAAATGCAATTAGTGATGGTTGTAGTTTTGCAATAATTGATGAAAAAAAAATAGCTACAAACAATAAATTTATTCTTGTCAAAAATGTTTTAGAAACGCTTCAAAATTTAGCAAGACATCACAGAAAACAACTCTCAATCCCAATTATAGGAATTACTGGAACTAACGGAAAAACAACCTCAAAAGAACTAATACATGCTGTATTAAAATCAGAGCTAAATAGTTATGCTACAAAAGGAAATCTAAACAATCATATAGGAGTGCCTTTAAGTATTTTGGAAATCACAAAAGACCATAAAATTGCAATTATTGAAATGGGTGCCAATCATGAAAAAGAAATTGAATTTCTTTGTGATATAGCTAAACCTACCCACGGAGTAATCACAAATATAGGATCCGCCCATCTTGAAGGATTTAAAAATCATCAAGGGGTCATTAACTCAAAAAATGAACTATTTAATTTTATCAAAGAAAATAATGGCTTCTTATTTGTAAATGATAATGATGATTTATTGCTAAACTTATCCCAAAAAATTGAAAGAATTACCTATGGAAATAACGGATTTTGTAAAGGATTTATAACAAAAAACACCCCTTACTTAAGTATTAAGTTTAGCAATACTGAAATTAATAGCAAACTAATTGGAGAATATCAATTTAGCAACATTATGCTTGCAGTTTGTATAGGAAACAAATTTAACATCAAAGATTCAAATATAAAAAAGGCAATTGAAAACTACACTCCTAAAAATAACCGTTCTGAAATTCTTAAAACTAAAGATAATCTATTAATCCTAGATGCTTATAATGCCAATCCATCAAGTATGAAAGCTATGATTACTTCATTTTCCAAGCAAGATTACACTAATAAATTGTGCATACTAGGAGATATGCTTGAGCTAGGAGAATACACTATAAAGGAGCACTCGGCAATATTAGATTTGATAGATACACTTAATCTAGAAATAATTCTAATAGGAAAAGAATTCTCTAAAATTAGCAATAAAGCTTTTAAAGATAGAAATGCCTTTGAAATATTTTTAAAATCTAATCCTATTAAAAATAAGACAATACTTTTAAAAGGATCAAGAGGTATTGGATTAGAAAAGCTACAGAATTTGCTTTAAGCTTCCGCTAAGGCATCTTTAAATAACTTTCTAAATATAAAGAAGCAAACCGAAAGGAAACCGCCCAAGAAACCTCCAAGTATTCCTGCTACTATTTTTGATATTTTATCCTCAACTAAAGGAAGAATAGGCTCATCTATAATGCTTATAATAGATAATAAGAGTGCCTTTAAGTATTTTGGAAATTCCAAAAGAGCATGAAATTGCTTTGATTGAAATGGGAGCAAATCATGAAAAAGAAATTGAATTTCTTTGTGATATAGCAAAACCTACACACGTAGTAATCGCAAATATAGGATCCGCCAATCTTTAAGGATTTAAAAATCATCAAGGGGTCATTAACTCAAAAAATGAACTATTTAATTTTATCAAAGAAAATAATGGCTTCTTATTTGTAAATGATAATGATGATTTATTGCTAAACTTATCCCAAAAAATTGAAAGAATTACCTATGGAAATAACGGATTTTGTAAAGGATTTATAACAAAAAACACCCCTTACTTAAGTATTAAGTTTAGCAATACTGAAATTAATAGCAAACTAATTGGAGAATATCAATTTAGCAACATTATGCTTGCAGTTTGTATAGGAAACAAATTTAACATCAAAGATTCAAATATAAAAAAGGCAATTGAAAACTACACTCCTAAAAATAACCGTTCTGAAATTCTTAAAACTAAAGATAATCTATTAATCCTAGATGCTTATAATGCCAATCCATCAAGTATGAAAGCTATGATTACTTCATTTTCCAAGCAAGATTACACTAATAAATTGTGCATACTAGGAGATATGCTTGAGCTAGGAGAATACACTATAAAGGAGCACTCGGCAATATTAGATTTGATAGATACACTTAATCTAGAAATAATTCTAATAGGAAAAGAATTCTCTAAAATTAGCAATAAAGCTTTTAAAGATAGAAATGCCTTTGAAATATTTTTAAAATCTAATCCTATAAAAAATAAGACAATACTTTTAAAAGGATCAAGAGGCATAAGCCTAGAAAAATTAACTAATTATCTTTAAATAAGCGATTTTTTATATATTTGCGAAAAACTAAAAGACATCTAACATCATGAAAAAATCATTTATTTGCTTGTTTTTGTTACTACTTTCTATTTCTATTTTTGCACAAAATAATGAACATAGTGACAGAAAACATACCTTAACTATTGGAAGTGGATTACCTATTGTTCAAAAATCAATGTTACAATTTGAGCACAGTTTAGGTAGTAATTGGGCAATGGGTGAAAATCTTGCTTATCACTGGGGTCTACTTGGTGCAACTCAAGTATGGAGTGGACCTAAATTAGAGCTTTTTGGAAGGTATTATTTTAAGGATCAAACAATTAAATATGGTGGAAATTGGTTTGCACAAGCAAAGGGAGGCGTTGCTTATTTAACAAACCCATTGGCAAGTGTAACCGGTTTTGATGAGGACATGGAATTGCAAATAATTGATACTTCTGGCAATACCGTTTATGCAGTTAATAGTAATAATGAGAGAATTAAAATCTTTGAAAATGGGAATAATTGGATCTCTGCAGGAGGTGGTGTGGCAATTGGCTATAAAAACATCACTTGTAAAGGATGGGTTTGGGAAGCATTTATAGGCTATCACTACTGGTCAAGTCCAAACTACTTTACTAAAGACTTTGAAGAATGGGTTGAAGATCCTCAAAACGAGTATACTGATGACATAGGAACTAACATAACAATTGATGATATTGAAGATGGAACGGATTATCTTTGGAAGCTAACCTATGGCTTCCCTGTTGATCTGCAATTTAAAGTTGGAAAAATCTTAAACTGGTAATTAAGCTTCCGCTAAAGCATCTTTAAATAACTTTCTGAATATAAAGAAGCAAACCGAAAGGAAACCACCCAAGAAACCTCCAAGCAATCCTGCAAATGTTTTTGATATTTTATCCTCAACTAAAGGTAAAATAGGTCTGTCAATAATATTAATTATAGGAGTTTTATTTAATAGCGCTATTTTAGAAAGCTCTAGGTTTTTTACAATCTCTAAATACATAGTATTTAACACCTCAACTCTTCTCATTAACTGTAATTCCTTCAATCTTCCAGATGCTTTTACAATTCTTTGATTAATGTCCTTCACTCTAGCAAAATCTTCCTCTGCTATTTCTAGCTCTGAAAAAACAGAATCTGCTCTATTTTGCAAGAAATCCAGAGTATTATTTGCTTGTGCAGTTTGATGCGAAATATACATTTTACTCATTTCCCCAATCAAAGATTCGACAAAACCTTTTGCAAATTCATCATTTAAAGACAAGTAAGACAAAGTTATGATGTTCGCTTCATCTGACTCAAGCTCAACAATAAGTTTATTTTCAATAATATTTTTCCAAATCCCGCCACTAATACTATCATGAGTAAAAGTAGATTTATCATGATATGAGATGCCATCAAAATTATCGTTTTCTAACCAAGATTCTTTAACTTTGTTTATCTCAAGGTAATGTTCAATAAGCAAATCCTCTTTCCCATTTACTTTGATATTTTGCAAAAGAGTATTTTCAATAACTCCTCTTGATTTTAATAGTTCTAATATATTACTCTGACTAAAAGTAGCTGAAGAACTACCTCCTAAATCAAAACCAAACTGACTTGCAATACCTGACATTGAACCTAAAGACCCTCCTCCTTTTTCTCCTTCTACAACAAAAGTAAGCTCAGCATTATATTTTGTTTCTGATCTAAAAGCAATAACTACTCCCATCATAAAAAACAAAAAAGAAAAACCAATAATTGTAAATTTCTTTTTAAGTAAATACCCCTTATACTCTGATAATTTAATCAGAATATCTTTTAATTGTATTTCATCATTATACTGTTCCATTATTGTGTACTTACTCTATCCACCAACAACCATAAAGTTAATACTGCAGTAACCTTTAGCATTGCATTTTCAATTTGCTTGTTCCAATCAATTGGGTTTTCATTCTCCTTTTTCTTCTTTTCTATCTTATTTGCTACAATAATAGTAGAGCCCTTTTTAATTCTTGGAGATATGGAGAACAATCCTAAATTCATAGATTTTTTTGCTATTCCATTTGGATAAACCACAACCGTATTACTTTTCTTGTTGTCCTTTGTAAACCCTCCTGCAAAATTATTCACATAATAATTTGCTCTTCTCCGTTTAAAATGAGGAGCACTTATTGAGTTACCTTCCAGATTCATCAAAGCACCTGAAATATGCACCACATCCATTGTTTTAGGAACAATAATGCTATCTCCATCCACCATTACCAGATTGTGTTTAGAAGATTTAGAATCCAATGCTTTTTCCATATTAAGATATACCATATCATAAGCATAAACTTTTCTACTTTCAAAAGAATTTTTAAATAAAGTTTCTTCTTCTTCTTCTTCTTCTTCTTCTTCTTCTTCTTCTATAACAGTCTCAAACTTTCTATACATCTTCACTCCATCCATATAAGCATAATTTGTAAGCCCTCCTGCCCTCTTTATAACAGATGATATCTTTTCATCTTTACTTAACAAAGTATAAGTTCCAGGATATTTTACCTCTCCACTTAACACAACATTTTTTGCGGATTCAAAATCAGGGTTTTCCCTAACAAAAACTTGATCAAATGGTTGTAAAGTAAATTCTTGAGCATCTGTGCTTAAAGCTAAATTTTCACCAATTTTAATGTTTTTTACAACTGTTCTTCTTGGTTTTAACTTATTAGATGAAATATCATAATCCATAATTCTACTTACTTCTACTCTACTACCTTCTGCTTGTTGAGTTAATCCACCAGCCTGCAAAAGTACATCTTGCAGTGTCATCCCAACTCCAAAATCAAATTCCCCAGCAGCTCTAACAGCCCCTAATACTGATACAGAAAATTCATCATCAAAATCATCATTAGAAAGCACACGAACAATATCATACTCATGCAACAATATATTATCCTTATGGTTCTTATCTTTTAAAATCTCTCCTAAATTAACAGCAATATGAGTCTTTGTTCTATCCTCATTCATTCTTACAATGTAAACTTTATCCAAGAAAGTTTTATCAGCTATGCATTTTGCTCTATACAATAAATCTAAAAGATGTTCACCTTGCTTATATTCATAATCACCAGCCACACCAATACTTCCTTTTACACTTACAACATTAGAAATTTTATTCGAAATGGTATTTACAATAATCTCATCTCCATTATTCACAGAAGTTGAGTTTGCATGATCTTTATGCACATCATTTACTCTGATTGAATTATATTCTATCCTTTTTAAAGTAATAACATCAGAAAAAGCATTTGTTGTAAATCCTCCAGCATATTTAATAATACTTGCAACTGATTCTCCTGATTTTGCCTCATAAGTATAAGGGCGATTTACAGCTCCTTTTACTTCAACTATATTCTTTGCAGGAGGAACAAAAAGATAATCTCCATCTTGCATGTAAATATCTTGTGATCTTGAAGGGTTAAACAAAAACTGATAGACATCTAAAGAATCAACAGTTTTCCCATCTCTTTTGATGTATATATTACGAACTGTTCCTAGTTGATTTGGACCATTTGCTGCAATCAATGCATTAAAAGCCGTATTGATTGCAGGAATAGAATAAGAACCTGGATTGTAAACTTCACCAACTATATTTACTGTTATAACTCTTGAGTACGAAAGCGTAACATCAATTTCAGAGTTTTTCATATCCAAAAATGAAGAAAATTTACTTTTAAGTAAAGAACGCATTCTTTTAAAAGTCAACCCTTTTACATAAATCCTCCCATATGAACTTGGAGTAATATACCCTCTATCATCTACTAAAAGTGTTTCAGAAAACTCAGAATAACCCCAAACAGAAATTGAAATTTCATCTCCACTTCCTACCTTATAATTTTCAGGAGCTTTTGCATCCAATGCTTTTTGATAAAATGACAACTCATTATTTCTAAAAACATCTTGACCATAAATTCTAGCTTTTGGATAAGTAGTAGTATCGGCAACTAAAGTATCTCCAAAAGTTTCATAGAACTTAGATAAATTATCATTTACTTCAACTGCTTCATTTCCATTTTTTGCATACTTTCCAGTTCCATTTTTAAAATCCATTGCTTCTGCAATTTCATCATCAGAAAGCCCCATTTGTTTTAATACTTGCTCTGATGGAATGTCAGACGGGCGTAAATCTTCAGGATTTGCATTTGAAGGCAAAAACTTTAAATAAGCTGGATTAATTTTTGATTTATCAATATCAATCTGAGCATTTACTCCAAGAGTAAACAAAATTGAAAATGATAGTAAAATGAGTTTCTTCATAATTTTTATTTTAAAACAGAACGCGAGATTACAATTCTCTGAATCTCTGAAGTTCCTTCATAAATTTGTGTAATTTTTGCATCACGCATCAATCTTTCAACATGATATTCTTTTACAAAACCATAACCACCATGAACTTGCACTGCCTCAACAGTAGTTTTCATAGCTGTTTCTGAAGCAAATACCTTAGCCATTGCTCCAAGTTTATCATAATTTTGTCCGTTATCTTTAAGCCAAGCTGATTTCAAACATAATAATCTAGCCGCTTCAATCTCAGTAGCCATATCAGCTAGTTTAAATGCAATAGCTTGATGTTTTGAAATCTCTTTTCCGAATGCTTTTCTTTCTTTAGAATACTGTAAAGCTAATTCATAAGCCCCTGAAGCTATACCTAAAGCTTGTGAAGCAATACCAATCCTCCCTCCTGATAATGTTTTCATTGCAAAAGTAAATCCAAAACCATCTGCTCCAATTCTATTTTCTTTAGGCACTTTTACATCTGTAAACATTAAAGAGTGAGTATCAGAACCTCTAATTCCCAATTTATTTTCTTTTGGCCCTACAACAAAACCATCCATTCCTTTTTCAACAATAAAAGCATTGATTCCTCTATGCCCTTTTTCTACATCAGTTTGTGCAATTACCAAATAAACAGAAGCAGAATTTCCATTTGTAATCCAGTTTTTTGTTCCGTTTAACAAATAATGATCGCCCTTATCAATTGCAGTTGTTTGCTGGGATGTAGCATCACTCCCTGCCTCAGGTTCCGACAAACAAAATGCTCCAATTATTTCACCAGTAGCAAGTGGCTTTAAATATTTTTCTTTTTGCTGCTCTGTACCAAAAGTTTCAAGCCCCCAACAAACCAATGAATTATTTACTGACATTACAACTGAACAGGAAGCATCTACTTTTGAAATTTCTTCCATTGCTAAAACATAAGAAACTGCATCCATTCCTGATCCACCATACTTTGGGTCAACCATCATTCCTAAGAAACCTAATTCTCCAAGTTCCTTGATTTGCTCTGCTGGAAAAGTTTGATTTTCATCTCTCTCAATCACTCCAGGCAATAACTTTGTTTGTGCAAATTCTCTTGCCGCATCTCTCACTGCAATTTGTTCTTCCGTCAATTCAAAATTCATTATTTGTGCTTTTATTAAAAATCACGCAAAAATACATTTTTTAAACTACTTTTGAGGATTGATGATTGATAATGTAAAATACAAGGTTTTAGGAGTGATGTCAGGCACATCATTGGATGGAGTAGATTTAGCAATATGCAGCTTTACAAAAACTAACAAATGGGAATTTGAAATAACTAAATCTGAAACTATCAAATATCCAAATTACTGGAAAGAGAATTTAGAAACCTTACACTCAAAAGATGAAAAGGAAATTTCCAAAATTGATATAGAATATGGATTTTTTTTAGGCAGTACAATTAATACTTTTTTAGATAATGAAAAAGTAGATTTTATTGCATCTCACGGACATACAATTTTTCACGATCCTGAAAACAATTACACCCTCCAAATTGGTTGCGGAAAAACTATTTCTAAAATTACAAAGACTACAACTATCAATGATTTTAGAAGTTTAGATGTTTCGCTAAATGGTCAAGGAGCTCCCCTAGTCCCGATTGGTGATTTACATCTTTTCTCTGATTTTAAATATTGTATTAATCTTGGTGGTTTTGCAAATATTTCAATTAAAAATGAAACAAGAATTACCGCTTTTGATGTTTGCCCAGTAAATATTGTAATGAATGAAATAAGTAAAAAATTAGGACTTGAATTTGATTTTGGAGGGGATATTGCTAAAAAAGGAGGGATAATTCCAGAACTTTTACAAGAACTCAATAACTTAGACTTCTACAAAAAATTACCTCCAAAATCGTTAGGCAGAGAATGGGTGGAGGAATTTATCAATCCTTTACTTTTAGAAAAATACAAATCAAGAGATATTCTGCACACTTTTTGCGAACATATTGCAATGCAAATTGGCATTTTTTTAAAAGACAAATCAGCATTATTTACAGGAGGGGGAGTTTTTAACACCTATTTAATAAGCAGAATTAAGCACTATTCATCATCAGAAATTATTATTCCAAATCAAGAAACAATCGATTTTAAGGAGGCCTTAATATTTGCTTTTTTAGGAGTTTTAAGAGTAAGGAATGAGGCAAATTGCTTAAAATCAGTAACGGGTGCAAAACATGATAATTGTGGAGGGAAAATTAATTATCCTAACAAAGAATCATAAATTTCTTTTAGCTTTTGCTGCTCTTTTTCCCAATTTAATTCCTGTTTTGCTTTTTGCATGTTTGCTTTCCAAACTTTTCTTTTTTCAGCATTATATAACATCTCATTTATGGTGTAGGCTAAATATTCTGGGTTGTATTTTTTAGTCAAAATTCCTATTTCAAATTTATCCATTATTCGCTTTACTTCAATAAGTGGAGAAGCAATAATAGGAAGCTCTGCATGAATGTAATCAAAAAGTTTGTTAGGAAGGGCATAGGTAAAACTAAGTCCCAAAGGCCGCTCTAAAAGCAAGCCAATATCTGCTTGCTTGGTATAAGAAAACAAATCTTCAAAAGGCACTCTTCCATAAAAAATAACTTTCTCCTCTACCCCCATTTTTCGTACCATTTCTTTAAGCTCATTTTCTACTTTTCCAAAACCAATAATTAACAAAACGGCATTTTCTACAAATGGCATTGCTGCTATCATTTCTTCCAATCCTCTTCCAGGGTTCATCACTCCTTGATACAAAATAATTTTTTTACCATTAAAACTGAGTTGTTCTACTTTCCTGCTCTCTTTTTTCAATGTAGGAATGTTTCTAATAATTTTAAAATTAGCATTATATTCCTTATTGTAATCCTCTGCAATGGATTTAGAAACAGTATAAGTATACTTTAATTTTGGAACAATCCACTTTTCAATTATTTTCCAAAATGATTGTACAAATTTCCTCCCTTGAAGTTCTGGTCCTTCACAAAACATTTCATGACTATCATAAACAAGTGGTATATTTTTTATCTTGGATACAAGGAAATTAGGCAGAAGCGTATCTAAATCATTAGCCAATAAAACATCCATTTTCGAAAATAATAAAAAGAAAAACAGGCGAATATTATACTCCATATAAAACCAAATTTCCGTATTAAAAAGTAAACAAAATCTTTTTGTTTTATAATTTCTTTTTACTGCTAAGCTACTAGGGAGTTTTCTTCCTAAGAGCATAACATCAAAACCCATCTCTTGTAGAGTTGTAGCAATTTTATGCACTCTTTGGTCGGTGCATAAATCAGAGGTAACAGAAATAATAATTCGCTTCAAAAAAAAATTTTGGTGAAAATACAGTTTTTTAAACGCTAAATGGTATGATTTGTTTTACTACTTTTGAACTCATGAATTTTTTAGAAAACTTCTCGTTAAAAAAGCACAATACTTTTGGAATAGATGCTAAGGCAAAATACTTTAGTGAATTTATTTCCGTTTCTGAACTCAAAGATATTCTTAACTCAGAAATCTACAGCAATAATAAAACATTTGTTTTAGGAGAGGGGTCAAATATACTACTCACAAAAGATTTTGAAGGTCTTATAATGCACAACAAAATAAATGGAATTTGCATACTTGAAGATCATGAGAATTCAATAATTGTAGAAGTTGGTGGTGGCGTAAATTGGAACGATTTTGTAATGTGGAGTGTAAGCCAAGAATTATCAGGAATTGAAAATTTAGCCCTAATACCAGGAACAGTTGGCGCTAGCCCTGTACAAAACATTGGTGCTTATGGAATGGAAGTAAAAGAGAGTATCAGCAAGGTTCACGCTTTTAATATAAAAACTAGAAAAAGTGAAATATTCAGTAATGAGGATTGTAATTTTGAATACAGAAACTCAATATTTAAAGGAGAAGTAAAAAATAAATTCATCATAACAAAGGTGGAATTTGAGCTTAGCAAAACACCACTTAACAAAACTACTTATGGTGCTATTCAGGAAGAATTAAAAACTCTAAACCTACGAGAAAATCCTAAAAACATTGCTAAGGCAGTAATCAATATTAGAAGCCGCAAATTACCTGACCCACAAGTATTAGGAAATAGCGGAAGTTTCTTTAAAAACCCCATCATCAAAACAGAAAGGTTTAACAAGTTAAAGAAAGAATTCCCAAATATAGTTGGTTATAAAATATCGGAAACTAAAACCAAACTAGCAGCCGGATGGCTTATCGATAATGCCGGACTAAAAGGGTACAGAAAAGGAGATGCTGGAGTGCATAAAAATCAAGCATTAGTATTGGTAAATTATGGAAACGCAAGCGGACAAGATATTATAAACCTATCAAAAAAAGTACAACATACTATTTTGGAGAAATACGGAATTGCTATCGAGCCAGAAGTAAATCTCCTCTAAATGAAAAGCCAAAAACTACAAGATAAATTAAGATTACATTTTCCTTTTACCCCCACCAAAGAGCAAGATGCTCTATTTACTGACATTGCTGATTTTGTAACCACTATTGGCAACAGAAGTGTATTTATGCTAAAAGGATATGCAGGAACTGGAAAAACAACTCTCGTATCTACTTTAGTAAAATCATTACCCATTTTAGGAAAACGCTCGGTATTAATGGCACCAACTGGTAGAGCTGCTAAAGTATTAGCAAAATATTCAAAAAAAGCAGCAAGCACCATTCATAAAAAAATTTACTGGATAAGAACCAACAAAAACGGAAACACTTTCATCACCTTAAAAGACAACACCCATAGCAACACCATTTTTATTGTTGATGAAGCATCTATGATTCCAGAAAATTCTGACAAAGGTTTTGGAAATCGTTCACTTTTAGATGATTTGATTGAATATGTTTACCAGGGCAGTGATTGTAAACTCATCCTTATTGGCGATACTGCCCAACTCCCTCCCGTACATTTAGATATTAGTCCTGCTTTAGATGAGCAAAGGCTTGAGAGTAATTATAATAAACAAGTTATTTGTAAGAAACTCACACAAGTGGTTAGGCAAAAGGAAGATTCCCTAATATTAGAGAATGCTACCGACCTAAGAAATAGAATTGCAACTAACGATTATTCCTACCCTAAACTAGCAACTAATACAGAAGTTATTCGCCTAAATACTGGAGAGGATTTGCAAGATGCCTTAGAAACTGCTTACAGCAATGAAGGAGTGAATGCAACAACTGTACTTTGCCGCTCCAACAAAAGAGCCAACCTTTATAATCAGCAGATAAGAACCAAAATAAGATGGCAAGAAAATGAAATCTCAACCGGGGATATGCTGATGGTGGTGCGTAATAATTATTTTTGGCTAGATGATAGTAGTAAAGCAGGATTTATTGCTAATGGCGATATTGTAGAAGTTGTTAAAATAAAAGAAATAATAGAACGCTATGGTTTCCGTTTTGCAAAAGCAAGTGTTCAAATGGTGGATTACCCAGATGAAAAGGAATTGGATGTAATATTACTACTAGATACACTAACTAGCCAAAGCCCAGCCATAACTTATGAGCAATACCAACAACTATACAAAGAAGTTGGCTTGGACTATAAAGGACAAAAAGAAATAAACAAAAAGATAAAGAAAGATGAATTCTTCAATGCCTTGCAGATAAAATTCGCTTACGCTATAACTTGTCATAAATCCCAGGGTGGACAGTGGGAAAATGTATTTGTTGATTTAGGATATTTCACAGAGGATATGCTGGATAAATCCTACCTAAGGTGGCTATACACTGCAATGACTAGAGCAACCAAAAAATTATACTTGATTAATTTTAAAGATGATTTTTTTTGTAGAATAGTGTATTGATTACTGGTTTTGAGTTTTTAGTTGAAGATAGCTTTCATAATAATACCTCCTGCAATTAAATCATCACCTTCATAAATAGCAGCTGATTGCCCAGGTGCAATTCCTTCTACTTTTTTATGAAAAAGCACTTTTAGGTTTTCTCCATCATTTGTAATAGTTGCCATTTCCCCTTTGTGTTTATAGCGTACTTTTACCAAACACTGCATACCATCTTGTATTTTAGGATATTTTATGTAATTAATGTTTCGCACAAACATTTCTTGCTTTTTCAAATCTTCTTTTGAACCAACTACAACTGTATTGGAATCTGGGTTTATCCCCACAACATAAGTAGGATTATCTCCTAAAGAAACACCTAATTTTCTTTGCCCAATTGTATAAAAAGGGTAGCCATCATGTGTTCCAACAACCTCACCAGAAGTCGTGATAAACTTACCACCTTGTACCTTTTCTTCTAGCCCATCTACCCTTCTTTTCAAGAAACCTCTATAATCATTATCAGGGATAAAACAAATTTCATAACTCTCGTTTTTCTCAGCTAATGCTTTATAACCTCTATCAAGTGCCATTTGTTTTATATCTTTTTTATGATATTTACCCATTGGGAAAATTGTGCGTTTTAAACACTCCTGAGTTACTCCCCAAAGCACATAGGATTGATCCTTACTTTCATCTAATCCTTTGGAAACAACATACCGTCCATTTTCCTCTCGGATTTGAGCATAATGTCCTGTTGCAATAAAATCACATTTCAGCATATCAGCACGCCTTAAAAGAGCTTCCCATTTGATATGGGTATTACAAAGAACACATGGATTTGGAGTTCTTCCGGCCATATATTCATCTACAAAATTATCAATAATAAAATCATTAAATTCTTCACGAATATCTAATATTGTATGAGGAAAACCGCAATCAACTGCCAATTGCCTAGCATCATTAATAGAATCCAAACTGCAACAACCCGTTTCTTTTTTATTGCCCCCAGAACTTTCGTAATCCCAAGTTTTCATGGTTAAACCAATTACTTCATAACCTTGTTCGTGTAACAAAAGGGAAGCCATTGTACTATCAATACCACCACTCATTGCCATTAAAACTCTACCTTTACTCATTGTAATTTATTATTGTGTCTTGCACTCCTTCTTTTGAAAAATATATCCATTCACCAATGCGAGAATTATCTTTATAACTTCCCTTAAAATCAATTTTTCCACTAGGATAATAATAAATATAACTGTTATTTAATTTTCCATTTTCATAAGTAGTGCTCATTATTAATTGTCCTGATTTATAGAATTGTTTCCATATTCCGAACTCAACTCCTTCTTGCCAACTTTTAACTTCATACAACTCCCCTTCTTCATAAAATGTTTTTGTTTTTCCGTGCAAATTGCCACCTTTATATTGTTCGCTTAATATGAGTATTTCATCTTCATTGAAATAGTTCCAAGTACTATCTTTCATCTGGTTTACATAAAGTCCTGAAGCTTTTAGCATTCCTTTTTTATAGTAAATATGAGTTGCTGCAGCTAAACCGTTATGAAAAAATTCTTTTTTGGCCTGCAGTTCTCCTGAGGAGTAATAGTATTGAAATATTCCGTAAGGTTTATCATCTTGAAACTGACCATAATAACGCAAGTTACCATTGGCATGATTTTTTTTCCAAACGCCTTGTTTTAAACCATTTGCGTCAACTTCATTAATTGTTTGGTTAAAGGCTAAAAAAGGAATTAATAGCAGAAAAAAAAGTGGTTTTTTCATAATGATAAATTTTTTGCAAATATAGAAAGAAAAAGAGGAGCAAATATTAGCTTATCTGCCTATGTAAAGATTTAATATTTTCAATCATCTTATCCCAAGAATATTTTGATTTTTCCAATTTCACACCACAAATAAACTGATCCTCTTTACTCTTAGAAAAGAACTCAACTAAGTAATTTGCCACCTCCTTAGCATTTGGCTCGCACACATATCCCACCTTATTATGAGGCACTATTTCATTGAGTCCACCAACATTGGTAACTAACATTGGTTTCTCAAAATGGTAAGCAATTTGCGTAACCCCACTTTGGGTGGCATGCTTATAAGGCTGAACAATAATATCAGCTGCACAAAAATAATCTACAACCTCATCATCTGGAATAAACTTTGTAGCTAAAACTACTGAATCAGCTAAATTGTGTTTCTCTATTAAATCATAATAGGGCTTATCATCTTCATAAAATTCTCCTGCAACTATTAATTTCAAATGTTGATTTCGCAAACGATTATCCGCAAATGCTTCAAGTAAAATATCCAAACCTTTGTATTTTCTAATAATCCCAAAAAATAGCATGTATTTGCAATTTTTATCTAAACCCAAATTTTCTATCGCTTCCAATTTTGGCTTTGATTTTCCAAAATTATCATATAAAGGATGAACGCCTAAAACTTTCTTTTTGTGGGCGTCAAATTTATCTAAGTCATTATATACACTTTCGGACATAGCAAGAAAAGCATCAACACTTTTCACAAAATAATAATTTAGTAAATAATCACCAAACCTTTTTTCGTGAGGAATTAAATTATCAATTATAACAATCACTTTTGTATGTTTATTACTCCTTACAATTCTTGAGATAGTACCTAAACAAGGTGCTAAAAAAGGAATCCAATATTTTAAAACAAGAATGTCCGGTTTTTGTTTTTTCAACTTTAAACCAATTCTTATCCAATTGATAGGGTTGATAGAGTTTACTTCCTGTGTAATATGTAAATCCTTTGGCTTATGACTAGATGAGTATTGTGATTTTCCTGGAAATAAAAAATTAGGATATTGAAGGGAAAAAGTACTAATATTTACCAAATCACCTGCTGACTGAAAAGCACGAGCTAAACGTTCAGTAAAAACAGCTATTCCTCCTCTAAAAGGGTAAGCGGTACTCAATAGGGTTATCTTCATTTATACTTCTTTTTCTACTTGATAGTTGTTTCTATCATAAGCATTTCTTGAAATCATTTCAG
>JACKQG010004846.1_pt1 | contig 15343 bp, 13 predicted proteins | sample 8237621 | NCBI WGS metagenome assembly JACKQG01 (sample SAMN15677084, study PRJNA649215) | marine metagenome | biome: marine; feature: Black Sea; material: saline water; isolation source: suspended particulate matter (SPM) from the Black Sea western gyre | collected 2013-06-09/2013-06-10 | depth... | reverse complement strand
CGTCCGCCGGGGCCACTAGTCCCTCTATGGTCCGGTTGTCTTCCATGCGCAAATAGGCCGGGTTTTCCGTTTGAATGCTCGTTATTTCCGAAAGGGATACCCGAACCTTGCCTGCGTATTTGGTGAGAAGCGTCAGGTTGCCGTCTTGCATTCCTGCGACTTCTCCCACAAGGCGAGAACCATCGGTGGTGATTACTATGTCTGCGGCAAGGATTCCAGAAAGGAGGGATGTTATCCCCATTAAACGAAATAGAAGTTTGAGAAGTTTCATCCCGGAGGCCATCCCATTTGTCTACCACCCAAGACATGGACATGAAGGTGGGGTACGGATTCGCCTCCCGCAGGTCCGTTGTTCACGACGATTCGGAATCCTTCATTCAAGCCCTCCTCGTCCGCCACCTTTTTGGCAACTAGCAACAGGTGTCCGAGGAGCGTTTTATCTTCTTGGGATGCCTCGCTGGTCCGGCGGATGAGCTTCTTGGGAATTACCAGCAGATGCGAAGGCGCCTGCGGGTTTGCATCGCGAATTGCCACGCATTCGTCGTCATCGTGGAGCAAGTCCGCAGGTATCTCTCCGTCGATGATTTTCTGGAAGATGGTCTTGTCGATCATGTTCGAGAAGATGGTGAATCTTTCATTTTGCCGTCCATGTCCGTAAAGAGGAAAGCCAGAAGTATTCGAGCGCGGTTTCCTCCTTGAGGTTGACCTCCAAAAGCCCGGCGGCTTTTTCGAGGGACTCGATTACCTGAGCTAGCTTGCGACCGGCTAGCTCTTGCCCATGCTCCTCGGCCAAGGATATTGCGAAATCCCTCGTTCGTTCTTCAAGCGCGGCGAGGAGAGTCGCTCGAGTTCCTTTTCGCACCCCTGCTTCCATGGCGTCGATTTCCTTTTCGTCGATGCCCTCGGGCAAACTCTGCTTGCGATGGGCCCAGACCTCATTCGCTTTGCGGGCTATAATTGACCTAAAGCTAAGGATTAGCCCGTTGGCAATAAATACCGGTGCGGCAATATCTCGGCGAACGGCTTCACGATCCGAGGCTAGTTCGATCCAAGCTTTGTAGGAGTTTAGCCAGCTCTTCCATTCCTCGTCCTCAAGTTCCTCGAACTTTTCTTCCAAACGCACTTGGAGGCAGCGACTCCGAATGGTGGGCAGGAGCGAGTGAGGTCGCGTGGTCAGCATCAGGATGAACGTGCCGCGAGGGGGCTCCTCAAGTGTCTTGAGAAAGGCATTGGCAGCCTCGCGTCTCATACGGTCAACCTCATGAAGCAGGGCCACTTTGTTCTCTCCTTGACTGGCGGATAGGTTGAGGTCCGAGATCAGTTCTCGGGTGCTTTCAACAGTAATGAGTCGTGCTTTCCCGGAAGGTCGCAAGTGAAAGAGATCGGGATGTTCCTCGGTTTCCTCCGGTGCCCCGAGGATTTTTCGGGACAGATGGATGGCTCCTTTTTCCAGAGCCGAGAGATTCTTCCCTTGAAGAAGCAAAGCATGGTGTAGACGTCCCGAAGCTAAGTCTCCTTCCAGAGCCTCCAAGTTGCGTTTCGTTCTTCCCGATGAACCGCTCACTATTCAGTGACTACTAATCTTCGGCAAAGAAGCGGGCGTGCATCTCATTCCAAATCTCAAGTTCGATATCGTCGGGGTCGAGCTCGCCGTCTATTACGAAGAAGCGTTCAGGAAGGGAACGAGCCAGGTGGAGGTAACCTTCTCGCACTTTACCATAGAACTCGACGTTTTCCTGCTCCATGCGGTCAGGCATATCGGACACCCGATGCCGAATGCGCTCCAGACCTAATTCCGGAGGAATATCCAGAATGACGGTGAGATCGGGAATGATTTCACCGACGGCGAAGTTGTTGATTTGAGTCACGGGGTCCTCGGCAATTTGTCGAGCTACGCCTTGGTAGACTGTTGTGGAGTCGAGAAAACGGTCGCAAAGGACGATTTTCCCTTCCTTGACGGCAGGGAAAATGACTTCCCTCACCAGCTGAGCCCGGCTCGCGGCAAAGAGCAGAAGTTCTGTCTCGGGGAACATGGCCTGAGCTTCCTCCGCATGCATGAGAAGGTGGCGAATATCCTCGCCGATAAGTGTGCCTCCGGGTTCGCGCGTTACTACCACCTCGCGGTGATCGATGTCCTCCAGACGATCGGCGATGCGACGAATCTGGGTAGACTTGCCGCATCCTTCGGATCCCTCGAAGGAGATTAAAATTCCTTTTTCGTGACTCATGATTCTTGTGTAAGTTCTCGTAGGAAACCCACCACCTGTGAGGAGGACGGGCTTTGTGCAGTCCGAACATAGTACCCGGAGGTGCAACTGGCGAGCGTAAGGCAACTTCTTGGCGAGAATCCGCACAATCGAGCCGCGCAGAACCCGGCGTTGAAGTGATCGCCCGCCCCGGTCGTAATTTTGGGATTAGGAGTAAAAGGTCCCGGCGCCCACCAACTGTCTTTCTTTGTGGCGCAGGCGGCGGAACTCACCGGATGGACGACTACACAGGCCAGTTCCAGTTCATTGCGAATATCCTGTGCCATTTGCCGTAAACCCGCGGAATCGTCGTCTTGCGGATTCAATCCCAGAACTTGCGAGACTTGGATGGCTTCGTTGAAGTTCAATCCCAAGGTGACTTCGGCGTGCGCCTGATAACGAGCAAAAACTCTCATCGCCTCTAAAATGTCTTCCTGCGAACGCTTGGCGGGATCGGCAAGATCAAAGAAAAACTGTCGAGTGTCCAGAGGAGGCAAGCTGGGCATTATTTTCTCTAAGATTTCGACGAGGGTGGCCGTCATCTTCGGAATCATCGTCCAGTTGACCATTGCGACCAAGTTTGCTCGGGCGAGCATGTCGATGAACTTACCTTCTCCACAAACTTCGAGGATTCGCGAATAATCGACGTCGTCGAGGCTCTTCATGTCACCGAACATCACTTTGCCGTCTTTGAATTCCAAGGCTGTGGTGATCCCCGGATCGGCCAAGGTGATGGCTTCCGTTTTTTCTGCGAAATCCTTAAACACTGGATGAGGTTCGGATCGGCCAAGCGCCCCGACGTATCGGGTGGGCAATCCAAGAGAGAGCAAGGAGTTTGCCATGATGGGGCCGTTGCCGCCGAGTTTGTCGAATCGGGAAAACAGTTCGATGTTGGTGCTCTTGCCTGCGGCCGCGGTGATTCGAGATCCGAGATCGGATATGGTCTCGATGGGATCGAAGTTTTCCCCCATGCCATGCCGTTGGTTGACGGGCGTAACTATCTTGTCGACGAAGCCGTCAAGACCCACCAAGGCTTTGTGTCCAGTTAGAGTGAAGGTTCTTTCTTCCGCTTCCTTGAGCGTTTCTTCAGCGTTTTCCATTTCGCCAAATAAATAGTACGCGAAAGCCTTTCTTCGCAAACTTAAAGCGATTGGACTCCGAGTTAATTAATCAGTATTAACGTATCTTTTTTTGTCTCGGAAATCTCTACGAAAAACCATTTTCAAAGTTGTCTGAAAGCCACTATATTGTGATTACTGTTCTTTTTCATTGCACTCTCTCATTTACCTTATTGAACAATCGTTGATGTCTTTGGTCTATTTTTACGCAAACTTAACGCCATGCTAAAGAATTTGTTCACCTACGAATTTTCCTTCCTCGCGGATGCAAATGTCTTCGACTATTTTTGGAATTCCAATTTGGCCGGCAAGTGCGTCATCTTCGCACTTTTCGGTCTCAGCATCTATGCTTGGTCGCTTATATATTCGAAGTATTCCGACCTGCGGAAGCTGAAGCAGTTCAATGCCCGTCACGAAAAGAAAATTCACGAACTGCCTAGCCTCATGCACTATGACGACGCCTTGTTCAAAGGGGAGGGAGGGCCATTCCTTCGCTTGGTGTCTCGAGCCATGGAGGCTTACCGTAAGCACGAGAAGAGTGGTGCCAAAAGCCATTCGGCTCGCATGAGCCAAGTCGAAAACGCTCTCCGTCGCACTCTTTCGGAACTCACCGATAGATATGAGGACAAGATGATCTATCTTGCAACTATTGTCTCGGGAGCTCCCTTTCTTGGTCTTCTCGGTACCGTTTGGGGGGTGATGGATGCCTTCGGTTCCATGGGAAAGGGCGGGGCTACGATCGACCAATTGGCTCCCGGCGTATCCGGGGCCTTGCTCACTACCGTGGCCGCTCTTTTGGTCGCGATCCCCACCGTCTTCATATACAACTCCCTGCTTAGTTCGACCCGGAGCGAGATCACACGTCTGGAGAATTTTGCAAGTCTGGTGGCCGACCGCATTGAGCTTGATTCCGCAAATTAAGCTTTTCTTTAGCTTCTGTCTAAGTCCTGAGAAATTCCCGATCAGCTAATTCTTAAAGTTTATCATGGCACGAGATTTCAAACAGAAGAAAAAGCTCGAGTCCATTTCCGACCTAAACGTCACACCGCTTATCGATCTGGCTTTTGCCCTGCTCATAATCTTCATGATTACAACCCCTGTGATCGAGCAATATAATCGCATAGAACTGCCAGACCAAAGTACCTCCGAACAGCAACCCAAGAAGCAGCTCGAGGACAAAACAATAACCATAGACGCGAATGGCGTTTACCAATGGGGCGAGGACGACGTTACCAAGGAGCGCCTTGAGGCTTTGCTTGACGAAATCGCCGAGGCCCCACCACTGGACCAGCCCGTAGTGCATATTCGCGGGGATAAAAATCTTCCTTACCAGAAAATTATTGATGTCGTGGACATGCTTAAATCTCGCAATTTGACTAAGCTTAGCCTCGACGGAAAAGGCGGCTGATTTTTCCCCGTTCCCCTTCATCGAGCCAATGTCTACAAACGATACCCGGTTAGCCATTCTCCAACGCCTTCGCTCCAAGGTCGCCTCGGGTAAGCCAATCGTGGGTGGAGGCGCCGGCACCGGGATTTCAGCCAAATGTGAGGAGGCCGGAGGCGTGGACCTCATCGTTATCTACAACTCGGGCCGTTATCGCATGGCTGGTCGTGGTTCTCTTTCCGGGCTTATGGCCTATGGCAATGCCAACGAGGTGGTCGTGGACATGGCTCGCGAGGTGCTTACCGCCGTGACGCATACGCCCGTTCTCGCCGGCGTGAACGGTACCGACCCCTTCATGCTTCGCGATCCCTTCCTACGACAGCTCAAGGACATGGGCTTCGCCGGGATCCAGAATTTTCCGACGGTCGGACTCTTCGACGGGAAGATGCGCGTGAACTTGGAGGAAACCGGGATGGGGTACGTTTTGGAAGTGGACTTGATACGGGCGGCACGCGATCTCGACCTACTGACAACTCCTTATGTCTTTAACGTGGAGGAATCGAAACGAATGACCGAGGCAGGCGCCGATATCATCGTGGCTCATATGGGCCTGACCACCGGCGGTTCCATCGGGGCCGAGACTGCCATGACTCTGGATGACGCCGTGCGGGAAGTGCAGGCCATTGCCGATGCCGCCAAGTCTGTTCGCGACGACGTCTTGGTGATTTGCCACGGCGGCCCAATTTCCATGCCTGAGGACGCGGGTTACGTCCTGAGGAACTGCCGGGGCGTCGACGGTTTCTATGGAGCGAGTTCGATGGAGCGTCTCCCAACGGAGACGGCCCTAACTTCTCAGGTAAAGGCCTTTTGCGAGATCGAGCTTCCCGAGAGGGATTGATCGCATGTCTACCATTGCAGTCCTCGGAACCTTCGACACCAAGGGCGAGGAGCATGCCTACGTCGCCGACCTTATTCGCAAGCGTGGGCACGAGGTGTTGTTGGTCGACGCTGGTTCCCTCGATTCTCCAAGCATTGCTCCGGACGTTTCTCGCGAGGAATTGGTAGCCGCAACGGGAACTGACCTTGCTGCGTTCGTTGACCGTCGTGATCGAGGCGAAGCAGTCAAGGTCATGTCGGAAGGCGCCGCTATAGTCATCGCCAAGCTGGCAGCCGAAAAGAAGATTCACGGTATCGTTTCTCTCGGTGGAGGAGGGGGAACTGCCATCGGCACTGCCGCCATGCGGGCCTTGCCCATAGGCTTCCCCAAGCTGATGGTGTCTACCCTCGCGGCCAGTGAGAACGTGCCGTCCTACGTTGGTGTGAAGGATGTGGTCATGATGCCGAGTGTGGTCGATGTCGCTGGCCTTAATCGAGTGTCACGTGCCATCTTCGCCAATGCCGCAGGAGCCATTTGCGGGATGGTGGAAACGCAAGTTCCTTCAGCCGATGATAAGCCGATCATCGCGGCTAGCATGTTCGGAAACACCACCGAATGCGTGAATCATGCAAAGAACATCCTTGAGGAATCCGGTTACGAGGTGCTCGTCTTTCACGCCACGGGAGCCGGCGGTCGCGCCATGGAGAGCCTCATCGAGACCGGACTCGTTTCAGGTGTGCTCGATCTCACGACCACCGAGTGGGCCGATGAACTTGTCGGTGGCATTCTTGGCGCCGGGCCTACTCGTTTGGAGGCGGCGGCAAGAAACGGTGTGCCTGCCGTGATAGCTCCGGGATGTCTCGACATGGTGAATTTTGGTCCACGCGACACCATCCCGGGAAAATTCTCAGGCCGTCTCTTTTACGAGCACAACCCACAAGTCACTCTCATGCGAACAACTCCCGAGGAATGCTCCGATCTCGGTCGCATCCTTGCGGAGAAGGCGAACCTTTCCGCCGGTCCCGTAGCGGTCCTGCTCCCCACCAAAGCGATCAGCATCATTTCCGCTCCCGGCCAACCCTTTCACGATCCCGCCGCCGATCAAGCCCTCTTCGCTGCCATAAAGTCTAACCTTCGCAAGGACATAGATCTTCAAGAAATTCCCGCTACCGTCAATGATCCCGAATTCTCCCGCATAGCTGTGGAAACCTTGCTTGCTTTTTTACAAGTTGAAACCACGAAAAGCGTCTGATCAACTGTTCACTCCAATTAAATGTCATGTCATTACGTCCTCTTCTCCTTGTAACCTGCTGGTTGGCTCTAGGATTACTCAAATCCTTTGCTGCTGCCATTCAACTCTCAGCATCTTTCCCTTCCGATATTCAGGCGAGCAAAACGGTCTTCGACAAATGCGTAGAGGTCTTTGGTCTTCGCGTGCTTGCCACTTCCGGAGTCTCCGAGGCAAAGACTCTCCATACGGCAAACGTATTGGCCGAATATTTGGATAACGACGAAGACGGAAACATTGACCAGTCCGAAGTACTGGCGGCGTTGAAAGGAAGTTCCAATGCCCAAATAGCTACAATGGTTCTTTTTGCTTCCGAGCAAGAACAGGAAAGCAAGCAAAGCGCATTCGAGGCATTCGAAAATTCCATTACTCGAGCCCAAAATCTTTTTGCCATGGAGATTTTCGAGAATGGTAGCAACGGAAGTGACCGAGATGCCACCCTCGAGGAGGTCTTGCATCTGGTTACCGACAAAGGCTGGGATGAAGCCTTTCCCGCCGTATGGGGTGAAAAAGTAGGAAGCAGTATCGCCTTGGCCATGGATACGGCTCGTGGAGGACACTTTCAAACAATCCCTTCTTCGTATCCTTTAAACGCGTGGTATTCCTATTACGATGACACGGCCGACTACGGAACCCAGATTACCGAATACGTTTACTGGGCGACCACTACTTATCTCGGTGGACAGGATTGGTCCGGGCGTGTTCATGACGATTTTACGGGCGAGTGGAAACCCTATACTCGATCCATGCTAGAGTCTACCGATCCGGCAGTCGTCGCTCTGTTGACTTCAACCGACTACAAGTTCCCCATTTCGAAACTCCCCGATGGAAATTACTCGCCGAGTTCGTCCTCAAGTTCTTCTTCCGCTCTCGGAGCGTACGTCCGAGCGGATGCCTCGACCGACGCTTCCTCGGGATGGAAGCAGAGTTCATGGCTCGGCAACTTTTTTGATTCCGGTTCGAACTGGATTTATCATGAAAACTTGGGCTGGCTTTATCCCGTGGACTCTGGGGTGGATGCGACCTGGTTGTACCATCCCGACCTCAAGTGGATGTGGACGAAGAAGGAGTTTTTTCCGTGGTTGTACCTTAATGACCTTCAGGGTTGGCGCTATTTCCGCACTGTGTCGGGTGTGCCCAAGTTCTACGACGCCAACTCGACTTCTTGGATCACGTTTACGGATCTGGCGGTGTCTCTCGCCTATGCGCCTTCCGGAACAATTGTATTAGGCTCCTTTCAGGGCAATTCCATGGGCTCGTTAAGTAGCTCAGACCCTGAAGCGGCGACAACAAATTATACGGACTTGGGTTTTGCGGGGTATGGAATGACGGCTGCTACATGGAGTTCCCAATTAGTCGCTCAAAAATGGAATACGATTCAATATAAATTTAATGGCTTTCATAAAGAAGCTCCCTTAACCGCGAAACTTCAGAATAAAGCATTCAAGGGAATAAAGATCAGGCTGAAGTTCAAAAGGCATTCTTTGGTTAGTCTTAATAACTGGGGGCATTTGGATAATGAGCTCATGCACATTACTATAAAACAAAACGGTACGGTATTGAAGCCGGCCTCAGGAGGGTCTCCTGACTCAAGGTATACTTGGGGGTTTGTAAAGGCTACGCCTGGTGCGGAATCAGATTATATGACCGTTCCGTTTAGTTTTACCCAAAATGGCAATATAAACCCCGGGGATATCCTTTTGGATTCAGACGTTCCGAATAATTCAGCCAACTGGAACAAGATTCCCAGGCCGTTTGATTTTCCAACATCACCCCAAGGGGAATGGAGATCAAGTCACATGTATGAATCAATCAGCAATAATTCACTTGGACCGCATGTCAGTTATACGGAGGGGTTACTTGCCTTACCTTCTGGTTCTGTATTTTCAGGCCAAACAAATGTTGTGGCTCAATTGATGAAAACTAAATATGGGCTTTCTACTTTCGGGGGCTGGCCTATGAAAACAAACGATCACAATTACGCAGACCACATATATGTCGGGGCCAGATATTATCTATCTGACGCAACCGATGCAACTGGGTACATGGCAATTTGGGATTCGGATGACGTTATTCCTCCCCAATCTGAATTCGAGGTAACCTTTGCCAGAAATTCTGAAACGCCAGGGTCGATAACCCATAACGGAACAGTCTACAGAGATATAAATCTTCCCTATGATTGCCGTTTGGAATTAATTGCGAAATAATTACCAGCGCCAAATCAAACCCATACCCAGAAAGAGATCCTCGGCAACAGATTTTCCATCATCTGAGTAATGAACGTCTGTTTTGCCGCTAAAATAAAGAGCATCAAGGCCGTAAGTTATGTTTTTTGTCAGTTTGTTATGAAGAGTGGCCCGGTATTCATTCATCGTCCCGTTGTCTCTATGTGATTTTAAATAATCAAACTGAAAGAATAAATCCCGAGTTTCTATTTTGGCGTGTATTTTATGCCTCTTTTCCGTAACCTCTCCATTTATGGTTGTGTCTCCATATCCTGCCCCAATTGTCCATCGTTGACCCTTAAGGGGGACATACTCATAAAAAATGCCTCCCTCTCTTACTTTCATTAAAGAATCGTCAAGACCTCCCATTTTTAATTCTAGCCTTACAGCGTCTGGATCTAGCCTAGATTCAAATCTTATTGCGGAATCTATTTCATGAAGGTTTCCACTATCGTCGCTAAGTTTTACAACCAAACGATCTAGGGATACGGGAGCTAAGGGTCTTTTTATACCGTTTATATTTCCTAGCATACTCGAAATTTAGAGGTTCACGGGATTCTTGTGGCATTGCTGTCATTGGCATGGCTCGTGCTGAAGTTTGCGAATGATCAAATTCAAAAGTTTTCTCTTCGGCGTCATTTTCCTTTCAGGTCTTAACCATGTGGTTCGCGCTGTGGATGGGAACTATATCCGATACGGTACTTCCGACTCGGTTTCCGGTTGGAAGCAAAGTTCTTGGTTCGGGAGCTTTTATGACTCGAGTACGAACTGGATTCATCACGAATCCTTAGGCTGGCTCTACCCGGTCGATGCGGGCACGGATGCCACTTGGCTCTACCATCCAAATTGGAATTGGTTGTGGGTCAAGGAAGCTTACTATCCTTGGATCTATTTTAACGACCTTTCCTCATGGCTCTATTTCGGGAGTGATTCTGGAAATCTGTCCTTTTACGATTACGAGACCAAGACTTGGACCCCGTTGGTGTCTTTGGCCAGTAAGTTTCCAGACGTCGTCATTGGTAAGTTTACCATGAGTCGAGAATCCGGAATTTTATATTTCGTAAAGGATTCAGCCATTTCCGACGGTTGGCGCCAAGTTGGGGAGGAGAGCATAAGTTCAGCGAGTACTGATCCGCTCTTTCTTCAAGGATCAACTGCTTTTGAGCGACGAGCTCGCTTGGTGGCGGCAAACTACCTGCGGCAATTGGCGGGAAGTAGTCCCGAGGTTTTGACTATTGGCGGTCAATCCGTGTCGAGCTCCATATCGGTTGAACACGATACGGATCTCGACCAGATGGTCGTCACGGGAAATGGCGTGCCAAACTACACCCCAACTATCATGGGGATCGACATTACCAACGGCTGGAACACCGGCGCCAACGGAGGTTTCGAAAGCCTTAAGCTGAGCGAGAATAATCTCGGAGCAAGCGGGGGAAACAATCCCAACCAAGTTGCAGTTGCCGAGGAAATCTTTCGCATTCCGCTCAATCCTGTAAACAATACAAACGCTACCGATACCTCTCTGGGCACAGTGGGTGTCGCACTGAACGGTATACCTGTATATAACCCCTTCGAGGATCCGAATGAAACGGCTGCTTACGGTAGAATCTTTTCCGGTTGTTGCGGGCATCCCCAAATTAACGGCGTATACCATTATCACAAGTATCCGACTTGCCTTCGCTTGATCAAGGATGTCTGGAAGTCGGAGAAAGACAAATGTGACGAAATCGATGCCCTCCTTGTCCCAAATGGTCATTCTCCCTTAATCGGCTTTGCGGTGGATGGTTGGCCTATTTACGGACCCGTTGGTTGGAAAAATGTCGACAATAAGACCGGAGTCCTACTTGCGAATAGTTACACGGGTGCAAACGACTCAGCCGGGAATCCCGCATACGTCGAAGGCAGCGGAGACCTAGACGAGTGTAATGGTTTGGTTTCGCCAACTCCGGAGTTCCCCGAGGGCATCTATCACTATGTTATGAGTATCGAGGCGGACCCCGACGGTACAGTGCTCCGCTACCTCAATCCGCATTACGGATACGATGTCCGCAATACTCTCAACAAACATAATCTTCTACCCCTTTCATGGACGGATGATACCGCCTATATTGTAGCTCTCAAGGTTGGCTTTATGGTCAATGGCGTTTCCATTTCGGGAACGGACAGCTTCAGTACCTTCGTCAAGTTCATTGAAGCCATGCAGGCTACGCTTAATGCTAATGCCATGACTGCAATCGCTTCGGAATTTAAAACGATGCAAATCGCCTATCCATATACGATCAGAAAATATCGGGGGACCCCCTCTGCATCTGGAGTTTCCGGAGTTGGGGAATCCACTACGAATTCCGGAGGTGAAAACAATGCGCAGGGAACTGGAATCGTTTCAATCTCTCCTTCTGCAGGAAGTGTCGGAAATACCGTTTCCGTCACTATTACCCTCGACGCCAATTCTCAACCTCCCTTGCCGCCCGCGAGTGTTGCCCCTAGCTCAGTTCAGGTCGGGGGAATTGCATTAATGGGGGTGGTAAGGTCAACTACAACCAGCGTTACAGGTAGTTTGGCCATACCAACTGGCTCCGGTAGCGGATCTCAAGACGTATCGGTTGTTTTCGCTACCCCGAATGGGAACATTCAACTGAACGGAACCGGACTCTTTTCCTTTCAGTAGTCTCTTGGCTATTCCCCGAGGCAGAATAGGTGTTTTTCGCCACGGATGAGTAGGCGATTGGCCACGGGGACGGGAGAAGCGATTACGCGTTCGCCCATGTCGTTCTCGGCGAGGAAGCGAAAGCCGTCCGATACGTCGGCGACGAGGATGACACCGTCTTCGCGAGGGGCGTAAAGTTTGTTCCCGGCTATCGTGGGAGACCCGTAGTAGCTCGAACTGGATTTTGGAAAGGCATCCTCCCAATGGCTTTTCCCTGTCTTTGGGTCGATGCAGTGGACTTCACCCCGATCGCGCAGAACGTAAACCTTTCCGTCGGCAACGGCTGGAGTGGGAACGAAGGAACCGGAGTCGGAGCGTGTCCATAGACGATTGGATTCAGTCACGTCTCCCTTGCCGCCCATGCGGATGCCGGCCAGGTGGCTACCTCGACCGTAGGGGACAATTGCCACGTTGCCTGCTACGAGGTGGGACCCGACCACTACCCAGTTGTTTTTCTTCTTGGGATTGAATCCCGAGGAAATCCATAGGATCGAACCATCCTTTGCGGAGTGGGCTGTTAGACGTTCTGCTCCCCATACCAAAATAGCTTCCTTGCCCTCGTGCTCAATCAGAATGGGAGTGGCGTAACTATGATCGCCTTCTCTCGGAGTTTCATAGTTGCGCTCGACTTTCCATGCCACCTTCCCGCTGGCTTTCTCGAATGCGATGAGCCATGAGTTTTTTTCTCTCATTAGGGCTACGATCACATGCTTATCGGTCAGGATGGGGGAGGTCCCGAAGTCCCAGTAGAGGGAATCGCTGCCGTAGCCCGACAAGTTGGTTTTCCATCGGACCTTCCCATTGAAATCGAGACCTCCGAAGTTGCCGCTCTTGAAAAGGCTAAAGATGCTCTCGCCGTCCGTCACAACGGAAGGGTTGCTGCCCGAACCGTTTCTGTGCTTGCCCTTGCGTTCCTTACCGAGAGTGGTTTGCCAGAGCTTTTCCCCTTCCCAGTCGTAACCCAGTACGGCGTCCTCCCCATCGACGGGGCAGGTGAGCAGTATTCGTTCTCCCCATACCACTGGAGTGGAGCATCCCTTGCCAGGGAGGGGGACTTTCCATATCAGATTTTCCGTACCGTTCAACTTGGTGGGGTAGGACCCTCCCTCGGAGGAACCCGATGCATCAGGCCCGCGCCAAGCCGGCCAATGCTTTTTCGGTGCGGACCACAAGGTGGAGCCGGCAAAGAGAGTAAGGAGAAGAAACTTCGTCGTTTTCATGGTTCTGAAGGGGGTTGGTTATTTAAGGAAGTTCACGCAATCTCATTCCGCGATAATCCATCGGGGCGCCTTCGGATTCGAGTACGAAGTGCCCTTCGCTCGGTTTGCACTCGTAGCCACCGGAAACCTCTTCGCCGTTTACCCACAGCCGAGCTTCGCCCTTTTTGGCCTCGATGTAATAATGGTTCCATTCGCCCACTCCCTTGGTTAAGCGCTTGGTGGGGAAGCAGCGACTGCTCGTGGGCTTGCCGACCTTGTATTTCGTTCCGTCCTCCGCCGTGTAGGTGATCTCCGGGGTAAAGGCCTTCATTCGACCAACGCCCACGGGGAATACGTCCCCATGGCTGGTAAACCAGTCCGAATGCTTGCCCTTGTTCTTCAGGTGATTCGCCTCATAACCCAAGTCGAGAATCTGCACTTCTATCCCCTGCGGTAATCGACCGCGTGGCAATTTGTCGAGCACTTCGCGGGGACACCACAGGAACACCCCTGCATTGCCCGCGTGCCTAAGGTGTCGCCACTCGAAGGCTACCTCGAAATTCTTGTAGACCTTTACCGAGCGCAAACCACCGCTTGGCTTTCCCGTGCAGTGAATGGTGCCGTCCTTCTTGAACTGAAAGGTCTCCGGGTCACAATTTACTTGGGCGAAATCCTTTTCGCCCATGGATTTCCATCCTTTTACGGATAAGCGGTCGTTTAGAGCTTTAGGCGTGGTCTTGTCCTCCTCGGCTTGTGCGAGCATGATGAAGAGAAGGCTGATGATGAGGGTGGCTAAGATTTTCATTTTGTTAGGGTTTCGGATTGTTTAGATCTTGGCAAGCGCAGGTAGGGTGGGGCGGATCACTTTTCTTCAGTGACCTTCAATTCTTTTCGCAGTCTGCGCAGCTCCTTCTCCAGTTGCTTGGTCGCTTGGGCATACTCCGGTTTGCCGAATACGCTGTTCAACTCTCGGGAGTCTTTCTCCAGGTCATAGAGTTCCCATTCGTCGATGGGCGCGGGATAGCGGATCAACTTGTGGTTTTTTGTAGTCACTCCGTAATGGATGGGTACGCCATGACCTCCTGCCTCGTAGTAGTGGTAGTAGTGGGAGGTTCTCCAGTCATCGGGTGTTTTGCCCTTTAGGATCGGGACGAGGCTTCGGCCCTGCATCTCGGTGGGTATGGAGGTTCCCGCAATCTCAAGAAAGGTCTTCGCGAAATCAACGTTCGACACCATGTCGGCCGATTCGGTTCCAGGTTTGGTTACGCCCGGCCATCTGGCTATCAAGGGAGTTCGCAGGCTCTCGTCGAACATCCAGCGCTTGTCGAACCAGCCGTGCTCACCAAGATAAAAACCTTGGTCCGAACTGTAGATGACCACCGTGTTATCGGCCAATCCTTGCTTGTCCAGATAGTCGAGTAATCGCCCCACGTTTTCATCCACGGCTTTGACGCAGCTTAAGTAGTTCTTGATGTAGCGTTGGTAATGCCAACGGGTGCGTTCCTTTCCCTTGAGCTTGGCGGCGAGAAAGGACTCGTTGCGCGGCCGAAAATATCCGTCGAAGACCTTGAACTGCTCCGGCGTGAACTTACTCGAGTACTTGAACATCAGGCGAGCGTCTCCCATGTGGTCGGCTATTCCCATCTTGTGCATGGAGGCGGCTTTGCCTCTGCCCGCGTAGTCGTCGAAGAGGGTGGGGGGCTCCGGAATCGTCATGTCGTCGAACATGCCCAAATGCCGGAGAGCCGGTTCCCATCGACCGTGGGGCGCCTTGTGTTGGCACATTAGAAAGAACGGCTTTTTCTTGTCTCGCTTGCCCAGCCAATCGAACGCTCGATCGGTTATCAGGTCCGTGGTGTATCCCTCGTGCTTCACCCGTTCGCCATTGGTTATTAGTATCGGGTTGTAGTAACTACCTTGTCCTACGAGCACCTCATGGTGGTCGAAGCCCGTGGGGGGCGACTTCAGGTGCCACTTTCCCACGATGGCCGTTTGGTAACCCGCCTTTTGCAGGAGCTTGGGGACGGTTTGCTGTGAACCGTCGAAGACGTCCTTGTTGGTGCGTTGCCCGTTCAGGTGCGAGTATTTTCCCGTCAGGATTACGGCCCGAGACGGCGCGCATATCGAATTAGTCACGAGACAACGCCGGAAGAGCATGCCCTCCTTTGTGATGCGGTTCAGAGTCGGCTTCTTGTTTAGTCCATGCCCGTAGTCGCTTAGTGGCTGCGATGCGTTGTCATCTGTGAAAAGTAATGTGATATTATGCTGCTCTTTGGTGGAAAGCGCCAAGCTGAGGGAC
>JACKQG010004845.1_pt1 | contig 15345 bp, 24 predicted proteins | sample 8237621 | NCBI WGS metagenome assembly JACKQG01 (sample SAMN15677084, study PRJNA649215) | marine metagenome | biome: marine; feature: Black Sea; material: saline water; isolation source: suspended particulate matter (SPM) from the Black Sea western gyre | collected 2013-06-09/2013-06-10 | depth... | reverse complement strand
CAGGGCAAACAGGGGCAGTAGCCGCTGATCATGGGGCTTACTACCTTATTAAAGCAGACGACGAAGCATATAGTAAAGCTTTCAAGTCTTCAGGACGAGACGGCAAGCACTTCCAAGTAGATGAACGAGCCGTAGTGGCTGTAAAGGACTAATAATGGCGCCTAAAATAAGTAAAACATCAAAGATGAAAATAACTGGCAAGAAAGTAGGCTCATGGTCATTACCTGCAGGCACATCATGTCCCGGGGCCAAAGGCGCCGAAGTATGTGAAGGGTGCTACGCTAAGAAAGGTATGTACCGATTTCCTGTAGTTAAGAACGTTCGGGAACATAATAAACAAGACTACCATAGAGACAACTGGGTTGACGATATGGTTAAAGAGGTATCTAAGTATGATTACTTTAGATGGTTTGATAGTGGAGATATTGAAACACCAGAATTAGCTACTAAGATTAGACAAGTGGTCTCCGCTACACAGGGTGTTAAACATTGGATACCAACACGTTCAGATAAAATACTTAAAATAAAAGTAGTATTAGATGGAATTATCCCTCCACATACTAGTATTGGTAACTTTGTAGGAGTAGCCGTCCGTCCCTCAGCCGATAACATCGGCCTCAACAACAACGAACGCCCTGGTGTAAACAGCTATGTAATACGTGACACTGACCTCTTCGAGGCCAAACGCCAAGGCATCTTCGTGTGCCCTGTGACGACTGATAAGACTAGAACATCATGTGATACATGTACTATGTGTTATACCAATGCCAAGGTGGCGTATCTTGTACACTAACTGCCCAATATGTGGAAGTATCCTAACACCTAGTGACACATGGCCACAAAGTGGTACTCATGTATTCACTAAAGTATTTGAATGTGGTACTGAAGTAGATTGTGCTATTAGTGAAGGCCCCGAAGAAGTGGGCAGTACATGTGATGGGTCTATTAAACGGTTTGATATGAAAGAATTCTTACAATTAAGGAAACAACGTGTACCTGCCATAAAAACTTTAGACTATTTACACATAATAATACCTGTATACTATACTCAAACCTTTAAAACCAAACCAGACAAGACCTTTCTTGTGAACCTAAATTGGTACCGGAATGCCCATTACTTCATTAAAAATGAAGTAAAACAAGCCTATAATGAATTAATTATTACTTACTTAAAGGCTAATAATATACAGCCTATACCAGGTAAATATGAGTTAGCCTTCGAGTACTACTACAAAAGCGTAGTATCTGACTTAGATAATGTCTGTGCTATGGCTAACAAGCACTGCAATGATGCTTTCCAGGCATATGGCCTAGTTGAAAATGATAATGTTAAATATTGCATTAAATCAACATACTACGTAAAAGAACAGGATAAAAAAAATCCACGTATTGAAGTATACGTGAGAGCAATCCCAGAGGAGGATAAATGAAACCGGAAGAATTTTGTTATTGGTTACAAGGGGTATTTGAAATGACAGATACACAAGAATTGGATAAAGAGCAAACCGCTACTTTAAAATGCCACTTAAATATGGTATTTGAGCATATTGCTCATTTAGAAGAAAAGGATCAACCACCGGCTGAACCATTTTCTTTTCATTTAAATCCAGGAGAGAAGTGTTAAGATGAAAGCAGATAATTTTGTATATTGGTTGCAGGGGTTCATGGAGCTTCAAGACCCAGAAACTATCACTAAGGAACAGTTAGATGATATTAAAGCTCATCTAAGAATAACATTTAAGTACCACATTGATTTGTCTTATGGAGATGAAGAACATCAAAAGAAGTTAAGTGAGATACACAATCCATTTCCTTCAGATGTCAAATTTAATTGTTAAGGAAAAGCAATGAACGCAACATTAGAAACACTAAAATATATCTGTACATGGTTTGAAGTAACCCTATACAAAATATTTGCAGATGACGGCAGACGATCAATCGAATACTATAAAATAGATAAAACAACGGATGTATAATGGATTACACTAAACTATTCACATACTACAACGGACTGGACCGACTACCAGAAGGACACTTCAAGATCTCCCCTTCAGGAGTAGAGAAGTTCTTCTCAGCCAAGACACAATGGTACCGTGAAAACCTCTTAGGAGAAGATCCTAAGTTCACAGGTTCCACGGCTACTGTCCTAGGAACTGTCTGTCACGCCGCCGCAGAAGTAGTAGCAAACGCTAAGATGTCAGGGCAGCCCCACGACAGCCAGGGCCTTCACGACGCTATAGAAATCTATATAGCATCTTACGACGACAATGAAGAATACGACACCAGTAAAATCAGAGGCTTATGGAAGAATATGGCAGAGATCCTTATAAAGGACTACGTACTAGAAGCTAACACTATAGCAACAGAGGATTATATCTCTCACGAGATAATCCCTGGAGTATGGGTTGGCGGAACATATGATGCTATTACTTCGTCGTTTCCTAACGATGATATAAACAACCCACAAGGCGTCTTAACAGTAAGAGACTATAAAACAGCCTCTACTAAGCCTAGTAACTTCTCCTATGGGTACAAGCTACAAGCATACACATATGCCTACATACTCCACCAAAAAGGTATTAAGGTATCTAATGTAGAGCTCTGCTATACAGTACAACCTACTAAGTCAAAGCCTGGTGAATACAGGACGTTAAACTTCACAGCCCCTTTCGACGACCAAGCTTATAACTTCATTGAAGGTATACTAAAGCTAATTGCTGAGTCAGTACAGTGCTTTAAAGACTGGCCTGATATGCAATACTTGTTGGCTTGTGACTATAGATTGAAGAAAAATGATATACCAAGGAATGAGTAATGGGAATGTTTGATAAAGAGTATACTGTAGAAAAAGACTTTGATACCGCGTACGTATACGCATATGGTTTCTTATTAAAAACACACAGAGCTACACCAACAATAGCAAATGTGCTAGCTTACTTATCGTTTAAATACCCAGAGGGAGACTACACGTATGTCAGAACTTTACAAAATAGCTGATCAATTATTACGTGAATTAGCTCGTATAGAAAAATCTGGAGCAGATGAACGCACCGTTCTTGCCTATAAACTTCAGATATTAGATTATATTGACGAAAACTTTAGATAAGCGACCGATGATGTCCCTAAACTCCAATCAAATTAAGCGCGGTTAGTTACCGCAACAAGGAGCCAATATGGCAATAAAACTATTAATCAGTGGTTTTGAGAATACTGGTAAATCTACAACAGCCGCGAAGATTGATGACGCTCTAGTAATAAACTTCGACCGGAAAGAGTATGGATTTCCAGTACCACACATGAACGTAACAGCATACAGTGGTATTGATAACCTAATTGATACAATCAATGAAAAACTAGGTGTATACCAAGAGAGAATGGGTAAACTCCCTAAAACGATTGTATTTGATACAGTAACACAGTTCTATAGTACAATGCAAGCCTTCAACGATAATAACTATAAAGGCTTTGACGTTCACAAGAACAACAATAGAGACACTCTAAATCTTAATGGGTACATTGAAGATGTACTCATCGCTAACAACGTAAATGTTATCATCGTGGCACACACAGTATTTGATGCAGATACAGCACGTCACATTATCCCAGCAACGGGTCAATTCGGTAAAGCCGGGTCGTGGATGTCAGTAGTTAATGATGCAGTTTTCATTGAAAAGAAATCAGGTAAATTCATCATTCACCAAAAATCTATGAAGTTCCCATGTAGAACTACTCTGGCAGACATCGAAGAGTCAGTAGACGGCGACAAATACAACATCAATGAACACATAGCTAAACTAACAGCTTCAAAAATAGAAGCAAAAGAATTTATTCTTTAACAAAACTTATACAAGGAAATTAAATGGCATTTTTAACAGTCAATCAAGAATCAGTAAGTAAAGAAGGTGGAAGTGGATACATTCAAAAATCAGGTATCTACGACTTAACATTAAAACATGGTGAAGTGGTAACTACAGCAAATGGTGCTGTACAACTTAACTACTTCTTCGACAAATGTATGAGCTACGGCAACAACATCATCGGCATTAATGGGCAACCAACATTCGGCTACAAGATCTTAGAATCTTTAACAACAGTAATAGGGGAAGAAGAACTATCAGACCCAGAAAGAACTACAGTAACATTCAAGAAAGGCTCTAAAGAACTGTCTTGTATTCCGGAGTTAAATGACGTAACTGTAAAAGCTTGGATCCAAATCTCTTACCGTATGTATAAAGGTGAAATCCGTGAAGACGTATCAGTAAGAAGATTCTACCGTGCAGCAGACGGTGCATCCGGTGCTGAAATAATTGCTGAAATTAATGGTGAAAATCCTACAATTGGTGAGCGCCTAGCTAAAGATACTGATGCTGCATCAGAAATCAAATATGAAGATGGAGTAACTGAAGATGCAGTGGCAGCATGGAAGAAAGCTCAGCAAAGTGGCAACGGTGGTGGAGCAACTCCCGCTAACAAGCCAGCAGGCGGGGGGTTCCCTGGAGCCGCTACACCAGCTAAAAAAGGCTTCCCTGGAGCAAGTGCCTAATGGGTTTACAATTTGAAGTACACCAGGCTATAGCTAATAATGGGGGTAAACTTCCTATTTCATTTATAAATGAAGAAGTAGATAATGCAACAGTGATCCACACACAGTTAACTCCAAATATGAGAGTGTGTGTCATTAGATTAGAGTCAGGCCATGAAGTTATTGGTGTAGCCCAGGTATTAGATGCAGCTAATGATGTAGAAACAATTGGACAGGAAGTGGCTTTTACTAATGCCAAGAACGAGTTATGGAAAGTATTTGGAGCTATAGCTCTATCATAAGGAGGTCTAATGTCTGTTCGTAGACACTTAGGATTTGGCTCAACACCAAACTTCAATAATTTATACAAACAAGTACAATCACTTGCAGCAGATTCTGAAGAGCGGTTTGCATACGCTGGTTGGCACCCAGATACTGGGGTACCTCCCACAGAGGAGCAGAAAGTATTACTATCTGAATTTTCAGGTAACACAACTGATTTGCCAACACTAACTTTCACCGGCTCAGAAAAGCTTCATGGTGAAAATATGGCAGTAGCATTCAGCAACACAGAGATATGGGTACAAGGACGAAACCAAGTACGTACCATACTAGGGGACCAGAATGGTATGGCAGCCTTTGTAGAGGCCCGTAGGGAAGTTTTTATCAATTTATTCGACAGTATTACAGAGAAATACTTCATTAATACCACTAAAGATACAATAGTGTTAGATGGTGAATGGGCTGGTGGAAATATCCAACGAGGTAATGCCGCATGCTCAGGTACTAATAAAGCTTTCTATTTATTTGACTACTTTAGGGTAGTTAATAATGAAACGGGTATTGAGACTCTATACCCGACTACAGATTTAGGGGCACCAAGTAGTGGTATATATAACTTACTGGCATTTCGTAAGTATACTATTACACTCAACTTCTCCAACCCTATAAAATGTGAGGAAGACCTAAAATCCCTGGCATCAGCTATTGAAGACAACTCTCCAATAGCAGCCCACTTTGAACTAACAAATAATGTGGGTGAGGGGGCTTACCTTTGGTGCGAGTATAAAGATACTACGCTACGCCTTAAAACCAAAGGTGAGAAGCATGGGGGTAAACCTAAAGTACCTCGTACACCTAAGATGATGTCCTCTCCTGAAGAAGTACTTGTTATGGAAGCGTTAGCTGATAAGGTCACACCGGTATGGAGGCTTACTCAAGCAATTACTGAAACAAACGCTACTGAAATGAAGCATTTAGGTCAAGTTATTAAATGGGTAATAGCGGATATAGCTAAGGAAGAAGCTCCAACACTCTCAGACGCAAAGGTAGAACTTAAGAACTTAAGTAGATATATATCTGCAATAGTAAAACAGTATTACTTCGATCACATAAAAAGTTATTAACCCTTGGCAATGTCAATAAGTCCAAGTAGGGATAGCTTCCTGGGCTTCTAGTACAGTATGGTAAATAGCCTTATGCTAGATTAAACATTCAGCCTAGCTACTAGCAATAGTAGACGCTGTCTTAAACCACTATAGCAGACAACGTTTTGGGCGTACCCCGGGGCCACGAGTACTTAGTATGACGAGCATTGGGCCTATGCTATAGACAATCAATTTAATTAAAAGGATTCCAATGACAGAATTAAACGAACTAACAACACTATTAGGTGAAGCATTTACTAGAATTAACACCTATAACGAAAAGCCAACTAAGGCCGAATCAGCACGTATCCGTAAGGTACTTGGTGAGATCAAGAAACAAGTAACAGGTGTACGTGCAGCATTAGTAGCAGCTGATAAAGTAGCCTAATGTCTAGTCTACAGCCTAAACCATTGTTGCCGATAGAGACACCAAATACTATGTTTGGGCTGTATCTATATCCGGCAGCAAAAGCAATAATGGAAAAACAACAGGACGTTGGCTGGACAGCTCAAGAGATCCCGGTAGAAAATGACAAGCATGATTACCTCCACAACATGGAAGATATTCAGCTTAATCTTGCAACCATCACATTACAGCTATTTGTTGAAATAGAACAAACAGTAGGGGATGTGTGGGAAAAGATAGCTAAGTGGTATCCACATTCAGAAATAGAAGGGGCCTGTACCGAGATTGCTCGTATGGAGAAATCTGTGCATGCCTTCTTCTATCAGAAGATGTCAGACGTTTTAAACATAGATCCAGAGGAAACAGCCAAGAATCAAGAGGAAATTAAAGTCCTTAAGTCAAAGCTACGGTTCCTTAAAAAGATTACATCTAATCTAGAGGAAGATAAAGCACTGGCTTTAGCAACAGTAGCCTCAATAGAGCAAGTATTACTATTTAGTAACTTTGCTATGCTTAAATCATTCCAATCAAACGGCAACAACTTAATCAAAAATACTATTACAGGTGTTGACTTTGTTGTACAGGATGAACAACTTCATGGTGAGTTTGCAGCCTATCTATTCAACACAGTACAAACTGAGGAACATAGAGTAGGAGCTAAAGTAGACTATGAGAAACGTAAATCTAATATCTTAAAACTCATTAAAGAGATTGTAAAGCATGAAGATGATGTAATTGATTATACATTCAGTGCTGATATGCCTATCAATGACATTACAGCTGAAGAACTGAAAATCTTTATTAGAACTAGAGCAAATGAAGTGTTGACTATCTTAGGATACGACACCCATTACATGATCGAAACTAACCCTATCGGGGATTGGTTCTATAAAGGCTCTAAATCTATTAAAGTTCATGACTTCTTCGCAGGTATAACAAACCAATACCGTAGAGGCTGGGCAGCTGAGAAATTCTCTGCAAAACCTTACTTAGGGGAATTGAATGACTAAAGGTACAATGAATCAGCTACACAATATAAGGAGTCTCTAGATGAGTAATAAATATGAACAGTTATCCCATAAACGTAAGCAACTTCAACAAGATGGTTTGGCTCCTGATTGGATGGCAACAGCAGGTTATCAACTACTATCAGAGCAGCATTATCTAGACACTGCAGAAACTCCTCTCCACATGTATGCACGTATAGCTCGTAGGGCTGCAGAATTGACAGATTTTGAAATACCTGAGTACTTCGGGTATGAAAGCTGGTATGATGCTTTCTTCGACATTCTATACAAAGGATGGTTATCCGGCTCAACGCCTGTTTTAACTAACATGGGTAACAACCGAGGCCATCCAATAGCATGCTCAGGAACCTTTATCGGGGACTCTATAGATTCATTTTATACAGCCCGCAAAGAAATAGCCCAACTAACTCAACGTGGCTATGGAACATCATGGGCATTAGACCCAATTCGTCACCGTGGTTCACCTGTATCAAAAGGTGGTACCGCTAATGGTGTAATGCAGCCTGCCTCAGGTGCAGTACAGGATATGAAAGATATCTCACAAGGTACACGTAGAGGCTCAATAGGCCAATACCTGAACGTTCTGCACCCTGACTTCGATGAAGTATGTGATCAAATTATTGCGGATGACGCTGGTTGGAACGTCGGATGGACAATGACAGAGGAGTACAAACACCTCTTCAGAACCGACTTCGATAGAGCCGACTACATCTGGAAGAAGAGCTTAAAGACTAAGATGACCAAGGGTAAAGGTTACTTCTACTTTCTTGATAAAGTAAATGCAGCCAGACCTGCCATGTACAAAGATAAAGGGTTCCTTGTTAGACATTCAAACCTTTGTGCAGAAATTGCACTTATGTCAGATAAAGACCACTCCTTCACATGTGTCCTATCCTCTATGAACATTTCTAAATATGACGAATGGAAAGATACTTATGCTATTCAATTAGCCACAATCTTTCTTGATGCTGTCATCTCTGATATGCTCATTAAAGCAAAAGATGAGCCAGGCTTTGAACGTATTATAGCTTTCACAGAGAAATCTAGAGCTATTGGCCTGGGTCAACTAGGCCTATCCACATACTACCAAATGAATAATTGGGTATATGGGGACTTCCAGTCTATACAATTCAATCAAATACTAACTAAGCAACTAGATAGAGAATCTTTAACAGCTTCTAAACTATTAGCTAGAGCAGTGGGTGAACCTGAATGGATGGAAGGATACGGAGAACGCTTCTCACACAGACTAGCATTTCCACCAACTAAATCTACAGCTGTTATCCAAGGTGGAATCTCTGAAGGTATAGCTCCAGTATTTGCAAATGTGTATGAGCAAGATACTGCAGGTGGAACTATATACCGAATAAACCCGGTATTACTGCCAATTATGAAAGAACGTAAGCAATACAACGAAACAGTAATGGCGCGTATTGCTCAAGCCCAAGGATCCGTCCAAGGTGAAGACTGGCTATCAGCCCATGAAAAGAAAGTATTCTTAACAGCATTTGAGCTGAACCAAGAAACAATCCTACTCATGGCATCACACCGCCAAAGAATCATGAACGAAGGTGGAGGAGCTCAAGGGCAGTCACTAAACCTATACTTCCAAGCAGAAGAGTCAGAAGAAGAGATCTCAAGATTACATATGTTAGCATTTGCTGACAAATACATTCAGTCTCTCTACTACGTGCACAGCCTTAACGAGGCATCTACCTATAAGGTAGAGAAATCAGCCTGTGCGGCTTGTGAAGGGTAACAATAAATAACAGGAACTAACAATATGAAATTACCAGCATTATACAAAACAGCTAAAACTGGTGCCACTCAAGTATTTAACATTGAAGCAATTGGTGACAGCTACACTGTAACTTGGGGACAAGTTAACGGTAAACAACAGCAAAAGACTACCAAGTGTTCCCAAAAGAATGTTGGTAAGTCTAATGAAACTACTGCCCAAGAACAAGCAATAGCAGAAGCTAAAGCTACTTGGGCTAAAAAGATTAAGTCAGGATATTCTGAAGATGAGACAGCTCCAGTAACAGTGAAGCTTCCAATGAAAGTCAATGAGTACAATAAACACAAAAAGAAAGTAGAGTTTCCTTGTTTTACCTCTGCTAAACTTAATGGTATAAATTGTGAGTATAGACTAGTAGGTGGAGAGCTTAAGCTATTATCACGCGGCGGGGAAGAATACCCTATCCCACCTCATCAGAAAGATGATGCTATAAAGATCTTAAAACATCTCAATACAACCTCAATCAATGGGGAGATGTATACACATAACGCCCACCTACAAGACATACAGTCAGCTGTTAAGAAGCATAACGACTTAACACCAAGCCTTATGTTCTTTGTATTTGACTTTCCAGAAGTACATGGTGATTACAACACACGCTGTAGCTTATGCTACCCTGGCTTTAATGAAGCGGGTACAACTACTATTATGCCTATAAAAGTGGGTGTAGCAGACTCTCATGAGGATATCCAAGAAGACTTCGAAGCAGTAACAGCACAAGGCTACGAAGGCATCATCATTAGAAACCGTAAAGGACTATATGCATACAACACTAGATCTCTAGATGTATTTAAGTACAAGCCAGTGCAAGATGCTGAGTTTAAGGCAATAGGGTTTGATCTAGATAAGAACAATCATGCAGTATTTACATGTACTATTGACTCAAGACCACAGAAAGATCCTAATGTATTTAAAGTAAAGCTTAAAGGTACTAACGAGGAACGAGTAGCAATGGCAGCTGAAGCTGACACCTACATCGGTAAGTATCTAAAGGTTGAGTATGAAATGCTTAGCAAAGATGGTATACCTCTTAAACCAGTAGGTATCATGTTTAGAGAAGTAGACGAGAATGGTGAAGCAGTTGAGTGATACATTAGTCAATAATGGATATACAGCTGGTAGAGTTATAATAAAACCATACTGGTTTCATAAACTAGCAAATAAAGGAAATTAATGGAAGAAGCATTCTTGCAAGAAAACGAAAAAATCAAAACATCGGTGTGGGATGATTACGTCCCATTAATTAAATCAGGCAGGCACGTAGATATATACTTAACTGATGCAATTGATGCTCCTAGTGAGTATAATAAGTCATGTCATACACTTAGCCAAGCATTTCCAGGAGACACAATAACTTTACACACCAACAATGGTGGTGGTTACGTAGACTCTGGCTTTATGCTAGTGGACGCTATTAAAAACAGTAACGCTAAAGTAAAGGCTAAACTATCTGGCACTGTTGCCTCAGTATCGACAATCATAACATTAGCATGTGCGGAGTTAGAGGCTGCTGACTACTTACAATTTATGATCCACAACTACAGTGGAGGAGCATCTGGTAAGGGGCATGAGATGAAAGCTCAAATGGACTTTACGGACTCAGAACTGAATAAAGCCTTCTCAGAAATCTACCATGGCTTCTTAACAGACCACGAAATGGAGCTTGTTATTGCAGGTAAAGATATCTGGATGGGCAAGGACGAATTGTTAGAGAGATGGAATGCAAGGGAGAAGGGTGACACTGACGCTATTGCAGCAATCGAAGAACGTAGAAAGGGGAAATAATGTCAACTAAATACTTATGTATAGACACCAACATACCTCTACTAGACGTTAATCATATTATAGCTCTAGGTTCACACCCTAACACAATAGTAGTAATACCTGAGACCGTCATAGATGAGCTAGATGCAAAGAAGTCAGGCCACAACGAGTTAGCCTTCCAGGCAAGATCTTTTGGCCGCCTGATAGCCAGTAGCACATCCACCGGACGTGATGAGAAAGATGGCCTAGTTATAACTAAGTTTAAAGTTGATAATGTTAAGATATGGATAGTAGCTATTAAGCAGTATCCCAACTTTGGAGATATTGCACCAAACATTGTTAATGATCGTAAAATCATAGAGGTAGCCATACGTATAAAAGAATACGTAGATCCAGACTCAGTTACATTTATCTCCAATGACGTAATGTGCCGCATCAGAGCTGACTCGTTAGGAGTAGCCACAACAGACTTCAAAATAGTTGATAAAGTAGATTATGAATTTACTAAAACTTTAGAAGTATCAGAAGGCACATTTCGAACACTTCACAATAGAAATATTAAAGAAGTAGATCCAGATCACAGAATAGAGCATTACAACTATAAATTCACGACACCTTACTCTACACAAATAAAGATAGCTTCCATAAATAACGAAACCATAAACATCCTTGGTAAGGATACAGAACAAGAACTGAGAAGACAGGATGTAAATCCGTCCAATGCAGATCAACTTCTATTATCAAGGGCAATACAAGACCCTACAATGGATCTTATAGTATGTGAGGCCTTAGCTGGTTCAGGTAAAACATTAGTCTCCTTGTCTAATGCAATCAGGCTTATTAAGTCTAAAACCCCTTACACGTCAATCCTGTATATTAGAGCATCTATAAACGATGTCGAGGCTGTAGAGGAAGTGGGATTCCTCCCAGGTACTGCTGAGGATAAGAATGCTATCTATTTCCATCCACTATATGATTCTCTAGATTACATCATACGTAACCGCTTTAAAAGTGGTAAAGCAAAAGGGCGTGAGCTAGAGGAAAAAATACAAGAAGGTATAGAAAAGATAGTTAAAGACTGCAACATCTCAGCCATAACAGGCCTTGGTATGCGCGGTAGAACCTTCAAAGACACTATAGTTATCATAGATGAGGTCCAGGGTATGTCTAAGAGCTCCCTCCAAAAGGTATTAACCAGATTCGGTAAGAACTGTAAGATAATACTGGTTGGTTCTAATAACCAAATAGACAATCCTAATATGACTAAATTCACTAATGGGTTAAGTGTCATCTTAAATGACTGTGCAACAGCATTAGGTAATGGCATTAATAAACACGTAGTACCTCTACAAAGAGTTGTAAGATCCAACTTCGCAGAATATGCTGAGAACCTTTTCAGTAAGGACTAATAATGACAGCAATGGTAATAGCCTTAGGCTTTGCCGTTCTGTTTCAATTTGTAATCTTACGTATAAAGTGGAACCGAGGTGACTACGCCGATGTAGTAGTAGATGTAATGATGCTATTCATACTCAATGCTGTATTTGGTGGGTCAATACTTGGTGTAATAAGTGCGACAGCGGGGGCAACCCTCATAAGTCTGTATCTCATATGGAGACCCTTACAGTTTCTGCGGACAGACAAAAGTAAATCTAGGCAAGAAAGAATTGATGAAGCCATCAATAAAATTTCAACTAAACTAGATGATTTACTTGATTAAATTAAAGGAAATTAATGAATAAAAAGACACACGAACTAGAAGATGTAATCATTGCACTACTGAATAAACATGTAGATGCTGAAGAAGAACAAGTAAAGACTTGGGAAGAACATGCAGCAACTGTGAAAAAGGAGAAGGAAAAGGATGAAGAAACTATCATAGACCTCAGCCAAGTTTCCTTAGTAGAAAAGCTGGGGGAAATCCTACATGAAGTAACCAACGAGATTTTGGTAGGTAGTATTCGTCTAGAGACAGGCCAGGAGACTTACGCACTAGCAAAAGCTATTGAAGTACGTGAAAGCCTAAGGACTCGTTAATGTCATTCATCAAGGATGTATACGAATTCAACCAAAAGGCTGGCCTACTAGAAGGTGAAATGGATGCCTTTAAAGAGTTGGCATACGTATTCGAGGAAGCCTTCGAAGGATTTGAAGAATGCTACAACACTCAAGATGAGAATGGAGAGCCATTCAAGCCAGGTGATAAAGAGTATCCAACGGCTAGACAACTTGGGCTAAGCTTAACAAATAGTATTAAAGACTCTGTAGCACGTAGAGGATTAGATATGCCATCAGAGGTAGCTGAAGTTGATAAGTCTATCGACGCTATGGTATTTCATGTTGGAAAACTGTCAAAGATGAATCTAACACCTGACCAAATGGATAGAATGTGTAAAGCAGTTACTAATGCTAATATGCGTAAACTAGATGGTCCAAAAGATGAACACGGTAAACAACTCAAACCGGAGGGCTGGACAGGTCCTGAAGAAGAGTTACAAAAAATTTTAGATGAAAGAGAGTCATAATGCAAACACAAGAACTATATCAAAAAGCACTACTATTAACATTAGTAACAGCCACTAGACAGCCATTTTCTGTACAAGATTTAGTAGCTTTAAAAGAACTTTTAACGGCTGAGGGAGCTGATATCAACAGACATTTTGAGCAGCCAGACATCACTCCTCCAGAAAATCCTAATGAAACTGGAGAGTAAATGGAAAACGAAGCACAAGAAACTGTTGACTCTCCTACAGAAGAGATGTCACAGGCAGAGGTAGCTAGGGCAATACGACCACAAGCGGCTGCCAAGTACCGTAGAACATCCTTTGAGGCTGAAAAGGCTTTAAAAGGAATGACTATGGAACATTGGTTCAACAAACTAAACTTACAGAGATTTCTTTAGGTTACAGGGTTCCCTTCTTAAGGGAGTCTTAATAACTTAAACTAATAATTAAATTAAAGTTATACTTAATATAAGGATTGCTTATGGGATTAACCCAGCAACAACAGCAAGTAATAGATGCCGTAATGAACCCATCTATAGACTTAATAAAAATCAAAGCAGTGGCGGGTGCAGGTAAAACCTTCACTTTAGTAGAAGCTGCTAAAATATACAAACCTAAAACAGGCCTCTATATAGCCTACAATAAAAGTATTGCCGACGAAGCTGCTCAGAAGTTCAAAGGAACATCTATCCGCTGCTCTACAATCCACTCTCTAGCCTTTGCAGCCACAGTACGCCCCTATAGCCTTAATGTAGGTACATACAGTGTTAGAAACGTAGAGGGCACTAAAGACAATGGGCTACCTCTACATTATAAAGATAGGTTACGAGTAGTAAATCATGTAAAAAGCTTCTGTCTGTCAGCCCATGTAACACCCGGTGATTATATAGATGCTATTAAAATGGACTCTAATCACCCGGTGATTATATAGATGCTATTAAAATGGACTCTAATGATGCTGATATCTTTGAAGAGCATCTAAATGCAATGTCAGACGGTACTATGGCATGTCCTCATGACTTCTATTTAAAGCTATACCACGTACTAATGGTAAATGGCTCTATAGAGATACCTGAAGTAGATATGTTACTTGTAGATGAGTGCGGGGATATCAATAGACTAACACTTGCTATATTTAAACTAATCAAAGCTAAAAAGAAAATAGCAGTTGGTGACCCAATGCAAAACATCTATACCTTTAACGAAACCATAAATGCATTTAAGGAGCTAAAAAATGAGGGGACAGAGGTGGACTTATTTGAGTCTTTTAGAGTCTCCACAGGTATCGCCGAAGATGTCGAAAAGTTTATGAGAAAACACATTGATACAGCATTTGACTTCAAAGGACGTACGTATCCGTCTAATAGTATTCCTCAAACAAAAGCATATATCTCAAGAAACAACTCAGGACTTCTGGAAGAGATGTTCAGGCTGAAAAAAGAAGGGACTCCCTTCCATACAACTAGAAAAGTCTCACAGATATTAGAGCTACCATTGGTTCTTTCAAACCTTGGCAATGGGCAGCCCATTACAGAGTACAAATACAAACACATAGAGAAACTACGTAAGCAGTGGGAGACAACTCCTGTGCTCCAAGCTTCCTCCACAATTAACCAATATGTATTAAAACATTTAGGCAGAGAAGATGAAGAAGTGAAAAGTGCCTTTAAAGTAGTAATGAAGCATGGCCCTAAAGCCCTTAATGAATTAACTAAATATGCAAAAGAATGTGCGCAGGACGACTGTTGGCTAACACTCTCAACAGCCCACTCATCAAAAGGATTGGAGTTTTGTGAAGTAGAGATAGCTCCTGACCTTAATAATTCAGTAACAGAGGCTATCGTAGCTCGTGTAAAAGCTAAAATGGAGCGTAACTCAATAGCCTTTGAGGCCGCT
>JACKQG010004844.1_pt1 | contig 15347 bp, 13 predicted proteins | sample 8237621 | NCBI WGS metagenome assembly JACKQG01 (sample SAMN15677084, study PRJNA649215) | marine metagenome | biome: marine; feature: Black Sea; material: saline water; isolation source: suspended particulate matter (SPM) from the Black Sea western gyre | collected 2013-06-09/2013-06-10 | depth... | reverse complement strand
GGGGGGGGGGGGGGGGGGGGGGGGGGGGGGGGGGGGGGGGGGAGGGGGGGGGGCTGGCGGGGGGGGCGGCGCGGCGGCTAAAGGCGGATGAGTTGCGGACGCAGGGGGATTTGTTCGGGCCGGCGGCGGAGGATTCGGGGCAGATGTTGCTGATGGAGTCGGGGCCGACCGGGGCGCTGCCGTTCACGCTGTTGACGGGCAAGGGGAAGGGGGCGGCGGATTTTTGGGTGCAGCGGGTGGGGGATCATGCGGGGCGGCCGTTGCGGCGGGAGCAGCCGTCGTCGTTTGGGGTGACGGTGGAGGCCGGGATGATGGATCCGGGGAAGTTGTTCTCGGTGTTCCAGTTGTTGAAAGAGGTGGGGGCGTTTAAGCCGTATCTGCATGGCTCGGTGCAGCAGGGGATCACGAAGAGGAATGTGGAGCGGGTGTTGGGGGAGTATTTCCAAGGGACGCTGACGCCGGAGATTGAGCGGCGGTTCCCGGGGGTCGTGCGGCGGACGCAGCGGGAGCAGGAGCGGGTGTTGGCGCAGATGAAGGAGCGGGTGCGGGAGCTGGAGGGGTTGAATCGGTTGCGAGGGGAGATTGGGGCGGGGGTGTTGATGGAGTCGAGGATGCCTTTTGTCGGCAAGAAGTTAACGGATGTTCCTGATGAGGTTTTGTTTAGCGGGTTGCGTGCAGTCGTGGCGCAACCACCCCAGGGTAAGGAATCTCTGTATCGGTGGGCGAAGGGTATTTTCAATGAGTTCGGTCGGAGTATCCGGGCGGCAGACGGCTCATCCGTTTTAATTAAGAATGCAGAGAGGGGTGGATTGTTCCGGCGAGTGCGGCACTTGCTCACGCAGGCGGATCGGCAGACGATTGATCGAGCGAAGGCGGAGTGGTTTCCTTTGATTGAGCAGACGCTGGCGAACGCTACTGTACGGGTGAATGATCCGGGTGGGAATGTGGTTTATATGTTGGGGTATCAGGGTGGCGAGGTGCATTCGGTGGTGGTTGAGCCGCGATCTGGAAGGGTGATCGATCACCAGCCATTGGAAGGCTGGGGCGGTTTAATTACCCAGATGCCTGAGAGAGATCGGAAGTCCAAGCGGTTTGCCATGAAGGTGAGCTGGCATGAACCGCTTGATCCCGTAACAGTCCAGAGGGAGCGGTCATCTCTGTCTGTTCCCCACTCAAGCTCGACGCCGACCGAAGCTCGCCCAAGTGAGGCCGGGGACGCTGCCCCAGTAGCAGGGGCCGCTGGCGGAAAGATCGAGTCCAAAGCAGAGGATGTCAAGCCGTTGTTTGTGGGGCGGACGTGGATGCCGACGGACGGGGGCGGGTTTCGGTTTGAGGGGATTGTGTCGGGCGACACGGTGCGGCTGCATGATATGCGGCGGCGGGGGATCATGGAGGCGCGGGTGGTGTCGGTCGATGAGGCGCGGGGGGTGGAGCTGGAGCTGACGCGGGTGCCCAAGTCAAAGTTCGCTGGCTGGTCGGTGGGGAACCGGACGCGGTACAGGACGGCCGGTTTTCTTGAGGTGGTGGCGCGGCCGGGGGCGGCCCCGGCGGTGGAGGAGGCGGCGGTGTTTCCGCCGAGTGCGGCGGTGGAGGCCGGGGCGGAGGCGATGGCGGCGGAAGCGGCGCGGCCGGTGGATGGGGAGTGGGTGCGGGTGTTGGAGAGCCGGGTCACGGCGCAGATGCAGGAGCCGGAGGGATACCGGGCGGTGGGGGAACAGATCCGGAACAGCCGGGAGGCGGCGGTGGTGTTTCAGCCGTACCGGAACCCGTTGTTTGAGACGTTTTGGTGGGTGTTGATGAAGGGGGATCGGGTGGTGCGGGTGCATGGGGTGACGGTGAAGGCGGTGGGGGAGACGGTGATGGATGACCGGGACGGGCGGGTGCGGGCGTGGGTGAGGGATATGCTGGCGAGCGGCGCGGCGGATTCGTTTGTGGTGGTGCATAACCATCCGAGCGGCAACCCGACGCCGAGTGGGATGGATCGGAATTCGACGCGGCGGATGTTTGGGGAGGGGGTGTTGGGGGATGCGTTTCGGTATCATGTGGTGATTGATCACGGGACGTATTCGGTGATTGACCGCAAGGGGCGGGTGCGGGGCGGGGTGATCCGGGAAGTGGCGGCGCGGCCGGATCCGTTGTTGAAGCCGACTGGGCCGGTGTTGGGGAAGGCGTTGCCGACGGTGAGTGACGGGGGGCCGGAGCGGGTGGCGGAGTTGATGGTGGATGTGAAGCCGGGGCGTCGGTTTTTGGGGGTGTTGTTTGTCAATTCGCAGTTCCAGGTGCAGGCGGTGGCGGAGGTGGATTTGCGGGCGGCAGAGGAAGATGTGGGGTTGACGCAGGGGACAACTTCTCGGAATTGGTGGCGGGCTGGTTCTCGACCAGTGAGTTGGTGGGCCGGTCGTATGCAGCGGGTGTTTTCGCGAAGAAGGGGGTGTCGCGCTACAAGAAGCAGGGGTATTCGTTGCCGGATTCGGACTTGCCAAGTGGAACTGAAGTGGAACTTTGGGTGAGAGCAGGGCAGCGTCGGGTGTTGACTCCGAGTGAACTCAAGGCGGGCTGGTTACCTAAAGAAGCCTTGACTCCGACGGGTCGTCTTCGCAAGTCGGTGCAGTTTCAGGTTCGTTTACCCAACAGGCATAGCTGGGGAGGGGTGGTGATGGATGGGGTGACGAGTGGAGAAGAAGCCTTGGCGCGTGCGCGTGAGTTTTACAACCTCCCGATTCCCGTGCGCGACTCTTCCCGTGTGTTGCGGGCTTTTTTGAAAATCACCAATCCCAAGAGAGTTGACATGGGGGGCCGACGTTGGCGGCGGATGGGGGCGAAGGCGGACGAAGCTCACGATGCCGGACATGATGGGTTGTGGGTGGAAAATGTGGTTGATCCCGGCAGTAATCCGGGGCGCATTCCTGCTGCGGATTCCATAGCGGTGTTTGACAAGTCGAATGCCAAGCGGGCGGACAATCTTGGGACATTTGACGAGAACGGCAATATGTTGAGGGAGTCGCAGGGGGGCTTGACGGGTGGGGCGGAGGGGGGGCGTGTCGCTGGTGATGAAGTCGTTGCCGATTATCAACTCGAGCTTGACCTTGATGGAGAAGCCGCAAGATTGCGTGCCGGAGTCCCTGCTGTACCCGGACGGGAGCAAGGTGTTTCTGGACGAGCGGGCGCAAATAATCCCAATGCTGATCGACGCGATGTTTCAGTACAAGTTCCCGCCTCCCATCCACGGGGGATTCGCGAAATGTCCCGTGGGATTGCGCGGCAAATCCGTACCCCCAAGGGATACGAACTGACCGGCAAGAAGGCCCGTAACAGCCATGAGGCGGCGTTGTCGTTCATGGCGAGCATCGCTTCACCCAAGGCCGATTTCTGCGAGGCGCTTGGCCAGGAATTCTCCCGCCGTCCAGCTTGGGTAATCCGCTTGGCCACTGGTGCGCTCGATGCAGGCCGGGAGCGGCGTCAGATCGGTGTCCCGCGTTGGGTGCATGAAAAATGGCATCGACAACCGGCGCTTGGCCAAGTCGGGCGGGTTGACCACGCGGTGCATTGTGCTGCGAAACTGTCCGTTGGTCAGGTTGGCCAGCATGTCGCACGAGTCGACGATCAACTGGTTGGGCTCGGCCTCGATCGCCACCCACTCACCCTCCGGCGATTGCAATTCCAGCCCGCCTTCGGTCGCCTGTATCAGCAGGGTGATGAAATTTATATCCTGATGCGCCGCCGAGCGAGTTGCCGAGGCAGCGCTTGGTTCGATCGGCGGATAATGGATCACGCGCAATATGCTGTCGCTGCCGTTGGCCAAGCGCGGCAGAAACTCCGGTGCCAAGCCAAGGTGTTCGCCGCACGCGCCGAGCAACGCCATGCCGATGCCCTCGAGTTGCCGGTACAGCCCGCCGATCATCTCGCGAAACTCCGGCGGGTCGCTGGGCCAGACGTTGGGCGGCAGCGTGTCGCTGTTCTCGCGGCCGATTTGGTAAAATTCTTTCAGGTCTGGCTGGGCACTGTCCTTGGCGTGTTCGCGCCCGAATTCGGTGAAGCCACGCTGGCCGTTCGACTCCGGCTGGTGGTAGCTGTGCTTGGCCTCCTCCGGCAGCATAAAAAAAGCCTTGGCGACTCGGTAGCAGTCGGCGATTTGATCGGCGGATATCCCGTGGTCCGTGACGATAAAAAACCCGGACTGCTCCAGCGCCTGGCCCACGGTTCGCACCGACTCGGCGCGGTGGGCTGCTGTGTCCAGTGACTCGAGTGAAATCGTGGGAATCGAAATGCCGGCCATGTTGCCGCGCAATCCAACGGCCACCAGCCGTGAATGTCAAAGAGAACATCGCCGGTTTTCCGTTTCAAAACGGGTTGCTTGCCATAAGACTCCCGTGACGTGCAACCGGCACCCCGGACGCCTTGGTGGCTTTGGCCCAACCTGCTCAATCTCGACTCACCGCTGCTGGCGATGATTTGGCAGGAGCAGTTTGCCCGCGTGGCCGGCGTGTCGCTGGGGTGGGGCGACCGCGTGCTGCTGCTCGGCTGCACGTGGCTTGTTTACTGCGCCGACCGGGCGCTGGATGCCGCCAAGTTGGGGGGGAAAACGGAGACGGCGCGGCACGCGATTCAACTGCGAGGGAAGGCCATTTGGCTGGGAGTGTCCGCTGTCGTTTTGGTCGTTGCGATCGTTTTGGCGGCGGTGACACTGAACTCCCTGGCGTGGCTCGGCGGTGGCGTGGTGCTGGGCTTCACGGCGGTTCATTTCGCGGCGACGCATCGGTGGCCGTCGCTGCGGTGCTGGTTTTGGCCGAAGGAGTGGCACGTCGGTTTTGTGTTTTCGGTGGGCTGCGTGCTGCAGGTTTGGTCGGACGCTCCCGGCGCTTGGCCAAGTTTGCTGCCGCCGGTGATCGGCTTTGGCGCATTGTGCGCGATGAGTTGCTCGCACATCACTGCGTGGGAGTTGGTCGCGGCGGATCGCGACGACCCCGGCTCGCTGCTCAACGCGCATCCGTTGTTTGTCCGCCGCCTGTCGTGGCTCGACATCGCGCTTGGCCTGTTCGCGATGATGTCCGCCGCCGCGATTGGCCAAGCGGCGGGACAGCATGCGTTGGTTGCGGTCGGAATCAGTGCGCTTGGCTTGGCTTGGCTGCACGATCGCCGCGACTGTTTCAGCGTTGGCTTCCTCCGCGCCATGGCCGACTTCGGCCTCTACACACCGCTGCTGTTTTTTGCCTTCACCGATTGAGCCGTTTTTTCCACTGGGGATAATCCCTGACAAGAAGCGAGTCGGCATAGCTGCCATACCATGAATAGCCCGTGCGCCGTTCGAGTTTAACTTGGTCAAGGGAATAGACCTTGATGCCGTCTCGGTTGCAGAAAAACGGGCGGTTGGTGCCGATCTCGTAAAAACGGGCCCAGATCCGTTCAGCATCGGGTTCACTAACCACTCGCTTGTCACTTGAGATAATCTTTTGACCGTCCTTCACGGGTTCGATTGGGTATGTCTCGATTCGAACATTCTTGATGGCGGACTGTTGAAACCAGGCAACAGCCCCCTCGATTGCCTCGATGACTTCGTTGCTTGGGGTTTCGATTTCCATCAGGAAACGGACAATGTCCACGCTTTCGGCTCCAGAGATGGACGGCAGTTCGTAAGCCCGGGCCTTGACCGGCTTGAGCGACTTGTGATCGTGCTGCTGACACCAGCCCGTCCTGCGGTTGTTGACCTTGATTTGGCAGTCGAGCGTGACGCGGATGGCACGCTTGAGTGCCCGCCTGGCATCTCGGCGGGTTTGAGAGTCTGCCCACGAGAAATGCGTCTGGCCCTCGGAGACTTCGCGAAGCAACTGCATCACCCCAATCATGGCATCGTCGTTGTAGGTGATGGCATCCACGTCGGAGCCACGCCAGCCGCCGCTGTGTCGCTGCTCACGGAAGATGAAGTCGAGTCCACGTTTGGCTGCCTGCCGATAACGCCGGTTTTCAGTAACCTTGAACGACTTGGACAGGTTGCGAATCTGCGTGTAGGTGGCGTTGTTGTCGAAGGTGCTTTTGCGAGGTTTGTTTTGATCGTGGGCATTCTTGGCGTCCTGCAGGGTCTTGAACGAATCCCACTTCACGTTTTTGGGCCAGCCGCCGTCCGGGTTTTGGAACAGGAGCGTCATCTCGGCGCGGAGGTCAGTTCGGGGTTCGGTTTGACCGCATAACGTAGCTGAACACAGGAGGATGAAGCTCAATGCCGGCAGCATGGGCTACTCCTTTGTCAGTCGGGTTTGCAGCCAGAGGGTGGGGACGCAGTAGAACCAGCAGCTGATGCCGTCGAGCAGGATGTAGTTCCCGAGGACGGGCAGGCGAAACATGAGGAGAGTCCCGCAGGTGGCCGCTGTCAAAATGGCGACGGCCTGATACGTGATAACCCGGTGATACCGGTGCACGTCGCTCGCCAGCAGGATCAGCAGACCGCCGTACAGGGCGCACATGGCGGACATGCCGCGCACGAGGTACTCGACGATCGGCTCGCCGGGCAGTTCGCCAAGGCCGATGGCGGCATGGATTGACTGCGCCCAAGCGATCGGCATCAGCATCGGGAGCACCGCCAACGCGCAGACGACGCCCGCTGCGCGCAGAATCCACACCAACAGTTTCTCGGCCGTTTCCGGTTTCATTTCATCGCTTGGCCAAGTGTGACTCTATCAGCGTCCGGACGGCGGTGCAAAGCGCATTGACGCGCGTCGGCATCGGGAAATCGGACGGGGCCTCGACCGTGTACGAGAGGCCGGTTTTTTTCAGCACGATGTAAAATGCCTCGGGCCAAAGCGGGCGCGCATCGGGCGAGACGATCGGCTTGAGGATGCCGCCCTTGGCTGGCCGATCGTCGATTCGCTCGGAATGGTCGATCGGGCAGGCCTGGGCAACGGCATCGATGACATTCTCCGACACGGCCGGCAAATTGTCCGGGTTCAGTTCATACACGTAAAAGCCGTTGGCCTCCCAGTCCTCGTGCAGACAAATGCCGAAATCGAACCTGGGCAGGCTGTCGATCCACTCGGTGTGCGCCTGCACTTCGCGGGACTTGATGTGGCGGTAGTCGCGGTTGAGATCGGTACCGGAATTGTTTTCGCGGGTGTTGCCCGGGAATCCGCTCGGGTTGAGGCAGGGACAGGCAAAGAGGCTGACGCCGCTTGGCCAAGCGTTGGTTTCGAGCATCTCGACCAACGCCAACGGCCCGGCCGGTTCATCCCCGTGAATGCCGGTGGAAAGGTAAACAGTCAGCCGCGGCTGCTTGGCCAAGCGCTGAAACCCGTACAGCGGTTGATCCCCAGCGCTGGGGAAGCGTTCGATCAACCAACCGTGCGCCTCGGCTGCGGCGAGCGCGCGTTGCAGCACGTCGTCGATGTCGCTGGTGTCCCCGCCGTACCCGCCAATGTTCCTGCCGAGCGGCGCCGTCATGTTTGTCCCGTCAATTGTGCAACGCGCAGCATGTCGTTGTGATTCTTGAGTTCTCCCGCGTGCCGCCTTGCGGGGAGGGACGAGTTCCACCTTGCCCCATTTCAAAATTAATTTGGGACGAGGTGGAACTCGTCCCTCCCGGGAAGACTCAGGCGGTCGTGGCGTTATCGTCGCAGCCGCAGCGGCTGCCGCAACTCTCGTCGGCCAGTTGATCGGCAAAGTCGTTGTCCCAGTCCGGGTCGAGGCCGAGGTCGCGCAGCATCTGCAAATCCTTCTCGACCGGCTGGTTGAGCGTGGTGAGATAATTGCCGACCATCAGCGCGCTTGCGCCGGCGGTGAACACCATGCTCTGCATGTCGCGCAGGTTCACCGTTCGGCCGCCGGCAATCATGATTTCCTTGCGCGGCAGGATGAACCGGAACACGGCAATCGTCTTGAGAATCTCCATCGGCGGGAGCGGTTTCTGATTTTCGAGCGGCGTGCCTTCGATCGGGTTGAGGATGTTTATCGGGACGACGTTGGCGTCGATCTCGCGCAGTTGCATCGCCAGGTCCACCCGGTCCTCGCGCGCCTCGCCCATGCCGATGATGCCGCCAGAGCAAATCTTGATGCCGGCATTTTTCAAAAACTGAATGGTCTTGAGCCGATCCTCGAACGTGTGCGTCGTGCAGTGCTCCGGGAAAAACCGCCGCGAACTCTCGAGGTTGTGGCCGTAGCAGGAGAGGCCGGCCTCCTTCAATCGGTCGGCGACGGCCTGACTCTCGATCAAGCCCAGCGAGGCGTCGGGGCGCGACTGGCCGTTTTCCTTCATCTCGCGGATGCGATCACAAACCTCATCGAGCATCGGGCCTTCCTTGAGTCCGCGCCAAGCGGCGACCAGCCCGACGGCGGTGACGTCGTTGGCCTTGGCCTCGGACATCGCCTCGGCGACCGGCTCGGGATCGACGAACCCGTAGCGCGGCGACTCGGTCTGGTACGCGGCCGACTGGGCGCAGAAAGAGCAGTTCTCCGAGCAGGCCCCGGCCTTGGCGTTGACGATCGAGCAGAGATGAATCTTGTTGCCTTTGAACCGTTCGCGGATGCGGTTCCCCCACGCGAGCAGATCCATGATGTCGGCGTTATTCTCGATCTGGGCCAGCTCGAGCGCCTCGTCGCGGGAGATTTGTCCGCCGTCGAGTACCCGTTGCCCCAGTTCGGCAACCCGTTCCCGAACCGGCATTTCTGTTATTGAGTCCGCCAATGTCATGCTCATGCAAGCGGCAATCTAAACAAAACCAGTCGCTTGGCCAAGCGGGTTTGAATCAGGTCGCGCGGTGGCTTACAACGGGCGCGGCATGGAGACGGAGCTGTTCAGCGGGGCGGGGGAGTCGGACTTGGCCGGGCTGCTGAAGCGCTTCTTCGGCTATGAGTCGTTCCGGCCACTACAGGAGGAGGTGATCCGCGACGCGCTCGCCGGGCACGACACGTTCGTGCTGATGCCGACCGGCGGCGGCAAGTCGCTCTGCTACCAGTTGCCGGCCTTGGCCAAGGGCGGGCTGACCATCGTCGTCTCGCCGCTGATCGCGCTGATGAAGGATCAGGTCGATGCGCTGCAGGAGGCCGGAGTCGCCGCAACTTTTTTGAATTCCACGCTCAATGCCGCCGAGGCGCGTCTGCGTCTGGCCGGCCTATACAATGGCGACTACCGCCTGCTGTACGTCGCGCCGGAGCGGCTGATGCTGCCGGAGATGCTCGAGCGCCTGAGCGAGTGGCGGCCGGGGTTGATCGCGATTGACGAGGCGCACTGCATCAGCGAGTGGGGCCACGACTTCCGCCCCGAGTACCGGCAGATCGCCGAGCTGCGGGGGCGCTTCCCGGAGACGCCGATGATGGCGTTGACGGCCACGGCGACCGAGCGGGTTCGGGCCGACATCGTGTCCCAATTGAAGCTGCGCGAACCCAAGCGCTACGTCGCCAGCTTCAATCGGGCCAACCTCACGTACCGCGTCATCCCGCGCAACCAACCGCTGCGCCAGGTTTTGGACGTGGCCAGACGGCACGACGGCGAGAGCGGCATTGTTTACTGCGCCAGCCGCAATGGAACCGAACGCTTGGCCAAGCGGCTGGAGGGGCAGGGGATCCGGGCGGTGCCGTATCACGCCGGGCTGGACGCCGATGTGCGCGCGAAAAATCAGGAGGCATTCATCCGCGACAACGTGCAGATCGTCTGCGCGACGATCGCGTTCGGCATGGGCATCGACAAGCCGGACGTGCGGTTCGTGATCCATAACGATCTCCCGAAGAACATCGAGGGCTATTATCAGGAGACGGGCCGGGCCGGGCGCGACGGTCTGCCGGCGGACTGTGTGCTGCTGTTCAACGCCTCGGACGTCGCCAAGCAGATCGGGTTCATCGAGGAAAAAACCGACGCGAACGAGCAGGCTGTCGCGCGGAATCTGCTGCAGCAGATGGTGCATTTCGCCGAGACAAGCGACTGCCGGCGCAGGTCGTTGCTCGATTATTTCAGCGAGGCGTTCACGGACGAAAACTGCGGCGCGTGCGACAACTGCCTCGAGCCGAAGGAGACGTTCGACGGCACGCAGGCGGCGCAAAAATTCCTTGCCTGCCTGTACCGGATTCGCGAGCGGTCCGGCTTTGGGTTCGGGTTGAATCACGTCGTCGGAGTGCTCACCGGCGCGGACACGGAGGCCATCCGCAAATGGGGGCACGAGCAGATTTCCACCTACGGCATCGGCGATGAATTTGGCCGCGACGAGTGGAAGGTGATCGGCCGCGAGCTGATGCGGCTTGGCCATGCGCGGCTCACGTCCGGCCGGATGAGCGTCGTCGAGTTGACGCAGGAAGGGAGCGACTGGCTGCGCGGCAAAGCGCCGCTGGAGTTGACGCGCCCTGTCGTGGCCAAGCCGAAGAGCCGGGAGAGGCGATCCCGCAGTGAGCGAGCGGGTGAGATTGAGTGCGACGAGATTTTGTTCGAGCGATTGCGCGAATTGCGTCAGGAACTGGCCGCGAAGGAGCGCGTGCCGCCGTACATCATTTTCAGCGATGTCGCCCTGCGCGAGATGGCGCGGGACTGCCCGGCGACGCTGGAGGCGTTCGGCCAAATCACCGGCGTCGGCGAAAAAAAGAAAGCCAAGTTCGGCGAAGGCTTCATCAGCGAAATCGGCGCCTACCTCGACGAAAAAGGGTAAGAGTCTTTATTCTTAAACGCAGAGGGCGCGGAGACACGGAGGGCCGCAGAGGACGTTTCAAACATCGCGCCAGCGTCATGGAGTGTGGCGCTCCGCGCCGCTTTAGGGTTAATTGCTAAACGCCGTTCACCGTTCCCATGGGGCGTTACTGCACTCTTTTACTATTTCTTTTTGCCCCATGGCCACGGCTTGGCCAAGGCGGCGACGGCCCACTCCTCCCATTGTCCCGCCATCCGCTTGAGGCGCTTGGGCTGTTTTTCGGCGAGGTTGTTCAGTTCGGTGCGGTCGGCGTTGATGTTGTACAATTCCCATGGGCCGTTCGCGCCCTTGGCGACGAGTTTCCATTTGCCGTCCCGCATGGCCCGGTTGCCCTCGTGCTCCCAGTAGATCGGTTTTTTGCGGCCGATTTTTTTGCCGTTGAATGCCGGCGCGAGCGAGGTGCCCTGCATCGGGACGATTGCGGTGTCGCCGACTTTTTCCGGGTAGGCCGCTTGGCCAAGCTCGACACAGGTGGCCATGAGGTCGATGAGGTGGCCGGGCTGGCTTTCGAGCTTGCCGTTCCGTTTTTTGCCGATGCCGCTTGGCCAATGGGCGATGAGCGGCGAACTGATGCCGCCCTCGTGCACCCAATGCTTGTACTCGCGGAACGGCGTGTTGCTGGCGTTGGCCCAGGCGAGGCCGTAGCCGTGGTAGGTGTCCGGGCCGCCGGTCATCACGCCGGTGCCCTGTTTCACCACCCGGCCGTCGCGGGTACGCTTGGGGATCATGTCGGGCTGCAGCTCACCCTTGGTCATCGGCTTGAGCTGCTCCGGATCCTTGTCCTTGTACTGGATGCCCTCTCCCCGGCCCATGCCCTCGGCGCAGCCGCCATTGTCGGCGAGGAACAGGATCAGCGTATTGTCGTACTGGCCGGTTTCCTTGAGCGCGGTGACGACGCGGCCCATGCCTTGGTCGAGCCGGTCGACCATCGCGGCGTAGGTTTCCATCAGCCGCAGTTCCCATTCCTTGTTTTTGGCATCGGCCCACTTTGGCGCTCTGCCATCGCGCGGTGACATCTTCCACTTGGGATCGATGAGGCCCATCTTAAGTTGCCGCTCGTAACGCGCCCGGCGCATGGCGTCCCAGCCGGTGTCGTACCTGCCTTTGTACTTGGCGATGTCCTCCGGCAGGGCGTGCATCGGCCAATGCGGTGCGGTGTGGGCGATGTAGATGAAAAACGGCTCGTCGCCGTCGTGCTCGCGGATGTAGCGCGCGGCGTGGTCGCTGATGGCGTCGGTGTAATAATAGGTTCCCTTGGGCCGATAACCCTCGTCGGTCAGCGGCGAGACCTGCGTATTCTCGCGGGTGAGCGAATTGGGGTCGAAAAAACTGCCAGCGCCGTGGATGGTGCCGTAAAAGCGATCGAACCCCCGCTGCCGCGGCCAGTTGTTCCTCGGGCCGCCGGGCTGGATCTTGGGGGTGACATGCCATTTGCCAGCCATGTAGGTTGCGTAGCCGGCGGTCTTCATCACCTCGGCGATGGTGCGGACGTTTTGGTTCAGGTCGCCCCGGTAGCCGGGCAGGTTGCGGTTGCCCATCATGTGGCCGATGCCGGCCTGATGCGCGTACGTGCCAGAGAGCAGCGTGGCGCGGGTGGGGCAGCAGCGGCCGGTGTTGTAAAACTGGGTGAACCGCACGCCGCCCTCGGCGAGCCGATTCAGGTTGGGCGTGTCGATCTCGCCGCCGTAGCAACCGATGTCGCTCCAACCCATGTCATCGGCCATGGCGATGATGATGTTGGGCCGCTTGGCCGCGAATGCCGAGGAGGCCAAGGCCAAGCCGAGAAGGCAGGCCGACCATTGGCGCACTGATGGGGTCATCGTTTGCTTTGTCATGTTGCTTGTTGAACGGCGCAAACTGTACCGGACACACTCCCCACTGTCGAGCCGCGCTTGGCCAAGCGTTCAGCTAACCGCTGCTCCAGTCGATCTCGACGCTGAGTTTTTTGCCGAAGCGGCTGTTGTAAAACACGCAGCCGTTCTCCGCGCCGTACTCGTGGACCATCTTGGTGATCTTCACGTCGTAGCAGCAATACTCGGCGATCTCCATCAATTTGCCCTGCTTGAACCACTTCAGCGCCTGCAGGCCGTCGGCGGTTTTCTCCGCGCCGAACGTGGCGTTGGCGATCGAGTCGAGCTTGAGCCGGTGCGACAGCTTTTCCTGCAGGTCTACCATCAAATCGAGCGACGGGATCTGGCGCAGGTCGAGCGTCGTGTAGCCGTGCAGGACCTCGTAGTCGAACCGGATGTGATTGAACCCGACAACAAGGTCAGCGCGCTGCAGTTCCTCGATGAGGTCGTTTACCTCCGACTCCGCGTAGATGGAGTACCCGCCGTTGCCGGTGCTGTAGGTGACGCCGACGCTCATGCCCATCCGGTCGATATGATTCCAGCCGCCGACATCATCGGCGGAGCGCATGGTTTCGAGGTCGAAGTAAACGATGTTTTTCACGGCAGCAATCGCTTGGCCAAGCGTAGCGCAAAGCTCGGGCAGTGGAAAGGAATCCGCGATCGACTCCAGTGATTTTGATTTGACATATATGCCCAATAGGCACACGTTTTCCGCGTGCGGTTCGACTGGGATCCAGCCAAGAATGAACAACTCAAAGCCGAGCGGGGGATTTCAGTTGAGGAGATCGCCCTTCTGTTGGGGAACGGACAGCTTTGGGCGGTTTCCAAACATTGGAACAGTCGCAAGTATCCAAATCAGCGGGTGTTTCTCGTGCCGATTGATGGATACATTTATGCGGTGCCATTTGTGGAGGAGGGCGGTGTGTTCTTTTTGAAAACGGCGTTTCGAAGCCGAAAACTCACCAAACAATATCAACAGGAGCAGAAGCGAAATGAAAAAGAGTGACGAAGCAGAAATCTTGAAAGCGCTGGATAGCGGCAAAATGAAACTGGAGAAGCCCCCCAAAAAACTTTTGACCGATCTGGCAACAGCGACGGAAAACACCTTCAGGAAAGATCGTCGAATCAACATCCGACTCAGCAGCCACGACCTCCTCGGCGTCCAGCGAAAAGCGCTCCAAAAGGGCATGCCGTACCAAGCACTGATCTCCGGCTTGATCCATCAATACGTCGAGGGCGATTTGGTGGAAAAAACCGGATGAACGACTGTGAATGATGAATCAAAATCAGGCGATGTGGCGGCGCTGGATGAGACGTCCCTGCGGCTGGCCGACACGGACCGGGTGTTTCCGTTGCACTGGAAGAGCGGCTCGCTGAAGTACACCGACTTCAAGCTGATGGCCGAGGGCGGCACGGCCAAGCTGTTCACCTGCCGCGATGTCAACCTGTACCGCGAGGTGGTTTACAAGACGCTGCATCCGGAGATGCGTCAGTCGGAAATCGAGTCGCAGCGGTTCCTGCGCGAGGCGCGGGTGACGGCCAAGCTGCAGCACCCCGGCACCGTGCCGGTGTATGAGCTGGGGCGTGACCGAAACGGCGACCTGTTCTTCACGATGAAGCGCGTGCGTGGCCGCAACCTGCGCGACATCCTGCTCGGCCTGCGCGACGGCGACGAGCGGCTGGGGCAGTTGTTTCCGTTGCCGGCGCTGGTGGATGTGCTGATCCAAATCTGCCAGACGGTGGCCCACGCGCATGAGCGCGGCGTGATCCACCGTGACCTTAAGCCGGCGAACATCCTCGTCGGCGCCTTCGGTGAAGTCATCGTTCTCGACTGGGGTTTGGCCAAGGTCTGGGGCGAACCGGATGTCGCGAGGGAGGCGTTCCCGGCCAAGGCGGATCCGGCGCTGACGCCGGCCGGCCGCCGCTACGGCACGCCGCTTTACATGGCGCCGGAACTGGCCCGGGGCGACGCGCAGATCGACGGGCGGGCGGATGTATTCAGCCTGGGAAACATCCTGTTCGAGATGCTCACGCTGGGCCAATTGCTTTCCGGCGAGACGGCGCAGGAGGTCGCCGACAACCTGCTCAACCAACCGCTGCCCAAGCCCAGCGAAGCCGCCCCCGGCCGGGGCATCCCGCCCGCGCTCGAGGCGGTTTGCCTCCGGGCGCTCGAGAAGAATAAACGCAACCGCTACCCCTCAGTCCAGGCGTTGCTGGAGGCGTTGAAAACCTACCGGCCCGTCGGCGTCGCCGCATAGCGCTTGGCCAAGGCCGCCGCCGTGCAGAGGAACGCGAGGTTGAAGCCGCCCAGCGTGAGGATGATCGTTTGCGCCGAAGGCGGCTCGACGGCGCTGGCCAGCCAGGCCAGCGTCAACCCGTAAAGGAGCGCGATCCCCACCAGCCAAGGCACCGCACGGTATTGCTCTCTGGCCATCAGCGCCGCCACGAAAACATTCCCCAACGCCAGCGGCAACATGCTCCAGATGAAGTACGGGATCAGCGGCGTGATCTCGGTGACGATTTTTTTCTTCGCGGTCAGGGCGGGGAAGACGTCGATCAAGCCCGGGAGCAGCCAGGCGGCGAGCGTGCATCCGATCCCGGCCAACACGCCGAGGATGGCCGTGCCGAGGAACGCCTGGCCAAGCACACCCGATTTCGTTCCGGCCACTTCGCGCACGAGCTTGGGAAACATCACCGCAGCTAGTGGCCCGGTGAAAACCACCAGCCCGCGCCCGATCATCCCGGCCGCGCCGTACGGGCCGGAGTCGGCCTCGGGCAGGATGGCCCGCGCCGCGATCATGTCCGCGCTCAACATGAATTGCCCCGCGCCCAAGCCCAGCGT
>JACKQG010004843.1_pt1 | contig 15347 bp, 17 predicted proteins | sample 8237621 | NCBI WGS metagenome assembly JACKQG01 (sample SAMN15677084, study PRJNA649215) | marine metagenome | biome: marine; feature: Black Sea; material: saline water; isolation source: suspended particulate matter (SPM) from the Black Sea western gyre | collected 2013-06-09/2013-06-10 | depth... | reverse complement strand
GCCCGTACCGCTCTCGAGGAGACGAAACGGGAATTGGACGGCGTGGCGGATCAGGGCGGCTCGACTCAGTGGTCAGTGGCGCCCCCCGGAACTGCAGGCCCGTCGAACTCGTCGACCTCTCCGCTCTCCTTCCGCCTGCGTCAACAATTGCGCGCGGATCGTGATTCCATCGAATCGGCAGAAAAGGCGATGCGGGAACTTCGCATCGAAGCAGACCTCGCCGGGGTGCCCGAGAATTGGCGCAGCGCGGCGGTCGCGTCCGCACCGAGACCCAGCAACTAGATTGAATGTTGCATGGCGGGTGCACAGGCAGTGGCTAGTATGAGCGCCGCCGGGTTCCCTGAGGGGCCGGCCCTTGGTTCGGGTTCCAGTCGTGTTCGAATTGAAGGTCATGAAACGGGCCCACAATCACGACGGATATCCTGATCGATCGATCGACCAATAGATAGATATAGAAAGCTAGATCGAAATTTTGGAAGGGGGGAGACCATGTCCGAGGAAGGTCACGAAGAGGGCAACGACGACTTCAACGAGGATGGTCCCGGAATCAATAGCAGTGCCGGTTCCTGGTTCTACGTGATCGGAGGAATTCCGCTGATGATCCTCTTCTTTGTCGTGCTCTTCACGGTCGTCGGCTCGTGCGATGCACAGAACATCATGCTTCACGGCTGATTCGAACCCTCGCCTGAAGGGCGGCGGCCATCACGAAACGCCGCCAGGAACGCCCCGCCCCGCTCAACTTTCGCAACAGCCGCGCCGATACCCCGGCAATGGCCCTCCGTTCACAGTGGAATCGCCCAGCCAGCCGTCCGGCGCTCCAGCCGAGGCGGACGGCTCTGATTCAACTCATCGCGGCTGGCATGCTCCTCTTCGGTGGTATGGGATGCGCAACGATTCTGCACAATGGCTCGGCCGGGCAGGGGCTCGACTACTTCCAGAGACCCCACTCCGCCGACGTCTGGAGCCCGAAGATCGAGGGCTGGCAGCGTCGAGAGAGCTTCGATGCCGCATTGCTCGCGCCGCTCGAGAGTGGTCCCGCCGTTCACTCCGCCGGCTACAGCGCCGCGAACCAACAGCTTCCCAACGATCAAGCTGCCGAGAACGGTCTCCGCGCAAAGTACTTCGACTTCCGAGCCGAACGTCGGCGGGCTTTGGCCGCGGACGTTGCATCTTGGATCCAATCAGAAGCCAAACAGCACTACCGCGAGGATGGACCCATCGATCATTGGGCCACCCTCGAAGAAACCCTGGCGCGCGGTGGAGACGACTGCGACGGGTTGGAGCTGCTGGCCTTCCATGCGCTTCGAGATCTTGGATTCTCAGCCAGTGAAGTCTATCGGGCGATTGTCGTTCGTCCCTCTGATGGACAACACCATATGGTGACACTCTGGTTCGAGGACCCCGAAGATCCATGGGTCATCGACCCGACCGGCGCCATGACATTGGGCATGCCACGGATGTCCGACCTGCCCGAGTGGACTCCGATCAAGGTTTTCTCCGAGAGCCTCGAGTACACCGTGCGCAATCGCTCCGAGTCCTACGCTCTGACACCCTAGTTCCAGACGCAAGCAAGATCCTGAGCGTTCGCTCCGTAAAGCGTTCGCTCCGTAATAGGTCGGGTCGAGCCGGTGATCGCCGAGAACAATCTCTCGCGAATCGTCGAGGCAGAATCTTTCGAACGTGGCGTGATCGTGCGAGTCAAAGGTGGCACGCTCTTCAAGGCTGGATCGGATTCGCTTCTTCCGATCTCCTTCGTCTTCCTCGATGAAGTCATCCGGATCGCCGTGGAATTTCCCTATGCGCTCTCTATCGAAGGCCATACCGATGACGGCCCGATCAATACACCTCGATTTCCGACCAATTGGCATCTCTCAGCGGCTCGATCCATCGCGGTCCTGCAGTATATGATTGACGCGGGTGACGTCGATCCGAGTCGGATCTCCGCGGGTGGATACGGTTCGACGAGGCTGCTGGTGCCAAATGATGCTCCGGAGAGTCGCGCGGTCAATCGCCGCGTCGAATTCGTGTACAAGCGAGACCCGATTGCTGATCGAGCCACGAAAGCCCGGCACCAGGCGCGAAAGTGAGAGGCGCGTACCAAGATTCGTTAGATATTTGTCGGGAGTCGAAGTGAACGGCTCACACGGCCAGTCCGTGTTTCGTAGCGAAGTCCTCAGCCCAATCTGAATGACCTCGCCCAGGGTTTGACCCGAGACGATTAACGCCAATGATCGCATCCTGAATCATCTCCTCCCGCCGCATTGCAAAATTGAACGAATAACACTCAAGTAGGCAACTATGAAACCGATCGGTGAAATATTCGCATCGCTGCGAATTTCATTGCGGAAGGGAGCCCGCGTTGTTGAACGATGACCCGGGCAAAATTATCCGCGTCCGGTCTGCTCCGCGCCAGGACAAGCGCGGCGCGAAAGTGGATTCGCCCGCGTGCATTCTAATCGTTGACCCCGTGTTGGGCTCGCGGTTCTCTCTTGCACAGGCAGTCGCGTATCCCGGGTACGTCGTCAAGGCTGCATCAACAGTCGAAGAAGCGCTCTCCCATCTCGATCGAGGCGACGTGTCGCTGATCATCGTGGATCAGAAACTGACCGAAGGCGATGGCATCGAATTTCTGGTCGAAGTACGAGGTCGATATGCTTCGACATACCGCGCGCTGGTGACCGCGAGCCAAGGCGTCGCTTTCATTCGCGGCGGGATCCAGCGCGCTGGACTTTCCTTTCTAGTCAATAAGCCATGGAGCCCGATCTCCCTACGCAAGACCGTTCGCGAAGTTCTCGGCGGCCCGTCGATTGGTAGAACACGTTTCCGAGGAATTGCGCACGCCAGTGGGTGCGCTGATTCATGCCATTGATCAACCTCGAAGCGAAGCGCGTTGGGATGCAGACAGAGTGGGTCGATCGCGTGTTGTCCGAGTCAGAGCGCGTCGCACGCGCCATCGAACATCTCGAAGCCGAGATGCGCACAGATTCAGTGGGAGTTTCACGCTCGGCGCGCAGAGTCGAGATTTAACCGCCTCGACCAATGGGGTCGATGGCAAGAGAGAAGAGATAGGGAGGCGGGTCTCACGTGGCCAGGATTTTGATCGCGGATGGGGAAGAGTCCTTTGTGCGGAATGCGGCGGCGACGCTGCATCTTCGGGGTCACGAGGTCGTTAGTTGCAAGAATTTCGAAGAAGCAATTCGCTGCATCGAAGCGTCGACACCACAGCTTGTGTTGGCCGACCTTCGGCTCGAAGGCGGCGGTGGATTCGAGTTACTCGATCGAATACAAGCGAGGGGACGGGCTTCCGTCGTTATCTTGACGACGAGTCTTGGAAGCATCGAGAGCGCGGTCGAGGCGATCCAGCGCGGTGCGCTCAACTACCTCCGGAAACCCATGGAGATGAGTGAGTTGGTCCGGGTGGTCGAAGAGGGATTGTCGAAAGTCGGAGTCCGTGCGCCGATCGTCGAGACTACGACGGAAGCCGATGACCTGAGTCTGTTGACTGGGATTGTCGGAGGTTCGCGAGTGATGGACGACCTTCACCGGTTGGTTGAGAAGGTCGCAGCCACAGATAGCTCAGTGCTGATTACTGGCGAGACCGGAGTTGGCAAGGAACTCGTCGGCCGTGCGATTCATCGACTTTCTCGAAGGTCCGGTCGCGTGTTTTGCGCGGTCAACTCGGCGGCCTTCCCTGAGGCGCTACTCGAAAGTGAACTGTTTGGACATCGATGTGGCGCATTTACCGGCGCCACCGGAGACAAGAAGGGGCTTTTCGAGTTCGCGCATGAGGGGACCATCTTTCTCGACGAGGTGGCAGATATGCCGCTCTCGATGCAAGTCAAGCTGCTTCGATTCCTACAGACCGGCGAGGTTCGATCGGTGGGCGAAGAGTCCTCCCGATATGTGGATGTTCGACTCGTTGCGGCAACGAACAAGACTCTTGAACGGGAAGTCGCAAGCGGAGCGTTTCGTGAGGATCTCTACTACCGCCTTGCGGTCATTCCGATTCACGTTCCGGCCCTTCGCGATCGTCCGGAAGATGTCCGCTCCCTCGCGGAGCACTTTCTGTTGAAGTTCTCAGATCGCGCGGGAAAGAACGTCCAGGGCATTACGGCCCACGCGATGGATCTACTCTCGAATTATGCATGGCCGGGCAATGTGCGCCAGCTCGAGAATTCTATCGAGAGAGGCGTCGCGCTTTGTCAGGGCACGGAAATCTCAGTCGAGGATCTGCCTGTGCGCGTCCGAGAGGAGTCCCTGGTTCGTGAAGGCGAGACCATTCAGAGCCTCCAAGTAATGGAGCGGACGCATATCCTGAATACGCTGGAACAAGTGAACTGGAGTCGTAAGCGCGCGGCGGCGCTCTTGCAGATTTCTACGACCACGCTCTGGCGACGTCTCAAAGAATTCGGAATCGAGATGGATGGATCGCGGCGAGTCGCGATCGCACCAACGATGCACCGATAGCCCCAGCGGCAATCGCCCGTAAACCAAAGTCGGACCGGATCGAACTGGTGGAATCGACTGCATGATTTCGGCCTCGGCATAGCGAGGCCAATGGAGAACAACAATGGCGAAGGCCAAGGAGCAAGAAGAGGAATCCAAGTGCGAAGGCGGCGGTAAGGGCTGACTGGTCATGATTATCGTGGCTGCCCTCATCTCGTTGGGATTGGGAGAGGGTTGAGCTTTCTTCTTCGCGAGTTCGCAGGTTGCGCCTCCACCTCCAATAGCCAGCATGGCGGCCGCCGACTTCGTGGATCAGGACGGTTTCTCGCCCGGCACCCTGAGTGCACTCGAGATCGACACGAACGAGTTTCTCAATGGCGTCTTTTCGAATGGTGTAACGACGTCACCTGCGCAAGTTGCGCTGGAATCGGGCGCCCCCGTCATCGCCGGAGCGAACAGCGGCAACCTGGGAAGCATTCGTGCCAGCTCGCTCGAAAAGTCGGACGTCGACCTCTCCGCACAATTCGTCAACCTGATCGTCGCCCAGCGCGCCTTCCAGGCGAATACGCGAACGGTTTCGGTCGCGAATGAATTGCTGGCAAATCTGGTTGCGCTTGGCCAGTAGCCTCTCTGAACAGTCGAGTCGCACGTGGCGGGTCGAGTCTATGATCCGACGCGTGCGACGGCTCCCCTGACTCTCGGAGTCCGTGGTATGGTCCGCCTCGAAATTGGGGGATGAATCTTGGTTGGGCAGCTTCGATCCGTTGGAACGATCGCGATCTTTTTGATTCTGCTCTGTTCGCCGCCGGCTCTGGCGGACCGATCCTCACAGCCTTCGGCCACGAACGCCTCGCCGGACCGCTTCGATCGCGTTGTTCTCGACGCCGGGCACGGCGGTCATGACGAAGGTGCGACGGGTCCGTCCGGACTGCAGGAGAAGGATGTGGTCCTCGACGTGGCGAAATTGCTGGCCGGTAGACTGCGCCAGCGCGGCGTGCAGGTCGTGATGACCCGCGCCTCGGATGAATTTCTCTCACTCGAGCAGCGGACGGCCGTCGCCAATGACGCCAATGCCGACCTCTTTCTCTCGATTCACGCAAATGCGTCCTCGAGTCGCAAGCCACAGGGAATCGAGACCTATTTCGCTTCACTCGACGCGACGGATGAAGACGCTCGAGCGACGGCCGAACGGGAAAACAGCGCTTTTGGTGCGGCCGCACCGGATTTCGGTCGTGCCGATCCGCTGGCGGCGATTCTCGGTGACCTGATCGAGAGTCAACATCTTCAGGAGTCGAGCGAGTTTGCAAAGATCGCTCAGTCGCAACTCTCGAAGGTCGGTCGGGCGCCGTCTCGGGGTGTCAAGCAAGCGCCCTTTGTCGTGTTGATGGGCGTGCAGATGCCGGCCTCTCTGGTCGAGATCGGATTTCTGACCAATCCCGACGATGAGAAGGGTCTTCGCCGAAAACAGCAGCGCGAAGACCTCGCTGATGCGCTGGCGGATGCGGTGATGGTCTTTGCCAAGCGGTACGATGCACGCCGTGGCGTGCGCGCGACCCTCGAGCGCGCTAATTCGAGAACCAAATAGAACAACGACATCCGTCGGATCGTGGCGAGCCGCCAGCAAGCGATCCGGTGATCGACGACGGGGAGAATCATGCGCAGCGATGGACGACAGGCCGACGAGCTTCGGCCACTCGAATTCCAGATCGACTTTACACAGCAGCCGCTTGGATCCGTGCTCTGCACGATGGGTCTGACGAAGGTGCTCTGCACGGTCTCCGAAGAACTCTCCGTGCCGAGGTGGCTGCGCGGCAGCGGCAAGGGTTGGCTGACCGCAGAGTATTCGATGTTGCCCGCGGCAACAGACCGCCGAACCGATCGCGAGGCCAGCCGCGGAAAGCTCTCCGGTCGGACCATGGAAATCCAGCGCTTGATCGGGCGGAGTCTCCGCGCGGTCGTGCCGCTCGAAAGCCTGGGGGAGCGCACACTGTGGGTCGATTGCGATGTCTTGCAGGCCGACGGCGGAACCCGCACGGCGTCGATCAGCGGGGCCTTCGTGTCGCTCGCGGTGGCACTCGCGCGGCTCGACCGACGCGGTGTGCTGGAAGGCCCGCCGCTGCGTGATCAACTGGCTGCGATTTCGGTCGGTGTGATCGGCGGCCAGCCGATGCTCGATTTACCCTACGAAGAAGATTCGCGAGCCGAAGTCGACATGAATGTGGTGGCAACGGGGGCCGGGCGTTTCGTGGAAGTTCAGGGCACGGGTGAAGACGGGACCTTCGACCGCAAGGAGCTCGACCAATTGCTCGACCTGGCGCTCGGTGGGATCCAGACGATCGTCGAGCGCCAGAAGAGCGCGGTCGAAGAGGCAGGCTATTCGATGGCGCGGCTGATCGACCCGAACCCGTAGGCCGCGTCGGCTTGTCGCGAATCGGTGTCACCGTTCTCCAACCGTCCAACGGGCGAACAGAAAAGCGGGGCAACCGAATCATGACGATTGCAGCGAGAAAACTGGTCGTGGCGACTGGCAACGCGCACAAGACTCGCGAGATTGCTCGGATCCTCGGGCGATTCGAGGTGAGTTCGCTTGTCAATCATCCGCCCGTCGAATTTCCGGCGGAGGGCGGTGACTACTTCGACAATGCTCGTGTCAAGGCGATCGTCGCGGCTCGAGCGATCGGGACGGCCTGTGTCGCCGATGACTCTGGCCTCGAAGTCGCTGCCCTCGGCGGCGCGCCCGGAGCCTATTCGGCTCGCTATGGAGGCGCGGGTCTCGACGATCGCGGCCGATTCGAAGCGCTCTTGACCGCGCTGCAGTCCTTTCCGACGCCGCGGGGAGCGCGTTTTTTCTGCGCGGCCGCCGTCGCCCTGCCGGACGGTCGATGCCAGGTTGCGGAAGGGGTCTGTGAAGGACAGATCCTGATGCAGGCGAAGGGGGACGGCGGATTCGGATATGATCCGATCTTCTTGCCGGAAGGGCAGGTCCGCGTCATGGCGGAGCTGGCGGACGTCGAAAAGGACGGCCTCTCCCATCGCGGCCGCGCCTTTCGGGCACTCGAGCCGGCGATCGAAGAGTTGTTGGCGGGTTGGCGGGATTGAAAGGTCCGGCGGATGCGCTGGGCGCGGCGCTAGATCTCGAGTGAGTCCATGCGATTGTCAATGAACTCGTGCAGCGATTGGCGAGTCGGCACCGCCACGTGCTCGAATTGAACACCCATGTCGAGCGGGAGATTGGGGTGCTGCAGGTTTCCGGGTCCGTTCGAGACGACGACGACGCCCTCGAGGTCGAAGCTGCGATGATCGAGAACGAAGAACATCCAGAGGCGAGCGCCTTCCATGCTCGCGCGCGACGACTCGATGAAACAACCGCCGTTTGAAATGCTGTAGAGCGAGCCTTCCTTTTTGCGCCCCGGAGCCAGGATACGGACCGGAGTATGTGTGGGAGCTCTTTGTGAGCCACGGACGATGCTCTGCTTCTCACCGGAAATGAGACGAATGATCTGGAAGCGCAGCACGCCGGCGTCGTAGCCATCCCAGAGTGAGAGAAACACGCCGGCCCTGCTGGGTGTCTATCCGTTGGCCGTTCTTCTGCGCCCACTTCGCGGCTGATCTCGACAGTCCCTGGTCGGAACCCTACGGTGAGCAGCGATGACCGAGACACAGACACGACTCTTGTTGATTCGACACGGACAAACGCCCTGGAACGCCGACGGCCGTTGGCAGGGACATGGTGATCCCAGTCTGACGGGAGAAGGCCTCGCCCAGGCAGGTCGACTCGCGAACTCGCTCGACCGGGACCGACAGCACATGTGGACTCGAGTGATTTCGAGCGACCTGGCGAGAGCGCGAGAAACGGCGGCGCCCCTCGCCGAGCGCCTCGGTCTCGAGATCGAATACGACCGACGATTGCGAGAGCTCGACGTGGGCACGTGGTCGGGTCTGACGCGTGATGAGATCGAGCGTCGCGATCCCGAGACCCTGCGTCGCTTCGAACTGGGGGAACCCCTGATTCGGCCGGGCGGCGGCGAGTCCAGAGTGCAAATACGAGAGCGCACCCATGAACTCGTCAGTGATCTCGCGAAGCGATGTGCCGGCGAACGCGTGATCATCGTGACGCATCTGGGTGTCATCCGTTCGCTCGTACCGGGGGCAGTTCCGAACAACGCCGGGCAGGTTGAAGTGATCGCCGAAGAGCTGGCGGCACGGCCCATCGACCGTACCCGCCGACCGGAAGACGGCGCGCTCTAGTCCCGATCCACGAATCGGCTTCGTCAGGCGTCGACACTGGAGGTCTTGCCGAGAGTTCGGAAGCCTTCGAGCAAGATCCAGATGTCGAGTGCCAGGATCACGGTTCCACTCAGACTGAGGAGCCATAGTTCTTCGAAATTCGCGTAGTAGTCGAAGAGATTCCCGACCATCGCCCAAGCCGTCACCGCCGAGACCGCGATCATGGGAATCAGCGTGTACAGATAGGGCCGACCGTTTCGCTTCAACCAGATCGAAACGATCAGCAAGGTTACGCCCGCGACGAGTTGATTGGTCGTTCCGAAGAGAGGCCAGAGTGCGAGTCCGCCCTGACCCCCGCCTTGAGTGATGGCGAGAATCAAAGCGGCGCCGACGCCGAGCGCGCCTGCCAGGTATCGATTCGCCAGCGGCTTGATCTCATAGGCATCTGAGAGTTCGGCAAGCACCAGGCGCTGGATTCGCGCGCCGGTATCGAGAGAAGTCGCGGCAAATGCGATCACCATGACGGCCATGAAGGTCCGCGCCGTTTCGAAGGGAATCCCCAGCGCAGCGACGAAGCTCGCCCCGCCGCTTACGAAGGCGTCGAGTTTCGCGGCCAGACCGTTGGCGGCGCCCCAACTCGAATAGTGGCTCCACCATTCGGCCGAGTCGGAGAAGCCGGCGGTCGCGGCGAGCACCGCCATCAACCCAAGAAATCCTTCGGCAAGCATGGCCCCGTACCCGACCGGGCGGGCATCGGTCATCTTCGAGAGTTGCTTCGAAGTCGTTCCCGAAGCGACCAGGCCGTGGAATCCCGAGATCGCGCCACAGGCGATCGTGACGAAGAGAAATGGGATCAGCGACGGCGCACCATCCGGTTCGAGGTTGAAGGCGGGGGCGACGACTTCGGGCTGCAGGACGAGGAGACCCGCGGAGAGGACGGCGAGTCCGGTCAGGAGTTGATGGGAGTTGATGTAGTCGCGCGGTTGAAGCAGAAGCCACACCGGCATGACCGAGGCGACGAAGGAGTAGCCCAGAAGCAAACAGACCCAGGTCGAAATCGAGAGCGATGTGATGAATGGAAAGGCCGCTGCCACTGACTCGCCGTAGTAGATCGCGATCAGCAGGCCGACATAACAAACGAGTGAAGGAACGAACATCGGCATTCCACGGCGATAGACCAGCCACCCGAGTGCCATCGCGACCAGGATCTGTACGTTGATCGGGAAGATGGAACTGGGCGTCGACTTGAAAAGAGTCGCGATGATGTAGGCGAAGACGGCGAGAACCACCCATATCAGAAGCGAGATGATGATCAGGAAGAGTGTTCGGACGCGTGGACCGACGACGCTTCCTGCGACGTCGCCGATCGATCGGCCGCGATGGCGGGCACTGATCACGAGCGCAGAAAAATCGTGGGCGGCCCCCATGAAGACGGTTCCGATGCAAACCCAGAGAAGGGCGGGTACCCATCCCCAGATGACCGCGATGGCGGGACCCACGATCGGCGCGGCGCCCGCGATCGAAGCGAAATGATGGCCCCATAGAACATGGAGCCGCGTCGGCACGTAGTCGACGCCGTCCTCGAGTTCGCGAGCGGGGACGGGTTCATCGGTGCGGAGCATGAAGACCCGACGCGAGAGAAACCCCGAATAGAAGTGATATCCGACGGCGAAGGCGACGAAGACGATGGCAGCGAGCAGGGCGGCGTTCACGCGGGGTCTCCCAGGCGAGTTGTCCACGTCACGGTACCAGACCGCGACCCCGTTTTTCTTCGAGCCCGCCTATTCAGACGTTTCGATTTGATCGTCTCCGCGCAGGCGGCGCGAGATGATCAGCGCGCCGATGACGGCGATCAATCCGCCAGATACATCGAGCAGGACGTCGTAGGGGCTGCCGGTTCGCACGGGTGAGAAGGCCTGGCGTGCCTCATCGGCGCTCGCCAGCGATGTGACGATGAAGAGCGCGATCCAGCCTGCGGTGGCGAATTGGGTATTTCGAGCCGCAAGCAGGGCCGCACGAAACGTGAGCAGTGCGAGAATCGCGTACTCGATGAAATGGGCTGATTTGCGAATCGCGATGAAGATCCGGTAGCGGGTCCGGTAGTCGAGATCGCCGGTCAGCCAGTCGAGCCACGGAAAGATCGCGTCGTTCGTTTCGGAAAACGAAATCGAATCTCCGCCCAGGATCCAGATCAGTGCGCCCCAACACAGCACCGACGTCCAGGCGAGAGCGGCGCGATACTTGGAAAATTTCGCAACGGGCGCCCCGGGTTCGGCGGGTTCTGGGGACTCATCGGGCGTCAAATCTTGCCTCTTCGAAAGGTTGCCGGCACAGTAGAGTAGCTCTCCCTTTCGCCCGCTTGGGCCAGTAGCTTATCGGGATGCGCACTCTTCGAATCGGTCTGGTCTACGAAACATTTGAGACCTATCCGCGGCGCTCGGGTGACCCCGTGGACGCCCACGTCGAGTTCGAGCCGGAATCGACCATCGAAGCCCTCGAAGAGGCGATCCTTCAGCTCGGGCACCGGCCTGTTTGCCTGGGTTCGCCGCTCGATCTGGTCGCGCGACTGGCTCCGGGCGCAGCTCCCCCAAATTCCCTGGGCCTCGACGTGGATGTCGCGTTCAATCTCGCCGAAGGGTTCGGGGGGCGAAACCGGGAGGCATGGGCGCCCGTGGTCCTCGAAATGGCAGGCGTCCCCACGATCGGATCCGATGCCCTGTCGTTGTCCCTTTCGCTCGACAAGGCCTGGACCAACCGCACGATGGCGGCGGCCGGCATTCCGGTGGCTGCGCAGACCTCGGTGGCGCAGGCGAGCGAAGTGCAGAAGCTCGAATTGCCAGCTCCTTTCCCTCTCTTCGTGAAGCCACGCTGGGAGGGAACGGCCAAGGGAATTCGTGCTTCGTCCCGGGTCGACTCCAGGGCAGCGCTCGCTTGCGAGGTCGAGCGGATCGTTTCGGACTACCGACAACCGGCGCTGGTCGAAGCCTTCATCCCCGGTGCCGAGTACACCGTGACGCTGATCGGCAACGATCCGCCCCGGGCTTTTCCCGTGCTGCAGCGTGCGCTCGAACGCGAAACGGGAATTGGACTTCATGCGCTCGAGGGTCCGGGCGGGGCGGAGTGTCGGACATCGCGCGGGGACGCACTCGATCACGGAACTCCGGGCATTCTGACAGCCGAATTGGAATCGGTTCTGGTCGAGCGAGCGATCCATGCCTTTGAGACGCTCGACTGCCGAGACTTCGCTCGCGTCGATTTCAGGCTCGACACGGCGGCCGATCCGATCTTTCTGGAGATCAATCCACTGCCGACCTTTGCGGTGGACGGCAGCTTCGCCATTCTCGCGGAACTCGAGGGATGTTCGCTTTCTGAGATGTTGGGTCGATGTGTGCAGGCCGGCCTCGATCGGCTGGCAATCGAAGTCCAACGGGAGCGCGGTCGAGGGTTCGAGCCTTCGAAGGGACGGGATTCCGGTGAGTGAGGGGACTCTCATGGACGGGCGCATGGACGGACGCGATGTGAACCCGGGTGGGCCCCTGCGGCCCACGATCGTCCCGGCCGGGATCGCCGTGGCGGATTGGCAGGATTGGCGTTGGCAGATGCGTCATCGGATTCGGACCGTCGAAGCGCTACGCGAGTGGATCGACCCGACCCCCGAGGAGGTCTCGGCCATTTGCGCTTTGGCAAAACGATTCCGCTTCGTCATCACACCTTATTTCGCATCGCTGATGGATCCGAACGATCCGAACTGTCCGATTCGCAGGCAGGTCGTTCCGAAAATGGCCGAGCGACTCGACCCGGCCGGCCTCGCCGATCCCCTCGACGAAGTTGCGCACTCGCCGGTCAAGAACGTGATTCGCGTCTATCGTGATCGCATCGCTTTCTGCGTGAACAACGAATGCGCACTCTATTGTCGATATTGTCTGCGCAAGCGAATGGTCGGCGATGAAGATTGGGCGATGCAGAAACGTGAACTCGAGGTCGGACTCGATTGGATCGCTCGGACACCGGAAATTCGCGATGTCCTTCTCACGGGCGGCGACCCGCTGATCTTCTCGGACCGCCGACTCGAATGGCTGCTCACGAGGTTGCGCGAGATTCCCCACGTCGAGTTGATCCGACTCGGGACGCGACTTCCCGTGACGCTGCCCTTTCGCATCACGGATTCGCTCTGCCAGATGCTCGAGCAATTTCATCCCGTGTGGTTGAATACGCATTTCAACCATCCCGCCGAGCTGACCGCGGAGGCTGCCGAGGCTTGTGATCGCCTTTTGCGGGCGGGAATTCCGGTGGGCAATCAGAGTGTGCTGCTTCGAGGCGTGAACGATTCATTCGAGACCATGAAGAGACTCTGCGAAACGCTCGTTCGCATGCGGGTTCGCCCCTACTACGTCTATCAGGCACAACTGCTCGAAGGCACGGAGCATTTTCGCGTCCCGATCGAGGAGGGCCTGGCCATCTTCAAGGAAATGCGCGGCCGAACGAGCGGCTTTGCGATTCCCCAGTACGTTCTCGACACCCCCCACGGCAAGGTGCCGCTGGACCATCCCTTCGCGAAAGGGCGCGACGGCGACGATTATGTGGTGGAAGCCTGGGATGGTGCGATCTGGCGAGAACCGAATCCTCGATGACGCAGAGGGCGGAAATCCGGGAGACCGCGCGGCGTGACTGAGTCGGGCCGCGGAATCCTGGGCGCAGCCGGCCTGCTTGCGGGCAGCGTCCTGGTGGCGCGAATTCTCGGCTTCGTTCGCGACGCTCTGTTCGCGAGCCAGGTCGGGATCGGTTCGGCCGGCGACGCCTATTTTGCCGCCTTCATGATCCCCGACATGTTGGGTTATTTCATGGCCGCCGGAGCAGCGGCCATCGCCGTCACACCTCCCTATCTCCGCCGGCTCGAGCGGGAAGGGCCCGAGTCTGCGGCGCGCTTCGCCTCCAATGTCGTTGGCAATGTCGCGTGCTTCGCGATCGCCGCGACCGTTGGCCTCTGGTTTCTCGCAGAACCTCTGCTGCGACTTCAGTTCAGTGCCTTCGATGAAGCCACGCTCGCGCAAACCCTTCGCCTGATGAGGATCGTCTTGCCGGCCCAGGTTTTCTTCCTGACGGGCGGGGTTCTGCGCGGAGTCTTGATGGCGCACGGACGCTTCGGGCCCCAGGCGGCCGCCTCCGTCGTCTATAGCGCGATGCCGATCGTCGGTGGGCTGGTGCTGGCCGGCGCGGAGGGTTTCGCATGGGGAACCCTGGTCGGCGCCGTGATCGGACAGTGGGCGATTCCCATGATCGCGCTGCGACGGCTACCGGGTGCCGTCGGCGGCATTCGCGTGAATCCCATGGCCGCAGATTTTCGCGAGTACGTCTGGCTGGCCCTGCCACTCATGTTAGGCCTGGGGTTGGCCACGGTCGACGAGTGGTACGAGAAGTGGGTCGGCGGGCAGCTCGCCGTCGGGGCGATCGCGGCGATTACCTATGCGCGCAAGCTCATGATGGCCCCGGTGGGCGTCGTGGGTCAGGCGGTTGGCGCTGCACTGCTGCCAACGCTGACGACCCTTTTTCAGCGCGACGACGACGCGGGCTTCGGGGAAGTCCTGACGACGACCCTGCGTGCAACCCTGGGTCTGGGAATGTTGGCGGGTGGAGCGCTGGCGGTCCTCGGGCTACCGATCATTCAATTGCTCTACGAACATGGTCGCTTCAGCGCGACCCACTCGAGTGAGGTGGCAGGATTGCTCGTCATTCTCGCAGCCGCCGTTCCGGGATGGGTCGTACAGCAGGTCGCCGTGCGGGGTTTCTATGCACGCGGCGAGATGTGGCGCGCCATGACGCTCAGCACAGTGGTCGCTCTCGGTGTCTTCCCGCTCTATCTCTGGGGTAGCCAGAGCGCTGGGATTCGAGGTCTGGCGATGGCTTCGGCCTGTGCCATCAGCTTGAACGCCCTCATCACGCTGATCTGGCTGCGCTTGCGGACTGGCACCCCCGACCTGCTGAGGCTCGCGGAGACCCTCGTTCGAACCGGCGCAATCACGGTCATCGCCGTCACGGCCTCGGCGGCCGGGCTCCATTGGTTGGGAGTCGGAAACGCGAGCCCGATCTCTTCGCTTCTCCTGGGTGGGAGCGTCTATGGGGTCGTGACCATTGCTGGAATCGCAGCCTTTGGAGACGCGCCGCTGCGCGAGGTACTGGTTCGGATCGTCGCCAGGGTTCGAGCGCGCGCGTGATCCAAATTCCTAACTGATCATCCCCTCCGTAAACGATCCAACGACGGCCAGGACGGCGAAGGCGATGATCCAGGCGAGGCCTTGGTCAACGCCATCCTGGGCCAGGCCGCGAGCTTCAGTTCGAGTGTCGGTGGCATCGCCGAGCCCAATCCGTCCAGACCCCGAGCGCGCCCTGGCCATGGCAACGGCGAGTCATTGCCTATCATTCCCATCATTGATTGGAACGTCTCCGGATCGTCGTCGGTTCGTCCAGGATTCGCGCAGAGTTCCCCGGACGTCTTTCATAGGACATAGGACGACCTTCCTCCGCTCGGGAGTCTTCGAGAAGAGATGACCGACCCGACCCCCCGAGCCTGGCAATTCTGGATCGATCGCGGCGGGACCTTCACGGATTGTCTGGCCATCTCGCCCGATGGGCAGGAGTTCGCCGCCAAGGTGCTCTCGTCGGATCGCGCGCCGGTC
>JACKQG010004842.1_pt1 | contig 15347 bp, 13 predicted proteins | sample 8237621 | NCBI WGS metagenome assembly JACKQG01 (sample SAMN15677084, study PRJNA649215) | marine metagenome | biome: marine; feature: Black Sea; material: saline water; isolation source: suspended particulate matter (SPM) from the Black Sea western gyre | collected 2013-06-09/2013-06-10 | depth... | reverse complement strand
GGCGGGCGGCCACCGTCGTTATACTGACTGACGCACACCCGCGCCGCACCGAACATCGTCACCGGAACGCTGTCGAATTACCAGGCGTGCACCCCGTACTGGTGACCGTGCGTGTCGACGCCCCAGAACTTCAGGTAGTCGCCCCCGCCCTTGGCGCCGGGACACGCCCCGGCGTAGCCGCTGTAATAGTCGCCCGCCTCCATGTGGCCGTCAGGCCAGACGGACATGTAGTTGCGAAACTCGTTCCAGTAAGGAATCTTCACGTCGGGTGGAATGTGCTCCTTCCACTGATCGAGGCAGTTGCCGCTGTCGGCGTCCCAGGTCCAGAAGTTCGAGTAGAACCCAATGTGTCCGCCCATCTGCCGGACCTTCTTGACGCCGGCTTCCATGTCCTTCTCACCACCACGGTCTGGGTCGGGCAGGAAGAAGCAGTAGTACGGCTTGCGTTTCTTTTCGGGCCCGACGTTCTCGAGCATCTCCGACCAGCACTGCAAGTAATTCAACCCCAACCAGCGTGCCTGTTCGAGCATACCGGGCAGCTCGGCGTAACGGTAGTTCGGCCCACCGGTGCCAAACCAGCCGTGTGAAAACTTGATCCACTCCGGCACGTCCCGCTCTTTGAGCCACGCCGCCGAATCAGCGCGGTATCGGTCCGCGGCCCAGTGCCAGTCGCCGTCGTGCGTGGCCAGAACAAACGCCTGCGATTGCCACCCGTCGCCCGGCTCCATGAAAGCCAGTGTCCGCATGCCCAACGTCATGGTTTTGTTTTGGGCGTCCGGGACGGCTTCCAGGTCAGTCTGCTGGAACGTCGGGTCGTAGCTGGCCAGGTACAATCCGCTGGCCGTCTCCCGGTTGTCGGTAGGGGCCACGTAGAGGTCCATCCACGGCATCGACGCCCAGCCGGGGTAGGTCAGCACGTTGGTGAACCGTCCCGGTCGGTTCGGCCGGACGAAAGGATGCTGCGAGGGATTGGGGATCAACTCGCCCTGGATGTAGGTGCGTGCCAGAACGTTCTCAGCGGGCTGTCTCGCTACGCACAGGTTGGACAGGATCGGAAACGCCACTCGGTAGACGCGGAGTTGCTCCCGAGGTTTGACATCGGCCGTGTTGCGGACTTGGACGCGCCACCTCGAGGTACCGCTCGCGTCTGGCAGGCTAACCGTGTAAGTCAGGTCGATGCCGCCTTTGAGCTGGTAGCCGCAGGTGAGCGTCGGCGCGCCGTCCTTGCGCCCCATCGAAATCTCCGGCAGGCGCGACGGGTCCAGGGTAAGCCGCTGCAGATCGCCTACCTGTTGTGTGCTGTAGAGCATGCTCGGCTCGGCTAAGCAGAAGCCGCCACCCTCCTTCAGCAGCGGGTCGTCGATGAAGATCCGCTGATTGGCGGAGTACGCGTCGATCATAAACGCCGGAGCAGGGCGGCTCTGCTCGCCCACAGTCATGCAAGCCGCGCCCGTCTTCCTGTTGGAGATCTCCACCGGTCGCCCAAGGTAGTCGAACACCAAACGCACCGAGTCGTTTTCCAGCACATACCGCTTGGCCAATGGCTCCGGCGGGGGTGACGCGGAATCGCTCTCGGCACCGTCGGTCTTGGGCACGCGGGCCAAAAGAGCAAGGAGAGCCACGCTCATCCACAGCCACGATAGCATCCGTTTACGACTGTTCGACATTCAGATCCCAATACAAAAAAGATGCTCGTCCGATCGGATAAAAAGGTGCCCATGGGATACGGCGATGGATGCCTGGCATCTTTCCTTGATCGTATTTCGCGCGATGATTTCGAGCTGTGGCCCCGCCTTCATAATGACCGTCTCGCCGCTTTCCGAGAGGAAATAGACATGCCCGTCCGCGAACACAGGCGAAGCGCAGTGTCTTCCGCCAATTCGATTCTGCCGGATGACCTTTCCATCCGCGTCATGGTAACAGGTTGCCACACCTCCGTCGCTAATCGCATAAAGATAAGGCTTCATGTAAAGCAGCGATGACTGACTCGGCACGCCTTTGCGCGCTTCCCAGACGATGTGGCTTTCGGTGACCTCTCCTTTCCCCCCAGTGCGAACCGCGCGAAGTACGTGATCCATATAGCCCGAGGCCGAAAAGATCCGTCCGCCGCCCATGGCAAATCCCGAAACCAGCCCTTCACCCTCGCTGTACATGGACCAGATCCGGATGCCGGTTTCCGGATCGAAGCCTTGAATGGTGTCCCCGGCGGTGCTGATCAATTGGGTCTTCCCGTTTACTTCGAGAGTATTCGGTGTGGTGTGGGCAACACGGGACATGCCTCGCTTTGCCGTCCAGACCCGTTTCCCCGTCTTTACATCGACGGCAAGAATGAAGGCCTTGTCCCAGGGGATCCGCCAGCCCAGTTTTTCCTCGTCGGTATTATTCGGCCATTTTCCCGGTACGGCGACGCGGTTGCTTCCGTCGAAGGGCATGATGAACAGATTCTTATAGACGATGGGCGACGCGCCCAGACCGTGACGGCTGTAGAATGCTACATCGCGATTCGTCCAGGCAATGGATCCGTCAAAGTCGAGCGCCGCGATACCGCCACTGCTGAATACGGCGTATACCCTTTCGCCGTCGGTTACCGGCGTCGGAGTGGCGTGCGAATTCTTTGGCTGCTTGTATTGGGGCACCTGGCGGAACACTTCGCGGTTCCAGAGCATCTTGCCTGACGACCGATCGATGCAGAAAACGCGGCACGAAACCCCGTCTTCTGTGGTGGACGTCAAGAAGATCCGATCATCCCAAACGATGGGGGACGACCATCCGATGCCCGGAATAGCCGTTTTCCATACCACGTTGGAGCTGGGACTCCAGTGCAGCGGCAGATTTGCCTCCGAAGAAAGGCCCTGACCGGTCGGCCCGCGGAACCGGGGCCAGTTTTCCGCGTGCGCCCATCCGGAACTCAGTAGAATCAAGAACAAAACCCGTGAGTTCTTCATGATTGAAACGGATCCTTACTTCACCACGTTAGCGGTGGGGCCGGCCAACGCCGGCGACGACTTCGGACCCTTGCCGTGACGCTCCCCACCCCTTCCCATCGTGAAAGGAAGAGCGTAGCTCCGATGCCACTTGACGGTGCCCGTCTCGAGGTCGAGGCACCAGACCACCTCATCGTCTCCTTGGCGAGCGTGTTGGTAGACGCGATCGCCGGAAACGACCGGGGACGCGTAGCCCGCACCCACCTGGACTTGCCAGACTCGCTCCAGCCGCTCCGGCCACCGAGTTGGCGGCTGGAAGCCGTTTACCCATCCGTCACGCGCCGGTCCACGCCAACCCGGCCAATGAACGTCCGCGCCCGACGAGGGCTGCCAGCTACTGGCGACTGGCAGAAAGATAAAGGCTGTCACGGTGACGACAATCGGACGCAGCATGGCTGGAACTCCCTCTTTGACGAGATCATAGCGTTTCGCCAACCGAACGGACAGCCGGGAAAGCCGTAACAGATCAGTTCCCGTTATGCACGGCGGGTCTCTGCGAGTGATCGAGGTGAACGCCGTGTTGTCGAACAGTTTGGATGTCGGCTGAGTATTTTGACTCAACGGCCGCAGAGAAAGAGCGACAAACTCAAGGCCGTCCGGATGGGCCGCATAGCCACTCCTCTCGGAAGTCACGGTTTCGGCCAATCCAAGTGCTTGTGCAAAAAGTCAAACGTTCCTGTGCTGTTGATCGAGTGTGGTCCAACGAACCACTCGATTTCGCAGCGATCCGGGATCTCCAGTCGCGCCGCATAGAGGTGGCGGACTTTGGCAAACTCGTAGGCGACCCACTCGTCCCAGCCCACGCCGTCGAAGTGGCCGCGTTCGACCATGAACGGCCGCGGGGCGATCAGCGCCGCCATTTCAGCGTAGTTGAACGTGCTGCCAAGATCGAACTCGAAAATCTCGTATTCTCCGGTCTTCATGTAACTGTACGGGTGTCGCGTCGAAGCGTTCTTGCGGACCCATTCGTTGAAATCGGCCGAGCAGATCGACAGGCAGTAATCGGTCACCAACGCCGGAATCCGCATGGCCGACTTGCCACCGTAGCTGAGCCCGTAGAACCCGATCCGACTGCCGTCCACGTTTGGCAGCGTCTTCAGCCAATCGAGGATTTGCTGATGTTGCGGCACGATAACCGAGAACAGCGTCTTGCCCAGCGGGTTCGCCTTTCGCTGCAGCGTGCGGAATCGATCTTTGAAAATGTACAGATTTTGCGGCGCAAACGTGATGAAGCCGCGTTCGGCCAAATCCGTCGCGAACGCCTTGTAGTACTGAAACTGCTCCTCGCCGATCACGCTCTGCGGCCGACCCTCCAACCCGTGTTGACAAACGACCACCGGTCGTCGCTCGTCTGGCTTCATGCCTTTGGGCAGCGTCAGAATCCCGTAAGCGATCACGTCGGGAAACACGTTCAACACGACTTCGTATCGCGTCCATTTGTCCGTTTCGCCGGTTTTGCGCGTGAGCGGGTTTGCGGCGAGCAGCTCGATGTCGAAACGACCAATCACGTCTTCACGAAAGTCCTCACGATATCCCTCGATCGCCTTCGCATAGTTCTCGACGGAACTCGTGTCCAGTTTGTTGCCGCCGTCCTTCTTGTCGTAGCGATCCCAGCTCATGTTGATGTAGTCGCGGCGCACAAAGGGGCTTTCGCGCAAGAGCAACTGATTGTGCTGGTCGATCTCCTCCATTTGGCGCGCGTGACGGACGGCGGGTTCGAACGTCGTGCGCAAGTGTTCTGGTCCGTCGCCGTCGGGCTTGTCGGACGGGTCTTCGCGGTTGGCGAGCTGTTTGAGCAAAGCGACCACACCGAGCTCGCCGACGTGATCGCAGTCTTTCACTTCCACTTGCCAATTTGACAGGTCTCTCGCCAGCGATTGAGCGCGGCGAACCTCCGCTTGGACCGTTGGCAGTTTCGGAGCGATGATCTTGGCCGGCGCGCCACGTCCGCCGGCGATCAGTTGATCCTCCGCCGCAAGAACCTCGATGGCCAACGGGCGAGGAGCGATCATCGTGGCCAGTTCTGCGTCGCCAAACTCCCGCAAGAGACAAAAGACGTTGCGGTCAAGCGGCTGCTCCCAGATCGTCTGCCGCGAGTCGAAATAGTTGCTGACGCAGGTCGCCTGAATCCGCGTATCCAGTGCCGCGGCGTACAAGGCGATCGCGCCGCCATCGCCATGACCGACGACACCAATGCTCGGCTTCCGTTGCTCGTTCCGCGCATCCGTGTCAAGCCAATCGACCAAAGCCAATACCTTTTGAACTTCGTAACCGATCAGATGCCGGCCGAGTTCGAACGAGGCGCGGTACAGCCACTCGCGGTTCGAGATAGTCGCGATCTTCTCCTGTCGGTTGACCAACATGGGCACAATCACGCGAAAGCCACGCTCGGCCAGCCGGCGAGCGAATTGGTCGGGTGGCGCCACGCCTTCCTGTAAACCCACGATTTGCTCAGGCGTCTGTTCGCAATGCGGAATCGCAATCACGTCGGCCACCGGCTTGGTTTTGGTCGGCACCAGCAGCAAGCCTTCCCCGTGGATCGTGACAACGTCGCGCCCAGGGTCGGGATCGGACAATACGGGCCAGCGAACGGCAAACACATCGTAGCCGTCGCCCCGGCCGACCAGCGCCGGCTGGTTCGTCGTCGCGACATACTCCAGGGCGTCGAAAGGCAGGCGCCCATCGCGCACGCCCAGAATGTGCGCCAGCCGCTCGCGGTTTGGCTGGATCGATTGGTTGTAAGCCTCGGCCGACGAGACATCGCGTTTCCAGTACGGCGCTCGCGCCTCGATCGACTTCTCAATCTCACGAAGCAAAAACTTGTCGACGCCGTCAACCAGGTGCGACGCGATGTCGCCCTCCAGCGTCAGCGTCTTCGTCCCGGGCAGTGGATCCACGCCCTCTGAGAGGACCGGCGTCGTCAAAAGCGTCGCCATTGCTAAGGCGAAGAGAATCAGCGGGAGCCGTCGGGTCATTTCGATCTCCTTTCATTACTGCCGCACCGGCCTAAACCGATGTGGGTGCGATTGCGGCAAGGACTGCAAACGGTTGGCCCTGATTCTAACGCCGCTGATTCACAGTTGTCCAGCTTCTCGGCATGTCATATTCATTCCGCCACGGATTTACGGCGCATCTAATCGAGAACGGCACGGACGTGCGATTCACTCAGCGATTGCTCGGTCACGTGAAACTGGAGACCACGACCATTTACACCAAGGTGGCCGTGCATCCCCGCCGCCTGGATTCACTTCGGAGCCTTGCCATTACCCTCCATCAGGAGTACGATCTAGAATGCTTCTGACGGGTGTTCCGTCCTTGCGACAGTGTGTCAGTCAGAGTTTCCGTTGGGCGAACGTAGAATGGAAACAGGAACATTCCGACGGTTCTGAGAAGTGGACCGTACCGACTCTACTTCTACAGCCACGAGCCGAACGAACCGCCGCACGTACATGTGGACCATGACGCCGCATCCGCCAAGTTTTGGCTCGACCCGGTCAGCTTGGCTCACAACCTCGGATTCAGCGGACACGAACTTCGTCGAATTGAACGGATCGTTCGCGATAATCAACACGAACTTTTGGAGGCTTGGAATGGCTGGTTCGGAAATCAAGCCGGGTGAACGCGTCAAGGACGTTCATTTTGGCGAGGATTCATTCAGCGTCGATTTGATTGATGGTCGCACCCTTAGCGTACCGTACGCGTGGTATCCGCGGCTCTTGCATGCTACGCACGAACAGCGGTCGAACTGGGAAACCTGCGGTGGCGGTTACGGAATTCACTGGCCGGAAATCGATGAAGATTTGAGCACAGAAGGACTTCTGCGTGGGGCACCCGCGCCCCATGCGGCGCAACCAGTCGCCGGTCGTCCAACATAGATTTGCCGGAGAGCCCTTTCGGGGTCGCCTTCGTTCTGGGCGCGGCCAGCGCACCGTTGGTAGCATCATCTCTTGTCCGTTTCGTTCACAGCGGCGACTGCAAACCTTTCCGTTGGACGAACACAGGATTTGCACGGAGGCAAGTGAATCATGTATCAGCTTCGCCAGTCGGCTGCGTTTGTACACCCATCTGCTGCAATACGAAGGCGACCTTCTTTACGCTGGACGTGAGTGGTACCGGATCGTTCCGTCTTCACTTCAGACTCAATCGCTGACCGACGGACCACTGCCATCGGACCTGGATTTCGAGCACTATGCTGACTCGGCGTGTTTCGGACTGGTGGCATGGAATCAAGGCGAGCCGTTACATCGCGTGCATCTCGATCTCACATCGACGATGCCTGCCAACGGAGGCTCCGCGCCAGACGGCCAGCGATGATTCTCCGGTTCACGGTCATTGCCTGCCGCTATGGAATTCGACGAAGTTCTCCAGCATCTTGGCTGAAGCGATCGGGATGGCGTCGCCGCAGAGGATGATCGTCCCCTTGCCGTATGGTCTGGCCAGCATGTAGGGGAAAGGTTCGCCTTCGCTGCGCGGCGCGGTCGCGAGAACCGTCCAGGCGGATGGGACTTCCGGCACAAAACCGTAAGCCGGGGTAATGCGACTCGTCAGCCTGGGAAGCAGATCGTTCGGCTTGCGGCTCCAATCGCCAGGGGCAATGAACTGGCTGCGACGGCCGGCGAGTGGAATCTTGCCGGTGGTTACCACTTTCACTTTGAATGAGGGATCATCGAAATACTGGTCCAGCGGGATGTGCCAGTAGGAAGCAAAGACGGCCAGAGCACCGGCCTCGACCGCAGGTATCACATGCTGTCTCCAATAGTCGGCCGGAACCTTGTTTGGGCCATTGGGATGGCGGAACCAGAAAGCGTCGCACTCGCCATTCAGGGCAGACAACTGCTCTTGCGTGCTGGCCAAATGGATCTGCCATCCGATCTCGGTAAACGTTTGCTTCAAGACGGCATCCCTGCGGCTCTCCCGCTCCGGAGCTCCGGACCACCATAGCAACACGCGGTCGGTACGGGCTGCGGAACTGAAGAACAGCATCGCCGACCCCTTGGCAGGAAACACCGCCGGGGCAAAATCCGGCCGGCCCCCGTTGTGACGCAAGAATGTCGCGTCCCAGCTTTCGTTAGGGTTGGGTTTGTAGCCGAGCGAGGCGAAGGGGATCGTCATTTCCACTTCCCATCGGTCTGCTCCCATGCGGGGCTTCACCTCCCAGATCGGATTCCACCCGTCCTGTCGGTCGTCGTCGCAGGAGCAAAGGTAGTCCTGCTTGGTCCCCTTGGGGTTCGCCGCAAAGTGCCATGTCTCGCCACTGATGCCGTTGGCCAGGACGAGTTCCACGCTGTCGTCCTCGTTCACGTTGCCGTCGCGGCTCACGGCCAGGGCCTTTAGACTGTCGATTCGCGCATCGTGGCAAAGCCATTTGGCCAGCAGAGCGTCCTGAGTCCAGGCAAGCTGCACTCCGGTGGCATAGCTCTTGGCGTCATCGGCTGAACCGCCAAACTCGGGCACTCGGCAAGAGGATTGCGCGAAGTCTGCCGCTTGCGCCAATAGCGGCAGATTGAGGCGGGGAACGCTGCCGCTCTGCATCTGGTAGAGGTCCTGCCACTGCTTGAAGAGAATCCTCTCGCGTTCAAGGGCAGCCATCGACCGTTCCCGCGTAGCGCTGAGCGTTTGGTGTGCGGAGGCGAACGCGGTCGCGGCTTCGTTTTGCAGCTCGTCGGAGAAAAGGAACTGGTTGACGCTCAGCGCATCGCCCAGGATACACTTATGGATCGGCATGGCAGTCCAGGCACGATCCATGGCCGTGTAGTAGTCAAACATCGGACCGGCGGCTGTGCCGAACGCGGTCTGGCACCAGTCGCGCAGAAGATCCGCCATGCTCTGGTCCGGATCCCAGAGCAGTCGGGCGTAGAGGTAGATCGAGAGGCGATTTTGGACGTTGTTTACATACACGTCCGGACCGTGCTTGGGCGAAAGCAGGATCTCGGTGATCATGGAGACATGGCCGAGCTGTCTGCCAGTCTTGATGGCGTTGTCGATCATGCTCAGGAAAGGCGTGAAGCGTCTGTTCTTGCTGAATATGTCATACTCGTACGCGTAGTTACCGATCGGCAGCCCGGTGGCTTTCCATTCCACGAAGGCAGATGATATGTCGTCGTTCAGCTTGCAGTCCCGATGACCGAACGGATGGACGTTGCAGCGCATGTAGGACGCGTACTCGACAAACTCGCTGTTTCGTATCGGGCACTTGGGCACCGGGCGATAGCCTTGATAGGCAATCGTGGAGAATTTCAGCTCCGGGAATTCCTGCTTCAGGGTGTCGGTCAAGCGGTTGTAGAACCCAAACCAAGCGGTGGATACATCCGTTTTCGCGCACTCGTGACAGCGGCAATAGGTCTGATTGTCGCTTGGGAAGATGCTCAGGATGTCCAGTTCGGGGCGTTTGCGGATGTACTCGGCCATGCTCTCGGCCACGATTTCGAGCACTCCCGGATGGCTGAAGCAGATGTTTTCACGATAGCGCGTACCTTGCACTTCGGCGAAGTACTCTGGATGCTTGTCGAAGATGGCCTTGTCCTTCACGCGGGCGTTGTGCGAGGACCACATGGAATAGAACCCCATCCGCTTCTCTTCGGCGCTGGCGGCGTGACGGTGGATGTTGATGAAGTTGCGGGCCATCCATTCGCGGAAGATCTGATGGTCTCGCCAATCGCCGCAAAGATGAAAGCCGCGATAGCGAAAAGCGGGCCTGTGGTTGAACGCGAGCTTGGGCAAGGTCCAACTTATCTTGGCCGGCATGAATTCGCCACTGGAGCCGGGCCAAAGCCAACGCACTCCCAGCTCGCGCTGAAGGAAGCTGTATACGGCGTAGAGCGCGCCCCGCGGCTGATTGCCAGCCAAATAGAGTCTGTCGCCCAACGTGTAGACCGCGACCTCCTCGACCCGGCCGGGGCTGAGCCTCAAGGCATCGGCCCGCGATTGCACTTCGGGGTTCTTGAGGTCACCAATGATAATGGCCCGAGAAACAGGCGCTGCCGCAAGGGAAACCACCTCGAAGTCGGCGCCAGAGATCTTCTTCAGCGCACCCTGTAACTCCTGAGCCGCATACACTTCGGTTTGCTCTGCTTGCGGCGACAGGTAGATCTTCCAGTCGGTCTCGCCGTTGTCGAAGAATGACTCTTGAGCGGACACCGCCGCTGCCGTCAACAGAAGAACGCTAGCGAGCCCCAGATGGACGTTGCGGCGGCAGTACTGTAGCACCGCCCGACTCAGCTTACTTTGCCGGTACATGTGTGCATTCCTTTGAAGTGAGTCGGGATCTGGAAAACGTCTGTGCCCCGCCCACCGAGGGCCACCACGGCAACCTGCAACTGTTCGTTGGCCGCGTAGCCGCGCGCTTGGCTGGGCGTGACCAGCAGAACGCCAGCGGCTGCCGCCGTGCCCAGAAAACGTCGCCGCGTCAGACCGCCCCGACGACAAGCAGTCTGCCTGTTTCGTGCCTTATCCAGCGTTGCCATCGTGCTGCTCCCTTGTGGTTTCCTGATGGAAAAACTGTGCTGACTGCAAGTAAGCCCCCGGGTGCCGGCACTCGGGGCGCCGCTCCGCGTGCGGAAGACGTCGTCCGTTTCTGGGAAGGTGCTTCCGGGGTCCAAGACACCTCTCCGATCCCTCCGCCAACATATGTGGATGCGTTGTGCGACAGCATCGCACGGCCAACTTATTTCGGCGGACCGCGCGCTTCCCGCCGGATCGCCCTCAGCGCCTGGATGGCGGCGTTTCGGATCATTACTTCGTCGTCGCGCTGAAGATCCTTGAGCGCGTCGATGGGAACCACCGCGCTTGGCCCGATGGCCTCGAGTGCTTTCACCGCGGCCAGGCGCACTTCAGGGTCACCGCATTTGAGAAGCGGCACAACCAAGGACACGAGTGCTCGACGGCTGTCCGCATCCAGCTCCTGCAACACCTCAATTGCTATGTCGACGTACACTGGATGGTGCTGAATCTGATGCACCACGTCCGCGACGGGAACTCTGGCTTCGGGGTCGATCCGACGCGCAGCAATAGCGGCAATTTTGGCGGAAGGACGCGACAACGAAAATCGCTGTTGGAAGATATGTGGAAGCGCAGCTTTCGCAGCCGGGCCAATCTGGCCCAAAGCCTCGACGGCGTCGTCCCGGTGGTAGTTGCTTGTTGACTCATCGCGGATCACATCGATCAGAACGGGGATGGCCCGCTCGGCATCCGGCCCGACATGTCCGAGCGATCGGATCGCGAGCCCTCTTACGTCCCACTCTTCGCCATCCCCCCTTGGGCGGGACTTCCGCACGAGCGCATCAAGTACTGGAACCGTTCTCGCGGCATCGCGCGTCGCGTTCCATGTGGCAATCGCCGCGTGGGCACGGACCACCTCGTCCGAGTCGTCAAGGGCCTTGGTAAGTGGGGCAATCGCCTCTCGTGCTGCGGCCGGAGCCGATTGTGTCATTGAATTCAGGGCCGCCGCAGCAGCTCTTCGGTACCGGACATCGCTGTGTCCCAAGGCATTGACCAGTGACGGTACGCCAGGCGCACCGATGCGGGCCAACGCTGCGCGCGCTTTGTAACCAACAGTGACGATGGCGCCCACGCCGCGGTCCGTGGCCGCAATTCTCAGAAGGACGGGGACAGCGGGCTTCGCAGCGGCGCCCATATCGCCCAATGCCTCCACCGCTCCGCTACGAACTACCCCACACCTGTCTCCAAGCGCATCGACAAGGACGGGTAACGCGTCAGCAACGTCCGGCCCAATCCCAATCAACGATCTACAGGCGAGGTATCTATCGTCAGGATCGGCCTTCCTGTTTCCGATGATTGAGAAAAGCATGGGCACGGCTGGCCTCGCCTTAGGCCCCAACTCCTCGAGGGCGAAGAAGGCGTGCTGCCTGACGCCCGGCTGCTCATGCGCCAGCAGTCGCGAGATCTGCGCAATCGTGGCGGGCGTTACGTCTGGCGCCTTCCCGATCGCCTTCACGGCTTGATAACGAACGCTTGGGAGCGGGTGCTTGAGCGACTCAATCAACGTCGCCGTGGACTCCGTCGAACTCGCCTCCGTTTCGTTCTCAGCACCCGGCGCGGTTTCAGTCGTACAAAGTAGGAGCAGCAGGATCACCTTGAAAGCGTACGTGTGCATCTCGCTACTCCTCGTCTTCGGGTCGGTGGTCGGGGCATATTCGCCGAACTTTAGTAATCATCCGGCCGAATTTGCACGGCCATTTGACGCATTGTACCATCCAGCTTTGACTTTCAACATTCAAAGGTCAAGACTCTTGTTTGTAGACGGTCAGCGGTTCGTCGCCAGGATCGCTGCCGTGCATGGCGGGTTTTCGTAACACAAGAGCTGCGAGCAAGGAAATCAGGGATAGACCTTCACGATCTTGACGACCACACGGAAACTTGGGGCGGCCTGCTCTTGGAAATCCAGCTTGGCTGGGTTCGTTCCGGGGGAAAGGAGCGGGAATGAATCGGGCAGTTGGCCCGAGGCGGCTTCGGTACCGTCGGCGTTGAAAACGCGCCACGTGGTCTGGTCGCGGCAGACCAGCCGTTGGCCTGCGATCAGCCGTTTGACGATCGTGTTGATCGTGTCGTCGTCACTGGCGTCAAGCGATGCTACACTGGCCGCTAGGCAAACGAGAAGGCTGGTTGTCAGTCTCATTTCGCACCACGGCAGACTAATCGGAGGGACAGAACTTCCATTTCTGCCGTCGGATTTACAGGGACACTCGCTGCATTGTACCATCTGCCTTCGGGTTACGGCATTCAAGGGAAGGAAAGTCTGAAATGTCTGTAAGAAAATCGGTGCTGGTCGCGGTGAGCACCGCGGGAATCCTCCATTTGGTGACTTTTTACTCAGAGGCAATCTCGGCGGAAGTCGCGCCGCCCCAACTGATCTTCTACGACGGGTTCGAATACGAGGTCAAACGCGACGAGCGTAATGAGCGACCGGCTTTCATCAGCCAAGGTAAATGGTCGGGCGTGAAGTCGCAGAATTCCCGAGGGAAGGGCCTCGGATATCTCTATACGGTCGATCGCATTCCGGGCTATGCGGGGCCATTCCCAGGCCGGAACTCGAAACGCGTGTTGGCGATCGAGGCGCGCTCGAAGACGTTCAACAATCAGACCGATTTCTATCTGCAGTACGGCAACGGTCGAGGCCCGGCGGACCAGATCCCAGGGGACGTCTGGTTCCAGTTCTGGCTGTACGTGAACTACCACGATGACCCGCAGGATCGGGAAGACCAGTTAAGCGGTTTTGGAGGCGGCAAGTTCATCTACCCCAGCGTCGACGGGAACTACCCGACTCATCCGGTTTGGTTGTTTTGTGTAGGCAACTCAAGCAAGGAACCGTTTTGGGCAACCGCTCCCGTGCACGATCTGTTTGTGGTGAGTCCGAGTACTGGAGCGGAAATCAAGACAGCCAGGCCCTGGAACCGCTGGAAACTTGGCCAGACGAGCCTTGACGAGCGCATCGTGGCAAACCGCTGGACCTTGGTGAAGATCCACCTCGACACCTCGACGGCATCGGGCAGGTTCGAGGTTTGGATGAAGCCACTCGGCGGAAAGTCGGTCAAGGTGACCGAGTGGATCGACGGGGTGACCAAGGATTTTGCCTGGAAGATCCCGGCGGAGAAGGTCGGCGGTTACCGAGTCTTCCGTATGCCGACCACCCAGGGCAGCTTCGGTGAGCGGGCGAAAGACAACATGGATTCGTGGATCTACATGGACGATTTTGCCATGGCTTCCTCGGAGGAAGCGCTCCCGAAGTATCCCGACTGAACACGCATCCTGCGACCCCGAGCGATCCGGCTGTCGGTACATGCCTCCATTCCTCTAAATGATCACTGGTTCGTCTGCGTCAGCCAGTCCAGGCTGAATCGAGCGACGCGGATCGAACCGTAGCGGTGGGTCGTTCCGCCCTCGTAGAAGATCAGCACGCTTCGATCGGGAAGCGCGGTCATGTCGGAATAGGCCGATGGCCCGCCATGCAAGAGGCGCGACTTGGGAAACGTCTGTCCCCCGTCTTCGGACAGGAAGATGGTCAAGTCCCTGCGGCCGCCCGGCGAGTCGGACGCGTGGATGCCTGACCAGAGAATGCGAGCGTTTCCGTCCGTGTCGGCGGGCAGCCCGATGATGCTCGACTGGCACGTCGGGCCCGGCAGTTCATCTTGCAGGCTCAACGGGCTCCAACTCGTACCGCCGTCGTCGCTGAAGGCGCAGGCCTTCTTACGCTTGAAGCCTGCCTGGTTGCGCACGGTCAGGTACAAACGGCCGTCAGGCCTTTCGACCGCCAGACACTCGCAACCTTCCCAGTCGTAGGGTCCGGGGACCCAGGAGGCCGACAGGTGAACACCATCCGGATCGATGGGTGGCCCGATCGCCGTGCTTTGCCCGATCTGCCAGGTGCGTCCGTGGTCGTCGCTGTAGACCATGTGCGAGCGCATCACCCGCCGGTCGCCTTCGTCGACGATGTGATACGACGGGAAAATGAGCCGCCCCGCTTTGGGACCCAAGGTCAGTTGCAGCCCGTGGCCTGGGCCGGTCCAATAACGCTTCCAATTCTTCGGTTTGACCGCTTCGGTGATCTCGGTCGGCGTGGCCCAGGTGCGGCCATCGTCGGTGCTGTGGGTGACGAACGCCCGCTGGTTGTTACGGGTGAAGCCGATCCAGACGGTGCCCGTTTGGACATCCAGAACCGGGCAGGGATTGCCGATGGTCACGTTTGGCTCGGAGTCGTCTTTCCAGACGATCCGCGGGTCACTCCAGGTCCGCCCCCGGTCGCTGCTGGAAAGCAACAGCAGGTGTGTCTGGGCGAAATCGCTGGCGCTGTCTTTGCGCGCTTCGAAGAAGAACAGCACGGTACCCTTCGCAGTGCAGATGGCCGCCGGAATACGGTAGGTGTGGTACCCGCCCTTGCCCGCGGTGAGCAGCACTTGGTCTTCAAACACGGCCGCCCCGACGGTTCCTGGTACCAGTCCCAAGAACATGGCAACTATAATGATGCCTGAGAGAAGATTCTTCATCGTGTCCCCTCCACGTCCGCGGTAAAGCCGTGCAGCCATTCCTCCAGGTTGGTGTACCCGTCGCGATTGTCGTCGCCGTTGGGGTTGTCGGGTACTGTGAGTTTTCGGCGGTTTTCAGCAAGCTCCGGCCAGCCGCCGACATCTACCTGGCTCTTGAGGATCTTGCCGGTGCGCGAACGGATCTGCTGGACGACGCGCGCGTCTACCGGGTCGCGGTCCGCCGGCCGGGCACCCGCGTTGGCGAGCACCCAATCGCGGACTTCGCCGACCGGTTTGATATTCAGCCCCGGTACGACCACCGGCGGCTTCGTCACCTTTGCCGTCTCCGGGTCGATTCTCTCGCCCATCCAGTGCTTGAATATCA
>JACKQG010004841.1_pt1 | contig 15349 bp, 8 predicted proteins | sample 8237621 | NCBI WGS metagenome assembly JACKQG01 (sample SAMN15677084, study PRJNA649215) | marine metagenome | biome: marine; feature: Black Sea; material: saline water; isolation source: suspended particulate matter (SPM) from the Black Sea western gyre | collected 2013-06-09/2013-06-10 | depth... | reverse complement strand
GCGTTCTTTGTCGGCGAGGGTCATCTTCTCGAAGAAGATGCGGCCGCCCTCGGGCGGGATCAAACGATCGGCGCCGCCGTGCACGATGAGGCAAGGGACTTGCATCTCGTGAGCGTGTGCCTGCGTCCATTCGATGGTCTTGAGCAGTTCGGTGCCCAGGCGGGCCGTGGCCAGGCCGTGCACCAGCGGGTCGCTCACGTAGGCTGCCGGGACGGCCGGATCGCGGGAGAGCGCCGTGGCATCGAGCTTGACGTCCTGCGTGAAGCGGGGCCAGACCCTGGAGAGCAGTTTGGCCAGGCCCACCAGCAGGGGAGGGACGGGGAGTTTGCCCAGTGTCGGCCCCGAGGCGACGACGCCGGCCAGTCCTTCTGGGTAGTGCAGGACGTATTCCAGCACGATCAGCCCGCCCTGGCTGTGGCCGAGCAGGAAGAGAGGAGCGTCCGGCGCCTGCCCCTGCGCCCATTGCAGGAAGGCTCTGGTGTCCTCCCGCAGCTCCGCCCACTCGTTGATGTGTCCGCGCTGGCCCGGCGAGCGGCCCATGCCGCGCATGTCGAAGGCGCAAACGGCATATCCCTGGGGCACGAACCAATTGACCACGTTCCCGTAGCGGCCGCTGTGCTCGCCGAAGCCGTGCACGATGGCCAGCGTGGCCTTGGCCTCGCCCTCCGGCCGCCAGCACTGGGCGTAAAGTTCGTGCCCCCCGTGTCCGGTGAAGTTCCCTTCGCTGTGGTTCATGTACCTTCTCTCCCCTCTTCTTCCACTTTCACATCTGCCTCATCCAGTGGCTCCAGTACGGCGTTGCGCAGCCAGCCTGGGTCAAAACCATCCAGTTTCTGTGCTACTACTTTCATCAGAATGCTGCCGGCTGCATCGGCCAGGTTGGCCAGGGCGTTGAAACTGGCGTAGAGTTGCTGCCGGGTCATCCGCATGCTCAGCCGGACGGTAGTCCGAGGCTCAACGCCGGGTGGCGGTAGTGTGATACCAACAGAAACTTCGGGTTGCTCATGTGGCGTAGGTGTAACATCGGATGGGATCTGATCAGTCGGCTCAGTCGCTGGCGGGGTCTCTCTCTCAATCGCTTGCGGCAAGACGATAAAAGCGCTGCTCAGGTCTACCCTTCCCTCTGGCAGGTCCGCACCGATCCGCGCCGTCTTGGAGCTGACCAGGTAGCTCAGCTTCTCTTTCAACTGGGCTATCTCTGCCTGCCCGGTGCGTCCCACGTATCCAAAGATACCCTCTTGTACCCCCTTGGCGATGGCTTGCCGGAGTGCTGCTTCGCTCTCCAGCCGGGGGAAGCCTGGCACGCCGTAGAAAGACTCCACGACCTGGTCTGTGCTAACGAATAGAACTTGCTCCTTCCCCTCGCCCAGCCGCATCAGTTCCACGATCTTCTCCGGCGTGACCGATGTGAATAGTCGAGGAGGCAGGATCTCCGTCAACAGCTCCATCAGCCGCTCATGAATGGACTGGGAGCTCAGTGGTCGCCCGGCCAAGGACACCTTTTCAATTTCCAGCCCTTTTTTACCCATCACCGGCAGCCAGACGCTCTGGTACAGGTTGCGAATGGCCGACTCGAACTTGGCTTTTTCCGCTTGCTCCCGCTCCTTGAGTTGCTGCATCTGGGCTGTGGTCAGGTTGAAGGATTGGCGTTTGCCCCGCACGCGCTTGATGGCCTGCAGGTAGCGCATCGCCCGGCGCAGCGGATCGACCTGATCCTGCTCTGGTACAGCCAGGCCTAATCCATTGCGGTAGCGGCGAGGGCGTTCGCCGTGTTGAGCCAGGAAATCCTGGGCCTGCTGCTCCCGGGCAGTGTCCCCCATCGCAGCAAAGTCCAGGGGCAGATAGGTCAAGAGGAAGCGCGGCTCCCGGTCGGGGATGGCATCGCTGTTCCTGGGCCAGAGAATGGCTGCTGTACGCCCTGCCAGCCGGTTGTTCAGTTCCTCTTCAATGGCGATGTCAACCTCTCGGGGCTTGACGTGGGTTAGCTGGTCCTCTATCACCTGAGTGACATTGGCTGTGGTCTTAAAAACGTAGTGCGCGCCGTCGTAGTGCAGGAAGAGGCATTGTTCCCGCAAATCCTTAAGCACAGCTTGAGCGGTAAGGCTGTCCAGGTCTGGACCAATCACGGCGGCCAACAGTTCATTCTCGGTGACGCCGGTGGCGATGGGCTCACCCCCCTCGTCACCGGCGCGGAGTAGCCCACCAAAGGAGTAGGCCAAGATGGCTGTGGCGATGCGCATCGCCGGGCAGACGCCGCTCAGGCTGGGATGTTCACGGACCAGACGTTCGTCAATGCGTTTCACGCGGGCGTTGGGACCAGTGAAGTCCCGCCTGAGGACAGACTTGAAGGGCTCCCGCTGGCCCACTTCCGTGAAGAAAGCATGGGCCACGTCTTCGTCCTCGATGGGGATATCGCCGGGTCCCAGCAGTACCACCGCCTGTCCTTCCCGCTTGAGGGTATGCAGGCAAACGGCCAGGAAACGCAGGGCGCCACGGGTGCGCTGGAAGTCGGGCAGTGAGGCCCAGCGCTCGGTCATGATGTCAATCAGGGCGGGATGGAAGGGATAAGCGGCGGCGATCCGGTCACGCAGTGCCAACCGGTCATCCTCGGCGGCGCGGCGGGCAGCCTCGTCGGCAGCGTGGGCAGCCCGTATACGGGTGATCTCGGTGGCGAAGGTTTCGGCGGCGGCCTGGACAGCGGCCGGATCTGGAGACTCGGCCAGCAGGCGACGGCGGAGCACCAGCAGGATTTCGTCACCCACCACAGGCTCCCGCTTGGCATCTACGCGTGAGGTGAGGTGATCGAGCATGCGCAGCAGCATCTCATGGCCAAAGGCTTCGTGAGCGCTGGCCTGAAGGCTGTAGACCAACACGGAATGAGATGTACGAGCGACTTCCACCGACAGCGATTGCAGGAAGTTCTGCGTCAGGCGGCCCAAGGTGGACTCGCCCACCGCTTCGGCCAGAGTGCGTTCCGCATAGTTGAGCACCTCATCCAGCAGAAGTAAGGTTGGTTTATCTCCCAGCATGTCGGCAATGACGTCGCCGCCGGGAGGAATGCGGTTTTGGTCGTGATAGACTACCAGGTCGTAACACCCCAGTTGCGCGGCGAGCATACCCCACATGGTCTGCACGTGCTGACCGTTGATCTTACCCCCACTCACGTCGAACTTCTCGCCATCGAAGACGGCCACGCGTACGGGGCCGGGGTCAGGCAGGCTCAGTCCTTCAGGCAACGTGCTGAGGACTGAGCGATCCTGGGCCGTGTGGTAGAGTGCGGCCAGGGTATGCGACTTCCCGCCGCCGAAGGGAGAACGGAGCTGCAGTACCCGGTCGCCTTTCCCTCCAGCCAGGCCGTCCAGAACGTCCTCCAGCAGGCGGCGCAGGCCGCTGGTCAGATGGGTGGCCGAGAAGAAGGCATCGGGCCGCCGGTAGACGAGGGGCACATTACGGTCGCCAACCACCAGTGCCCCCAGATCAATGGCGTAGGTGGCCACGGCGGTGTCGCCGGCCTCCACATCGGGATGCAGGCGGACGACCTGGCTCCAGGGACGAAGTTGCCTGTCGGTCATATCTCGTCACCTCTCTCTGTCTGACCCAGCGCCTGCCGCAGTTCGGCGCAGGCGGCGTCCAGGTAGCGCAATTGTCGCTCAATGGTTCCGGTCAACTGTGGCATCCTGAAGATCTCGTCCAGATAGAGCAGTTCGATCTCGGTCTGGTAGGCACGTTGGAGCAGGGTCAGCACCTGGTCGTGTTCCGCACTGCGGGAGGACACGGCCAGGAGCTTTCCCGCGATGGGCACTCCCTCCAGCCGGTCCACCAGCAGGAAAAGGCCATTGCGGAAGTCTTTCAGGAATTCAGAACGGGCAGTGGTCAAGTCGAACTCACCCGAGGCGGTGAATCCACCCCAACTCTTGAGCTCGGCCAGGTAGCGTTGGCCCTCTCGCTCCAGCAGGAAATCGGGTTGTAGTCGCTGTCGCCCCTCCAAGTGCCGCCGGATCGCCCTGCTGTCCAGTTCTGCCCCCAACTGCTTGTGGCCGTCGAACAGTCCGTTGACGATCCGCTGGATGTCGGCGCGGCCGACCAGGGCTGGGCGGCGCAGCACGCGGTAACCAGCCAACTGAAAGTACTCTTCTACGATAGGCTCGTAGAAGTTGGCGTAGCCCTGGATCCAGTAGCGGAAGGCGCGGATTTGGTCGTAGGTGAACTCCATCGCGTCTCCTTACACCATCGGCCCGCGATGCGCCTCGATGAGCGTGCGCCAGTTGGTGGTCAGCTTGCGCAGGGCCGATGCCTCTGCCCCGCGCGCTGCCACCAGCGATCGGCCGCCGTTGTTGCCATTCCCGGCCAGCGTCTGTCCGGCCAGCGTCTGGGCGACCAGCCGCAATCGCTCCACGTCGGGTCGGGCTTCGTCCAGGTAGGCGGGGATGAAGGCAGGACGGTGCTCTACCAGCCACAGCACACGGTGCAGCGCGTCAATCAGTGGCGGCATCTCACCGCCGCGCGGCAGACCCAGGTCTTCATCCTCCCCGCGCTCGGTAAAGTCGCGCAGCCGGTACTTGCCTTTGCGCTTCTCCATCAGTGGGGTGCTGCCCGAGGTCAGGCCACCGGGGCCGTCCAGCTCCACCCGCTGGGGGTAGGCGAAGACGATGGCCTCGCCAGCGTCCAGGGTGGCGTGGCGGTAGGCGTAGCGCCAGAGGACGTAGAAGCGGGTGACCGGGTCCACGCTGCCGACCCCGGCCCGGCTGACGCCAAACAGTTTCTCCAGCAGTGTCTCCAACACCACGCCTTCCACCTCGGTCAGGAAGGTATCGGCGGGGACCGGCTCGCCGTTAGCGTACTCGACGCGGGCGTAGCGGGTGAAGGCGCGCAGCCCGGCCCCCACGCAGGCGATGACCAGGTCGGCGCCGGTGACGCCTTGGGCCCAGAGCCGGTCCACCCGCTCCCGCACGATACGCTGAAGATCCGGCCGCACCTCTCGCTCGTAGGAGCCAATGGCATCTCCCTCTCGCCGCCGGGCGACCAAGAAGATGGACGAGGCCAAGGACGCGGTGTCCATTGCCCGAACGCGTGCCCCCATCTCCGTGTCCAATGGCCAGGCCTCGGTGACCGTAAAACCGGCCTCGCGCAGAGCATCTACCAAGGTAGCCCAACCCAAGGTCGTCTTGTGGGCATAGACGATCACCAGCGGCGCTCCTGGCTTGAGGACTCGACCTGCCTCGGCAAAGGCCTGGGCCATCATCTCCTCATAGACTCTGGCCGCTAGCTGGCGGTCTCCTTCGTGTCGGGTCGCATCGGCCACTGCTTCGCGCTTCTTGGGTGTGAGCAACGACGACAAGTGCTCCGGATAAAGAAAGCCGACACTCCGCTTGAGCCAGACGTGGAAGAAGTCCGACAGGTCAGCATAGGCCACGTTGTCGTAATAGGGCGGGTCGGTGATAATGGTATCAAAGGCGCTATTCTCAAAGGGCATCCGGGTAGCCGAACTGCGCCGGACCTGGGCGACGGCCCCCAGGTTGCTGCTGCTGCGAATCACATTGGTAATCCAGGCTAGTGCTGATAAGGCATTGCCTGAGGCGTTGCCCATTGGGTTCAATTCGACAAAATCCCAAACCATTGGCAGGGCCTGGCGAGCATAAGTGTGGCCAATCACTTCTCTCGTGTTATGCCAACTGCAGAGGCTGCTGTTGTAGTCTGCCAAACGATCTACCAATAGGCCCAAATACGTCACTATGCCCTTCGCTTGCTCCTCACTGTAGCCGCGATGGAGCATCTCAGCTTGGGCGGCACGAACTTGCTTGGCAAAGGTGAGCAAGGCCAGCAGTTGACGCGGCATGAACAACTCACCAAAGCGTTCTAGACCGTACTGGACGACCCAGGCACTTCCCTTGGCGTCGGTGATGATCGGCTCGTCAGGCACGGTGAGGGGGCCAGCCGGATCGTTGGCGGTCTCGGCCTCCAGGGCGCGGATGCGCTGCCAGATGGCCTTGTCGTTGGGCCAGGCTTCCGGCGGCACCTGGTCAACGCTCAGGTAAACCTTGCCCCGCTTCCCCGGCCTGGTGCAGACCACAGCCATAGGCTGCACGCCGATGCGTCCGGCCTGCCCCTCGGCTTTGACGTAAGTGCTGTCGGACACGGTGCCGCAGAAGGGGCAGGCTACGTTGCCGCCTCGACTGCCGGAAGCGGGATCAAAGCCAAGAGCCTTCGGCGTGGTTGCCTCTGCCACCTGGTAGCGCACGCGTTTTTCGCCAGGAATGCCATCGCGGTTGGCCTCGGCATTGGGACGCAGGGCCACGTAGCGGCTCTTCTTCTTGCACAGCCAGGTCTGGCGGGCCAGGGGGACGGTACCACCGCAGGCCGGGTTCTTGCAGCGCACGGTGCGCGTCCACAGGTAGGCCACAGGGGTCAGCATCCCTGCCGGGGTGCGATCAGCTTCGCGGGCACCCGGCACGGCCAGATTCATCGAGAGTTGAGCGGGCTGGTCGGCGGCTGCGGCTGCATGGCGGGGGTCGGGGATGGGCGGATACAGGTCGCCGATCTCGTCCCGCACTCGCTCCAGCACCCACTGACCCCAGTGCTCCACCTCGGCGGACAAACCGGCCCAGGTGCCGCTTTGTCCTGAGCTTGTCGAAGGGTCCTCGGCGCAGCCCGTCGCTGCCGGATCAGGCGCGCCGAACTGCTGGGGATAGACCAGGGTGCAGAGTTCGATCAGATGGGCTACGGGGTTGAGGTCCAGGGCGTAGGCCTCACAACCCAGCCGCAGCGCTTCCAGGGGGATCGCACCGCCTCCGGCAAACATGTCCAGCACGCGCGGGCGCGGGGCGCGCCCCGCCTCGATGTCCTCTACAGTCACCAATTCGCCTTGCTCGACGGTCAGTCGTTCGGCGTGAGCCTGCAAGACGTGGCGACGGGCCTGGGCGATGGTATCACGTGCGCCAGGGTACTTGCACAGAGCGGCCACAAAGTCGGCGGCTTCCTTGGCAGCACGCTTATCGGACGGCGCCGGAACCAAGGCGCCGTACACGGCCGCGCGCACAGCTACCAGGGGACGGCGAGCCCACCAGAGGTGCAGGGTGGAAATATGCCCTTTGCGGATGGACTTCTCCCGCCGTGCCTCGGCGGAGATAGCTTCGATAGGGATGTAGTCTTCGATCAGACGGTGGTCAGTGGTCATAGAGCGCGTCTCCACTCATGCGGTCCTTATTCTTGCCGTAGTGTAGCATGACCTCCCCTGGTTGTCAAGGCGCTGAAGTTGACATCGCGGCGATGCTGTGATATGTTTGCTTCTGTGAGATCAAAGCTGACAGCGAAGGGATTGCTCAGGTTCAGATAGGCTGGCAAGCAAGGACAGCGTGATGCGTGAGAAACACGGATCACGCATCACGGATCACGTATCACGACCAGGGATGTCCCTTGCTCACCCAGGCCAACCCTTGGAGGTGGTGATTTGCGCTTCTCTCAACTGTTCGGACGCACTTTGCGGGAAGCCCCGGCCGGGGCGGAGATGGCCGCTCAGCGTCTGGCGCTGCGCGCCGGGCTGGTTCGCTCGCTGGCCGCGGGCGTGACGGCTTACCTGCCGCTGGGCTTCCGGGCGCTGAGCCGTCTGGCCGACCTGGTGCGGGCGGAATGGACGGCCCTCGGCGGTCAGCAGATGACGTTGCCGCTGGTGCAGCCCGTCGAGCTGTGGGAACGATCGGGTCGCTACGACGCGCTGCGGCTGGACATGCCCCGTTTCCGCGACGAGGCCAACCGTGAGCTGGCGGCGGGTATGGGCCACGAGGAAGCGGTCATGGAGCTGGCGCGCAGCGAGATCAGCTCCCACCACCAGCTTCCCCTCTTTCTTTTTGCGGTGGGAGCGCGCATCTCCCGCCGCACGGAGCGGCGCGGCGGCCTGCTGAGCATGGCCGCCTACCACACGGTGCAGGGCTACAGCCTGCACGGTGACGAAGCGGACATGGCCGCCTGCTACGAGCGGCTGAGCCAGGCCAACGAGGCCGTCTTTGCACGTTGTGGCCTGGAACCCCTGCGGGCCGAGGCGGAGGTCGGCGCTGCCGATGGCTGCAAGGCGCACCGCTGGCTGCTGCCACACGAGGCCGGGCCGGACATCTTCGTTCGTTGCCACGACTGCGACTACACGGCGACCCTCGCCGCGGCCAGGATGGCCGAGCCGCTGCCGGAGGAGGCCGAGGAGCTTCCTTTGGAAGAGGTCGCCACCCCCGGCGCGGAGACCATCGCCGCGCTGGCCGAGTTCCTCCACGTGCCAGCGCAGCGCACGCTCAAGGTGGTCTTCTACACTGTGCGGGGGCGGGTGGTCTGCGTGGCCATCCGCGGCGACCGCACCGTGGACGAGGCCAAGCTGGCCCACGTGCTGGGCAGCGCTGATTTCTACCCCAGCACAGCGGACGAACTGGCCGCTGTGGGCACGGTGGGCGGCTACGGCTCGCCCATGGGCTTGCGGGGGGCACGGGTGATCGCCGACCGCACGGTGGCGGCGGCCCGTAACCTGGTGGCCGGGGCCAACAAGGCCGGCTACCACGTCCGCAACGTCAACACCCCGCGTGATTTCCCGATTGACCTGGTGGCCGACCTGGCCCGCGTGGAGGAGGGCGACCGCTGCCCGCGCTGCGGCAGCAGGCTGGCTCTGCGGGCGGGCATCGAGTTGGCCCGGGCGGAGATGCGGGGCAGCCGCCTGAGCGAATCCCTGGATGTCACCTTCCTCGACGAGCAAGGCCAGGCGCGGCCGCTGCGCATGGCCAGCTACGGCCTGGGGCTGGACCGGCTGCTGGCGGCGGTCATCGAGACCCATCACGACGAGCAGGGCATCGTCTGGCCGCCGGCCTGTGCGCCCTATCAGGTCCACCTGCTGGGCCTGAACCTGAACAAGCCCGAGGTGGCCGAGCAGGCCGAAAGCCTCTACCGTGACCTGCAAGCGCGGGGTGTCGCCGTTCTCTACGATGACCGCGACGCCAGCGCCGGGGTGAAGTTCAACGACGCCGACCTCATCGGCCTGCCGCTGCGGGTGACGGTCAGCTCCCGCTCGCTGCAGCAGGGCGGCGTGGAGGTGAAGTGGCGGGCGCAGCAGGAACGACGCGTGCTGGCCTTCGAGGAGTTGCCGTTGGAACTGCGGACGAACGACGAATGACGGACGACGAAGATCGGTCATTCGTCCTTCGTCTTTCGTCATTCGTCGGCCAACACGGCTCTTGCCAATCTCTGGACTCAAGTTTGCCATGTCCCTGCTAACCTTCGGCCACGTCTCCTTCGACGCTGACCTGGTCGTCTTCGACAAAGATGGCACGCTGACCGACTTCGAGGCCATGTGGGGACGCCTGGCCCTGGCCTGGGTGGAGCGGCTGACACCGCACGCTGGCGACGAGGCTCTACGGCGCAAGCTCTACCGCTCGCTGGGCTACGATCGGCAGCAGCAGCGCACGTTGCCGCAAGGCCCGCTGGTCATCGCTCCCGAGGAGCAACTGCAGACCATCGCCGCGTCCGTGCTGTATGACCACGGCGTCCCCTGGCCCGAAGCCGAGGCTCGTGCCCAAGCGACGTTTGAGCAAACCATCGCTGACCTGCCGCCCACCAGCCTGGTCCGGGCCACGGGCGACGTCGTCGGGCTACTGCAGCGGCTGCGAGACGCTGGCCTGCGCGTGGCCGTGGTCACCACCGATCGCCGGGCGGGGACTGAGGAAATCCTGTGCATCCTGGGGGTCGCTGACCTGGTGGATCACCTGGTCTGCGGCGACAATGGACTGCCCTGGAAGCCGGCGCCGGACATGCTGCTGGCCGCCTGCGAGCGGCTGGGCGTGCAACCCTCTCGCACCGCCGTCGTGGGCGATACTGTGGCCGACCTGGAGATGGCCCGGCAGGCCGGCGCGGGGCTCAAAGTGGCCGTGCTCAGCGGCATGGGCGGCCCGACGCTGCTGGCCGCGCAGGCCGACGTCGTGCTGCGCTCGATTGATGAGATAGGCGCGTGGTACGTAAAACGTAAAACGTAAAGGCGGTCTCACTTGTTACGTTTTACGTTCTACGCTTTACGTTTTACGCTTTACGCCCAAAGGAGGATTTGCGTTCGTGGAAACCGTGCTCAAAGGAACAGGAAAGAAAGTCGTCATCGGCGATGGCCGGCCGACGGTCATCATCGGCGAGCGGATCAACCCCACGGGCAAGAAGAAGCTGGCTGCCGCGCTGGTCGCCGGCGATCTGGAGGTCGTGCGCCAGGAAGCGTTGGCGCAATTGGCGGCGGGTGCCGATGTGTTGGACGTCAACGTCGGCGTCGCCGGCGTGGACGAAGTGGATCTGCTGCCCCAAGCCGTCCGGCTGGTGATGGAGACGGTGGATGTTCCCGTCTGCATTGACACAGCCGATGGCGAAGCCTTGCGCGCCGCGCTGGCGCTGCACAAGGAGCTGAACCCCGACGGCAAGCCGTTGGTCAACTCGGTCAACGGAGAGGAGGCCAGCCTGGCGCGGGTACTGCCGCTGGTGGCGGAGTATGGCGCGGCGGTCATCGGCCTGTGCATGGACGACGAGGGCATCCCGGCTGCGCCGGAGGGGCGTCTGGCGGTGGCCCGGAAGATCGTTGCGCGCGCCGAAGCGTTGGGAATTTCCCGTGACGACGTGGTCATTGACTGCCTATCGCTGACCGTAGGGGCCGACTCGAAGGCTGGCTGGACGACGTTGCAGGCCATCCGCATGGTCAAGGAAGAGTTGGGCGTCAACATGGCCCTCGGCGCCAGCAACGTCTCCTTTGGTTTGCCGGAGCGGGAGGTGATCAACGGGGCCTTCCTGGCCATGGTCATCACGGCTGGCGTGAACTGCCCCCTCGTGGATGCGGCCAAGGTGCGGCCCGTTATCCTGGCTGCCGACCTTCTCCTGGGCCGCGATGAGTACGCCATGCGCTATATCAAGGCTTTCCGGCGGCGGAGATCGGTCAGTTAGTTGGATAGTCAGGTGGTCTTTGGTCAGGTGGTCCTTGGTCGGATGGTGGAGTGGTTCGACTGATGACCATCAGACCACCCGACGATCAGACCATCCGACCAAATGACCAGGCGACTAAGCGACCAAACGACCACCCGACCATATGACCCAGGTCATGGGCGATTGTGTCGAGGAAGGATATACTGGGAGGGCATGAACGGCCTGGAGGCGTTCATCGTTGCCTTTGTGCAGCAAGAGGTAGACCAAGCAGGGACTGAGACCCGCTACCGCACGCCGCTGGTGGGCTTCGCCTCTGCCGATAATCCCCGCTTTCTCCGACTGCGGGAGATCGCCGAGCCGACCCATCTGCTGCCTGGCGAGCTGTTGCCGACAGCGCGGTCGGTTGTCTCCTTCTTTGTGCCTTTTGCCGAAGAAGTAGTGAAGGCCAACCGGGCGCAGCGCAGCGAGGTCGCTCGGCAGTGGGCCTTGGCTTACGTCGAGACCAACGCGCTCATCAATCGCATCGCCCAGGGGCTGATCGCCGCTCTGGTCGAGCAGGGGGTGCAAGCGGCCGCGGAGCCGGCCACCCACAACTGGGATCCGGTCACGCTCATCAGCCGCTGGTCGCACAAGAGCGTGGCCGCCATCGCCGGCCTGGGCAGCTTTGGCCTGCACCACATGCTGATCACCGATGCGGGCTGCGCGGGTCGTTTTGGCAGTCTGGTGCTGGATGCAGCGCTGGAGCCGACATCGGGGCCCGGCGTTGCTGCCCGCGTGCGCTGCCGCTACTTGCACGATGGAAGCTGCATGACCTGCGTGCAGCGCTGCCCTGTAGGTGCGCTGACCGAAGGTGGACTGGATAAGCACCGCTGTTACGAGCGGCTGCTACAGGTGGCCGACGGCTTCCGCGATCTGGGCCTGGCCGACGTCTGCGGCAAGTGCGCCACCGGCCCTTGCGCTACCGAATGCGGATTGTAGATTGCGGATTGCGGAATGTCAATCCGCATTCCGCATTCCGAAATCTGTAATTCTGGGGGGAATATGCTGGTCAAAGATCGAATGACTCCCAATCCCATCTGCGGGCACCCGGAGATGCCGGTGACGGATGCCCAGGCGTTGATGAGAGAGAAGAACATCCGCCATCTGCCCATCGTAGACGGAGCAAAGAACCTGGTGGGCCTGGTCACGCAGCGGTCACTGTTGCGGGTTCTTCCTTCGGACGTGAGCAACTTCAGCCGTTTCGAGATCAGTTACGTCCTGGGCAAGGTCAAGGTCGGTCACGTCATGGTCAAGGACGTGTTCACGATTGGTGAGGAGACGGCCATCGAGGAGGCTGCCCGCATCATGGCTGACCGCAAGATCGGCTGCATGCCGGTGATGAGGGACGGTGACCTTGTCGGCATCATCACCGACAACGATCTGTTCAACATCATGGTGGACTTGCTGGGGGCGCGCCGGACTGGCGTGCGGGTGACCATCCTGCAGCCGGACCGGCCCGGCGAGGTCGCTCGCCTCTCCACGGCCATTGCCAGGAAGGGGGGCAACCTGACGGTGATCGTGGGCTATCCGGCGCCGGAGCCGGGCATGTGGTTGTCTGTGGTCAAGGTCACCAACATCCCCAGGGAAGAGTTGGGTGAGGTCATTGGTGAGTTGGAAGATATTCAAATTCAAGACGTGAGAGAGATTCAGTGGAATGGCGTTAGAACGTAAGAATCCGGAAGGCGCGGTGCTGGTCGTCGGCGGTGGCATCGGCGGGATGCGCGCCGCCATTGACCTGGCTGAGGCCGGCCTGAAAGTTTACCTGGTGGAGCGGGAGCCAGGGCTGGGTGGGCGGGTGGCCCAGTTGGGCTACATGTTCCCCACGCACGACTGCGTGCTCTGCCGTGGCACGTCGGATCACGGCTATGGCTGCACACGTCCGGCCATCTCACCCGCTTTCGTGGACCATAACCTGCATCCCAACATCGAGATCATGACCCGCACGGAGGTGGTGGACGCCAGCGGGCAGGCGGGCGATTTCACGGTCACCTTACGGCATCAGCCCCGCTACGTGTCTGTGGAACGCTGCACCAACTGCGGCATCTGCACGGCGGCTTGCCCTGTGCGCTTGCCCAGCGAGTTCCAGGAAGCGCTGGTCACGCGCATGGCCATCCACAAGAGCGCGCCGCGCTCGTTTCCCGACGCCTACTACGTGGACAAGGGGGATTACTGCACGGACTGCCGCCGCTGCGAGGCGGTGTGCCCGACGGGGGCCGTCAATTTGGACGAGGAGGTCTGGGACGAGGATATTCACGTCTCGGCCGTCATCCTGGCCGTGGGCTATCGGCTGTCCGATGCGGGCGTGCTGGAGGAGTTCGGCTACGGACGCTACCCCAACGTCGTGCACAGCATGCAGTACGAGCGCTACGTCAGCCGCTCGGGGCCGACGGAGGGGGTGCTCCTGCGCCCCTCGGACAACAGAGCGCCGCAACGCATCGCCTGGCTGCAGTGCATTGGCTCGCGTGATCAGGAGCATCCCTACTGCTCGTCCATCTGCTGCATGTACGCCACCAAGGAGGCGGTGCTGGCCAAGCAGCGCGTGGATGGGGCGCACTGCCAGATCTTCATGATGGACGAGCGAGCTTTCAACAAGGAGTACAACGCCTATTTCCATCGTTCCTGCCGGGAATACGGTGTCCAATACACCCGCTGCCGCATCTCCGACCTGTGGGAGGATCCCCAAACCCACGATCTGATCCTGCATTATCCCGGTGAAGATGGGAAAATGAAGGAAGATCGCTTCGACATGGTCGTGCTGTCGGTGGGCGTGCTGCCACCGGCCGGAGCGGAGCAACTGGCCAGCGCCCTGGGCTTCGATCTCAACGAATATGGCTTCTGCGAGACGAATACGTTCAACCCGCTGGAGACGAGCCAGCCGGGCATCTACGTCTGCGGGGCCTTTGCCTCCCCTAAGGAGATCGCCGAGACGATCGTTGACGCCGCCGGCGCCGCCGGCGACGTGATGCGCATGTTCCACGATCAGCTCGGTGGGCGGCCGTCCAGCCGCGAGTATCCCTTCTTGAGCGAGGGCGACTTCCTGCCCGAGCGGGACGTGGGCGGCCAGCCGCCCCGCGTGGGCGTCTTCGTCTGCCGCTGCCGACCGGCCATCGAAGGAGTGGTAGACATCGAGCGGGTGCTCGGCCGCGCCAGGGAGTACCCCAACGTAGTCACCGCTGCCGACGTCGGCTACGGTTGCTTCCCCGAAGGGCTGGCGGCTATCAAGGAGGCCATCGCCGAGCATGACCTGAACCGGGTCGTCGTCGCCGGGTGCAGCCACCGCACGCACGAGTCGCTCTTCCAGCGCACGGTGCGGGAGGCGGGGCTGAATGCCTACCTCATGGAAATGACCAACATCCGCGAGCAATGCGCCTGGGTGCATCCGCACGAGCCGGAGGCGGCCACGCGCAAGGCCATGGAGTTGGTGCGCATGGCCGTGGCCCGGGCCAGCACCCTGCAGCCAGTGTATAAAGAAGCCCTGCAGGTGGTGCGGCGGGCACTGGTCATCGGCGGCGGTGTGGCGGGCATGACGGCGGCGCTGGCCATCGCCGACGCCGGCTTCGACGTGGCCCTGGTCGAGCGCAGTGATGCCCTGGGCGGCCACCTGCACGACATCCACTACGTCGTGGAAGGGTACAACCCGCAGCGGCTGCTGCGAGACCTGGTCAACCGCGTGCGGGGCCACGAGCGCATAGGCGTCTACACCCGCACCGAGGTAGTGGAGCACACAGGCCACGTGGGGAACTATCGGGCGGTCTTGCGGCGACGGGATGGCCGCGCAGAGGTCGTTTCCCACGGCGTGACCATCGTGGCCACCGGCGGGCAGGAGGCGCGGGGCAGCCGCTACCTGCTGGGGAAGCACCCCCGCGTCATCACCCAGTTGGAGCTGGAGGAGGCCGTGACCAGCCGCCTGGATGAGATCGCCGAGTTGAAGGACGTGGTGATGATCCAGTGCGTCCGTCCCGAGGGATCGGAGTATGATTACTGCTCTCGCATCTGCTGTACCAGCACCATCAAGAACGCCATGCGCATCAAGGTGGCCAACCCCGATTGCCGGGTCACGGTGCTGTACAAGGACATCATCACCTACGGCTTCCGCGAGCAGTACTACACCGAGGCGCGCCGGCGCGGCGTGCTTTTCGTCCGCTACGACGAAGGCAGTGAACCCCTCGTGGAAAGCCTGAACGGTGACCTGCGGGTGACGGTGCAGGAGCCCGTGCTCCAGCGGCCCATGGTCATGGAGCCCGATCTGTTGGTGTTGAGCATGGCCATCGAGCCATCGCAAGGCTCGGCGGAGCTGGCCAGGCTGCTCGAGGTGCCGGTATCGCACGAGGGGTTCTTCCTGGAAGCGCACATCAAGATGCGCCCCATGGACTTCATGGAGGAGGGCATCTTC
>JACKQG010004840.1_pt1 | contig 15353 bp, 15 predicted proteins | sample 8237621 | NCBI WGS metagenome assembly JACKQG01 (sample SAMN15677084, study PRJNA649215) | marine metagenome | biome: marine; feature: Black Sea; material: saline water; isolation source: suspended particulate matter (SPM) from the Black Sea western gyre | collected 2013-06-09/2013-06-10 | depth... | reverse complement strand
AACCGGTAAAGAACAATTTGAGCGACAGCCCCGGCTGCGACTCGAGCCACTGTTTCCCGCCCGGAAGCTCTGCCAGAACCCCGGTGATCCCGAATACTATATTTGGCATCAAATGTAAAATCAGCATGCCCGGGACGCCATTTGTTCTTTATGTCTTCGTACTTTGAGCTGTCTGCATCGTGGTTAAATATTTCCAGCGTAATTGGCATGCCCGTTGAAATATTATTAATGACTCCCGATTGCAGATGAACAACATCACTTTCGGAGCGAGGCGTTGCAACCTCACTCTGCCCGGGACGCCGCCGGTTCAATTCTTTTTGAATGCGTTCAACGGAAATTTCTATTCCTGGCGGGCATCCATCAATAACAACGCCGAGGCTTTTGCCATGGGATTCGCCCCACGTTGTAATGCGAAATATGTTTCCAAAACTGTTACTCATTTTATTATCCTCTTGTAGAATTTGAATAGTTAATATAAGAAAAACAGATTCTTAATTCAAGTGAAATTATTGACAATGTTGAGTACATCAGTTATTCTTTGCAAATATATTACTAAACCTTAAAGGTTTAGCAAAGTTGCGCTGTCACAAATATGTACTAATCACTAAATGAGGTGTTACAACAATATGAACATTCAAGTGAACACGTATTCTTTTAAACGAAGCTTCAGATTTAAAAAATTTTCAATTTTCCTCGTCCAAACAAAACTTTTCCCCCCATCCCATAGTCTAATTATTAGATTTCAAGCAAAAACTTCTCTAGAGGATTTATGACGGACATAGAATTAGTCGAACGAATTGTAGATGGTGATCGGGCAGGTTTAAACATTCTTGTTGGTCGCTGGGAAAAAGCGATTTATAATTTCGTATTTCGTTATCTTGGAAATAAAGAATTGGCACGGGATGTTACCCAAAAAACATTCATCCGTGTTTATAAAAATATTAATAAATTGAGAGACACAAAAAAGTTTTCATCCTGGATTTACCAGATCGCGGCAAATCTTTGTAAGGATGAATTAAAGAAAAAGGGACATCGTGATACGCTCTCAATTGATTTGATTCATGAAAATAGTGAGAATGGTCATCTGATGCCAAATGAATTAATAGAAACTAAAATGTCGCAACCCGATAATGAGTTGAATCACAAACAAATCGGGACGATAATCCATAAGGCGCTGAAGCAGCTGCCGGAAGAGCAGCGTGTGGTTATTATTATGAAGGAATACCAGGGGCTGAAATTCAAAGAGATTGCTGAAGCGCTTGATGAATCAATAAATACAGTTAAATCGAGAATGTATTACGGATTGAACGGTTTAAGAAAGATTTTTCAAAAGTGGGAAATAACAGGGGAGATGTTGAGTTATGAAATGTGATACAATACATCCTTTAATTATAGATTTTCTTTACGATGAAATCACTGAAGAAAATAAAAAGATACTTCAGTTACATTTGAAAAAATGTGATAAATGTCGTGAAGAAGTTGAGTCTTTAAAAAGCACATCAAACATTCTTCAGAAATGGGAGGATGTTGAACCTGACTATAGCCTGGTAATGGTAACAGAAAAGGTGCCCTTGCTCGATAATTTAAAGGAACAATTTCAAAAACTTTTTCCAAAACCGAAAAAAATCGCCTTTGGATTTGCTTATGGAATTGTGGTCATCTTTTTATTATTGGCGCTGGCAAATACGGAAATTTCCTATCAACAGGGTAATTTCAAAATGAGTATGGGACTTTTTTCAAAACAACCCGCGCAAAACCAGGTTGAAGCAAATGAAATGTTGATAAATCAACTCGTTGAGAAATTACAACAGGAAAATTATTATTTAATGAAAACTATGATCGAACAAAGTGAAGCCCGTCAGCAAAAACAATGGCAATCTTCGCTGGTTCAATTTAATCGCAATTTAGAACAACAACGTATTCAGGACTTAAACCTGATTGGCAGTGGTTTAAATAATTTTGAAAAGAACACTTATAAAAAACTTGAGAGAATTGATAATTCTTTGTATGAGCTTTTTCGTCCTGTTAATGCGCAGCGGAAATAAGGTGATTGGGTAATATGGTAATATGGTAATCGGGTAATAAGGTAATTAGGTAATAAGGTAATTAGGTAATAAGGTAATTGGGTAATTTATCCACTCCCCAATAACTTATTCTACTAATAACCCAACCTGAGCAAGCCAGAACCAATAAGGTAACAGGGTAATTGGGAGTCCATAATACGTAACCGATCACAGGATGTAAATTCAAAGTAAAAATTAGCCCAAAGAAACGAACACGCCACAGAAAAAAGATTTTTTTTCTGTGGGATTTTTTTTCTGTGGGAGAATATTTGTTATATTTTAATTACCCTGTGATCGCTAACCATAATACTGATAAATTTTTTTATTACCTAATTTCCCTATTACCAAATTACCATATTTGTTGGTAGCTGAAATTTTACAAGTGTGATTTTTGACAACCTGTCCGCCCTCTTTTTGGCGGAAATAATAATCGAGGTATAAAATGAGAAAGATAATTCTATTTATTTTGATGGGGATATTTATCGTATCATTCGGGAATGAGACGATTGCCCAGAAGAGCCGTCCCTCAAATGAATTGCTGGCTGACATTGAAATTATGGAAACTGTGCTGGATAAACTGATCAAACCAAGCCCGCGACATATTTATTTTTTTGGTTCGAATAGCAAAGGTTTTTACCTGCTTGATTACGGAGTCATATTCAACATCCATTATACCTTGTCCAACCAGGATGTCATTGAATTAAAATTCGATGAATTATTGAAATCGAGAAGAAACAATACATACGTGGTGAAAAATGAAAAGAAACAAGATGAAGAAGCAGGTTTTGAAAAAGAGATAGAACAACTAAAAAAATCATTGTTGCGTTTTTTGGGCTCGTATGTTTCGTCGATAAGAGATTTGAAATTAGATGAGAGCGTATCCATTATTGTCGATTTTAATGGATTTGTTGGCAGCTTTCGTAGATCGTTAGCAGAGGCTCCCAGGCAATTAATTGCATCCGTTAAAATGGCTGATCTAAAAAAGCACAGACAGGGGAAAATCTCTGACGAGAACTTCAGGAAAAAAATTAATTTTTCGACGATTGAATCTTTTGATGAAGATATTTCCATTTTTGGAAATGTGATAAAAACTTCATTGGAACACCCGGGCGATTCAAGAAGATTTGGTCTTGCCGGAGATGTTAAAGGGATTCATTTCAAGGGATATGGTGTGCTTTTTATTACCAATGTAGATTGGGGGATTTCAGGTGTGAAACAATTTTTCCTTGACGATAATAACAAAGGCAGTTTTTCATTTTCCATTTCAAGCAACGACAACGAAAAAATTATTAAAGAAACAGAAGAAGACCTTAAAAAATTGGAGCGCAAATTGATCCGGGCTGTTTCTAACTATGGCCATACATTGAGGGGATTGCAACCAAATGAATGGATTGAATTGGCTGTAAACTTTAAAGGAGGGGTTGGCAAGGATAATTTTACAAAAAGCATTATCAAAGTGAAAAAGAAAATAATTGATGATTTTCATCGTGATAAAATTAGTTTTGATCAATTTAAAGATGCGGTGCAGATAATTTATTATTAGAAAATTTGTTACTGTTCATCTGGCTGACAAAGAATGGGTAAGTTTGTGTAATTGATAACGAAAAAATAAATCCAACGGATAGAAACAACTCAACGGATGTTATTTATATTTTAAAACATATAATAGAATGCAACTTTCAAAAATTTGAAAAAATGTCTCAATAAGAAATTTGCATCCAACAAAGTTAGTATAAAATTAAATACATTTAATTTTTTTTTTATCCGTTGGCTGCTCATCCGTTGGTTCAATGATACCTGATTAACGTTAACTAAATTATCATTATAAAACCGGGAAGAGGAAATTTTGACTCTTTCCGGTTTTTTTATTGCTTCCTTCGTGTACCCTGCGGGTATAATAATCTTTGTGTACCTTTGAGCATAATAACCTTTGCGGTAAAAAAAACATAAAAAACACTTGACAAATAGAATTTTTTTTGTTATATTCACTTTGTAATACAAAGTACTTTTAATCAACAATAACTTTTCGGGAGGTAGTTATGACTCAAAATCAAGTTCAACAGGAAATATCGATCATTAAAGAGATGATTGATAAAACGAGAAAAGAGACCGCAGAATCCGGTCACTTATTTATTTTTATGGGTATTGCTTCGGCATTTTTTGTTCTTATTATCAGTCTGCTGGAGATGTACAGAGTTGATCATTTGGTTATTCCGGCGATGATAATATTAACGTGCCTTAATGGTCTTGTCGGATATTTTGTGGTAAGCAAACCGGTAAAGGAAGAAAAAGTGCAATCATATCCTAAAACCGTTGTATTGAGTTTATGGGTAGTTTGTGGAGTGACACTATTAATGATCACATTTTTATTCCCCTTTCTCAAAGTTTACACATTTCGCGCATTGGGTACCCTGGCATCATTAATTTTAGGGATCGCTGTTTTTATGACAGGTGTTATTTATGAAATGCGGTTTGTTGTTTGGTACAGTTTAGCCTGGTGGGTCGGCGCTGTTTTAATGGCAATAAGTGATAGCCCATATCGTTTTCTGATAATGATTGCGGTCATTTTCATTGCCTGGATAGTGCCCGGTTTCATTATGAATAAAAAATATAAAAACAGGAGCGAGAAAAATGAAGCATGAAAATATTCTTCAGTTGGATCCTTTGATCCATGCTCCGACTCGCCTTGCCATACTTTCAATTTTGGTCACCGTAAAAAATGCGAATTTTACTTTTTTAAAGGAATCAATCGGAACAACGGATGGGAATTTAAGTACGCATTTGACAAAATTAGAAAACAATGGTTTTGTAAAAATAAAAAAAATTTTTAAAGGAAAAAAACCGCAAACAATATGTGCGATTACTGGAAAGGGGAGAAAAGGATTTAAAAAATATCTGGAGCAGTTGGAGCAGATTGTTCAGATGCAAAAGTATTAAAACGATTAAGCAGCAGTGGCAGCGGCAGTAGCAGTCGTTTCAGAGTATTGCATGATGTTTGTTGTACCGCGGCTGCTACTGCATTTATTAAAAACTAGAATTTTTTGCCTAAAAGCTACACAAGCAAAGTTACAAACTAAAACTTAATAAGTATAGAATTATTGAAAATTGGAGGAAAAGCACATGAAACAAAACAGAAACAGAAGTATTTTTAACATTTTTCTTGTTTTTTTAATTCAAGTTCCAATGATATTGAACTCACAACCCAAAAACAATTATTTTTTAAAACAGGAATTTGATTTAGCAGGAAATCATACCGAAGAAACCCAATATTTTGAAATGAAATCAAAACTGATTACCCTGGCTTTAGATGGCAAGCGCATTGGAACTGATATTTTCAGGTTGTACTTGAAATATAATCCATCAAGAAATGGAATCCAAGAAGCAGGAAAATATACCTGCGTTCACTTCTCTTTACAACTTGTCGACTCCCCGGAAGTCGAAATACCGGCGCTTCGAAATTGGACATATATTTTCAACGATACAACTGGTAATAAAAAGGAACAGGTTTTTGGGATCGATCATGAGAAGTTTGAAAATTTAATTGATAGTGAGGGCAATCCGCTGCCATTCGATAAAGCGTATCACGTGTATAATGCTTTTATTGACTTCCATGCATTTTGTAATATATTTGCTGAAAGCGCGCCCGATGGAAAAGGAATTCAGGATTTGAGAAAAATAAATCAAAAAATCATTCATGATGCAGCATTCTCTGAACCGCAAACAAATTTAGGGAAAAATATTTCAGAAGGATCGTTTTTTAAGAATGGAGAAATTACGCTCGAATTCAAAGGTTTGAGTTTGGTTAATGAAAAACAGTGCGCGCTGATTGGTGTTGATTCAGGAGAAAGCGCTTTTAAGATGATTATGCATCCGGCTGAAAATATGGAGATAATTACTGTTGGCAGTTCTCATTATAAAGGGGATATTTACAAAGATTTAGTTTCAAACTGGGTGCAAAAAGTTACTTTTGATGAAATGGTAGTTGCTGAAACAAAATTGAATGTGCCGCCTCATAAAATAAATTCTGTTATAGAGCGGAGTATTTGCATAAAAAATATTGGTAATGTAAAGATGTGATTTATTTTAGTAAGATCGTATTAGTATGAAAAAGAAGGGGAGACATGGAGAGTGGGCGAGAGGGAGAAGGAAGATAAAAAAAAGTTTTACCGTCTCCCCATCTCCTTTTCCCCACTCTCCCACTCATTCTTTTGTCATTGTCAGAGAGCAAACAATCATTCAGTTGTTTTTTTACCCGTAAGCAGCCCCCTAAAAATAAAATATCCGCCGCACACAATTATTGATGCCGGAAACAGAACATCAGTAACTTGAGAATCAAATTCTTCTGACAGGACAAAAAATGATACAATCATCAAAATAATAGCAACTATTTGCGCCCAGCCAAATTTATTCTTATCCTCACGAATTAAGTACAAAAACCAGAAAACCAAACTCATACCAAATAAAAATATAAAACCAAAGTATTCGTTGTCGAGTATCCTGAATTCTTCAAACAGGACGAGAAATCCTAAAATTAAAGCTGCACCCCCGGGAATAATCGCCCACCACTGTCTGTTGTGTCGAATGTAGATTGAGAAAAAAATAACAGCCAGCCCCCACAGAAAAAAAACACCGATGATATCATTTGTAACAATTCGAATGGAATCCAGAATTGAAAAAGTCCCTAAAATCAAAAAAATGATTCCAACAACTAATGGGCCCTTTTTTATTGTATTTCGGCGATGCACATTTATGAACACAATTCCAAGAGTAATAAATGCGATGCCCCACCACAATTCATCATCAATTTGGAAAAGCCGGAAATTATTTAGAAGCAATAAAACGCCAACCACAAGGATAAAAAGTCCTAACATTATTTTGTTATTTTTTGAGTGCATTGATGTCTCCATGTAATATTTAGAATTTGTCAATTTTTTGCTGAACTTTCTGTTTGATTTAATTATTGAAACGAGCAAACTAACTTAAGAGTTTCACAATTTTTCGGGATATATTTTTTTATACAACAGATCCGTTGTACATTCATTTTGATGTACAACAAATTTAATGTACATTTTTGATGAGGGATAAAAAAAAATTGAAATAGTGTTGGGGCATCAATTCACAATAATGAATGCCAGGGCAGCTTTACTAAACCTTGAAGGTTTAGTAAAGCTCATTACTCCATCAATGCGACAAGTCGCATCTCCGCCAACCGGCGGACGATCCAACACTCCTTTCAAATATTTTTCTGTATTAAGTCTTTATCAAATGAGAAATAATTTGATTGTTCAAGTTCGTATTTTTCCCTTGCAATTCTAAAATATTATTTTTATACTACCGAAAATTTGGTAATTGATATCTAACAAAGAATTAAAAATGAATTGATGATTTTTGTTGACAGGATAACAGGATTACAATGATTTACAGGATTTTTATTTACTCAAAGTTCAAGGCTTAATTTAGCAGTTATTATTATCCTGTCAATCCATAAAATCCTGTAATTCCCGATAAAAAGAATCGGGATCTACGACCTGTCATATTAACTTCACCAGGAAATACAATATTATGCCGGCAAAAATAATGATTGTAGAAGATGACCCGGATATTTGTGAAATTTTATCCTTTAATTTGGAACAGGAAGGTTATGATGTGGAAATTTTTCACAATGGTCAAAAGGCGATGGATTCGCTTCAGACAACGCCGCCTGATTTGGTTTTGCTTGATTTGATGCTGCCGGGACTCAATGGATTAGAATTTGCCCGGGTTATCCGAAAAGATGACGATTTAAAAAACCTGCCAATCATCATGATCACTGCCCGGTCAGAAGAAATGGATGTATTGCATGGACTTGAGCAGGGAGCTGATGATTATATCACCAAACCGTTTCGCCCGAAAGAAGTGATCGCCCGGGTAAAAGCGTTGTTGCGGCGCCATCTTCGCGATGAAGATAAGGTTTACGAATTGGGCGGCTTGATGGTGAATTTTTCCAAACACGAGGTTAATGCCGATGGCAAAGTCATTGATTTGACACCCAAAGAATTTCTGCTGCTAAAAGCATTGATCGATGCCAAAGGCCGCGTGCTTTCCAGGGATCAACTGTTGGACAAAGTCTGGGGATTCAATTATTACGGGGATCCGCGTACTGTGGATGTGCATGTGAGACGGTTACGGCAAAAGTTGGGCAATTGGGCGAACTACGTTGAAACGGTTAAGGGATTCGGATACCGCATTAAACTGGAGCAGTAGCATGTTCACAAATTATAAGTGGAATTTTGTATTTGTTGTCCTTTTGGTATCTTTGATTGGATTTATCATTTTTGATATTATTCTAATTTACAGCATTCGTACCTATTTATTCCGGCAAACTTTTGATGAAATGCATATAAAGACCGATTTAACGCTTGAATTGCTGGAAGAAAAGCAACTATTTCCTCTATCTTCAAAGAGGAATGAACTGCATGAATTTGTCTCTCAAATTAAAACGATTGTTTATTCAAGAGTAACGATAATTGATGCAAACGGACGCGTGCTTTCCGACTCAGACGTGGAAAATAATAGAATACCATTTTTAGACAACCATATAAATCGTCCTGAAGTCAAAGGCGCACAACAAACCGGTTGGGGGCAGAGTTATCGATTAAGCGATACCGTGAATCGTAAGCTTTTTTACACAGCCTTTCAGATTGAGCATGAAGGGGAAAAGGTTGGATTTCTGCGGCTTGCCTATTATGCTTTCCATTTTGAAAATTCAATGAATCGTATTTTTGTTTTTATTCTTCTTGCGAATTTTATTGGATTGATTATTTTGTTTATTGCTGCAATGTACCTGGGTACTTTAGTCACTTTTCCAATTTTAAGAATTGTAAGAATTGCTCAAAAAATTTCCTCTGGTAATTTTGAACGATCTTTTCCAACTAACCGGAAAGATGAAATCGGCATTTTAAGCCAGATATTAAATCAACTCACAGACCGGCTTAAGAACCAGATCGGGCTCCTCTCCTATGAAAGATCAAAGTTAGAAAATATTCTCACCAATTTAAATAGCGGGATCGTTGCTATAGATGCAAATAAAAAAATCTTGCATGTTAATCCTGAATTTTGTTCAATATTGAGAGAGACTAAAGAAGAGATAATAAATAAAAGAATAGATGAGATTTTAGAATGGGAGGCAATCTTAAATCCCATTGGCTGTACATTGAAAAATGAGCGTCCGGAAACAGGTGAATTCATTTATTATATTGAGACAGGAAAAGTATTTTTAAGCTACATAGTATCGCCTTTTTTTATTTCAAAAGATGAAAAAATTGGCGCTTTAATTCAAATTCAAGATATTTCCGAATTAAAATATCTTGAAGCCATCCGACGTAGTTTTGTTGCCAGCGCTTCACATGAATTGAAAACACCTTTAACTGCAATTGTCGGATATGCAGAAACACTTTTTGAAGGAGCAGTTCAAGAACCTGAAGCAAGGAAACATTTCCTTAATCGAATTTTGGCACAAGCACGGCGGCTTGAATATTTAGTTTCCGATCTATTAAAACTATCTCAATTGGAACATGACATACCATTGGAAGTGGATGAGATCGAATTAATTCCATTTTTGCAGAAAATTATTGATGAGTTCGCGGACAAAGCAAATCAGAAAAAGATTTACGTTTCTCTTGAACCTTTTAACCAACAAATAATGGTGAAAGCTGATGAAGAATTAATGCGAACCGTATTTGAAAATTTGATAGACAATGCTTTGAAATATACTCCAACCGATGGTCAAGTCAAAATTAAGGTAAATCCTTCGGATAAGGAATCGATTAAAATTGAAGTTTTGGATACCGGCATCGGCATCGATCCCAAATATCACGATCGAATATTTCAACGATTTTATCGAGTTGATAAAGCACGATCTCGTGAATTGGGTGGGACAGGTTTGGGATTAGCGATTGTTAAACACATAATTGAAAGACACAGCAGTGTAATTTTTGTGAGGAGTGAACCTGGTAAAGGCAGTTGTTTCTGTTTTGATTTGGAAACAGCATAATCCAGTATTTTATTTTTTTGAGTACGACAATAATTTTTTTCAGCGTGGGCTGTTTTTTTGATTTCGTAACATAGATGTAACATGGGACTAATATATTTCAGATTCAAATTTTAAACCTATTTTATTTCAAACATCTGATTATGAGCAGATAAATCATCAAAATTTTTGCTCATGGATTTATTTAGAATTACAAACGGAGAAATAAATGGTAAGTAAAAATAATTCATTAAAAACCAAAAATAGAAAATTTGAAAATTTTCTTTCTCAATATAGAGATAGAAAAATTTATACTTTTGGTGAGTTATTATTAAGAATTCTATCATTGATTGCCCTGTTGTACATTTTTATGTTAAGCATAACAATGATGGGCTCCGCGTTTAAACTTTTTGGAAAAGGTTTTGCAAACCAACTTATTGCTACGACATCAAATCCGTTTGTTGGGCTTGTTATCGGAATTTTGGCGACCAGTATTGTTCAAAGTTCTTCGACCACAACATCTATTGTTGTTGGATTGGTTGGCGTAAATGTGTTATCGATTGGAAATGCGATACCAATTGTAATGGGAGCCAATATCGGCACATCCGTTACGAACACACTCGTATCACTTGGTCATATTTCAAGAAGCGATGAATTTGAACGGGCATTTTCTGCTTCAACTGTTCATGACTTTTTTAATCTGATAGCAGTGTTAGTCATTTTTCCGATTCAATATTATACTAATATATTGGGCATCTCTTCAGATTTTCTGGCAGGAACATTTCAAAATATTGGAGGGTTAAAAGCTGTAAGTCCGATCAAAATGATCACCGAACCGGTTGTAACGATAATAACTGATATTTCCGGGCAGTCGGGTATTATTGTATTAATTATCTCTCTACTCCTTTTGTTCATAACTTTGCGGTATCTTGTAAAAGTGCTCAAATCCCTGATAATTGGTAAATTGGAAAAATTTTTTGATAGAATTATTTTCAGGAATGCATTCATTAGTTTAATGTTTGGAGTTATCATTACTTCGCTGGTACAGAGCAGTTCAATTACGACATCGCTAATAGTGCCCTTGGTTGGCGCGGGTATTTTAACCATTGAACAGATTTTCCCCTATACGTTGGGAGCAAATATTGGAACCACAGTCACTGCAATGCTTGCTGCAATGGCGACAGGAAATATAGCAGCAATTACAGTAGCTTTTGCCCATTTTAGCTTTAATATTTTTGGAACCATTTTAATCTTTCCGATAAGATCCGTTCCCATAAATATGGCTAAATGGATGTCAAAATTATCATTGAAAAGTAAAATATATCCTATATTATACATTGTTTTAGTATTTTTTCTATTCCCATTTTTAACAATTTATTTTTTGAGGTGATATTATGTTAAAAGAACTACAGAAGATATTTCAACGAAAAGGTTTAATGGAACAGGCATTGGATGAATCCATTGAAATGTTAAAGGAAGATTGGGAAATGTTCCGGGAGTCAATCAAATCTCTTCGCGAAAGTGAAACAGCAGAAATCGGAATCGATATCGAAGAAAAAGATTTAAAAATAAATAAATTTGAGAGAGATGTCAGAAAAAAAGTTTTAACCCACCTTGCTGTTAATGATGTTGCGGATTTAAACGCTGGTTTAGTATTAATAAGTATAGTAATCGATATTGAGCGAATTGGAGATTTCACAAAAAACATTGTTGAGTTAGCCCAAAATCACCCCGGAAAACTTTATGTTGAAGCGTGGGAAGAACAAATCAAAAAAGCTGAACAAACTGTGTCTGATAATTTTGGAATATTGATCAAAGCTTTTGAAGAATCAGATCCCGAAATTGCTAAACAGTTGCTGGACGATCTGTGGCAAACAAAAAAAGATTGTGATGCTTGCATCTGGACTTTAATGAAAGACAAAAAACAGAAAATTGATGTTGCCGATGCAGTCGCCATTGCACTCTATATGCGGTATTTGAAACGGATTTCTTCACATTTAATGAATGCAGCTTCCAGTATAATCAATCCATTTCATCGAATTGGTTATTGTGAAAAAGTAAGAAAGTAAACATAACAAAAAAATATTTGATCATTTAACATGATATTAAAGCCTGAATTACTTCAGGCTTTTTTTATGGAATAAAAAAAATTAGGAACTTTTTATGGTCTCAATCATCAAAATACTATACATCAATTGCAACACTGTTGCAAAACAAACCGGAAATTAATGATAGAAAAATATGGCGGAAGAATTTAACGAAATAATTGCTGTATTAAAAGCACAGCACATCAGACCGACCAAAATCAGAGAAGAGATTCTAAACCTTTTTTTTGATGTTAACCATGCCCTTTCGCATTCGGATATTTTTCTCAAATTAAAAAATAAATTTGACCGGGTAACAATTTACCGGACATTGGAAATGTTCGGGAACAAAGGGCTGATACACAAAATAGTTGACAACTCCGGAGTGACAAAATATGCATCACATGGGCATGGCGGATGTGATGTTAATTTTAAACATCATAAAACAAATCACATACACTTTAAATGCAAACAATGTGGTAATATTTATTGTTTATGTTCCATTGAAGTTCCCAAAGTTGACGTTCCAGCAGGATATGAAATGCAAGTTCTGAATTTGTCGGCTGAAGGGATTTGTAAGATTTGTTCCAGCTAATACAGTAATATAATTATCAAAGGGAAAAGAATGCATAAAAAACAATATCTCAAATGGATAAAAGAAATATTTGAGTTATCAGAAGAAATTAAAATTGATATCGGCGAAACTCAAGATCAACATAAAGATCACATCCATTATCAAACGACAATTACAATACAGAACCAGGGAGACAACCCGGATAGTTACATCATAAAAAAACCATTACAGGAAATTGAGAAAAAAGACATCCAACTTTTGAAGCGTAGAGCTAATGTAGAAAAAGGAAAATTACATCCAATCTTTGGCCCGGTTTTCAGATTCATTGCCTGGTGGTTTGCTTTCACAGGATTGTATTCCATGTTTGCAGTTTGCCCGTTTTGTGGGAATGCGGGTTGTGTTGTTGGTGTTGGGAGCGCAGGAATTGTGGGGGGGGTTTTAGCCCTGATGCTTCAATCTGGGAAGACAGCGGTTAGTTTTATTAAGAATGGTATGTTAAAAATTCTTTCAGCGCAATGACGCAGAGACGCGAAGTTGTGAAAGTGAAAAATAGAATAAAGCTTGCCTTTTATTTAACAAAGTTTAATTTAACAAATTAATTCTTTGCGTTACCGCGGTGAATTTCTAAATAATCTTAAACATCGGAGTAACTTAATGCGATCAAAATATATTCTAATTTTACTATTGTTTTTATCACAGTTAATAATTTTAACAGGATGTGTAAAAAAAGAACAAACTTCTGATAAAATAAATATTGTAGTCAGTATTGCTCCACTTGCCGAATTTGTTGAAAAAGTTGGTGGAGACAAAGTTAATGTATCAGTAATGGTTCCGGAAGGAGCATCGCCCCATGCGTACGAACCAAAACCCAGTCAACTTGTTGGAGTAAGCAGGGCAGACATTTATGTCAAAGTTGGAACGCCAATTGAGTTTGAGCTAATATGGATTGATAAATTAATCTCATTGAGTAAAAAGATGTTGGTAATAGATGCATCCGAAAATACAAAACTATTATTATCAGAACACGAGCATGAGCACGGTAATCATGATCATGAACATAATCATAGTCACGGGCAAAGTGCTGATCCGCATGTTTGGTTATCACCGGAAAATGCTCAAAAGATGGTAAAAAATATTTCTCGTGGACTGATAAAAATCGATCCTGAAAATACAGAATTTTATAAACAAAATACAGATGAATATTTACATGAGTTGCAAAGGCTTGATATTGAAATAGAAACAAAACTGGCTGAAAAGAAAAACCGGAAATTTTTAGTTTACCATCCGGCGTGGAGCTATTTTGCCCGGCAATATAATCTGGAACAGATTTCCATAGAGGATGAAGGTAAAGCGCCGACTGCAAAAGGGATACAACGCACTATCGAAACATCAAAAAAAAATCAGATAAAAATAGTCTTTGCATCACCTCAATTTGACAGGGGCAATGCTGATTTAATCGCACGGGAAATTGATGGTAATGTTATCTTTATTTCTTCTATGGAGAAAGCTTATATTTCAAATATAAGAAATCTTACACAAAAATTATTTGAATCTATGGAATAAAAAAAATGAAAACACCTCCCATAATCCAAATAAAAAATGTAACCTTTTCATATAACACAATCCCCGTATTAGAAAATGTGAACCTGGAGATATTTGAAAGAGATTTTCTCGGCTTAATAGGCCCCAACGGCGGCGGAAAAACAACCCTGCTGAAACTGATTTTGGGATTAATTCAGCCGGATAAAGGGACAATCAAAGTTTTTGATAGATCACCAAAAGAAGGACGCCAATTCATTGGTTACGTCCCACAGCTAATAACTTTTGATTTTGATTTTCCCATCAGTGTGCTTGAAGTTGTATTAATGGGAAAACTTCGTAAACGAGGAATTGGCAAGCGGTTTCATAAAGAAGATGTCCAATTGGCTATTGAAGCTTTGAAAAAAGTTGGCATGGATGAGTACAAAGAAACTGAAATAGGAAACCTGTCAGGTGGACAACAACAACGGGTGTTTATCGCCAGGGCGCTTTCAACTGATCCCAAATTGCTTTTATTGGATGAACCGGTTGCCAGCATCGATCCCATATGGCAGCAGGAATTTTATAATCTATTGAATGAATTGAATAAAAATTTAGCCATTGTTTTGGTAACTCATGATATCAGTGTCATTTCAACTCATATTGACAAGATTGCATGTGTCAACCGGAAAATTCATTATCACGGAACAACAAAGGACGGCATACATAAAATTTCTGAAATGTATCATTGCCCGGTTGATCTGGTTGCGCATTCGGTGCCGCATCGGTCGTTGCATGGGCATAATACCCAGCGCACTAAAGTGCAGGCGAAGGCTGAGGCGAAGGCGAAGGAAAAAAAAGAATATCCTTAATCCTTGAATCTTATACCTTGCTTCGCCTTTGCCTTCGCCTCAGCCTTTTCGGTATGAAAGTTAATTGATCTGGGTTAGAAATTCTTTTGCACAAAAAACGAAGATTTGACTTGTAATACTATAACGCACTAAAGTGCAGGCAAAGGCTGAGGCGAAGGCGAAGGAAAAAAATCCTTAATCCTTTAATCTTCTACCTTGCTCCGCCTTAGCCTTCGCCTCAGCCTTTTCGTTGTA
>JACKQG010004839.1_pt1 | contig 15353 bp, 13 predicted proteins | sample 8237621 | NCBI WGS metagenome assembly JACKQG01 (sample SAMN15677084, study PRJNA649215) | marine metagenome | biome: marine; feature: Black Sea; material: saline water; isolation source: suspended particulate matter (SPM) from the Black Sea western gyre | collected 2013-06-09/2013-06-10 | depth... | reverse complement strand
GACGGTGGAAGATACTGCTAATGATTTCACGAAAATTCTTGATATTACCGCAACACAGGCAATAAATGCTGAAATATCTTATCCTCAAGATGGAGATGTGTTACAAATAGGTCAGTCATTTACAATAGAAGTTGATGCATCAACAATAATAGGAAGTATTTCTGAAGTAATATTTTATGTTAACGAAGAGTTGATTGAAACTGATACAAGTTCTCCATATTCACAAGAAGTTGACACATTCAACTTACCTACTGGAAATACAAGTATTTCTGTAACTGTAAGAACTACTTCCAATATTGAAATATCTTTAAATATTTCAATATTATTATCTGGTTGTAATATATTATCACCAACAGAAATACAATATGGAGAATTATTTGAATATGAAGAAAATATCCAGTTTATTGGATCTGCATATGATTTAGAGGATGGTGAATTAAGTGGTAATAGTTTGGTCTGGTCTTCTGATTTAGATGGTCAGATCGGTACTGGGAATAACTTCACTAATAATTCACTATCAGAAGGAACACATCAAATCACTTTGACAGCAACAGATACTGAAGGTAATCCACTCACAGATCAATGCTTTTTAAGAAATTTTGCTTGGTGGATTTTTGTAGAAGGCAGCACTTTTGAAATGGGGGATCATTTTAATGAAGGTTATCATTATGAGCTTCCTGTTCATAGTATTACTCTTAGTGATTTCTATATCGGAGCTTTTGAAGTTACTCAAGCTGAATTTGAAACAGTGATGGGATATAATGATGCAGTAGAAGAATATGGTTTAGGCAATACTTATCCCGTTTATAATGTAGATTGGTATGATGCAGTCGAATATTGTAATACTCTTAGTATTCAAGAAGGTCTTACACCTTGTTACATTATTGATGGTGATGACACAACCTGTAATTTTGAAGCATCCGGTTATCGCTTGCCAACAGAGGCGGAATGGGAATATGCAGCGAGAGGTGGAATAAATCATACAGATGATTTCCGATATAGTGGTTGTCATAATGAGAGTGAATTGCAATTATATGCTTGGTATAACTCTCCTAACACTATTTCACACGAAGTAGGAACTAAATTACCCAACCAACTCGGTCTTTATGATATGTCTGGCAATGTTAATGAATGGTGCTGGGATTGGTTTGATCAAGATTATTATGACAGTAGTCCGAGCAATAATCCACATGGTCCGAATACAGGTCCATTACCCTATCCTCGAAGAGTCTTTCGTAGTGGTGCTAGTAGTTCAAGTTCTGGATACTGCCGAGTTGCTAAACGTCAATTGGAATTTCCCCATAATCAATTTACACATCTAGGTTTTCGCATCGTCAGGAATGCTGAATAATGTAAAATGTAAACCCGATGGATTTTTTCATCGGGTTCGTTTTGCAATTTAATATCATTTGTAATATATAAGTGCTTTAAGATATGATTTGCTATTCGAATTACATAAAAAAATGGTGTTAACAAACGTGTCAGTGCTCTGAATGAAAGAGTAGCAAGTTTAGCAGCGCACGCTCCACCATTACACATAACAAATTTAAATTCTTAAATATTATCCATAATTATCTTAAAAGATCATAGATATCGGCAGGCTCTGCTTGAACCGGAAAACATCAGCTCTTCAATGCGGAAATAAACTCCAGGCTTTTCCCGGTTTCAGTAATATTCAATCGATATTGAAAAAGGCTGTTCAGATATTGAACAGCCTTTATATTTTCTACAATCTAACAAATCGTAATTTGACAAATCGTGTCAGGTTTATAACATGAAATTTTACTTTCTCTTACCACCCATTTTCTGCTGCTTGCGGGTAAAATGCTCAGCAAGGATCGGGCTGGCAATAAAGATCGAGGAATATGTTCCGACGATCACCCCAATTAGAAGAGCAAAAGCAAAATCGTGGATCACGGAACCACCGAAAATATACAAACTGAGAACAACTACAAAGGTCGTTAGCGATGTGATGATGGTTCTGCTCAAAGTTTCGTTTATACTATGATTAATAACGCTTCCGTAGGATTCCCGCCGGTACACTTTCAGGTCTTCGCGAATCCTGTCGAAAACCACGATCGTATCATTGAGGGAATATCCGATGATCGTCAGAAGAGCTGCCACGACCGGAAGGCTCACTTCCTTCCCGAGAATAGAGAAAATTCCAATCGTTATCAGAACATCGTGGAAAAGAGCGGCAACTGCTGCCAATCCGAATGTAAATTGGAATCTCCACCAGATATAGAGGATAATTCCCAATAATGCCCAGAAAATTGCCAGCAGAGCTTTTTCACCGAGTTCTTCTCCAATCCTTGGTCCGACCTCTTCCTGAAGCCGGATAAAAGTATCGGGATTAACATTATTCGGATAATTCGTTTTGATTATATTAATAATTTTATCGCTTAATTTTACACCATTCACTTCAGTTGATTTTGTTTTGATGAGAATGAAGCTTTTGATGTCCGTTCCTTTTACATCCTGGATTTCTGTATCGTCGATATTCTCTTGTTCTAGAATATCACGAATTTCCTGGATATTGATTTTTTTTGCGTTTTCATCTACAGGGCTGATATCCAGTTCGATGGACATTCCGCCTGTGAAGTCAATACTCAGTTTTGGTCCTTTATTGATCAGAAGCGAAGCAACTCCCACAACAATGATAATTATCGAAAGCAGAAAAGCTAATTTTCGTTTTCCAATGAAGTCTATTTTTGTATCTCCGAAAAATTTCATCTTTCCTCCTAAATACTCAATTTTATTCGGTTCACATTAGTGATGAATCCATCGAAGATTCCCTTCACCAATACGATTGCTGCAAACATCGATCCGATTATACCGATCGAAAGAGTAACTGCAACTCCTTTGATCGGACCTGTTCCAAACTGATAGAGAACGAGAGCTGTGATCAAAGTCGTTATATTTGCATCGAGAATCGTGATCAAAGCGCGTCCGAAACCGGCATCGACTGCCGATCTGACGGTTTTCCCTGATTTTAATTCCTCTCGAATTCTTTCAAATATCAGAACATTCGCATCGACCGCCATCCCGATCGTCAGGATCATTCCGGCAATTCCGGGCATGGTCAGAGTTCCTTCCAGCATTGTCATAACAGCGAGGATGAAGCAGATATTAATAGCAACCGCAATATTAGCGATCAAACCGGACATTCCATAATAAATGATCATGAATATCACAACTATTGCCAAACCGATCAGGGCAGCCATAATTCCTGCTTTGATACTGTCTGATCCAAGAGTCGGACCGACCGTTCGTTCCTCGATAATATTAACAGGAGCCGGTAAATCTCCGGCATTCAAAACGATTACGAGATCCTGGCATTCGTCGAGAGTGAAAGATCCGGTGATCTGGGCTTCCCCGCCGCGAATTTTATCCTGGATCGTCGGGGCGCTGTGCACCACACCATCGAGGACGATTGCCAGCGGTTTATCGATATTCTGACCGGTGACATTTTCGAACATTTTCGCACCGGTTTTGTCGAATTTCAGCGAAACATAAGGTTTACCGGAAGTTCGCGGATCATATCCCTGCCCGATAGAAGTTTTGGCGTTCTCCAGGTTTTTCCCGGAAAGCTCCGAGCGTTCCTGCAGGAAATATATCGGTCTGTTAGCGAAGACATCGTTCTTATTTTCTTTACCAACGGCAATTTGCAATCCGGCAGGAATGATCTTCCGGATGTTTTCATCTTTCAATAATTGTTTAAGTTTCGAGATATTTTTGTGAGCGATCAATCCCGGCATATCATCGGTTGTGATCAGAGAAGTAAAGACATTGCTGTTTTCTTCGTCTTCTTCTTCCGCTTCTTCTTCTGTTGCAGTAACTTCTTCTTCCTCGATCGTTTCCTCATCTGCTTCCAGGACATCTATTTCCGCAATTTCTTCTTTTACCTGTTTGATTTTCTGCAAATAATCAAATTCTGTAAAATGTTCCTGGAGATACTCATCGAGTTTTTCATAAGTTTCTTTGATCAAATCACCTTCAGCAAAGAGTTTGAATTCTAATAAAGCAGTTTTTCCGATCAAGTCTTTTGCTCTTCCGAAGTCTTTCAATCCCGGTAGTTGGATGATAATCCTTTTATTTCCAACTCTCTGGATAGACGGTTCGGAAACTCCGAATTGATCGATCCTGTTCCTGATTATTTCCAAAGCTGTCTTGACCACTTCTTCTTTACCTTTTGCATCGATTTCCAGTTTCGAGTGATCAACATCGAGAAGTATCTGCATTCCACCCTGCAAATCCAATCCTAATTTTAACCGCTTTTCAGTCCAAAATGACGGAAGAGTAGGAAAGATCAAGGGAGCTACGAAATATGCCGTAACCAGCAGAACTACAAGAATGATCAAACTACGCAGTTTTGTATTCTTCATTGCCTTATCTCCTTAAATTTTTCTTGATAAATGAAACTCATTAAGATCATTCACGATCCGTATATCGAGCAAACACTTATTATTAATGAGAGAAATCAAAAAGTTTTTATGCCTTTTGGGAGTCAAGCATTTTGTCCGCTACTTTTAAAACCGATCTCTTTGTCGTCCTGTTTGCCGGGTAATTTGATTTCACCGTGCTGGTTTTCAAAATTCTCAATGTTTCTTTGAAGTGTGTTCAGGAATTGTTTTGCGTGTTGGGGAGTCGAAAAGATGCGGCTGAGAATTTTTGCATCCTGTAATCCGGGTGCTATTCTTCCAAAATCAATAACAAATTCTGACGGTGAATTGGTGATCATAAAAAAGTTTGAATAAATTCCTTCTCCGACTTTTTCGTCCAATTTCACATTCATTTTTTTCTTTTTTCCGTTCATTTTATCTCCTTTTTTGCCACAATCAACACGAATCAGTTCGAATTAATTGTAGTTATTTATCGTAGTATAAACTTTATTCAGCAAATTAAATTTGCTTCTATTCCGTAAATAGTCATTTCCAAACTTTATTGAAAACACTTTTTTATGTTTTCTTTGATCTCATCGTACAGCATGAAAATCGCTTCTTCCCAATCGTTCGCATCTTCCAGATAGGGCAGCAGGCATTTCACAAATTTTATCCTTGCTTTTGATGTTCTGACCTTTTCGATATCCAAATTATTGATCGACGATTTGAACTTGTTAAAAGGGATTTTTAGAAGATCGGGAAAGGAAGAATATTCGAGCATTCTTCGAAGAAAATATTCATCGGATATGTTTTCTGTTCCATCCCAGAAATATTTTTTAAGAATTTCCTGCATGTTTTAATAAATTCTTCAGCAGATTCTTTACAAAAAGATTAAATTCCGGTTCCCGAATAGTCTTTTTCAGCAAAACAGTACCTTCCAATTTGTGACCGGAAAAAGCGGTAACAACATCTTCATAGACTAAAGGAACAATTTTTGTTTTCGTCCATTCAGACAATTGAGGAATTGTAAATTCTTGTAAAAGATAGTACAGATCAATAAAATCTTTGTTCGATCTGCGATCATAAACTGTTGTTAATTTGTTTGTTGCAATATTTTCTTTGGAATCGATAAAGATTTTTCTACATATTTTTCTTTTGCCAATTCCTCTGTAATTTTCAAAAATAAATTCAACTTTCAAAGGAATTTCATTTTTATACAAAATTATGCGTTTGAAAAAGTCTGATTCCAAACTTACACTTACCTGAAATTTTTCGTTCAGACGATTTACAATTTTTCGATAACTAATAGCGAAACTTTCTTGAGAAAAAGAATATCCATCAAAAAAGAAGTCTAGATCGTCCGAAAAACGATGATCAAAATAAAAACGGGATAGACAGGTTCCTCCGCTTAAATAAAATTCATCGGATTGGATCAATTCGAAAACTTCATCCTGAAACGGATAAAATTTGTTCGTATAAAAATCTACTTCTCCCGATGTCGCAGTTCTAATTTTTTCCATCATTATTTTCCGTGCTTTTTTAACAAAACCTGCTCGACACATTCCGGGATCATATCTTTGACATCTCCGCCCAAACTGACGATCTGACGAATAATTGTCGAACTCAAATACAAATATTCGTTAGCCGGAACAAAAAAAACGGTGTCGATATCTTCCTGTAATTTTTTATTCATCAACGCCAGAGATAATTCATACTCAAAATCCGAGACGGCTCGCAATCCCCTGATCATCGTTTTTGCATTTACTTTGTTTGCATAATCCACAACGAGCCCTGAAAATTTATCAACCTTGATGTTGGGAAGATCTTCAGTTGATTTTCTGCAAAGCTCGACCCGTTCGTCCAAACTGAAAATGGGATTTTTTCCACTGTCTTGAGCAACGGCAATGATCACCTCATCAAAGACTTTGACTGCTTTTTTCAGAACATCGATGTGCCCGTTTGTGATGGGATCGAATGTTCCCGGGTAAATGGCTATTTTCATAATTTCCTCTTATTTTTTTTCACCACAAGGATGCTAATACGCAAAGAAGATGTAAGAAAATTGGAATTGAATAATTCTCTTTTCTTATCCGTGAATATCAGTTCAATCGGTGTCATCAGTGTTCTAAATCTTCAATCTCTTTCGGAATATTCTCAGACAGATTCTGATATCCGGTTTTAGTAACCAGAATATCATCCTCGATCCTGACGCCGATCTTCTCATCCAGAATATAAATTCCCGGTTCGACGGTGATCACATTTCCGGCTTTCAAAATGGAATCTCTTTTTCCAATATCGTGAGTATCCAACCCGAGATGATGCGACACGGAATGCATATAATATTTTTTATAGTCTTTCTCGTCTTTGATCAGCTTTAGTTTTATCAAAGCGGCTTTTATGAGTTCGACGGTCTTATCATTCAGTTCCTTCAGACCGACTCCCGGCTTGATCATCTCGATGATTTTTTTGTTGATTTTCAGGACTTCATTATAAACTGCTTTTTGCCTGACAGTGAATTTTCCTGAAATCGGAAAAGTCCGCGATATATCAGCACTGTAATTGTTGCAGGAAGCACCGACATCCATCAGAATAAGAACATTTTTCCCGATCTTAGAATTATTATGAACATAATGAAGGGTAGCCGCATTTTTCCCGCCGGCGATAATGGATTTGAAACCGAGATGTCTCATTCCTGCTTTGGTAATTTCGTAATTGAGGATCGCTTCGAGTTCATATTCCATCATTCCGCTTTTTGCATTCCGAAAGATTTTCGAGATCCCTTTTGCGGTGATATCTATCGCTTTCCGGATTTGTTCGATTTCCCATTTGTCTTTGATCATTCTTAAGGACCGGATGATTTCCGTGAAATCCTCGAAAGTTAATCCTGGAAATCTATCACGAACCGATTTGATAAATAATTGCTGTTTATTCAAAGGAGAATTCAAGCCGGAAAAAATACGATTAATATAACATCTTTTTTTTATCAATAAATATGAGCCGATCTTTCGTTCAAATTCATCCAGAAAGGATATATTCTCGATCCCGCTTTGTTCTTTTGCTTTTTCTGGAAGCATCTTTTCACCTTCCCAGACGACCATCTCCGGAATATTTCTTTCGATGAAAAGCTCGTTAACAGGTTTTTCTTTACCTTTGTAAACAATTAGAATTGCATTCGGGACTTCTAATCCGGTTAAATACAAAAAATTATTTTCCTGCTGAAAATATCCCGTATCGTGTTTTTCGGAAGCAGCAAAGACAATGATGATTTCATCTTTTTTTAGCTTTTTTGCCAGCTTTTCCCTTCTTTTAGTGAGAAGTTTTTTATCCATTTGAATACTCCTTATCAATTAAATTTCAACATTTATTTTGAACGAAATTTACGAAAAAAATGAGGTGAAATCAGTCAATGATAATTTATCAAATATGATTTCTACTTTACCTTCGGAAGATATTCCAATAATTACGACAAGCAAACAAAACATAGTTAGAAAACTTAAGAGTAATAATTTCGGAATTCGTTTTTTCAATTCTTGATTTTTGAACGCCTACAATAAAAGCTAATAAACATTGCAATGAATAAAACAGAGCAAAAGCTCGTGATGCATAACAGATTATTGTATAAACATTTGCTGACCAGGATAGAGCAATGGCAACTGGTACCATTATTTTTCTAATTCAAAACAAGGTTTGGTTTCATATTTTATTCCAAATCTGGGATTGGGAGCAATAGAGTTAACTCGAAGCTAAAAATCCACCGATAACTGCTAAAATCGGTTTTAATTTTTTTTGGATAGGATCGACATCGACTCCGAAATTCTCCAATGCTGTCGCTCCCAGCAAAAAAAGTGAATCTTTTCCGGCAAAGATCACGGGACAGGGAATATTTTCTTCCAGACCTTCGATCTGAAAATCACAAAAACCAAGAAGTCTTGTATCTTGTCTGCCATCTGCTAAAATCAAGTTTCTTTTGGAGGTTGGTTCGATCCCGATCTTTTCCAGATAATCTTCCGGAACGAAAGAATATAAAGCTCCGGTATCTACCCAGAAATCTTTTTCAAAGAAACGAGTAGGATCTTTACTGTTTGAAATTTTTATTTTTGTTTTGAACATTCCCATTTTTTTCTCCTTTTTCTTAAACTATTTAAGTTTTCTGCATAATTAAATTTCTAACTCACCCTCGGTCCCTCTCTTCAAAGAGAGGGATGACTTCTTTTCCCCCTTCTCTTTGAAAAGCTCATTTATGAGATTAGAGATTGGATTAGGGGTTGAGTTGAATAATAATAATTTCCGATATTTTCTCATAATTCTCAAAAACACCTGATTAAGCTGAACTCATAATTTGATTATTAATATTGCCTTCCCAATCGGAGATTTGGAATGATGTAAAACAAATTGCCTAATTTGTTCGTTTTTACAAACTCTCCAATCTTTTCCGGGCTTCTTTTCCCCAATCACTGAATTTTCCGTATTTTTCGATCACCCGCTCAAAAATTCGTTTTGCTTTATCCTTCTTATCCATATTAATATAAGCTTCTCCTGACCGAAGTTCTCCGGAAGCAGACCAATGAGCAAACTCGGAATAACTGTAGCCGACCTTTAGAAATTCCGAAACAGCATTTTCATAGCTTTCCATTCCAAAATAGGATTCGGCGATCCAATATTGAGCCTCTGCGAGAAGCTCTTTATCAGATAAAATTTCCATCGCTTTCTCGAACATCTCGATCGCTTTCGAATATTTTTTATCACGATAATGGCAAAAAGCAATATCGAAAACAGTTTTGGATTCCAAACCCGCATCACCCCAGCGTTCGAGAATGATTTCATAAGCTGCAACCGCTTTCTGCCATTCCTCGATGGTTTTGCAGACAAAGGCGAAATTCTTGGCAGCATCTAATGCCAGGTCTCCCTTCTTATCATTTTCGATCACCCGATAATAAAAATTCAGAGCTTCCTGGTAATTCTCCTTCGAGAAATTGATCGTTCCGAGTTTGAAATATGCCTGGTTTCTTAAATTCGGATCGGATGAATCGGCGACTTTTTTAAAATCGCTTTCCGCTTCATCGAGCTTTTCCATCTTCAAACGGGCAACTCCTCTCCAGAAATATCCTGAAAATTGTGTTTTTTCCTCTAAATCTTTTTTCTTGAGAAGATTCGAAAAGCTTTTTTCAGCTTTTTTGGAATCTACCTCGATTTGATAAATTCCTTTATTCAATGAAATTTCGTGCGAATCGTTAATTGTCAGAACTTCCTTAAATTTTTTGGAAAGAGTCTCTGCTTTAGGACGATTATTTATCCTGTAAAGTGCGATAATATTTTCTTTCGCAAGTTGAGAAATATTCGAGAAACTTGAGAAATCATCTCCCAATTTATCAACGATCTTTTTATAATTTTCGGCTGATTCCAGGAATTTTTCCTGCTGGAAATAAATCTGAGCCAACCGTCGATAATTATCAAGATTTTCTTTATCCCGATCGATCAATTGTTCATAGGAATAAATGGCAGATTCGTGATCATTCGTCTCATATTGCAGTTCTGCCAGCTTTGTTAAGCTTTCATCATCCAGATCCTGAATTTTCAGCAGATGTTCTTTCGCTTTTTCTTTGATGCCAACTGTCAAATAATCATTTGCGAGGATCTTATAAAAATTATCATCCCTGCTTTGATCGGGAAATAACAATGAATATTTTATCGCTTCATTTACTCGATTCTGTTCTCTCAGATAACTCGTCAGCGAAAGTAATGCGGAATCAAATTCTCTGAAATCCTGATTGTTTTTAACAAGGAAAACCAGCTTTTCAATGGCAATTTCCATTTGCCCGGATTCTGCCAAAGTTCGTGCATAATGATAATAAATAACCGGTTTCGTTATGTCTAATTCAGGTTCTGCGATTTCATAGTTTTCCAAAGCTTCTTCTATTTTGTTTTGCTGGAAATAATATTCGGCAAGATCAAGTTTTGCCCTGAAATATTCGGTTTGATCGATCGAGTTGTCAAAATTCAGTTGTGAGAGAAGACCTGCCGATTTTTCCGGTTTATTTTGATCTTTATAATAATTTGCGACGAGAAACAGAAACTCGTTTCTCACTTCTGATCCGGGATATTCTCGAATGAATGTTTCCATCTGATCAACAACGATTTGTGACAAATGTTTATCCAAAATATATTGTTTCCTGATCTTCAGTTCTATAATTTGCTTTCGTGAAGAATTGTCATTTAGTTTTGAGATCAAAGTATTGGCTTTCAGAAGGTGATTATCGGAGCTTTCTTTTTTCCCCTCCAAAGAATGCTTTTCGGCAAGTTTCAGATAGATCCCGGCTTTTTTGTAGATCAGTTCAGGATTCCCTTTCTCATCGATCAAATCAGCACTTTTCTCTAGTTCCTTCAGTTCGTTTGCGTAGATCGAGATCATTTCCTGTTTCAGAATTTCCTTATCGTCATCTCCCAGATAATTATAAATCGCATTGATAAGACGATTAAATGCTGTTTCTGTATTTTTCTGCTTGAATTTCCTCAGATAATTTCGTTTCGAGATGATCTTTTTGTGGAGAAGACTGTCTGAACTATTCTCGATCAGATCAAGTTCAGCAATCGCTTCTTCGATCTTTCCGGTTTTTTCATAACACATCGCATTTTGAAAAAATATTTCCGGGTAAATATCAGAGTCGGGAAACTCATTTTTTATCTGTTGATAGATGTTTTGAGCGGATCGATAATTGTTGAAATTTGTGAAATAAATATCGGCAATTTTTTTTAGAAGAAGCTCCTTCCCAAAAATATTTACTGAAAATAATGATTGATATTGTTTGATCGCAGCATTGAATTCTTCTCTTTTTTCATAAATTTCTGCCAGCAAAAATTCTGCTTCATAATATATTTTATTTTCAGATTCTGTAGAAATAATTTCTTTTAGAATTTTCTCCGATTCTTCAAATTTGTTTAGAAAAAATAACGCTTTTGCACTCAAGAATTTTCTCTTAAACAAATAAGAACTCTTCTTGAACAATTTTTCATATTTACTTTCATCATCGAGTAATTCATCAAATTTTCCAAGTTCGATCTGGCATTTCGATTTTATGATCAAATAATGATCCAGGTTTTCGGAATTATTGAATTTCTCGATCATTTTAGTAATTTCAAGATAGCAATTTTCATAATCTTCTGTGTTCAGATATGTTTCGATCAATTTCATTCTCAATTTTTTTTCGATATTCCTGGGAACAGATTCTTCCAATCTTTTCGTTAATTCCTCGATAACTGCAAGCTCTCCTTTTCCTTTAAAAAGAAGCTCGATTTCCAGGTCGAGAGCTTGATTGCGTGCATTTGAATTTGGAAATTGTTCCACGATCTGCAGGATGAGACCTTTTCCCAATCCTGTTTTGCTGCTCTTGAAATATGCTTTCGCCAGAAACAACATAATTTCAGGAATTTCATCTGTATTTTTATAATCTTTCAGAAATTTTTCACCTTTCATGATGATCATATCATATTCTGTAAGATGAAAATGGCTTCTTAACAAAACCGGAAGCGATCTTTTAGTGAATTTTGAAAGCGGATATTTCTCCAAAAGGAAATCGATGTTTTTAATAGTCTGTTTATATTTTTTTTGGGCATACCGGGCTTTGGACAATTGATAATACGCTTCGTCGAGAAAACGGTTGTTCGGATAGCCGTCAATCAGTTTTTTATTGCTGTTTTCAGCTTCCGTATATTGCAGCAATTCATAATGACATTTTGCTATGAAAAGCAAACCTCTTTGAGCATCTTCCGAGGTCGGAGCATCAGATATAACTTCCTTGAATTCAAGGATCGATTCCTCATAAAGACCATCCTCGAAAAGCTCTTGTCCAAAACGGAAATCGGCTGCTAAATATATCATCGACATTATCAAAATCAACGATAATAAAATTCTCATTCAATCCTCCAGAGAAGTATCCAAAGTTTGAGATAAAGGTTTTGTGTCAATTTTGATTTATTCCGCAGTTTTTTTACTCACGGATTTTCGCGGAATTTCACGGATAAGAACATAATATCTATTGATTCTTGTTCGGTGATAGTGATGGTTTGCATTTATCATTGACAGCCCATCTCAATATTTAGATTTAGCAAAAAATATCAGGGATCGTAATGTTTTATGTACTGTTGTTCTTTGTAGGAGTTCTCGCCGGTTTTATGAACACTCTTGCCGGAGGAGGTTCGGTTCTCGTTCTTCCGGTTTTGATCCTCTCCGGAATTCCTTCTCCAATTGCAAATGCGACTAATCGTGTTGGGATCTTGATCCAGAATATTACAGGTTCTTACAATTTCCATAAACATCAGATCCTCGATGTAAAGCCGGTTTTTCATATTACAATTGCGGCTGTTCTCGGAGCAATAATCGGTTCATTTTTTGCTGTCAAACCTTCTTCCGAAATTTTCGATAAAATAATTGGGATAGTATTCCTGTTTATTCTTTTCATAATGCTGCGACCACATAAACTGAAAAACCGATTTACCAAAGTTTTACCGAAATGGCTGGAATTCCTGATCTTTCTTTTAGTCGGATTATATGGCGGATTTATCCAGGCTGGAGTTGGTTTTATATTCCTCGCAACCTTGAATTTAATAGAAGAATTCAGTCTGATCAAAGCAAATGCCGTGAAAGTTTTTATCATTATGTGTTACACTTTCTTTGCTGTCCTGATCTTCGCTCTTAACGGTAAAATTATCTGGAAATACGGTTTAGTCCTTTCTGCCGGAAATATGATTGGAGCATACATCGGAGTGAAAGCAGCGATCAAAAAAGGCGAAAAATTTGTAAAAATCGTGTTGTCGATCGCGATCATTGTTGCCTGTTTGAAATTGTTCGGGATCATGAAATTATTCGGATTGTAAACTTGTGATACTGCTAAATTAATCAAGCCCGATATTTGATCTCCCAAAATGATATTTCTCTTTTTCAGCATTCTCTGTTCGGTTCTAATTGCCAATCTTCTCGTCATTTTCCGGAAAGACGAAAACAGCGATATTCTTTTTATTTTCCTGGGAAATTACTTTTTCGCTTCGATCTTCAGTTATGTAACCAGCAATACGTCATTACGGGAAATTGGTGCTTTTGATATTATTCTGGGAGTAATTACCGGAATTCTGTTTCTCTGCAATTTTATCATTTACCAGAAAAACATCATCATCAACGGATTATCTTTGAGCGTGGGAGTGATGAGAATTGCCATTTTGATTCCCATTTTAATCTCGATCTTCTTCTTCCTCGAAAAGATCATTTTCCTGAATTACCTCGGTATTGTCATAGTTTTTGCTTCTTTTATTTTTATGACGGAACTGAAAACATTCCGCAAAATTCTCTGGATTTTGGGTTTATTCCTGATCACCGGAGTTTCCGAAACTGCTCTCAAAATTTATAAAGAATTTGGTCTCTCCGATACAGGATTTTTCATTTTTCTCCTTTTTGGAACTGCCTTTATCTTCAACCTGGTTTTAATTTTTTCCAAAAAGAGAACGATAAATTTCAGATCGTTCGGTTATGGCTTGATCTTGGGAATTCCTAACCAATTAACAACCAAATTATTTATGAGAGGACTTGATTCTGTTCCTGCTCCGATCGCTTTTCCCTTCGTAGCTTCCAGTGTAGTTCTTCTCTGTTTTATGACCGATATTCTGATCTGGAAAAAGACTTTTAATTTATCTCAGAAAATTGGCTTTGCTTTGATGATTGCGGGGATTGTGCTGTTGAATTTGGGATAGGGAAAATGATGGATAGTTTGGTGATCCTGTTTTTATATCCATTTTATCTCTAAGATAAAGAGACAAGAAAAGTATTAAGTAATGTTTTTATTTTTCCTGAAGCAGGATTTCTACTTCCTTTTTCAATTTCGGCAGATGAATAGAGATAATTCCCCAAATTACAACATCGTCAACTTTATCATATCCATGTATTACCCAATTTCTGGTATCGATTATCTGCCTGGCATTTGATAGAGCAAACTTTTGATCAATTTTTAGAATTCGATTCGCTGCTTCACCAATAATCTCCAATTCTCGTTCAATCGCCCGGCGCAATAACTTATTCTTCTGATATTCGAAGAAATTTCGTTTTTCTCCTAAATATTCAAATATCGACTCGATCGATGTCTTAATATCAAACAAATACTTCTTTATTTCACGCTTCATAAAGCAGCTCTTTTGTTTCATTTACGCTTTCAATAAAATAAGGATTAGATAAAGTCCTCTCTGTAACCAGGTCGATCTCACGATCAAATAATTCTTTGAGTTTATAATGAAATTCAAAATAGTTATTGGTGTAGTCTTCTATTGATATATCATCAAGAAAAGATATTAAAAAATCGAGATCGCTTTTTTCGTTGAATTTATCCGTCATGACAGAGCCAAAAGCATAAAGCCGTTTAATATGTAATTCGCGGCAAAGCTTTATTAATTCATCTCTTCTTTTAACAATTATACCTGGCATTCTTATCTTTCGATCCATAAAAACCTCTTGCGCAAATTTGAAAACAGCATTTTTTAAGGCAATTATTTTTCTGAAAATTTTTGTCCGGCAGCATTTTGGATGTTCAGGTTTTATCTAATATAGACAGGGAGATTATGCGGCGGCAATGATTGATCTTATCTGCTTCCTGACAGATGTTGTGATCTGGAAAAAGACTTTTAATTTATTTCAGAAAATCGGCTTTGCTTTGATGATTGCGGGGATTGTGCTGTTGAATTTGGGATAGAAGAAATGATGAATGGTTGGCAGTTACCACGCTCTTCTTGCTTTTCTTTCAATCTGAGAGCACGAGCTGTTTGTTAGATGAAATAAAATATAAAAGAAGTTAGAATAAATCAGAAAATACTGAATCTAATTTCTCATCAATATTCACTTCAATATTTTCAAATGGGATATTAAATTTTACTAAAACTTCTGAAAATTTTAAATGGCCATTTCTTGATCTTAATTCTACCCATTCCGTTTTTAAC
>JACKQG010004837.1_pt1 | contig 15356 bp, 11 predicted proteins | sample 8237621 | NCBI WGS metagenome assembly JACKQG01 (sample SAMN15677084, study PRJNA649215) | marine metagenome | biome: marine; feature: Black Sea; material: saline water; isolation source: suspended particulate matter (SPM) from the Black Sea western gyre | collected 2013-06-09/2013-06-10 | depth... | reverse complement strand
TCAAAATATCATTATCAACATGGGCAGCACCATGGACATTCAGGTCATCAAATCATACAGATCTCCTTAAAAATATCATTGGCACCAGGCAATGCTTACTTGCTCTTTGCGTTGTTGCTTTAATATAAAAATAAATAATTCATTTGCAAAAAAATCCATACTCCCATATTTTAAGGCAATGATCGTCCTGAATGCCATATTCCCGATATTTGCCCTGCTTTTGCTTGGAAACCTCCTAAAACACTTTAACATTACCAATGACACTTTTTTAAAAACCTCAGACAAGCTTGTCTATTATATTTTTTTCCCTGTCATGCTGTTCTGGAAAATCGGAAGCTCAGCTCCGGACAAGGGAATCAGTGTTAATTTATGCCTGGCCTCCATTCTGGCAGTGATCATTGTTTATTTATTAAGTCTTGCAGTGATTCAGCTGTTCAACATCTCAAGTTTTCAGGCAGGCACCTTTTCCCAGGCCTGTTTTAGGTTTAACACCTATATTGGCATGGCCATAGTCATCAATACCCTTGGAGAATCAGGTATCAGATACTTTGGTATCCTCATCGGATTTGCCATCCCCATTATAAACGTTCTTGCCGTTTCAACATTGATCTGGTACTCCGGGCAAAAGGGAAGCCCTGGGCAGCATTTTAAGTATCTGTTAAAGGCGCTGATTTCAAATCCCTTGATCCTGGGGTGTGTTGCAGGACTTGTTTTTTCCAGGTTCCAGCTTTCTTTTCCTGTCTTCATTGATAACACATTTACCCTCATGACCGCTGTTACGATGCCCCTGGCCCTGATTTCCATTGGTAGTGCCTTAACCCTTAAAGGTCTCAAACATAACACAAAAATTTCTTTTATTGCATCCTTGGTAAAACTATTGATACTGCCGCTAATTGGATTTTTCCTTTTAAAATCATTTTCCATCACGGGAATCCCATTCAAAGCTGGAATGATTTTTTTCACCCTGCCCACGGCAACATCCATATATATTCTTTCAGCCCAGTTGAACTCTGATACCCAGCTGGCCTCAGCTGCAATTATTCTCTCAACCCTGCTCTCTATTATTTCCCTGTCTGCTGCTCTTTTAATTTGAATTTGAATTTGAATAATTCCTGTGAATCAATTCTTCTTTTCAGGAAAAAGCCATGACCTGATCCATCCCAACAAGGTATTTCCTTTAAGCAATTCTTTTTCTGCGTCCTCAAAGGCCTGTATGGTCATTTTACTTGTGACCTTCAGGTTACGTGTGATCTTTAGATCATCCGTATCTGAAAACCTGTCCTTACGTGTGATGATGGATTTATCCGGGTCCAGTTGTTTAATAATTTTAGCAGGATTTCCAGCTGCAATCACATTGGCAGGTATATCTGAAGTGACCACTGATCCCGCACCTATAATACTGTTTTTACCAATAGTCACGCCTTTACAGATAATTGAACTGTCCCCAACCCATACATTTTCCTCAAGCACAACAAAGCTTTTCTCTCTGGGTGGCATTGACCTGTCATAAATGCCGTGCCAATCTGAATCCGTAATATAAACATGGCTTGCCAGCATGCAGGAGTCGGCAATGGATATGGAGTTGGCTGCACTGATTCTGACTCCCGGGGAAATCAGAACATGATCACCTATTATGATTCCTGAAATATCTTTTGTATCAGACCACACCGTCAACCGGGTCTTTTTATCAGCACATCCCAAAAGGGTAATATTGTTCCCAATGCTGACGGGCCCACCAAATATTTCAATGTGCCAGGGCTTTACAATAAAGGCATGTTTTCCAAGGGATGTCAATTGAGGGGAAAGTCTGTGGCGGATATACAGATGCAGGAGCCTGTACCATGCTTTTTTAATATAATAGGGTCGATAATCTTTTATCAATTGACAAGATCCCTATAAATAAATCCATCCCATGAACTGTGGCAAAAAAGGCCTGATGCCGGTGTAAAAGAATAGATTGCGTCTGCTGCCAGAAGGACCACTGCATTGGTCCATGATATTTTTTCTTCCGGCCAGATCACCATGTCAGGATAGGTATACCCGCACCAGAAAGTGTTATCTTCATAAATCCTGTCCTGGATCCAGGAGAATACATGCTTTGCTTTTTCAATATATCCCATACCATACAGGGCAAGGACAAGCTCAGATGTCTCAGCAATGGTCACCCAGGGTTGATCAGACACGCATCTTACCCCCTGACCGTCTATAACATATTTATTCCAGTATTTTTCGATTCTATTGTTTGCCTTTTCTCCTGTCAAAGCCCCGCTTAAAATTGGGTAAAACCAATACATGGAAAATCTGGATTTGCTTACATTATAAAAATGGATATTTTCCCGGATGGATTTACCCAGTTTGTCAAAAGAAATTTCCCATGAACTTTTTCGTTTTCCAAGAATGCCTGCAACGGCCAGACCACATTTTAAACTCATGAAAATGGAACTTGCTCCTGACAGAAGAGACATGGGATCAACTTTGCCTTCCGGGCTTTTAGCCCAGTATATTTCGCCTGTTTCCCTCTGAAGGCTTATGGCATAATTAATCCCTTTTTCCATTGTGGACCAGTAATACTCAAGGAAAAGGGTGTCTTTATTCATCAACCAGGTATGAAAAAGCCCCACTGAAATATAAGCAGCCATATGGGTTTCACAGGTTCGGTCCTCTGGAATTCCATTGATATACGAAGAATACCATGACCCATCAGGATTCTGCATTCTTTTCAGCCACTCAAAGGCCCGGTAACTTTCATCAAAATGCTTTCCAATATTCAATCCCATGATTGTTTCAACAAGGTCCCATGGATCTGTTTTACCATCTATATGCCAGGGGATATCGCCTGATTCCCTCTGGAGGTCTGAAATAAAACCCGTCAATGAGTCAATGTTCAGAATTTCAGAAAATTTAACCTTTGGGCCTTTTAACGCCATCAAACAACTCCGATTCATAAATACACTGAAAAAATTAAAGCAACATAATATCAGAACCCTCTGTGATTTACAAGGAACTTGAAATCCTCTTCATGAATGAGTATTCATGAAATTTTCCATTTTTTATAGTTTGGCACCGCTGTAATAATCTTTAAAGAATCAATATATATAACAGTTTGAAATTGAATGAAAATTTTTCTGATCACCCCATGGTTTTTTCTCAATAATTTTTCTTGACAGTCATGTGGATTATTTGGTAATCAAAAATGAATACTCATTCATAAATATTAAATAACCCTTGAACTATCTAGGAGGAAATCATGATAAGAAAAATCAGAAAGGCGGCAGTGATCGGGTCCGGAATCATGGGAGGCGGTATTTCTGCCCTTCTTGCCGGGGCCGGCGTAAAGGTGCAGCTTTTGGATATTGTTCCATTTGATTTAAAAGACGAAGAAAAAAATGATCCCACTGCCCGCAACCGAATTGTAAAAGCAGGCCTTGATTCGGCACTGGCTTCAAGCCCATCTTTATTTTTCAACAAAAAAGATGCTGGGCTCATTGCCATTGGAAACCTTGAAGATGACTTTGAGACTTTGGCTGACTGCGACTGGATCATTGAAGTTGTTGTTGAAAATCTTGGCATTAAAAGAGCTCTTTTCACAAAAGTCGAAAAGGTCAGAAAACCTGGTTCCATTGTAACCACAAATACTTCTGGTATCCCTCTGCAGGATATTTGTGAGGGCTTTTCAAAAGATTTCAAAGAGCATTTCATGGGAACCCATTTTTTCAACCCAGTTCGCTATATGCACCTTTTAGAGCTGATTCCGGGTGCAGATACTCTTCCTGAAATTCTTGAATTTATTGCAGCCTTTGGTGAGAAAAACCTGGGCAAAGGTATTGTCTGGGCAAAAGACACCCCCAACTTTGTGGGCAACCGCATCGGCATCCAGGGGATCGCGGCCGTCATGAAAGCCATGGTTGAAAGTGACATGACCTTTGCTGAAGTAGATGCGATCTTTGGCCCTGCCCTTGGCCGTCCTAGAACTGCCATTTTCAAAACCACTGACCTTGTCGGTCTGGACACCATGATTAATGTCTGCAAAAACTCCTATGAACTCTGCCCGGACGATGAACAGCGGGATACTCTTCTGATGCCTGAATTTATCAATAAAATGGCTGAAAAAAATCTTCTGGGCAACAAAACCCAGGGAGGCTTTTATAAAACAGAACTGACCCCTGAATGGAAAAAACTCAGAAAAGTCTTAAATCCCTCCACCATGGAATATGAAGACCTGGTAAGACCCACTTTCCCCTGTATTGATGAAGCTAAGAAAAAATCCACACTAAAAGAAAAAATTGACTGCGTTCTAAAAGGAGATGATAAGGGTGCTAAATTTGCCTGGAAAATGGCTGCCAACAATTTTTTGTATGCTGCCAACAGGGTTCCTGAAATTGCCGATACCATAGTTGAAATCGATAACGCCATGAAATGGGGATACAATTTTGAAATGGGCCCCTTTGAAGCATGGGATGCCTATGGTGTTAAAGAAGCTGTTGAAAGGATGGAAAAACAAGGATTTAATGTTCCAGCCAACGTGAAAGAGATGCTGGCACAAGGCAACACCTGTTTTTACAAACTTGAAAATGGCATCAAATATTATTACGATTTTGCTTCTGCTTCCTATAAAGAAGTGCCTGTCAGTAAAAACATGGTTTCCATTGCTGCAGCCAAAGGCAACAATAAGACTGTTATGGGTAATAGTTCAGCCAGTCTTGTGGACATCGGGGATGATGTCTTCTGTATAGAATTCCATACAAAAATGAATTCCCTGAATGGTGAAATCATTGATGCCATTGATGAAGCCCTTGATTATGTGGATAAAAACGGGGTCGGACTTGTCATCGGGAATGAAGCAGGCGGAATGCCTGGAGCATTTTCCGCCGGGGCTGATCTGAGCCTTATTTCAAAGCTCAGCCATGATAAAAAATCTGCTGAAATAGACGCCTTGATAAAAAAAGGCCAGGCAGGCGTCCAGAGAACCAAGTACTGTGCCTTCCCCGTGGTGGCAGCACCCTATGGCATGACCCTTGCCGGTGGATGCGAAACCTGTCTGGGAGCAGACCGGATCGTTGCCCATGCTGAACTTTATATGGGGCTTGTGGAAATCGGTGTAGGCCTTCTTCCTGCTGGCGGGGGGTGCATGAACCTGTGGAAAAAATATATCAATGCCATGCCGGCAAAAACAGCAAAAGATACTGATCTGGCAAAATTATTTGTTCCCGCCTTTATGAAAATCGGAATGGCCGCCGTTTCCATGTCTGCAGCCCAGGCAATGGGTAATGGTTTTCTTGGCCAGGCTGACAGAATCGTCTTCAACCGCGACAACCTCATCGGTGAAGCCAAAAAAGAGGTCCTTAAAATGGTTGACGATGGATATGTACCCCCGGCCAGACAGCCCCTTATTGTCATGGGAGATGCAGGTCAGGGAATGGTGAATGCGGAAATCTTCAACATGCTCAATGGTAAATTCATGAGTGATTATGATGCATTCCTTGCTAAACGAATTGCCTATGTGATGAGTGGTGGTGCTGTAAATGTGGGTAGTACAGTTGATGAAGACACTATCCTGAAACTTGAAAGAGAAGCCTTTGTTGACTTCTGCAAAGAAGAAAAAACCATTGCCAGAATTGATCACATGCTTAAAACAGGCAAACCACTCAGAAACTAGAGGAGAACATAAATCATGAGAGACGCATATATTGTACAATCGGTCAGAACCCCTGGCTGCAAACAAAAAAGAGGTCTTTTTAACCAGACAAGGCCTGAAGATTTGATAAGTTTTATCATGAAATCAGCCGTTGAAAAAACTAAAAACCTTGAACCCGAACATCTTGATGATGTCATAATCGGCTGTTCCTTCCCTGAAGGGGAACAGGGCCTCAACATCGGCAGAATTGCCGTTAAAATGGCTGGATTTCCCGACAAGGTATCTGGCGCAACCGTTAACAGGTTCTGCGCATCAGGTCTTGAAGCCATCGCACTTGCATCTGCAAGAGTTCAGGTGGGCTGGGCAGACGTGACCATGGGTGCGGGTCTTGAATCCATGACCTTTGTTCCCATGGGAGGAAACCATCCACGGCCTCATCCTGAATTTTCTAAAACCAACCCGGAAATGTATATTTCCATGGGCATTACGGCAGAAAATGTCGCCTCCCGGTACAATGTATCCCGGGAAGATCAGGATAAGTTTGCGGCAAATTCCCAGGCAAAAGCTGCAAAAGCAAGAGATAACGGTCTTTTTACTGAAATCGTTCCCACGCCCGCCACAAAATACGTCAAACAGGAAGACAGCACCTACAAGAAAGAAACATTCATTGTTGAACACGATGATGGTATCAGGGTATCTACTGCTGAAGGACTTGGAAAACTTAGAGCGGTTTTTTCAGCCACGGGCAGTGTCACAGCCGGGAACTCTTCCCAGACAACGGATGGGGCAGCTGCAACCATTATTGCATCAAAAGAAAAATGTGATGAATTAGGTCTTGAACCCATTGCAAAACTTGTTTCCTATGCAACCATAGGATGCAAATCCGATGAAATGGGCGTAGGGCCACTTTATGCCATTCCAAAAGTTCTTGAGCAGGCAGGGCTTTCCATTGATGATATTGATATTTATGAAATCAATGAAGCTTTTGCTTCCCAGGCCCTTTACTGCATCAGGGAACTGGGCATTGAAAAGTATATGGACAGAATCAATATTCACGGGGGAGCTATTGCCCTGGGCCATCCCTTGGGATGCACTGGTGCAAAGCTGACAGCCACCTGTCTTGCCAACCTCAAAGAAGTTAATGGGAAATATGGTATTGTTTCCATGTGCATTGGCGGCGGCATGGGCGCTGCAGCCATATTTGAAAGAGTATAGAGTTATAACCTCCTTGTTCTAAAAAAAGGGGCTGTTTCCCATCTACCTGCGGAAACAGCCCCTTTTTTATAGAATAATTTGACCGACCAACGTCTATCTTACAAGGTGCGAATGAAATGTAGCGTTATGAGCATCCTTTTCCAAGCTGATTTCGGCATTTTATACAGCTTGATGAGACATTTCTTGATATGAAAATTCCCACAGTCCTGCATTAGCTTTTGCGTGTTCGACTGTCATGTTCACGATATTGCCTTTTTCATCAATGTCTATATAGATATTTTCACTTATCTCTTTTGTTTCATAGACATTTTTATCCGTAAATTCCATATGAGCTGTGTCTGTATCAGAAAAATATTTTACTTTCATACATTAATCCTCCTTAAAAGATCTATCAAAAAAGGCGTTGTGAATCGTCCCCCCATCCTCCAATAAGATCACCCGGAGATATTTATCAATTTCCTGTATCTTTGCCCATTTTCTGATCCGGCCATCGGTCTGAATTTCAATCTTTTCTGGATATTGTATCACAAAATAAATCCATTCGTCTTTAATTTTTATGCGATCAGGTCTTTGCCTTGTATATTCAAAGTATTGTATGGTTTTCATTTTTTAATTTCCGGCCACATTGAATTTTTTATGCCAAATGCATAATCCGCTCTTAAGTTACATATTCGGCTTGTTAATCACATAATTTACTGTGATGTATTCATGATTACCATGGAAAGTCAAACAAAATTTCGGCCCAATCCACTATTAAAATTGTTGGGTCAGATCTGCAAGGTTTTGCATCCCGGGCCTGTGATACTGCTTTTACCTCCGGACAGAGGCATGATATTTATTTGAGTACTGATTCTTTCTTTCAGCGCAGAAACATGGGAAATAACACCAATCAATTTTCCTTTCTGATGGAGTCCGGAAAGTGCTTCCAAAGCCGTTTCCAAAGCTTCTGCATCTAAGGTGCCAAAGCCTTCATCAAGAAATAGCGAATCCACCTGAACATTTCGGCTGGCCATATTGGACAATCCCAGTGCAAGAGACAGGCTGACGATAAAGCTTTCGCCACCTGAAAGGTTCTTTGTGGATCGAATTTCCCCTGCCTGGTAATCATCCACAATGTTCAATTCCAATGGTTGTTTTTCATCCCGGATTAGCAAATATCGATCTGACATTTTTTCAAGCTGCCTGTTTGCGTGGGATACCATTAATTCAAAGGTGATCCCCTGGGCAAAATTTCTATATTTTTTCCCGTCTGCAGAACCGATTAAAGAATGCAGGGCATCCCATCTTGTGCATTCTGTTTTCTGGGCATCTATCAATACTATTTTCTGTTTAAGTCTTTCTTTTGCATCTGCATTATCTGAAAGTTTCTGCTTTATGGCTCCAACTTCCTCACCAAGGATCTTCAGGCTTCTCCTGATTTCCGTCTGTTCCTGTTTCAGGATATCAAGTGATACCTCAGTCATCTTTTTGGCTGTTTCCTTATAAAGCCTGGTTTCCCGATCTTTTTTCCGGGTTAGAATATCAGTCTGTTTATTGTCTAACGCTCTTGCCCTCTTATTTAATCTGCTTCTTTCATCAAAGGAGAGTCGAAACAAAATAAATTCCGGCTCATCTTCAAACCCGGATTTTTTGCAAATGGTCTCAAAAGAGGACTCAAGATCATCCAGTTCAGGCTTTCTTCCGGCTGTGTTTTCTTTTAAGGCAGCGATGCGTGTTTTTAATTCATTTAATTGCTGTCTTATCTTATCCAGGCTCTTCCTTGCGGCTTTTTCAGATTTTTCAGCATCCAAAACACGCCCTTCTATATACGCCTCTTCTTTATCCGGATTTTTCCGGCCATATAGCTCTTTACGGGCAGAACTCAACTTTTCAAGTTCCTTTTGATGATCTTCAAGAAGAGTCTGTTTTCCACTGAGGGTTTCATCAAGAGTCTTTAAAACGGCATCAATGGTTTTTATCTCAGATGCAATCTCAATGGTTTGTTTTTCGATTTCAGATTTTTGTTTTTGATACTCCTGCCAGTTTTTCTGTCTAAGATAGAGAGCTTTTGAAATAGAATTCAAATTCTTATCCGGGATATCTTTGACACCAAATGGTTCCAGGCTTAAGATAAGTTTGGTTTTCAATTCAGCAACCTTACCCACGGCCAGTTGTAATTCTTTTTCAGAGTGTTGGATATTTGCCTGGGTGTCATCTTTTTTATGCTGAATCTGAACAAGCTCTTTTTCTGCTTGCGCTAATGCATTGTCTGCTTTTTTTTCTTCAGATTCATTTTCCTTCAGCTTACTTTCCAGATGTTCTGCTTTCTTAATCAGGCTGGACAGTTTATTGATCTTTTTTTCGGTTTCATCCATTCCAGGGACGTTACCTTCAGCAAAGGGGTGATGCAGAGATCCGCACAATGGGCATGGCTTGTCATCCTCCAATTTTGTACGTGCCTCTTCAAAATTTGCAATCTTTCTTAAGTAGGCCATTTCACGCAAAAGACTATTATGTTCGGCCCTATACTCTTGAAGCAGGCGATTGCCCAGAAGTTCTAAAATAAAGCCCTTTGTCTGTAACACCTGCTTTTTTGAGATATCATGATTTTTTTTAAGGGTAGTGCATAATACTTCTTGCTTCAAATACAGTCCTGCATCTGTTTTAAAGCGTTTTTTTTGTTCTAAAACCTGGGTGGTGATAGTTGAAACATTTATTGCTGCTGTCCCCAGATTTTTGAGCTGCTCATTTATTCCAGTCAGTTCAATAACCAAAGCTGCATCAAGTGCATTGGAAGACAGATAATTTTCAATTCTCAAAAGTTCTTTGCCCGCAGTTGCTTGACTGGATTCAACTTTTTGCCGGAGTTCTTTTTTTTCAAAAACCTGGGTTCTAATCTTTAGGCACTCTGACTCAGCAGTTTTTAAAGCAGATAGTTTCTCCTTGATATGAAGATCAAGCGCCCGAACTTTTTTAATCAATTCAAGTCCGATTTTTTGTTCTTGTTTGCATTTAATTACAGCCTGTTCAGCCTTCTTAAGATCTGTCTTTTTTAACTCCAGTATTTTTTCCTGATCAGGAACCAGAACTTGTGAGTTTGCCAAAGCCTTAAGATCAAGCTGTTGCTGCTGCCTTTTTGACAGCAATGTTGCATAAACACTTTCCAGTTCTGCCGCCTTTTCTGCCTTGTGCAATTTTGCTCTGTCCGGCTCAAATGCTTTTAAATCATTTGACAAAGCATTTGATTCCTTCTCGATTTCAGACAGCTCAGCTTTCAGCGCATCCATCCCCATCAGCCAGAGAATGACTTTTCCCAATTCATCATTTTTTGAGCCAAGTTCCTTTTCAATCTTCTGCTTTCCAATAAGCTCCTGATTTAGGGCAACTTCGTCTTCATCACTTAAAACAGGTATCCCCGTAGTTTGGGCCTTAAGTAATTTTAGCTTGTCATCTTCGATGGTTTTGCGTTTATGAACACCTTTTGAAATCTCACTATAAATTTTGGTGCCAGTAATCTGTTCAAGTATTGGCGCTCTTTGGTCTGCCGCAGCCGCAAGGAATGCTGCAAACCCTCCCTGGGCCAGCAACATGGAACGGGTAAACCTTTCAAAATCCATTCCTGTTTCTCGTTCAATCCTTGCTGCAACGTCCCGTTTTTTTGACTCCAGGATCTTGCCGTTTTTACCATCTGATATTTCATGCCTTGAATCTGTAAGATTACCATCAATCTTTCGATGGGCTTTCTGCTGGCTCCAATGGCACCGGAACTCTCCTGTCTTTGTTTCAAAGGTCACTTCAGCAAAGCATTCACCCGTCTGCCGGGACATGATCTCATTATCAGTTTTATTAATGGACTTTAAACGGGGTGTTCTGCCGTAAAGGGCAAGGCACATGGCATCAAGAATAGTTGACTTGCCCGCACCAGTGGGACCTGTAATGACAAATATCCCATCCAAGACATACTCGGGCTTTGTGAAATCAATAACCCATTCTCCATAAAGTGAATTAAGGTTTTTAAATCTAAGCGATAGAATTTTCATTGCCACCTTCTCTACACTGCATTTGTGTCTTCTTCATTAAGATATGTGATGATCTCTTTATGCGCCAGAATCAGCGCCGGCCGTTCGTCGTCTTTCACCTCATAAGTATCCAGAAGGCGGTTAAAGACATCCATTACATCCAGATCATCAAGCATTTCCTCTTCAAAAATCTGGTTGATTACCCGTTCAATAATTCGCTTGTTTTTTATCCGGAGAATTTCCATACCTGTTTGTGCAACGGCCTCTTGAATGAGCCCCCTCAAATTTCCGGCAACCTTGCTACCCGTGTATTCAATTTCCAGCCATGCTTTGCTGTCTTTAGATTTCAGCTCATCTATACTTTGAATTATCTCATCCATTCCACCGGATATTCTTTCCAAAGCCTGAAAGCAGGGCACAGTATGAAGTGTAATTTTTAAAGGATGAGGATTACCAGGTAAATTCGGATTCCCAAAAATTTTGAAATCAACTATTACAACACTTTTTTCCTGTTTTGCTTCTCCAAATCCCATGGGTATTGGTGAGCCCGAGTACCGGATATGGTCAGATTTTCCAACCCGCTGGGAGACATGCAGATGCCCCAATGCCCAATAATCTATAATATCTGGAAAAATATCTTTGCCAACACGGGCCAGAGAGCCAACATAAAGCTCTCTTACACCATCACCTTCAATTGTTTTACCACCAGCTGTAAAAAGGTGTCCCATTCCAATAATAGGGATCTGACCGTATTTTTCCTTTTTTTCTTGTGCCACCCTACAGACATCAGCATAATGCCTTTGCACGCCTTTAATGAGCTTGCTATTCTTGTCTTCTATGCTTTCGCCAGCCTTTGCAATCCGGACATCCCTATCCCGCAGATAGGGAACTGCACACACGATTGCTTCCGGAGCATCTGAAATGCCTTTAAGGAGAATGACCTCATCTTCCGGCTTCTCAGAGCTGGCGCCGACAACATGAACATTCAAAGCCAGCAAAAGTTCTTTTGGGGCGCTGAGAAAAGAGGGGGAATCATGGTTGCCTGCAATGATCACAATATGGCGACAGCATGATACAGAAACCTTGCAAAGGAATCTGTAATAAAGTTCCTGTGCACGGTTACTGGGTGTTCTGGTGTCAAAAATATCGCCTGCAACCAGCAAGGCATAAATACCTTCTTTGTTTATCAACTCTGCCAGCCAGTTCAGGAATGTTGAAAAGTCATCATACCGGTTTCTGCCATAAAGCAACCGGCCGATATGCCAGTCTGAAGTATGAAGGATTTTCATAAAGCAGCTACCCCTTTTAGTTCCAAATGATTCACAATATACAAAACAAACTTTAAATTTCGTACAATCAGTTCAATATAAATTATTATTTGCATTTCACAACAATATAAATATATATAAGTATGTTTTTTATTGAAATTGATCAGGATATGGAAAGTGTTTGGGAGATATAATCAAGTTCATTCCAATTTTTAAAGGGCTATAATATGGTTGAAAAAGCAGCTTATGAAGAATTGAAACAACGTATTTCAGAGTTGGAAAAAGAGGCTGAAAGGAATGCTGTAAAGAACGAAGAGGAACTGCAGAAAAGTGAAAGCCAATTGCATACAATAATCAAACATAGCAATGAGTTGTTTTACATCCATGATACAAAGCACTTGTTAACCTACGTGAGTCCAACTTCTAAGACTATCCTTGGATATACCCCTGAAGAAATGAAAAAAAAATGGACAGAACTGACTAGCGACAACCCCATTAACCTTAAGGGAATTGAAATTACAGAGAAAGTAATCAAAACAGGCGAACGGCAAAAACCTTATTTGCTTGAGCTTAAAAAAAAGGATGGTACCTTTGTTTTGCTTGAAATTGATGAATCTCCAGTCAAGGATGCCTCTGGTAAAGTGGTGGCAATCTCCGGTGCTGCCAGAGATGTGACCCTGAAAAAACAGACTGAAGACAGATTAATCAAATCAGAACAGCGTTTCCGCGACCTGTTTAATGGCATCAGTGATCTCATTTATATCCAGGATTTTGAAGGCTGCTTCACCTCCGTTAACCCTGCCATGTGCAAAGCCTTCGGCCATAGAGAAGATGAATTAATCGGAAAGTCGGCATCGGATTTTATGAAACCTGAATTCGTGCCTGCTTATAAAAGTGAATACCTGGAACCTCTCTTGAAACATGGACACAAAGAGGGTACGACAATCTATTTCAAAAAAAATGGTGAGAAGATCTACATTGAATACCGCAGTGTATTAGTCCGACCAAAAGATGGTGAGCCTTTCATCAGTGGTACGGGCCGGGACATAACTGAAAGAATTTTATCGGAAAGGAAAGTTGCAAAACTTCAGGAACAAATAATCCAATCTCAAAAAATGGAATTCATCGCCACCCTGACGGGCGGTATTGCCCATGATTTTAATAATATACTCTATATAATTTTGGGGAACACTGAACTGGCACTTGGAGAAATCCCCAAAGGGAATCCTGCGTATAGCAAACTTGAAGAGATCAAATCTGCCAGTCTCAGGGCATCCCGCATTATAAAACAATTACTCAATTTTACCCACAAGACTGATCATAAACTGGAACCCATAGGCGCTGTCACCGTTATTCAGAACGCACTCAACTTTTTACGATCAACCATACCGGCCACCATAGAAATTCGAAAACACTTGACAGATGATGATATGGTGATCCTTGCAGATCCGATCCAAATCAACAGGGCCATGATGAACATTTGCGCCAATGCTTCACTGGCAATGGAAGCAACAGGCGGTATCCTGGAAGTCATAGTTGAACCGGCAACCATTAAAGCCGGGAGCATAAAAAATTTTCCAGACCTGGTTGCGGGAAAATATGCAAAAATTACTATAAGAGACCAAGGCCCCGGAATAGACCCTGAAACCATCAACCGAATCTTTGACCCCTATTTTACGACCAATGAAAAAAATTCTGGCATGGGACTGTCCATTGTGCAGGGCATTGTCAAAAACCATAATGGTGCTATTTGGGTTGACAGCAGGCTTGGCAAAGGCACCACTATAACTCTTCTATTCCCAGTGGTTGATGCAAAACCCAAGGTTGAAATTCATACCATAGATGAACTTACCCGTGGTACGGAAACAATCCTTTTTGTTGATGACGAAGAACCCATCAGGATTATGGGAAAATTAATGCTGAAAAGGCTTGGCTACAAGGTTAAAACATGTCAGAATCCTAGAGAAGCACTGGATTTGTTCCAGTCAGAACCTGATTACTTTGATCTGGTAATAACGGATATGACCATGCCCGGGATGACCGGTGCTCAATTGTCTGAAAAATTATTGAAAATTAGACCTGATATTCCTATCATCCTCTGTACTGGCCATAGTTCATTCATTAATGAGGCAAAAGCCAAAAAACTTGGGATGGCAGGCTATATTATGAAACCAATGTCGATTTCAAGACTGGCAAAATCTATACGAAAGGTTTTAGATAAAGGACTTAAGACCGAAAGCTGAGTAAATTATAAACCGATTTTAATATCTTAGGACCTCAAATGAAATAAATTGAGCAGAAATAGCGCAGGATTTTGGTTCATCTACAAGGCGCATCAAATGTTTAATACTTATACGTATTAGGCCTTTGGTGCAACGCAGTAGATGGAGCAAAAGACAAGCAATTTCGTTCAAGTTATAAAATTTGTGGTCCTTAAGACAAGAATAATTGCTATCGTCATTTTTTGGAATTAAACCCTTATAAAAATATAACCGCCTTCAGCATATCCGAACTTCCTGAACATGAAATTATAATTATATGACAAGCCTTTATAGAAAGTATCAAAAGAAATTTGATAGGGATAGGTCTGGGTCGAATCAACATCAAGGAGAGTGACTTTCCCTGACACAGGATCAAACCCGCCCACAGGGGATATATGGGGGATGTGAAGTTCCGGTAAAAAACTGCCCTGATCAAAATGTAAAATAAGCAGACAATTACCCTTTTTTTCAAATTGTTCAAGTCTATGGCGCAGCACCTGTTTGATCTCCTTTGATCTCACAGCATCCCTTGTGGTCTGAACCATTTCAACCAATTCACAAGGGATATTGTAAGCTGTCAGGCTGGCTTTTACCACCGTATACAGGGTTTGAAGGGGAAGGCCCCTGCGACCTTTATACCCGTTGTCGCTCATGCGCTCTTTCCAGTGCGCGGCTTTCACCTTTTCAAGCAGGTCCTGCTGGGTAAAGGGACGCCCGTTCAAAACACCTTGTTTGTCAAGGAGGGTATTTACAACAGATGCAACGGTGGCTACGGAACAGGAGGATTCATGGAATTGTTTGACATGGTATTTGTACAACCCGTCTTTTATTCTATTTCCAATATTTTCATAGGGGGTTTTAATATAAACTGCCTGATCTTTTCCAAAGGAACCTGTTTTTGTCAATTTCTGGAAAAAATACTTGATATAAAGATAGGGGCGGATAACCCATTTTAAAAAAATCATAGCTTATTCTTATT
>JACKQG010004836.1_pt1 | contig 15358 bp, 16 predicted proteins | sample 8237621 | NCBI WGS metagenome assembly JACKQG01 (sample SAMN15677084, study PRJNA649215) | marine metagenome | biome: marine; feature: Black Sea; material: saline water; isolation source: suspended particulate matter (SPM) from the Black Sea western gyre | collected 2013-06-09/2013-06-10 | depth... | reverse complement strand
GTCGCTCCCTGGCGGCGATGCGGAAAATTTGTCGATGGCTCCCGAATCCCGCTACACTATCTGTGGGCAAAGGAGGCTTTCATGGCGATCAAAGACAAGGCGCTGGAGCCCGGCGCCCTGGCGGTGCCGGATCCGCAATCTGCACCTTCCCTCTCGGTGAATTTTTTTGACCGGCTGCCGGAACAGGTGGTCGATACGCTGACGCCTGAACAAAAAGAAGCCATCCACCATGCTGCCGAAGATCCGGCATGGCGGCGCTCCCCGGTCGATATCCGCCTGACCATCCCGTTTCTCGGACGACGGTATTTCTTCACTCTTGTCGGCGGGGCTGAAAAACGAAGCGACGAACGCCGTGCCGAGGAACGCCATCATTATCCGTTGCGTAGCGCGGCCAACGTTTTTTTCTTCATCGGCCTGGCGACGATTTTCTACACCGCCGCCGTCGTTGTCCTGGCGCTGCAGTCGGCGATTGTAGAATTTTAGAAAAGCCGGACCCCTCCAGCTTCAAACCTTATGCCCCGACAGCCAAAATCAATTTGACCCAGGTCAAGGCATAGCCTGACGGCGTTTTTTATCGTTGGCGCCTGTTAACACAGAAACAGGGGGCCGACATGACGACGGCAGGTTTGGTTTTTTTGCTTATTTTTATCGGCGCGGCCGCCGGATTCATGGCCCTGCTGACCTGGGCCGAAATCAGGACGCGTCCTTAAGGTTAATTAAGAAGGCGATTTAAAACCGGGCCTTTGACCCGGAAGCGCAGGAGAGGACCCACCGGCCCGAAGTGGTCCGGGGAAGGTTTTTTGCGCGCAAAAACAAAGCCCCCGGAGGCGTTCCCCCGAGGGCTTTGATTGGAGCGGGTGATGAGATTCGAACTCACGACTTCAACCTTGGCAAGGTTGCGCTCTACCCCTGAGCTACACCCGCAGTGGCCGCTGAAACGGCGCGCCGATAATAGCTTCTGTTTTGGCGTTTGCAAGACCGGTGTTGATTTCATAAAACACCCCCTCCCCAACACCCGTCCGCTTAGCGGACCGGTGGAGCGCGTTGAAAATCCAAATCCTTATGGGAGGGGGTTGCGCCAGAGGGCGGAAACCGCCATCTATGGGGCTCATAGTGGCCCGATAGGCCCGTCGCCGAGACTTTAAAGCGTTTGAAACAGCATAACCGAAGTATTGCACCATGGAATTCACGATGAAGCCGGATGGAACGATGGTTCCCGATCCTTCCGCAACCGAAGCCAAGGATAAAAAGACCGAAAGCCCGGCTTCGCCCCCGGAAACGCCCCAAGATGCGCCCCCTGTGGCACCCGGCCTGATTTCCTCCGGGGCGGAACAAGCCCCGCCCGCGGGCGAGCTGATCAAGGATTCCGACACCGCCCATTTCATGGCCGACGTGATCGATGCCTCCATGGGCGTGCCCATCATTGTCGATTTCTGGGCGCCTTGGTGCGGCCCGTGCAAGCAATTGGGGCCGGCGTTGGAAAAACTGGTGAAGGAAGCCGGCGGGCTGGTCCGTCTGGTGAAAGTCAATGTCGATGAAAACCAGGATTTGGCGGCGCAGATGCGCATTCAGTCCATCCCCGCGGTTTACGCCTTCAAGGGCGGCCAGCCGGTGGACGGTTTTGCCGGCGCGCTTCCGGAAAGCCAGCTCAAGACCTTCATCGACAAGCTCACCGACGGCGCGCAATCACCCCTGGAGGCGCTTTTGGAACAGGCCGAGGCCGCCCTGGAGTCCGGCGATACCGCCGGGGCCGGAGCCGCCTTCGCCCAAGCCCTTTCCCAAGGCGAGGAAAACCCCGCCGCCCTGGCCGGCCTGGTCCGGGTCGCGCTGGCCGAGGGAAATATCGACAGCGCCAAGGAAATGCTCGACAGCCTGACGCCGCAAATGCGCGACAAACCGGAAATCACCGCCGCCGCCGCGCAGCTGGAACTTGCCCAGCAAAGCGAGGAATCCGGCGATATTCAGGAACTTCGGGCCAAGCTGGAAGACAACGAAACCGATCATCAGGCCCGCTTCGACCTGGCCGTCGCGCTTTATGGCAACGCCCAGAACGAAGCCGCGATCGAAGAGCTGTTGGAGCTTTTCCGGCGCGACCGCAAATGGGACGACGAAGCCGCCCGCAAACAATTGATCAAGATTTTCGAGGCCCTGGGCGCGGATGACCCGGTTGTTGTCGATGGCCGGAAAAAACTGTCGACGATGTTGTTTTCATGAACCCGGCCAACACCCCGCTGCCCGATACCCTTCCGATCTTTCCCCTCGCCGGAGTCCTTCTTCTGCCGACGGGGAATCTGCCGCTGCATGTGTTCGAGCCCCGCTACCTGAACATGGTCACCGACGCCATGGGCCGGGACCGGATGATCGGCATGGTCCAGCCGCGTCAGGCCGACGCCGCGTCTCCCGCGGGGTCCGTCGATGATTTCGAAGCCGTGTACCACACCGGATGCGCCGGGCGGGTCACCGATTTCACGGAAACCGACGACGGCGGGTATATGATTTCGCTGAACGGCGTGATCCGCTTTAACGTCGCCGGGGAACTGCCTCTGCAGCGCGGCTATCGCCGGGTTCGGCCTGACTTTTCACCCTTCCTGAGCGATCTTGATATCGATCTGGACAACGACCCCCAATTCGGCGCCCGCCCCGGACAAGAACGGATTTTAAACGTCCTGAAGGATTATTTTGCCCTTAAGGGCATCGAGGCCGACTGGTCGGAACTGATGGAGTGGCCGGAAACGGCCCTCATCGCCGCGTTGTCAATGATGTGCCCGTTCGGGGCCGGTGAAAAACAGGCCTTGCTGGAATGCCCCCGCGACGAAGAACGAACCGGCCTTCTCGTCACCTTAATGGAGATGGCGGTTCTCGGCGACCGGGCGGACCTGGATATGGACGAAAGCAGCACCCGTCATTAAGACTCGTCCTTAACGGGGCGTTGAATTATCGGTTTTGCACCCCACATTGGGTTGGCGACACAGGAGCACGAAATGGAAAACACCACTGTAGACCCGAAATTGCTGGAAATTCTCGTTTGCCCCCTGACCAAGGGGCCGCTTACCTACGACCGGGAGGCGAACGAACTCATTTCCGAACAGGCCGGACTGGCGTTTCCGATCCGCGACGGCATTCCCATCATGCTGGTCGATGAGGCCCGGGAGCTGCCCGTGACCTAAGCGGCGCTTAGCTTTTTTTCAGGCACGGCCACAAAAACCGAACCACGCACTTAACCCCGCATTTAAAAAAGATATTTTTTATGACCGAGACATCCTCCAATCCCTATTCCCCTCACCACCGGCCGACGGAAATCCGCCTCAAGAAAGAAGAAAAACTTCTTGAGGTCGATTTTGAAGACGGCAAGAGCTTTTCCCTGCCCGCCGAACTGCTGCGGGTGGAAAGCCCGTCCGCCGACGTCCAGGGCCATGGCCCCGGACAGAAAAAGACCGTTGCCGGGCGGCGTTATGTCGGCATCATGGAAGTGGTTCCCGTCGGCAACTACGCCGTCCGCATCAATTTTGACGACATGCACGATTCCGGAATCTACTCCTGGGATACCCTGTACGATTTCGGCGAGCGTCAGGATGAACTTTGGCAGGGATATCTTGATGCCCTTGAAAAACAAGGCCTTAGCCGGGAACCCTGAACCAGTTTCTCGAGTGGTTAGAAGCGCAGTCTAAAGGCGCTTATAAGCAAGCCCTTTTAACGGCCTGATTACACTTAAAAACCCGATATCAGAGCGGTTGATCCCGCATCAGCCTCGGCAGGTTGCCGACCAGCCCCATGGCGTGGCGCATGAAGAATTTCTTCAATGGCGGCAGCTGGTTGACGGCGGCAAGGCCCAGATCCCGGGCCAGCCGCAACGGTCGAACATTGTTGGAAAACAACTTGTTAAGGCCGTCCGTCATAGCCAGCATTAAAGTGTTGTCGAAACGCCGCCAGCGCTGGTAACGCTCCAAAACGGCACCGTCCCCGATATCAAGCCCCAGCCGCCGGGCGTCCAGAACCACTTCGGCCAGCGCCGCGACATCGCGCAGGCCCATGTTCAGGCCCTGCCCCGCGATCGGGTGCATGCCGTGCGCGGCGTCGCCGACCAACGCCAGACGCAAACCAATGGTTTCTTCGGCGTATTGCAGAGACAACGGGTAACTCCACCTTGGCCCGACAACGTCCAGGGCGCCCAGGAAATCTCCGAACCGATGCTCCAGTTCTTCCAGAAACGCCGCTTCGTCGAGCGCCATGATCGCCGGCACCAGTTCTGACCGTTCCGTCCAGACGATGGACGAACAATGGCCCGGACGCTCCTTGTCTCCCATCAGCGGCAGAATCGCAAACGGCCCGGCCGGCAGGAAATGCTCGTTGGCGACGAAGTCATGGCATTTTTCATGCGCCACGGTGCATACGATACCGGACTGTTCATAGGACCAGTTGGTAATCCTGATCCCGGCATCTTCGCGGGTTTTCGAGTTCCGGCCCTCCGCGGCGACCACAAGACGGGCGCGAATGGTCCGGCCGTCCGCCAGGGTCGCGCTGACGCCATGGCCTTGGCGGTCCAACGTCGCAACGGACGCCGGCGCAAACATCCGGACCGTTTGCATGTCCTTGAGCCGGTGAAACAGGGCCTTCCTGAGATTGCGGTTTTCCACCATGTAGCCGAAGGCATCGTCCCCGGTCTCCCGGTGGTCGTAATGCAGGAAAAACAGGGAATCGCCTTCTGAAACCCGGATATCGAGGATCGGTGCGGCGTCAGGCTCCAGCGCCGCCCACAACCCCAGCCCCGCCAACACCCGTTGCGTCGCCAGCGCAATGGCCGACGCCCGGCCATCGAAACCGGCATCCAGGTTGGCCTCGGGATCGGCCGTATCAACGACGGCAACGTCTATTCCCGCCTGGCCGAACGCCACCGCCAGCGTCGCGCCGACCATGCCGCCGCCGATTATCAGGATTTCGGCGTCGATAAATTCCACGTCTGGAGCCACAAGGCCCCTTCTCGCAGGCGCTTCTGAGGATGTTTGTTTTCGGCCCATACCAATATGGTTCCGCGTTTCCGGTTTCATGTCCAGATTTGTTTTCTTGGCGCACCCTTAGGAGCCTAAATTTTAGGCAAACTAGTAAAAATGCTTAATAAATAAGCTTAAAGATCATGCTTTCCGGCCTGTCACGGCTCTTTTGTTTTGTCATATCTCTTTGTTTTTAAAAAATAAAACCAACCTTTAAGCAAACCGGCACGGTTCTTGAGTTGATAGCCCCAAGAGGGAATATCCGTTTGCCTGTTTGGTTTGCTTAATGGCCGCCGCCGTCCCACCCGGAGCCGCAAACGGAGCCCTCTAAGACCAAGTGTAACGGGACGCGGCGCTAAGGCAAAAGAGAGGATCCAGAGATGAAGCTCGTAATGGCTGTCATCAAGCCGTTTAAACTGGAAGATGTTCGCGAGGCCCTGACTCCGCTGGGCGTTGAAGGCATGACCATCAGTGAGGTCAAGGGCTTCGGCCGGCAAAAAGGTCAGGCCGAAATCTACCGCGGCGCCGAGTACACCGTGAACTTCCTGCCCAAGGTCAAGATCGAAGTCGCGGTCAAGGACGACGTTGTCGACAGCGTCGTCGAGGCAATCACGAAATCCGCCGAAACCGGAAAAATCGGAGACGGCAAAATCTTCGTTTATTCGTTAGAAAAGGCCGTCCGCATCCGGACCGGCGAAACGGATTCGGAAGCGTTATAGGAGAGCATGGCTATGCGAATGTATAAAACTGTATTCGGAACCGTGGGCCTTGCCCTGACGGTTCTTTTGGCGGCAGCCGGCGAAAGTCTGGCGGCTGAAACGGCGAAGCTGGACAGCGGCGACACCGCCTGGATGCTGACATCGACGGCATTGGTGCTGATGATGACGATTCCCGGCGTCGCCCTGTTCTATGGCGGCATGGTGCGTAAGAAAAACGTGCTGGCGACCGTGGTGCAAAGCTTTGCGGTCACCTGCGTGATGACCGTTTTGTGGATGGTGGTCGGCTATTCCCTGGCCTTCGCCGACGGCGGGGCTGTAAACGCCTTTGTCGGCGGCCTGGACAAGGTTCTGCTGCGTGGCATCGGCGTCAATACGCTGTCCGGCACCATTCCGGAATCCGTGTTCATGACCTTCCAGATGACCTTTGCCATTATTACGCCCGCGCTGATTACCGGCGCACTTGCGGACCGCATGAAATTTTCCTCCCTGCTGGTTTTCCTCAGCTTGTGGATGATCTTTGTCTATGCGCCGATCACCCACTGGGTCTGGGGTGGTGGATTCCTGGGCGGTGCCGGCGTTCTCGACTTCGCCGGCGGTACGGTGGTGCACATCAACTCCGGTGTCGCCGCTCTGGTCGGCGCCATTGTTCTCGGCAAGCGCCGTGGGTACGGCACCGAAAACATGGCCCCGCACAACCTGGTTCTCAGCGTCATCGGCGCTGCCATGTTGTGGGTTGGTTGGTTCGGCTTTAATGCCGGCTCCGCCGTCGCCGCAAACGGCACCGCAGGCATGGCCATGGCCGTAACCCAGATTGCCGCAGCTGCTGCGGCAGTATCGTGGATGATCATTGAGTGGATCTTCCGCGGCAAGCCCAGCGTTCTCGGCATCGTATCCGGCGCCGTCGGCGGCTTGGTGGCGATTACCCCGGCGGCCGGTTTCGTCGATCCCTTCGGCGCGTTGATCATCGGTTTTACCGCCGGCCTCGTCTGCTACTGGGGCGCGGTGGTGCTTAAGCCCAAGCTTGGCTATGACGACACCCTGGACGTCTTCGGTGTCCACGGCCTGGGCGGGATTACCGGCGCCATTCTGACCGGCGTGTTCGCCGTCGAAGCCATCGGCGGAACCAAGGGTCTGCTGGAAGGCAACCCCGGACAGGTTCTGATCCAGATCGAAGGCATTGCCGCCACGATCGCCTACAGCGCCATCGCCACCTTCATCCTGCTGAAGGGCGTCGGGGCGGTCATGGGCCTCCGGGTCGATGAGGAAACCGAAGTCGGTGGCCTGGACTACAACCTGCACGGTGAAACCGTCCAGTAACCCTCTGCAAACAAAGACAACAATACCGGCGGGCCGCCCAACGTTCCATGACGGGCGGCCCGTCTCCTCCCCTAACAAAATCAGCCGGAAGGTCTTTGCCTTCCGGCTTTTTTGTCTGTTTGTTAAACCTTTGTCTAAACAGCAACAGAACCAATGTCTTAAGAGCCCTTATTAAGACATTGTAAATATTATTCCTGTAAGTATCAGACATGGCTCAAACCATGCGATTTATGGGTGGTCGCGGGGCCCGCTCCTTTGCCGGTCCCGCCACTGCAAACACCGTTCTTCCTGCCGGCGCGGTCAATTTTTTCAAGCGCCGTCTGAAGGAGAGCGCAGGCGCGCTTTTGCTGATTTCGGCCATGGCGCTGCTCGCCTCAATTCTGACCTATACGCCCGGCGATCCTTCGTTAAACAGCGCCGGTAACGGGACGATCGGAAACCTGCTCGGCTTTGGCGGCGCTATTGTCGGAGACCTGGCCTTACAAATCTTCGGCCTCGCCAGTCTTGTTCCGGTTCTGGTATTAACCGCCTGGAGCTGGCGCATGATAACCAAGCAGGGCGTTTCGCCATGGTGGGCCCGGCTGTTGTGCCTGATGCTTGGCATGCTTTTCTTTTCCGCCGGCCTCAATGCGTTGGCTATTCCTGAAAACTGGCCTCTGATGACCCGACTCGGAGGCGTTTTGGGGGGCCTGGCGCTGGAACACATGGCCCGCTTCGGCCTGATGTTCGGCATCGCGGCGGAACCGATTGCCGCGCTTTCCGGCTTCTGCGCCTTCGCGCTGCTGATTGCCGCCCTCGGGCTGTCCTGGCAGGAGTGGCGCTCTTCGGGCCATGCCGTGTTGCAGGGCATACTGTTGCTGGGCCACGGCGTCAAACACGGCGCCAAACGGGGCCGGGATGCCTTCGGTGTCGTGCCGGCGTGGCGCTCGCGCCTGAACGCCGGTACGGACGAAGAGACATGGGACGAAGACGATTATTTCGACGGCGAGTATTACGGCGAAGTCGATATCGATCCGGTTGCCGTCGGCCTGGACAATGGTTCGGCGACATCAGGCGGCAAAACGTCTCTGTCCCGGACCGGTCTCGTTGCCGAGAAAAAACCGCGCCTGAAGAGCGGCCGCAAAGCCAAGGCGGAACGCCAGGGCAAGCTCAACCTGGACGCCGACAAGGAATATAACACGCCGCCGCTCGATTTCCTGGACAGCGGCGAGAAAAGTGCCCGCGCCGAGGCCCTCAACAAAGATGCCCTGCAACAGAACGCCAAGTATCTGGGCAGTATCCTGGAGGATTTCGGGGTCAAGGGCGAAATCGTCAAGGTCCGGCCCGGCCCCGTCGTCACGCTCTATGAACTCGACCCGGCGCCGGGCACCAAAACATCCCGTGTGATCGGCCTCAGCGATGATATCGCGCGCTCCATGAGCGCCGTATCGGTACGCATTGCCGTGGTCCCGGGCGAAAGCTTCATCGGCATAGAACTGCCCAACGTGAGCCGGGAAATCGTCCATCTGGGTGAGGTGCTGGCGTCTGATTCCTTCGAAAAAGCGCCCGGCAAACTGCCCCTGGCGCTGGGCAAGGATATCGGCGGCGCACCGGTCACCGTGGACCTGGCGGCCATGCCGCACCTGCTGATTGCGGGGACCACCGGGTCCGGCAAGTCGGTCGCCATGAACACCATGATCCTGTCGTTGCTCTACCGCCTGCGGCCCGATCAGTGCAAATTCATCATGATCGACCCCAAAATGCTTGAGCTTTCGGTCTATGAGGGCATTCCGCACCTGTTGACGCCCGTCGTTACCGAGCCGTCCAAGGCGATCGTTGCCCTGAAGTGGGTCGTGCGCGAAATGGAAGAACGTTACCGCGCCATGTCGCAAACGGGCGTGCGCAACATTTCCGGATACAACACCCGCCTGGCCGAAGCGGCCAAGAAGGGCGAGGTCCTGACCAGACGCGTACAGACCGGGTTCGACGAAGACGGCAAGCCGGTCATGGAGGACCAGCCGCTGGCCATGGATCCGCTACCGTTTATCGTCGTCGTCGTCGACGAAATGGCCGACCTGATGCTGGTCGCCGGCAAGGATGTCGAAGCCGCCATCCAGCGTTTGGCACAAATGGCCCGCGCGGCGGGCATTCACCTCCTGATGGCGACGCAGCGGCCCTCCGTCGACGTCATTACCGGCACCATCAAAGCCAATTTCCCGACCCGGATCAGCTTCCAGGTCACCTCCAAGATCGACAGCCGCACCATCCTTGGCGAACAGGGCGCGGAACAACTTCTCGGCCAGGGGGACATGCTGTACATGGCCGGCGGCGGGCGCATCAGCCGGGTGCACGGGCCGTTCGTTGCCGACGACGAGGTCGAGCGCGTGGTCACCTACCTGAAAGCGCAAGGCACCCCCGAATACATCGAAGAGGTCACCCAGGACGACGCCCTGGACGATGGCTCCGGGGGTCCCGGCGGAAACGGCAGGAATTCCGCCGATGCGCTCTATGACGAAGCCGTCGCCCTGATCGCGCGCGAAGGCAAGGCCTCCACCAGCTTTATCCAGCGCCACCTGCAAATCGGCTACAACCGGGCGGCCCGAATTATCGAACAAATGGAAAAAGAAGGCGTTGTCAGCCCCGCCAACCGGGTCGGACGGCGCGAAGTGCTGGTCGGCCACCACGGCGGGTGAGGCTGCCTAAGCTAACGGGGCCTTTACAGAGGCTTTACCCCATCCCCGGCGTTGGCTACAACGGGCCACCATGACACGCTCCTCAATCGCACCCAGGCTTCGCCAAAATTCCCGGTTTTCTGCCGGCGCCCCCCTAGCGGGGCTTTTATTTGCGGCATTCCTGACCCTTCTGCCTGTCCCGTGCGCTGCTCAGGGAAACGGGACCAAGGTAACCGGAGCCCCCGGGGCCGGGGGTGTGATTGGCGGCATGGCCAAGCTGAGCAAGGCGGAAACCGCTGACGTGTTCCGCATTCAGTCGTACCTGAATTCCCTCAGAACCCTGTCGTCCCGGTTTTTACAGGTGTCGTCCGCCGGGGATTATTCGGAAGGCACGCTTTCGTTTTCCAAACCCGGAAAGATGCGCCTCGAATACGACGACCCCAATCCGGCTATGATCGTTTCCGACGGCGTCAACCTCGCCTATTACGACAAGGAACTGAAGCAGGTCAGCTATTTCGACCTGCAGGCGACGCAGGCCGCCCTGTTGCTGAATGACAGGATTTCCTTTTCATCGGGTGAGATCCTAATAACGTCTTTCGAGCGCGGCCCCGGCGTCTTCCGGCTGACCGTTATCAAGGGCAACAACCCCCTGGAAGGCAATATGACGCTGATATTCAGCGACAGGCCGCTCAGTTTGAAAAAATGGACGATTACCGACGCCCAGGGCGTGGTCACCAACATTTCCCTGCTCAATCCCCGATTCGGCGCACCCGTGAGCGAAAAACTGTTTTCCATTGAATTTCCGGCCGAAACGCAGGAAATCCAATAACGCGCGATCAGGAAGAGGGGGGTGGAACTTGTCACTCCGCGTTCCTATCTAAAGAATCAAAAGAGGCCTGCCCGACGAGATTGGGTTCGGCTTCCCGGGAACGGATCCCCCACCGTTTCCCGGCCCCTTTCGGGGTTCTAAAGCGCCCGGCTCCCCCCAGCCGGGCGCTGTTTTTTCGGCTCTATTGAAAGCTCAGGGTTATTCCGGGGGTTATTCCGGTTTCAGGGCGACAACCGGTAACCACCGGGTTCCGTAATTAGTATCGAGGCGTTTGACGGGTCCGCCTCGATCTTCTGTCGCAGCCGGTAAACATGGGTTTCCAGGGTGTGGGTGGTGACGCTGGCGTTATAGCCCCAGACCTCGTCCAGCAGGACTTCGCGGCTGACGACCTTGTCGCCGGCCCGGTAGAGATATTTCAGGATCGCCGTTTCCTTGTCGGTCAGGCGGACCTTTTTTTCGTCCTCGTTATTGACCAGCAGTTTGTTGGCCGGCTGAAAGGTATAGGGCCCGATGGTAAAGACAGCATCGTCGCTGCGTTCGTGCTGTCGAATATGGGCGCGCAGGCGGGCCAGCAGCACGCCCAGACGAAACGGCTTGGTGATGTAATCGTTGGCGCCTGCGTCGAGCCCTAAGATGGTGTCGGCGTCCGTGTCGGCCCCGGTCAGCATGATGATCGGCGAGGTCACGCCATTGCGGCGCATCAGGCGGCACACCTCTCGGCCGTCCATGTCGGGCAACCCGACGTCCAGCAAAATAACGTCAAAGTAGTCCTCTTTCGCCTGCTCCAGCGCTTCCGCCGCCGTTGCCGCGCCAAAGGTTGCAAACTCTTCATGCAGTTGCAGTTGCTCGCTGAGCATCTCCAAAAGGGTCGGATCGTCATCGACGATCAGGATACGTTTGCCGTTGGTCATGAGTTTCCTTTTTGGCATTTCTCTTAAGCACGGTCCTTTATTCACGCTGTCTTTTTAACGTCCGAAACGGGTTATTGCTTTAATTTCCGGCGAAACCGTATTAACACCCCGTAAGACGCCCGCGATAAACCTGCTGTCCTTAAAAATTATTGCTATTATAGGGTGATGAGCAACAACCATTTTGAACTTCTGTCCATGCCTGCGTCCAGGGAGCCCGCTTCTCTGCTCGCCGTGGACCGCACCGTATCGGAAATCCGGCGCGGACGCATGGTCGCCATCCGGGGCGGCGGCGGCATTGCGATCCTGGCCCAGGCGGCGGAAGCAATAACGCCAGAAGCACTCGACGACATGAAGTCCCACAGCCATTCCGCGCCCGTGCTGGCCGTCACCGCCCGCAGGGCCGCCGTTCTGGGGCTGGCGGAAACCGTCGGCAAGATCGTTACCCTGTCGACGGAACGGGAGATGACGGCGAAGATCATCCGGGACCTGGCGGATCCCCTATCGGAAAACCCCCTGTCCGAAGAGGCGCGCGCCTCGCTGACCGTAACCGTCCGCGAAACGCCGACCTATGACTGTGAAAGCGCCGCCGTAGCGCTAACCAAGATCGCCCGCCTGCTGCCGGCGGCGGTGACCGCCGAGATCGCCGACCCAACCGCCGATGATCTGGCGTCCTGGGCGGCGCGGCATGATTTTCTTCTCGTCGATGCCGGAGACATCTTCCAGTACGACAACACCCAGGCCAGGACGCTGAGCGCAGTCAGTTCTGCCCGGGTGCCTTTGCTGAACACCGAAAACACGCGGATTATTGCCTTTCGCCCCATTGACGGCGGACTGGAGCATCTGGCCATCGTCATCGGCGAGCCCGACGGCAGTGAGCCCGTTCTGACACGCCTGCATTCGGAATGCTTTACCGGCGACCTGCTGGGCAGCCTGCGTTGCGATTGCGGCGACCAGCTACAAGGTGCGACGAAAGAGATCGCCGAACAGGGGTCCGGCGTTCTCCTGTATCTGGCGCAGGAGGGCCGGGGCATCGGGCTGGTCAATAAGCTGCGCGCCTATGAGCTACAGGATCGCGGTTTCGACACCATGGACGCTAACGAACAGCTGGGGTTTGACGCGGACGAGCGGGTCTACCTTCCGGCGGCCAAGATTCTGCGCCTGCTGGGGTTCGAGCGGGTGCGCCTGATGACCAACAATCCGGACAAGGTTTCGGCCCTGGCCAATTGCGGGATCAAAGTCGAAGAACGGGTGGCTCACACATTTCCGTCGAACGAACACAACGAAAGCTACCTTCGCACAAAGGCCGCCCGGGGCGGTCATATTTTCTAACAATTTCAACATGTTGCTTTAAACTTCCGGTTTTCCGGAGGGGACTGCCTTAACGCCTGCCCCGACCCCTGGCCGAGGCGCGGTATTAATTGCCGATACGGTTCCGATTCCGCGCTTTTTAAAGCCGTTCATTGTTCATAATCAATTGAATTTAAAGAAAAACCCGTTCTGGCATTGGTTTTGCGTAGTTAATGGCAAAACTTTAAGAACGGGAATAACGGTTATGAACACAATCAGCGAAAGCACCGCCCAATGGCGTCCCAGCGCCCAGTTGGCGGTCGCAACCCAGACCCAGACAATGTCTGGCAGCAACGCGCCTAAGGAAATCCCCAAGGTCGGCGACCCCGATACGAGTGCCGATGGGGAGGAAAATTTCAAAATTTTCGGTGACGACGGCTTCACCTTTCTCGACTTCATCGACATCATCAACCCCCTACAACACATCCCTATCGTCAGCACCTTTTACCGGGAAATGACCGATGACACCCTGGATCCCGGATCACGGGTTCTTGGCGGAACCCTGTTTTTCGGACCCATCGGCACCGTTGCCACTCTGGCAAACGTTCTGGTCGATGATGCCACCGGAAAAGACTTGGGGGAGCATGTCATGGCGATGTTCGAGGGCGAGCAGCCTAATCAGCCGCCGGGCCAGCCGGAAGTTTCCGACGCCGCGCCGAGCCAAACCGCCTTAGCCGGGCCTTTGACGGCACCTGCGTCCGGTGAAGCCGTGGATCCGGTGACCGCATGGGCCATTGCGGAGGCCTCCTATCGCCAAACCGCCGCCGGGAAAACGGCCCCGCGCACAAACCCCGGCCCACAGACGGGACAGCAACAGGCCTCCCTTCCCGAAACCATTTCGGTCGCCGAGTGGGCGCGTAGTGAGGCGTCTTATCGCCAGGGCATTTCGAAAACCGCACCGAAGTCCGCGGCCGCACCCGCCGCGCCGGCGAACAGCGCGCAGATTCCAGGCTGGACAAACGCCTCACCCTATACGACTCAGCCTTTGCAAAAACCGGGGCAAAAACCGGCGCAAAAACCGGCGCAAAGCCCGCAACACCAAGCGGCGCGTGGTCTTGATGCGCTATCGGATTTGCGCAAGGACCTGTTGGCCGGCGCCAAGCCGTCGACGGCACGGCCAGCGACCCGCCAAGCCCGCCAGCGGACGGCCACCCTTGCCGCCGCCAGTTATGCCCGCCAGCAGCAGGCCCAGGCCCCGATCCATGCCCAAAACCCGGCACAGGCCCGGCCGTCCGGGGCGATTGCCGCACAGGGCGGCTGGTTTTCCGAGACCATGCTGACGGCGCTTGGAAAATATGGGCCGGACGCCAATTTGGCCCAGCCGGCGAAGGTTCGGAACGCCCACTAAAAAACCCTTTTTCGCCGGGTTTGTTTCAACCTTTCGCCGCCAGCCGGATATAATGGGCCTATGAAAATCACGGTCCAGCCCCCCGATCATCTGACCTGGAACGGCCACACGGTGCGTTGCGCCCTGGGACGGGGCGGCGTCCATGCCGACAAACGCGAAGGGGACGGGGCCACACCGGCCGGGATTTTTCCCCTGCGCCGCGTCTTCTACCGGGCGGATCGCTTGCCGGTCCCGGAAACGGGCCTGCCCGTGCAAGCCATCGTTCCGGACGATGGCTGGTGCGATGACCCGGCTGATCCCGCCTATAACCGCCTGATCAAGCGCCCCTTTAGCGCCGGCCACGAAGAGCTGTGGCGCAACGATCGTATTTACGACGTGATCGTCGCGCTGGGCCACAATGACAACCCGCCGGCGCCAAACCTGGGCAGCGCAATTTTCCTGCATGTGGCGCGGCCCGGTTTCGAGCCTACGGAAGGCTGTGTCGCGCTTAAAATTGAAGACCTGCTGGTTCTGTTGTCCGCCTGCGACGAAACGTCGACCCTCATCGTCCCCGGGGCCGTTCCCGGCCCTTAACCCTCTGTTTCAGCCGGCCTGTAGGGCGGGCGCTCTCCGAAAATCGCCGTGCCGACGCGCACATGGGTGGCGCCGAAGCGGATCGCGGTTTCAAAATCTGCGCTCATGCCCATGCTCAACAGCTCCAGCCCGTTGCGCTTTGCCATTTCCCGGAGCAGGGCGAAATGCAAAGAGGCCTCTTCCTCACGCGGCGGAATGCACATCAGGCCTTTAACGGGAAGCCCAAACTCCTCCCGGCATTCCTTGATAAAGGCATCCGCCTGGGCCGGAAGGACGCCACTTTTCTGCGGTTCTTCGCCGGTGTTGACCTGAATAAGACACGTAGGCCGCCGGCCTGTTTTGTCCATATCCCTGGCAAGGGTGCGGGCCAGCTTTGGGCGATCAAGGGTGTGAATGACGTCAAACACCTCGAGCGCATGGCCGGCCTTGTTGCGCTGAAGCGGGCCCACGAGATGCAGTTCCGCATCCGGATAGGCGGCCTTCAGGGGCGGCCATTTGTCCAGGGCTTCCTGGACCCGGTTTTCGCCGAACACCCGGTGTCCGGCCTCAAGCGCCCGGCGGGAGGCGTCCGCCGGATGGCCCTTGGAAATGGCGATCAGGGTTACCGCCCCCTTAGGCCGCTCCGCTGCGGTTTCGGCCGCCTCGATGGCGTCGCCCACGGCTTGCAGGGATTTC
>JACKQG010002966.1_pt2 | contig 15358 bp, 13 predicted proteins | sample 8237621 | NCBI WGS metagenome assembly JACKQG01 (sample SAMN15677084, study PRJNA649215) | marine metagenome | biome: marine; feature: Black Sea; material: saline water; isolation source: suspended particulate matter (SPM) from the Black Sea western gyre | collected 2013-06-09/2013-06-10 | depth... | reverse complement strand
GTGTACCAGATCCATTCAGCAATATCGGTCATCCAGGCTTCACCGCCCATTTCTTCAATTTTATTCACCAGGTATTCATTACTGAATTCGTTCATTCGGCAATAAATCTCTCCGACAATCCCGATCAGCGGCTTACCCTTTTTGTAATTTGATGGAATATCTAAATAACGTTGCTGTGTTTTAACCAAGCATTCCCGCAACAAGTAAAGACGCACTTTATGTTTTAGTTGCGGTGTTGCTAAAATCTCGCCCAACTCCTCAAGAGCTTGGTGAAATATTTGGTTGGCGCTGCCTTTTTCCAATTCATAAGGTCTTGTTTTCAATTGCATTTTTCGCAAAATATCCCCGGCAAGAACTGCGTGCCAGCTTGTTCGGAACAAATCTTGCGCTGATGCACCAAATCCTTCGTATCCATCTGTACTGGTCGGTGAAATGACCATTGCCTGGCTATGTCCTTTTTCACGAAGTATTTTTTTTAACACATTCTGGTATTGACCAAACCGGCAGGGACCGCCGGCTGTAGGCAGCAAAAATGCTGTTTTCTCCGGATCAAAAAAAGGGTCTTCGATTATTTTCAAGAAATTACCCAGGGTGATTTTTTCCGGCAAACATTCTTCACCGGTTAAATATTTTGATCCCAATTCCAATGTTTTGCCATCTGAAGCCGGCGAAGGCATGGCTTCTACGCCAATTGACTGAAAGGCAGAGGCTGCTAATTTCGCCCCGCTGAAACTCATCCGGGGGATATACATTTTTCTGCCTAATAATGATTGATTTTGTTTATTATCCAAATTATCCTTTTCTAATATTAGTTAATATTTTCATAAATGATCGGTTACCGCTACTTTTTAGGCGCCAATTTAATCCTTCTTCCGGACAACCAGCTTTCACGAATTAAATTTGAGCGTTCTGTTTCTTCATCAATAGATTTAAAATTAACAACTTTTACTTCTTTACCAGTAACTTTGGCGCTGATTACCAGAGATAAACCTTCACGTCTAATTGTTATTTCTGCATCACTGTTTGCTTGTAATGAATCTATAGCTTCAAGGAGTTGGGAATTCCCTTGGCATTTAATATCATTCATCGCAAGGAAATAGTCCCCCAATTTCAAGCCTGCCAGATCTAATGGAGCTTCTTCAGCTAATTGAATGACTTTGTTGGTCTCATCTAACACAATTTTCCCTACATCAGGAATTGTGTCGGTTTTTGATTCAATGATAATTCCAGCGTTACTAAAATATTCAGTGAATGGTAATTCCATTTCACCGTTCACATACAAGTCAAAAAAATTTGTAAAATCTATCGACGTGATACTATTCAACGTTGCTAATAAATAATCTTCTGTAAATGTTGTTTGTTTATTATCAAACCAATTTTTTATAAACCGCACAACATCATCAATATTTTTTTGATTATTCGTTTCATTTCGAATTTTTAAATCCATCAACAAACAGAGCAGCTCACCTTTTAGCTCTAAAATTTGTTTAGTTTCTTTATAATTGCTCTCAAATATGTTATAACTTAATTCAGCAACTGTGGGGCGCAGATAATTCGTGTTTCTGAACAATTTGTTGATAGCCTTCAGATAATGATTTAAAAAATCGTCCTGACTCCAGAATCCCCCCCGAATCATGCTTAAGCTGCCATAATAATTACAAATACCATCTGTGAACCAGAGCAAAGTTGTTCTGGGCTTAAAAATCATGTTGCTACCCTGAAAGGAATTAAGCAAAAACTGTGGTCCGAACCAGCGCTTAAAAAAACTACTGCCAATTATTTTTCCGACATCATTTATATTTTTTTTAATCGCATGAGAGGGCAGGTAAAATATCGACGAATTACCGAATGCAAGAGATGTAATTTCTCTTTGATCAGGAATAATTTTACAAATAAACAGGTATCTTTCAAGCGGTTGAGCCATTAATAAATATGTTTGATAAGTAGCAATTCGTTTTGCGATTACTGGAAGTTTACCAGCGTTGAAATTATTCGGACCATCTAATAAGAAAAATCCATTTCCCTTACGAATAGAAAAATAAAGATCACTAAAAGTTCCCATGTAAATTGGGTGCTGAATAAGTTGATAATAATTGATCGCGCTATATTCAAAATCTTCTCTGGAAGGTGAAAGCCCTGTCGCTAATTTCCAACCAAAAGGAACATTAACCACTAAATTTATGGGTACATTTTCCAATTCCCGGATATACATAAACGTTGTTGCATTGTTGACCCAGGCAAAATCTTTCCCAATGCATTTTCCTAAAATACAATCTTTGCTGCGTTTTAGTTTATATGAAATGATGATCAAATTGTTTTTTTCTGCATTAATTAACCATGAATTTTTGTTAATTTTTAAGGCGCCCAGATTGGCTATAACATCACCAACAACTTGAAACTCTGATACATCTTCATCATGGTTGTTGTTGGCATATATTCCTGGCGCCCATGCAGGCATCACACAGAGCAACCGATCATTCCTGTTATTTTCAATAGTGATACTGATATAGAATGAATTCCATTTTTCTTCGTCTATTTCCAGCGAATAAGTTACTTTATGACGAGTCGTTCCTGACAGGTTTCCAATCAAAAGAATGAATAAGAAAAAAGCACTCAATTTGGAAATCAGTTTGATTGGATTTACTAAATGTTTTTTTATCATTTTAGTATCCTTATTTTATCGGTTATTCTCAATCAAATTTACGCCTGAAAAAAGCTTACTTAAGGGATCTCCATTATAGATTGAGGAGATAGCTTCGCTGAGCAAATGAGCGACTGACAGCCGTTTAATTTTAGGGTGTTGGAATGTTTCTTTTTGGGGAAAAGTATCTGTGATGATGAGTTCATCAAACGAGCAATCTTCTATATTTTGTATAAATTCATCTGATAACAGTGCATGGGTTACACAAGCATAAATTTTTAATGCGCCATTTGATTTCAACATTTTTCCCATTTCGCAAATTGTTCCGCCACTGATGATCATGTCATCTACAATAACGACATTTTTATCTTTCACATCGCCAATTACGTTGGTGATTTGGACAGATTCCACATGTCCGTGTCTCTGTTTACTGCCAAGGGCTACCGGCGCATTCAAGCGATGAGCAAAATTATCAGCCATTTTCGCAGCGCCAAAGTCCGGGGCTGCAATTATTAAGTCAGGGATATTAAGTTCCTTCAGATAATCACAGAAAACAGGCATGGCATAAAGATTATCAACCGGAATTTTAAAAAAGCCTTGAATTTGAGGCGGTTGCAAATCAAGTGTCAACAACCTGTCCGCGCCGGTTGCTTCAATAATTTCGGAAATCACTTTAGCCCTGATTGAAACCCGCGGTTCATCTTTTTTATCGCCTTTTGTATAGGGAAAAAACGGGAGTACCACAGTAACAGTAGAGGCGCTTGATCTTTTGAAAGCATCGATATAAAAAAGCGTTTCCATTATCAAATCGTTGACCGGCACACATCCGGATTGAATAAAAAATATTTCTTTACGTCTCACATTTTCCAAAAGATTCACATAAATATTGCCTTCGGAAAATTGAAACGATTTTGATTTACTCAAACAAATACTGAGGTGAGCGCATATTTTTTTTGCCAATTCAGGATTAGCGGTTCCTGAAAATATTTTCATCTCGCCTGCTGGCATTTTTTCTCCTTGTTTTTGGTGCCTGTATGGTAATTAGGTTATTAGGTAATTAGGTTATTAGGTAATTGGGTTATTAGGTAATTGGGTTATTAGGAGATTGGGTAACTAGCAAACTGGTTATTGGAGTATAGAAAGATTCTATTACTAAATTACCTTATTACCATATTACCCAATTACCATATTACCAAATCACCATATTACCCAATTACCATCTCAACACATTTTCTCTCAGACCAACCACTAACCATTCACCAATCACTACTCACCACTAATTATTCCAAATTTTTTACCCGAATTTATGAATGCCTCAATCGCTTTATCCAGATGGGCTTGTTCATGCGCTGCTGAAAGCTGAACACGAATCCGGGCTTCGCCTTTGGGCACAACAGGAAAGCTGAAACCGATCACGTAAATTCCTTGCGATAACAGATCCTTTGCCATGTCCTGGGCTAATTTGGCATCATAAAGCATGATAGGAACGATGGGGGTGACGCCTGGCTTAATATCAAATCCAGCCGCTGTCATTTTATCCCGGAAGTAGAGCGTGTTCTTTTCCAATCGATCCCGCAATTCGGTTGTGGTTGATAATTCGTCCAAAATTCCCAGCGTTGCGCCAACGATCATTGGCGCCAGTGCATTTGAGAAAAGATAGGGTCGGCTTCTTTGGCGTAACATGCTGATCAGTTCTTTTCTGCCGCTTGTACAGCCACCGGATGCGCCGCCTAATGCTTTACCAAAAGTAGTCGTGATTAAATCGACCCTGTCCATGACGTCAAAATGCTCAATTGTGCCCCTGCCGGTCTTCCCGATGAAACCTGTTGCGTGGCTGTCGTCAACCATAACCAGTGCGTCATATTTGTCCGCCAGATCACAAATCTCGTCCAGCCTGGCTATGTCCCCGTCCATGGAAAAAACACCATCAGTGGCAATTATTTTATAGCGAGCATTTTGACTATCGGCTTCCTGAAGTTTTTGTTCCAGGTTTTTCATATCACCATGATCATATCGGAATCGTAATGCCTTACTTAATCTTATTCCATCAATAATTGAAGCATGGTTTAATGAGTCGCTGATTATCGCGTCCTCTGCTTGAAAAAGTGTCTCAAATAAACCGCCGTTGGCATCAAAACAAGAACTGTACAAAATAGTATCTTCAGTTTCCAAAAATTCCGATATCTTATTTTCCAACTCGCGATGAATATCCTGGGTTCCGCAAATGAATCTGACTGAACTCATTCCATAACCGCGCTCATTCAGCATCTTCATTGCTGTGTCCAACATTTTTTTACTGCTCGATAAACCCAAATAGTTGTTCGCACAGAAATTTAAAACTTTGCTTCCATCTGCAAGTGCAATTTCAGCCCCTTGGGGACTGGCGATAATTCTTTCATCCTTGGATAATCCGTCAGTTTGAATTTTTTGTAATTCCTTTTGAAAATCTTGTTTAATTTTTCCGTACATTATTTTATCCTTATTTTTTAAATGTTTACCATCTGTCAGTGAAGATAAGACTAAAAAAATTCCAACGGATGAGCTGCCAACGGATAAAAATAAAAACTTTTATATCAGTTCACCTGTCTAAATGAAAGCAAATAATTGTTCATGAATAACCTTATTTTTGCTTTTAAAACCTTAGTAGCAAGCAAAATCTACAAACGCCCTAACCTTATTACGTTATTTTATGTAAATAATAAGGTAATAAGGTTGAAATATTTTGGTTATTGTTATTCTACTAATGTAAAAAAAACAAAAATAAGGTTTCAAAGATATTTAGCAGCAACAGAAACAATCTTTGTATTATCCGTTGGCAGCTCATCCGTTGGGTTGTTTCTATCTGTTGGTTTTATTTTTCCAATATTACAGTAGCTACTCCATATTTTTCAGCGTGGGTTAATGAGACATGAATATTTTCTACGTCCAAATCATTTAATTTTTGCAGACATTTGCCGGAACAAAAAATTTTTGGTTTACCCAACTCGTCGTTTCTAATCTCAATTTCGTGCCAGAGAATTCCATCCCGCAAACCTGTGCCCATTGCTTTGAGTAATGCTTCTTTGGCGCCAAACCGGACCGCTAAATGTTGAAATCGGCTTGCCTTTCCTTCACTATATTTTATCTCATTTTCCGTAAAGACTCTACGAATGAACCTGTCGCCAAATCTTTCGATGGCTTTTTGCAGCCGTTGAACTTCAATAATGTCTGTTCCGATTCCTATTATCATATTTTTGTTAGTTTATAGAAAAAACTCTGTTAAATGATGAATATTTCCTAAATAATTCTTATGCAAAGTCACAAAGAAGAAAATGTAAGAATGGAAATCCTATACGTTCTTTGCTTTTTCGTTTAAATAAAATGTCGTTTAACCATTATCATCTCTGCTGTGGAGTTGTTTTATTTCTTTTGACCTCATGATTTCACGTCAATTATTAATCAGTAAACCCTAATATTTCTATTAAAATGGGCTTGAGTGCTTTCATAGCCTTAATAGCTTGAAGGGCTTCTTCACGCGTGGCTGATTCTCCCGGATAACGAAAAGCCACAGCAAAGGGATTAAGGTATGAAAGTAATTCTTTATGCATTTCTAATTCAGGTACAATAGGCAAGCATAATTTCATCAAAGCTAATAAATCATGAACCTTGTCAAACCGAATATTTTTCAATTGTAGAATCGCTTTGATATATTTTTCAATAGACTGTTGAGCGTGGAATCCTGCTGCATCATAATTTGGGTGTTTCCGTGCCCTGTATTCCCGCAAGGCACTATAATAATCACCTTCAGCTTTATTAATCCATTCTTTTATTAGTTCGTTCATAAATCACCTTTCCAAGATTGATAATATCTTCTATAAAAAAATCACCATTTTGCAGACGTCTTTTGATCTGTTTTGGAGTTTTGACAATAATATCTAATGGAAATGAATGCTCCAAAGATAATGCTATTTCTGAGCTTAATTTCAATGTTGATTCGTTAGTATCAACTATTATTAATAAATCTACATCGCTTTGTGGCGTTGGTTTCCCGTAAGCATACGAACCAAACAAGATAATTTTTTCAGGATCAAATCTTTCAGCAATGCGAGTGGTCTGCATCTTAATTTCGTCAAAATCTGCGCAACGTTTACCAATAATTGATGCTGTAATTTCCATAAATTATTACCTGTTTGATAAGTGTTTGTACGGTTATCCAATTAGCCCAGAAAACAAAAGTTATTTATAAGCGGACTAATTTAGATATTATTCATTTGTCCAATTTAAAATCACTTTCCCGGAATTCCCGGAAAGCATAACTTCAAAACCTTTTTCAAATTCAGTATAATGGTATTTATGGGAAATGACGGGTGAAATATCAAGTCCGGTTTGAACCATGGATTGCATCAAATACCAGGTTTCAAACATTTCACGACCATAAATACCTTTTATTGTCAGCATGTTAAAAATGACGAAATTCCAATCAATCACCAAGTCGCCCGTCGGAATTCCCAGCATGGCTATTTTTCCGCCGTGACACATATTCTCGATCATATCTTCCAATGCTGCGCCGCTGCCTGACATTTCAAGCCCGACATCAAATCCCTCTTTCATTCCCAACTCTTTTTGAACATCCGGCAGGTTTCCTTCCTTAACATTCAAAGCAACCGTAGCTCCCATTTTTTTTGCGAGGTCAAGACGATACGGATTCATGTCTGTTGCAACGACAAAGCGCGCACCCGCATGTTTAGCAATTGCAACAGCCATCAGCCCGATAGGACCGGCGCCTGTGATCAACACATCTTCTCCCAGCAGTTTAAATGACAGGGCAGTGTGCGTTGCATTTCCAAATGGATCAAAAATACTTAAAATGTCTTTTGAAATATTGGGGTCAGCGGGCCAGACATTTTTCGCCGGCAAAGACAGGTACTCGGCAAATGCTCCCGGTCGATTAACACCAACGCCGCTTGTCGCATTACAAAGATGTCGCCTGCCCGCCAAACAGTTCCGGCATTTTCCACACACGATATGTCCTTCCCCGGAAACAAGATCGCTGATTTTATAGCCATGAACATTACTGCCGATATCTACAATAGTACCAACATATTCGTGTCCAACAGTCATCGGAACAGGAATCGTTTTTTGCGACCATTCATCCCAGTTCCAAATATGCACATCTGTCCCGCAAATTGCTGTTTTTTGAATTTTTATTAATACGTCATCAATTCCGATTTCCGGTATTGGTATTTCATCTAACCAAAGACCGGGTTTGGCATGTTTTTTTACTAAGGCTTTCATGGTGCCAGTTGGCATTAATTTTTCTCCTTAATATTAAATTCAATTTTTAGTCAAATGTTTTATCCGTATAATAAATTTTTTTTCAAATAGGCGATCATAAAAGAAAGATAAAAACTAATTTCAAAATCAAAGAGTCCCTTATTAATTGTTTGTCGCACAATTTATAATTTCAAAATTTTAAGTCTATCTATCCAATAATCAGGTCGCCTGTGTTGATGTGCTACCGCAAGAATTACAACCAATTCGTTCTCTATCGCATAAATTATATTATAGGGAAATTTTTTTAATACGCATTTTCGAACATTGTCTTGAATTAAACTCCAGGCATAAGGATGATTAAGAATACGTGTAACGCCTCTTCTGAATTCTTCGATAAATTTTTTTCCTAATCCTTGCAATTCGTATTCATAATAATCAAATGCATCATCCAACTCCAGTTCAGCTTGATCAAGTATTTTGAACTGCTTTCTACTCATACTTTTTCAATACCTCATCTAAATCCTTTGCTTTTATCCGTTTCTGTTTATAAGCTTTATATCTTCTTAATGCTTCACGTTCCCATTCTGATTCAACATCAGGATCGGGTTTTTCTAAACTTGCCATTAAACCTTCTATTAAATGGGCTTTCTCAACGGGACGCAATTTTAAGGCATCTTTTAATAGTGTCGCTTGTGAAATCATAGATTAACCTCCATAATTCTTATAATCTTAATTTTAATATCAAAATAAATTTTATGGTTTTGGTGAAAAGGAAATAAAAAAATATCATTCCAACAAAATCAATTTTTTAACCTCTCTAAACCGGTTCTTCACATCCATTAAATAAAAATAAATTCCGGAAGAAACAGGCTCGTTTTTATCGTTTGTTCCATCCCAGAGAACATGATAATTCCCCGGTTGCTTTTGTTCATTTACGAGGCTCTTAATTATTTGACCCATCGTGTTGTAAATTTGAATCTGCACAAAAGAATTATTAATTGATCCGGGAATTTTATAATTGATTACGGTTGTCCCATTAAAAGGATTTGGATAATTTTGGGCTAATTTAAAATCTTCCGGAAAAGTTTTTGGCTCTGTTTCTTTCACTGAAGAAATACCATAACAACTTACTTTGATATCATCAATATAAATTCCTTCATGGGCTGCCGGATATTTACTCCAAAAAGGATCACTCACAAATTTAAATTTGAGCCTGGCATTGTTTGTTGTCGGACACGCATTTAAATTATACTTATATTCCAGCCAATCGTTTCCCATTAAAACAGGAGCTAACGCGCCGCCGGTACCAATAAAATCCAGTTCCTGCCAAACAAAGCCATCATAAAATTCAACGTGCACGCCATCTCCTTCATAACCCGACTTTGAGTAAATGGCAACATCATACCAAAGCCAGAAAGTAAGTTCAGCATCGTCTCCCAAATTAAAAAATGGACTTAACAAAATTGATGTGTTATCATCTGCGTAGGAGGTATCCGACTCATTTCCACAATACCAACTGAAATCTTCCGAATGATACCTGATGTTTGACAAATGCCAGGTATTATTTTGTTTATCTGTTAATTCCCACAATTCAGCGCCGGATTCCAGGTCATCGAAATAGCCAAGTTGTCCGATGGCTAAATTACCGGAAGTCTTGAATGAATCAATGATGCTGCAAGCGCCTTCTAAAGTGAATGCTGGAAAATAAGGTTCAGGACACGACTCTGAAACAGAAACTGAAAAAGAATCGACTCCAATGTTTTGAGTTGTCAGGTCACCAAAATACAGCGTTTTTTGAGGCAACGTCAGGTATTCATTATTAGTAAAAATGGATGCCTGAACATTTTCTGCTTTGGCTAAACCCGAATTTTTCAGATAAACAAATATGTGAGCCAGATCTCCGGCCCGGATAAGCTGTGTTCCATTTTCAGCTACAACTTTCAAATCGTATAATTCAATGACAGGTGTGCCGATGGAAACCGGAAGTGATTCCTGGCGACTACCATGAAATGCATTTATGGTTAATTGGGGAAAAAAGACATCGCCATTTGAGCATGTTGAATCTGCTTTTATTTGAAATGTTTTGTCTATTGCCACGCTATCCAGTCCATTGATATATTCAATGGCAACACTCCCGGTAAGGATTTCTAATGCGGACGTATCTGATTTTAGTGAAAGCAACAGGGTTTCTGCAGTTGCTTTTCCGTAATTCTTTAATGTGAAGGATAAATAAGCTGTTTCGCCGGGATTCAAAACACCGTCAGCATTTCCCAAATCATCATTCAAGAAAATTTCGCTACAGGCAAGAAAAGGTTCATCTGTCCGTACCGAGATGGAATCTTCATAAGGCAGATAATTTGCGGCAGTAACAGTTATTTGAACATCTTCGGAAGCATTATCGGTCGTATAAAATAAATTTACGTGCCCCTCACTGTTTGTTATTCCTGTCTTATAAATCGTTTCCCCTTGGTTCAAACATACGCGTGTATTTTCTACAGGGAAATTATTTTGAGTCACCGTAACCGTCACAATACCATTTCCGATATTTATTGCTGGCGGATGTTCTACCGAAAGCTGCTTGGGAATGTCTGTCCACATTGGCATTTCAGGATCACCGAGTAAATTTAACTGGTACATACACCAGCGATAAACATTTTCCTGTTGAGAGAACGGCGCGTAAAATGCTTTTGCCAGCGCCATTGCTTTTCCGATGGAATTACATTTTTCTTCAAACAAAAAATGGAAAAATTTATCGTCAAATCGATCGGAATAACCATACCCCGGGTTGCCAGGCGAGCCCCAGCCATATCTTGAATTCCCGATAAAAGCAACACCACCGCCACCAGGCGCAGCAATATAAGCCTCTGCTACACAATTGTAGTCAATTGCGCCAGCCCAGCAACCGATGGAAAAGATCGTACCGGTACGGTTACCATTCGCCAATGAATTCATATCAGATACTCCGAGTGAACCGTTGCCAATGCTCATGGAAGACCACCAGGCATGACCCGCATGGTTTATAATATTTTGCCCTTCGTTAATTTTTTGAATAACATAGTTTTTATTTAGATTGCCGCTAGACTCGTACAATTTACTTATGTTAAAAAATCCAGGCGGTAGATTATCCGCTTCAATTTTATTTTTACCAATGCCCGTATCTGTATAAGGAGTATTCCATAAAATTTGACAAATAAAAAGTAAGTTCTTTTGAAAATCCAATGGCGGATTTTTTTCGTAAACGAGTATTTTGTTAACCCAGCTGTTGACTTCCTCGGGACTATCTAGTGAAGCCCTGCCCACGTAAACTTCCGGGAATAAATCCACTTTGTCAGAAATTTCCCCAAACCTGTCGTTGCCATTCGCATCCCAGTCACCATCCAAATCTGAAAAATAGAGATCGCATGGGATGTGATTTTCATTGGCCCTGTTGCTGAACTGGCAATCCATTGCAAAAGCGGTTCGATGGGGTACGATATTGATATCACCACCCAAAAGCACCCATTTCGTGTCCCAATTTTGATAAGCATATAAAATGAAAGAGCGGACTCTTTCCGCCTCATCCCTTCCTGGAAAATTTTGCGAAACGATCCAGTTGATGTCAACAATTTTTGCCCGCAGGCCTTTTTGGGTTTTCCAATCAGCAAGTGGTTGGAAATTGGGCTTCATTGTTTTACTCGTGATGATGATGTATGGGTAGGATTCACCATTTATTATGCTGAATTTTTTCCCTACCAGGTCAACATTCTCCGTGAGCTTTAAATAACCATCATCCGGTTGAGAAGTAGAATGTTTTGAAATGGGTTCCCGGTTTTCAAGCATTACCCGAAATTGAATTTCTGAATAAAACCGCACTTTTTTTTGAGCCGGCAAATACTGCATCGGATAAATTGCAATACCGGCGATTTGTTTGCCTTGAATTTTGCCAGCGTTTAATAGTGAAACGACCTGCTGAGGATAGGGATCGTTCGATTGATAAATTTCTGAATCGGGCGTCTGTAGTTTTAATTCACGTTTTTCATTTGACAAAGCTTGAGGCGCTTGGCAGGGGAGAAGGAGTAAATTCTGTTTTAGGATTTCATAATTTACACTGATGATTTCAACGGCAGTAACTTTTTCCCCATCCGGAATATTTAGGTGTATTAGCTTAACAGGGAGCTGGGGTTCTCCTTTAATATGGGAAAGTTCAAGCTCTCTCATTCTAATGATGTCGTATTGCTGGATTTTAGAAAACTGCAAATCAGATTTTTCAAAGCGGATGATTTTTTCGATTGTCCCTGCTGTAATCGAATCAGAAATCGAAAAAACTATAAGAAAGGAAATCAATAAAATAAATTTGTTTTTCATTTTGATAGTTCCTATATGTTGAATAACGAAATGTTTCTTTGAAAATGGTTTTAGTATGAAATATATAGAATTTATGTAACTGTTCAGCAAGCCATGTGAAATATTAAAAACACAGAATTTAAAATTGTAGCAGAATAATTTATAGCAGAATAATAAAAAGAGAAAGCATCATTCTGCTATAAATTATTCTGCTATTTTTTTCGATATGCTATATTGCTAAAATTGTTATTAGCTGAATAGTTACGAATTTATTTAACTATTTGGCGAAGCTCCGCACCACGGGCACTTTACCACAGGCACTTCCTTTGGTCGCCTCAAACCGACAAGAGAGGGAGACAAGGAGATGGGGCGAGAAGGAGAAGAAGCCATTTGTTTTTAGGATATTTTTCTGCTTTCACGCTCTCCCCATCTCCCTTACACCCACTCTCCCACTCATTTATGAAAATATCGAATTGTCAAGAAAAAAATTTGCTCTGTTTGTAAAGGTTTTCGCTATTCAAATATACTAGCGAAGCTCCACCTTGAACCAACATGGATAATACCTCCCACGGAATAAAAAGTTTCTGTTTTATTTCTGTGGGAGTTCTAATTCTGTGGGAGAAAATTTGCTCTGTTTGCTAATATTTTAACTACTTACAACTTATTGCATTACGGCAAATAAATCATTTTCTTAATTTGTGTATTTTTACTTAATCCACTCACATTTAACCGATAAAAATAAACACCGGCAGCGACTAATTTTTCAGCATTATTTGTGCCATCCCAATTGATTTTATATTGCCGTGCTGTACAATAACCGAGATCAAAGGTGCGAACTTCCTGTCCTGATATATTGTAAATTATCAGGCTGGTATTTGAAGTTACCGGATTATAAAATTTAATAGTCGTACTGCTATTAAAAGGATTGGGATAATTCTGCTGCAAACTATAACTATTGGGTATAGCAGGTGATCCCAATTCCACCTTTGTCAAATTATTTGTACCACCGGCTGCTTTATATCTCGCAGCGAATTCCTGGAGATACTGGTTAGCGATCAATGGATCATGAATAATGAGCGTATTTTCATCATTTTTTGTTTCAGCGCTGGTTGACCAGTTTTGTGAACCGGTGATTACTATCGGATCTGAATTAGCGTGATTGGCATCGATTATCATATATTTATGATGGAGTACACCACTCTCTTTATCTTGCCAAACATCAGCCGGGGGATTCCAGGCATAATCACCTTCACCGTGCAGCGGATACCACTGGCTGTATGAATCCTGGTCTTTGTTGAACACGCCCCTGACAAACAAACCGTCCAGTGAAGAAAAACGGTTCTGCATTGCCTGCGAAACATCTGTCCTGGTGAACGCTAAAACACAGAAATAAATCTCTTTATTAGCTGATTTTATCGCATTAATTATCTTTGATGTTGCCCGGTCAGTCGGGCAAAAATATAATTCAACAAGGCTGTTGTTAATAATAAATTTGTGAGGCGTATTATCAGTTTTATTGTAGCCAAACAGTGATTTGCTTGCATTCGGCGTTTCGTTTTCAGATCCCCACATTTCGTTAAATTCCATGATATAAACTTTTGCTAACGACTGATCCTGAATTTCAATCACATTCTGCGCGGCATTTATTCCCAAACCTGTGTAATCGGTCATGTTTAATGATCCTGTCCATATCCAGTCGTCGTAAATGCTTGTCTGATCTCTTGCATCAAAAACAACAAATTTATTATGCTGAATCCCATAACTAATTTTATCACTAAATCGCTGATCAATAACAGTAATTCCTGCATTTTTTAATCGCTGAACCTGGCTTTGATTATAATGATCTTCGTCATGAACGTACCTTATCTTTACGCCGCGATTATGTGCGTTGATCAGGGCAGTTGATACACTGTACAAATTCCAGGAGTAAAAACAAACATCTATGGAGAATTTAGAACTATTCACCCGGTCGATAAATTTTTGGGCAAGATTTTGCCCCCCCTTTGCTTCATTATTTGGCAATGCAAAACTTAAATCAACTGACCTGTTTAAATAAACATTCATTTCACCTGTGGAAGCCGGATCTGAAGACGTTATAACTATATGATTCGAGTAATAATTGGTACCGCTATCATCCCCGGAACCTACTTTCACATAATAAACCGTAGCCGGTTTCAAACCGTTCAAAGCCACTTCGTGGTGGGTAACAGCCTCATCTATTTGTAATGTATTAATTTCGTAATTATTTGTTTCCCCGTACATAAGTATGGAATTTGATTCCGAATCCGTACCCCATGAAATGGTCATGGAATTTGGGGTGATATTTTTTTCTTCAGGTTTGGAGGTAAATCGGGGACCGGTCTGCCAGATAATATCACTATTGAAACGGGGCATGAGTTGATAGCCTTCTGTGTAGGGAGCATCCCGATCATATTGAGAGAGAACGCCGATCACATCAAACTTACTCGCACCCGGCGCAACGGTGTTTGCTATTTCAGTATCTTTGTCAATGCGAATTTCACAAGAGCCGGTGCCATCTGTTAGCGTAAAATTGGCGCCCGATCCGGAGACATTCCAATTATCAGTATTAACTGTAATATTGTTTATTCGGATTAGCCTTCCTTCTAAATTTTCAACACTGCCTGATCCTTCAGCTCGCACATCCTGACAAGTTACAAGTTGTGGCTCAATGGTGGGGATTTGTGGCGTGTGTTCTAAAATAGTAACTTCATCTAACTCTGTCAAGCCATTGTATTGAGTTACTTTACCAGAGATTTTGACGTAATCACCAACATTGACACTTGATGCAAAAGCGGCATCGTACACAACAACACCACCGGTGTAATCCTGAACATTTGCGGCAGAGCCAAATTGATTACTCACAGTGACTTCACCCGCAATCGTTACGACCTGGTCTAATAGAACCGGTATTCCGGAAGCATTGTTCACGTGTAACTCATTAATATTTATAGTTTGAGAAAAGGAGAGGGTAAAAAACAAGGGAAAAATGAAAAGAAGGAAAGTTAGCGTTTTTCTCAACATGATAACTCCAGTTTGTTATTTTTTCACGGCAAAAAAACGAAAATACGTATAGTGAATATAAAAATAATTCTCTATTATGTCAAGTATAACTTTACTAAA
>JACKQG010004835.1_pt1 | contig 15362 bp, 13 predicted proteins | sample 8237621 | NCBI WGS metagenome assembly JACKQG01 (sample SAMN15677084, study PRJNA649215) | marine metagenome | biome: marine; feature: Black Sea; material: saline water; isolation source: suspended particulate matter (SPM) from the Black Sea western gyre | collected 2013-06-09/2013-06-10 | depth... | reverse complement strand
GGCTCGACAAAAATTCCAAATTTATTTCCAATATATTTTTCAGATTTCAAAATTTCGTCATCATTTACTTTTATTCCAAAGCCATTACTTTTTTCGATGCAATCCGTGGCAAGATAAAGATTTCGTGGAGCATTCACAGAAATGCTGTCTGCAATTGTATTTGATTCTTTCAGAATAAATTTTCCATTTTGAAGATAATCTATAATTGCAGAACTGCCTTCAGATTGAACAGCGATCAATTGTGGAATTTTTTCGATTATATTTAGTTTGAGCAGATCGAAAAATCCTTTATAAATTCCTGAAATTATTACGCCGTCTCCGGTTGGTACGAAAATTTTGTCTGGAATTTGAAAATTCATTTGCAGCAAAATATCAAAAGCCGCGGATTTTTTCCCTTCGATTGTAAGCGGATTATAGGCAGTATTTCGATTATACCAATTTTTCTGTTTGGATTTTTCGATTGCCAAATCGAAAGCATCGTCATAATTTCCAGCCACTTTTTGAACATCAGCACCGTAAATTTTTATCTGCAGAAGTTTTTCATCAGGAATATTTTTCGGCACGAAAATTTTGCTTTTCAAGCCAAGAGTTGCACAAATTCCAGAAATTGACGATGCAGCATTTCCTGTAGATGCTGTGCAAATCGTGGTTTTGCCAATTTCGATTGCTTTGGCTGCGACCAAAATTGATGCACGATCTTTGTATGAAAAAGTCGGATTGTGAGTTTCGTCCAAAAGATAAATTTCATTTTCTGAAGTGAATTTAATTTTCTTCAAACTATTTTGTGGAAGAGATAAAGAATCAAATAAAGATAAATTTAGTTTTTTTCTAATTGGCAATAAATCAGGATAGAAAAAAACATTTCCGGTTTTTATTTTTCTGAAGAAGTTTTTGGAATATTTTGCTTTCAGCGAATTATAATCATAAAAAACTTGCAGAACGCCTATTAGAGGATTTCCGGGAAGATTTTTGTTTTCACAATTTGGACAAAGATAGTGAAAATTTGATTCAATGAAATCTGCATCCCATTTTTTTCCGCAAGTGAAACATTGGTAATAGTACATTTTTATGGAATAATTCTTGTGCCTGCTTTATTGCTAACTGCATCCACAATTAATGCCGGAGTTGTGATTATCACTTCTTTTCCGCCACTTTCCAGAAATTCGATAGCAGATTCTATTTTGGGCAGCATACTTCCTTTTTGAAAATGTCCTTCCGTGCAATATTTTTTTGCTTCTGCGAGTGTCATTTTGGAAATTGCTTGCTGATTTTCCTTTCCAAAATTCAAAAAAACTTGTTCAATTGCCGTTGAAATTATCAAATATTCTGCTTTGAGATTTTGTGCTAAAAGCGCAGAAGCACGGTCTTTATCGATAACTGCTGGGACGCCTTTGAGATTTCCATCTTCATTTTTAATGACCGGAATTCCGCCGCCGCCGACAGCAATAACAATGAAATCATCTGAAATCAGATTTTCAATTACATCTTGTTCGATTATTTTTTGTGGAATTGGTGATGCAACCACGCGGCGATAACCTCTTCCAGCATCTTCGATGATATCCCAATTGAATTCTCTCTTTTTTTCTTCCGCTTCATCTTTGGTCAAAAATGGACCGATCGGTTTCGTTGGAATTTTGAATGCGACATCATTTTTATCCACAAGAACCTGTGTGATTACGGTAGCAACGCTCTTTTTGATATTTTTCTTTTTCAGAAGATTTCCGAGCGTTTGCTGAATCTGATATCCGATTGCACCTTGTGTATCTGCCCCCGCAGAAGCAACCGGAACCGGATGAAGTTGGTCCCGAGAAAGTTCTGAGCGGAGCAAAATAAATCCAACCTGTGGACCATTTCCGTGAGTGATGATAACATTCAATCCTTTTTCTATCAATTTGACAATATGTTTGGAAGTTTCTAAAATGCAGTCATACTGGTCTTCTACAGTTTGGTGCGTCTTATCTTTTATCAGAGAATTTCCTCCGATTGCGATAATTGCTAATCCCTTTTTCATATCATTTTCTCCAAATTAAATATCTACTTTCATACCGGCAATGGTCATTGCCATAATTGCTTTCTGTGTATGTAATCTGTTCTCTGCAATATCTGTAATGATGGAATTTGGACCACTGGCAACTTCATCGGTAACTTCTTTGCCTCGATCAACAGGCATTGGATGAATGTAAAGTGCGTCTTTTGTTCGATCCATTCTTTCTTGATTACAAACCCAATCAGTCATTTTGCTGGCTCGAGCAATTTCTGCTTCTTTACCAATTTCATAGAAATCCGGTCCGAACCAGTTGCGTGAATAAACAAATTCCACATCATCTGTATAACCAGCATCAGGATCATTGACGATTTCGAATTTTGTTCCATTAGCTTCACAATTTGCTTTCACTTTTGCAATCTCTTCTTCAGGAAGATCATAACCTTTTGGATAGGCAAGTTTTACATTCATTCCCAAACGAGAAGTTATGAGCAAGTTTTCATGAACAGAACAATATGAGCGTGCAAGCGCTCCATGTGCCCAAGTCATCAAAATGGTTTTACCTTTCAAATCACCTTTATGCTCCTGCATTCCCATCACATCAGAAAGTCCTTGACAAGGATGGTATTTATCATCTGCCATATTGATAATTGGCACATCCATCCATTTTGCGTATTCGCGTAAAAGAGCATTGCCATCACCATAATTTTCCACGGAAGTTTCCAGAATCCTGATACCCATTCCGCAAGCGTATCTTGCCAAAACTTGAGCGGCATCTTCAATTGTTTCGCCCGCTTGTACTTCCACACCTTTACTGGTTTTTTTCAGACGCATAGTTTTGGGCTCTAAAAATTGTGCATGACCACCCAATTCTGTTGCAGCAGATTCAAATGAAATTCGTGTTCTGAGTGATGGATTAAAAAAGAACATCAGAAAAGTCTGATCTTTTAAAAGTTGATTATATTTATCTCCATAACGGTCTGCTTTCATCTCTTTGGCTAATTTTAACAATGCATTGATCTCATCAACACTAAGTTCTTGAGTGCAAACTACATCTTTTCCTTTCATATCTATTTGCATAATATCTCCTTTTTAATTATAAAATAGAAAATTACAAATCAAAAATAAAAAACGTTTCATTTTTTTTTCTGAGTAGTAATAATTGACTTAGCAATTATATTTGATAATTCCTTAAATTCTTGAAGTATCTCCTCGAGCTTATTAGTTGGGATTAATTTTGCTTTTCCAATTACATTAATCCAAAAGATAGATTCTCTTAACTCTTTAAGAGATATTTTTAATTTGTGGATAAAATCAGCATTGCTTTCAGAACCTCTAGCTTCTTCATAATTTGCACCGCCAGAAGTACCTGATCTTAGCAATTGATTTCCGATATGCTTTCCCACAAAATCTTTTGGTAAAGCTTTTACTAACCGAATAACTCGAACTGCAAGTTCAATGAACCTTTGAGAAATATCATCACCTTTCATTTTGAATTTTCCATTTCATCTTTTTAGTTTTTAATTTACAGCCTGCCACCCATTAATAGTGCCATAATTGCTTTTTGAGCATGAAGACGGTTTTCCGCTTGATCATAAACCACACTTTGTGGACCATCGATAACTGCATCAGTAACTTCCATATCTCTATCGGCAGGAAGACAGTGCATATAAATTCCATTCTTATCGATAAGTTTCATTTTCTTTTCATCACAGATCCAATGCTTATTCTTTTCAAAAAGATCTTTCATTCCATCCAGATTTTCTTCTCTGATCTTTTTACCATTTGCATCCATTTCTGCAAAGTAAGGAAGAGCGCCCCACGATTTTGGATATACAACGTGAGCACCTTCAAATGCAGCTTCCATATCATCAGTTTCTTCAAAAGTGCTGCCATTTTGAGCGGCATATGCCTGACATTGTTTTGTAACTTCCGGATCGAGTTCAAATCCTTTTGGTCGAGCCAGAACTACATCCATCCCAAGAAGAGAAGGAGCCAGTGCTAAACTTTGCGGAACTGCAAATGGTTTTGAGGTGGAACCAGAATATGCCCAACTTATAACGAATTTTTTCTTTTTGAAATCACCGAATTTTTCTTTAATTGTAAGCATATCTGCCAGAGCCTGGCAGGGATGATATTTATCATCTTCCATATTAATAATTGGAATATCTGAATAGTGTGCAAATTCCTTCATTGTTTCATTAGCAAAACCATAAATCCACTGAGAAGGCTTGCCATACATACGAATAGCTAAAGCATCTCCTGTCCTGCTAAGAACCTGAGCAACGTCACATATCCGTTCTGTTTTGTAAGGAACTTCAAAACCTTTACGAGCAGGTGTGTAAGTTTTTCCTGGTTCAAGGTCTACATGAAATCCACCAAGTTGCTGTATTCCTGCAGCAAATGTACTTCTGGTTCTAAGTGAACTATTAAAAAACATTGTGTAAAGTGTTTTGCCTTTTAAAATATGTGATGTATCCTCATTCAATGCATAACGAGTTTTCAAATCTTCCGCTAATCGTAATAGAGTTTCCCATTCTTCTTTCGTATAATCAATTTCTGGGCTAAGCCAGTCGCGTCCTAAAAATTTGTTGCTTCTCATTTTTTATCTCCTAATTTTATATTTTTTTTGAATTTTCTAATTTGATTTTTTTTGTCAAGACAAAATTGTACTTAGAAATAAAAAAAATCCTCAATCACAAGTTATGATTGAAGGATTTTAATTTTTTTAAGAACTAAATCAATTTCGTTTTCACATATCAATCTTTTCTTCTGTCAAATCCAGATCGTCTCTCGCGCCCACATCTTCTATCAATCTCCACAAAAATTTGTTTGTGTCTCCTGCCGCCCATTCTTTTTTCAGATCCTCTTTTTACAAACATAAATCTCCTACATAAATCGTTTTTATATTATCATCTTATTTTCAAAAAATTCATTCAACTTTTATTCAAAATAATAAGCGTCATCCTTATGAATTTTAAAAATTTTGTCAACTTATTTTTTATTTTTTTTCAGATAATTTATTTTTGATTTTTTTTGTATTTTGTTTTTCTTTTTTTTCTATTTTTTTTGCTTTGAATTTTCCACAGTTTTGCATTTTGGAAACGACCATCCCAAACCACTTTGAAGAGAAATTTTCACAATGTCGGTTTTTCCAAAATGTGCAATTTTCACAAGCAACTTTCATCTCGTCAGACATTTTTTATCCTTTTAAGTTGCAAACAAGAATTTATAATTTTCATATGTTGACCAAATAATCTGAAAAATATTTTGAATTTTTTTGTTTTCTATAATTTTTTGTTCAGAATAATCAGATAAAATTTTGCCAGTTTTATCGTATTTTATATTAAAAATTCTTGAACTAAATTTAACTTCAAATTCGATACAATCTGTTTCACTTTTCAGATAAAATCCATTATTTTTAGATTTTCTAAAATTATTTTCATTCCAGAAAAGCGTGAATTTTTCTTTATATGGAGCACCTTCATAAGGGCAAAAAGTTTCACAATTTCCGCATTCATTACACATTTCGTAAATATGAAGTATCTGAAATAAATCATTAAAATCAAAATTTATGTCTGTTGGCGAATATTCGTGGTTAATTTTAATTGCAATATTTGCACGATTTGGACAGACATCCACGCATCGATTGCAAATCAAGTTGCATTTCAGACATCTTTTTGCCTCTTTTTCCGCATTTTTCATAGAATTCAAATTATCGACTTTTGGTTTGATATCGCTATGATTGGGAATGATATTCTCTTCATTTTGTGAACAAGAAAAAGTGTTTTTTGTCTGATAAATTTTTTCTTTATTTAAAATAATTTCAGCAACTTTTTTTCCATCTGCAATTGCTCGAACTACAGTAGAAGGTCCGCGAAGCGCGTCTCCGCCGACAAAAACATTTTTTGTATTTGTTTCAAATTTGTTAGCATTGATTTTTATTTTGTTTTCAGAAAGAATTTTTTCATCAACCATTTCGCCGATTGCGGAGATAATTGTATCGATTTCAAAAGTTTCATATTCACTCTGCATTGGCGCAGATATTCTTCTTCCATCTTCCGCGAATTTTCCAAGTTTCATTTTCTGACATTTCAGAATTCCATTTGAGAATGAGATGGGGGAGAGAAGTTCCTTGAAAATAATTCCTTCATCAATTGCAACATTTAGTTCATCAAAATCCGCAGGCATATACTTTTTGGTTCGTCGATAAATGATGAAAACTTTTTCAACTCCATTTATTCGCAAAGCACTTCTGGCACTATCTATTGCAGAGTTTCCACCGCCAATAATAGCGACTTTTTTTCCTAAATAAATTGAATTTTTTTGCTTTTTGAAATTCTTCAAAAATCCTATTGCATCATAAATTTTATGATTTCCATTTTCCAATTTTATTTCTCTTGATTTTGTAGCGCCGATTGCAAGATAAATGTATTTGAATTTCTGGCTTTTTAGTTTTTGAATTGAAAAATTTTTATCTACTCCAAACTGGAATTTTACTCCAATTTTTTTGATAATTTTTATATCATTTTCAATTGCTTTCTGAGGAATCCGAAAATTTGGAATAACACTTTGGACTGTTCCGCCTGGCTTATCTTTCTTGTCAAAAATCGTGACATCAAATCCATTTTTAGCAAGAAAATATCCTGCCGAAAGTCCAGACGGACCTGCTCCAATGATTGCAACTTTTATGTTGATTTTTTTCTCGACAAAATCTAAATTTTTTATAGCAGATTCAAATCCTTCTTCGGCTGCAATTCGTTTCAAATCGCGGATGAGTAACGATTCTTCATAAAAATTTCTAGTGCAACGAAGTTGACATTTGTGGTCGCAAATAAATCCTGTAATATGTGGAAGCGGATTTTTTTCGAGAATAATTTTTAGCGCTTTCTCAAATTCACCATTTTCAATCGCATCGATATATTCCGGAATGTCTTGATGAATCGGACAAATTTCCACACAAGGTGCATTTGTACAATCAAAAAGTGGTAAATCTTTTTGCGAAAATAAATCCTGCCAATGCTTCAATTCTGCTTTATAAAATTTTGAGTTTTTAATTATAGATTTCGAATATTTTTCAAGTTTCTGAAAATCTATTTTAGAAATAATTTTTCGTTCAATTTCTGAATCTATAATTTCGGATAACTGTTTTAGACGCAGATAGCCACCAGGTTTTAGAAGATTTGTGACGAGTGTAATCGGCGAAATTCCAATTTCAAAAATATCTTTTATGTTGTGGAAATTCGCACCACCAGAATATGAGATTTTTATGTCGCCATCGAATTCAGAAGAAATTTTTGAAGCGAGATTTATGGTAATAGGAAAGAGCGATTTTCCGGACATATACATTTCATTGCTGGGAAGATTTTTCGCTAAATTAATGACGGGCAAAGTGTTTGAAAGTTTGATACCAAATTGCTTATTATTTTTTTGCGAAAAAACATACAATTCCTTTATGATTTTCATCGCATCTGCAAATTGCAAATCGTCAGAAAATGTTTTTTGAGTCAATTCAATATTGTGAAAATTCATTTTTTTGAAGATATTTTTCACCGATTTGTAACCAAGTAAAGTGGGATTTAATTTTACAAAAGTATGAAGATTTTTCTCTTTTATCAGATATTTACAAATATTCTCTATTTCATCTGAAGGGCAACCGTGCATTGTTGAGAGAGTTGCGGAATTTGAAATATTTGGAGAGATGTTTTCGATATATTTTTTCCAATCGATTTCAAATGATTTTTGGGTTTGGAATTTTTTCAGCAGAATCGATTTGTATTCTGAAAAAAATTTGCTTTTAGAAGCATCTTTCATATTCTCAATAAATGTATTAATTTTTGAAGATTGAATTCCTTCCAAATCATATCCGACGCTCATATTAAAGATGATTTTCGGTTTTTCGGATAGAGAAAGTTTGAAAAATTTGTGAAGGATATGAATAAGAAGCCACGCTTTCAAATATTCTTCAAATGCCTGTTCTGTCGTTAGTTCTGTCGACCATTCTGTATTGTAACCTTCATCTACAGCGGAAATACACGGTTTTTGAATTTTAAGTTCATCCAGAATTTGGACAGTTTTAAGCTCAAAAAATCTTCCGCCACAAAGATATGCGGTGATTATATTTTGGGCAAGTTGCGTATGAGGACCAGCGGCAGGTCCGAGCGGAATTTCTAATTTTTCACCAAAAAAATTTACATATTTTTTGTTATTTTTGCGGAAGAAATTTTTTTCAGGAATTCCAAAGATTGTTCTGTGAAATTCAAATTCTGAAAATATCCATTTGGTTAGTTTTTCAAAAGAAATTGGCTGCATTATTTTTACCACAGAAAACTCAGCGAAATTACTTTATATCCTAAAAAATCTGTAAATTTATAGATTTGATTTAGAGTTTTCTGCAGTTGCTTTTATTGCTTGAATTATCTGCTTGTATCCAGTGCATCGGCAGAGATTTCCGGCAATTGCGTTTTTGATTTCCTCTTCAGATGGAGTTGGATTTTTTTGTAAAAAGGCAGTTGCACTCATAATCATTCCTGGTGTGCAAAATCCGCATTGAATTGCCCCAAATTTTATGAAATTTTTTTGCAAATCTGATAATTCGTCACCTTTTTGAACGCCTTCGATTGTGAGAATTTCTTTACCTTCAATTTGACCGGCAAGAATCAAGCAAGAGCAAACCGCGTCGCCATCGACGATTACAGTGCAAGCACCACATTCGCCGGCACCGCAACCCTCTTTTGTGCCAGTCAATCCAAAATCATCTCGGATTAAATCTAAAAGTCGCTTACTTTGGTCGACATTTTTTTCAATTGCCTTGCCATTTAGGACAAATTTTATTTTCACCAAATTCATATTTAAATAAAATATTCAAAAAATTATTTTATAAATATTGATTTATTTTATCTAACAAAACCTGTTTTTGAGAGACGCCAATAATTTGGTCCATAACTTTTCCATCCTTGAAAATAAGCATTGTAGGAATACTCACAATGCTAAATTTCTGAGCAATTTGAGGTTCGGATTGCACATCACATTTCGTAATTGCGACCTTATTCTCATCATATTCGTTTGTCATTTCTTCGAGGATTGGAGCCATCATTTTGCAGGGCATACACCAACTTGCCCAGAAATCGACTAACACAACTTTTTCGGAATTGACAACCTTATCAAAGTTGTCATTTGTTAATTCTAATGCCATTTTTTTTCCTTTCAATTTATTGTTCAGTTATAAATTTATTAGCTTCGAAAGCTGCGAGTGCGCCTTCACCGGCAGCGGTAATAATTTGTCTTAATTTTTTATCTCGGACATCACCAGCTGCGAAAATTCCTGGTATATTTGTTTTCATTGAAGAATTTGGTTGAGGAGGAATAAATCCATTTTTTGTCAATTCAATCTGATTCTGGAAAAGTTTGGTATTTGGCGAAATTCCAGTAAATATAAAAATTCCATCGAGATTTTGTTTTTTTTCACTTTTCTTAATTTTATTATAGAGAATTATGTGCTTGTCATCCTGATTTTCAAAACAGATTTTTTTTACAATAGAATCCCAAATAATTTTTATTTTCTTATTCGAAAATGCTTTTTCTTGGACGATTTTATCAGCTCGCAATTCATCTCTTCTATGAATCATAAAGACCTTTTCTGCATATTTTGTCAAGAAAACCGCTTCTTCAACTGCAGTATTTCCACCGCCAACAACCGCGACAATTTTGTCTTTGAAAAACGGAGCGTCGCAAGTAGCACAATATGAGACACCTCTTCCAATAAATTCTTTCTCGCCAGGAACATCAAGCAATTTTGGCGATGCACCAGCACATATTATCACACTTTTGGATTCATATCTATTTTTTTCAGTTTGAACGATTTTAATTTTATCGAGAAAATTAACAGAAGTGATAAATTCGGTTTTGATTTTCAGTCCGAATGAAACCGCTTGTTTTTCCATTTTTGATGCAAGTTCTTGTCCTAAAATTGGCTCATCAAATCCAGGATAATTTTCAATATATTCTGTCTTTAAAACTTGTCCACCAGCGAAATAATCTTTTTCGATAAGTATCGTTTTCAATTTATACCGAACTGCATACAAGCCAGCAGTAAGTCCCGCAGGACCGCCTCCAATAATGATTAAATCATACATTTTTATCATTCCACAGCTGGTTTTAATGCCAGGGATGTTGATTTCATATCTTTAAGAATCGAGTCAATCAGACACATTGCTTTGATGATGCTCGGACCTTTATTTAACATAACGCAGTCGGCGCGGTGAGCTCTAACGGCATCAGTGATTTCTGCACGAGATGGAATTCCTCGTTTCGCCAAATTTTCTAAAACTTGAGTTGCCCAAATACTTGTGATATGAGCTGCTTTGCAAAGCGAAAGGATTTCTTCCTGAACTCTGCCAATCCGATTCCAGCCGAGTTCGATTGCAAGATCTCCTCTTGCAATCATAACGCCAACTGGATAGACCTGCATAGCTTCAAGCAATATATCCAAAAGATTGTTAAATCCAGATTGAGTTTCAATTTTCAATATTATTCCAAGTTTACGATTCAAATTCTCTAAATTCAGATTACCAAGTAATCTCACAACATCTTCTGGGTAATTTATAAATGACATATTAACAACATTAGCATATTTTAACACAAATGGTAAATCCTGCTTATCCTTTTTTGTGAAGCTTGCTAATTTCAAATCAGTTTGTGGAAGATTAATTCCTTTATCAGCGTTGAGTTTTCCACCTTTTTGTGAAACATTTGTTATTAAAACCCGAACTTCATCTGGCGAAACATTTTGAATTTTTCCTTCAATTTCGCCGTCATCAAAAAGTATAGATTCATCACATTTGACCATATCAAATATCTCAGGAAAGCTGCAAGAAACAAAAGCTGGTTCGAGGATTCCAGAATCTTCTGAAATTTTCATATTTTGTCCTTGTATTTGCTTTTTCTTGAGAATGAGAATATCACCATTATTCAGAAATATAGGAATATCTTTTGCGGGAAGTTTGTCCACTATGAAGTAATCGTCTTTGGAAGAATAAATTTTTAATCCAGTTTCGAAATAGGTTGTTTTGGGCACTTCAGCGATGAAGCCAGATTGATATTTCTTAATAACTTTAATTTTGTGATTTTTATGAATTTTACTTTTGAGCTTAAGTATATCGCCATTTTTTATGGAATTTGGTTTGAAATTTTTTATCGGTATCAGCGGAAGATTCTCTTTTGTAGCTTGATTTTTTGTGAGATAAACTTTTGCTGATTTGAGAACATTTCCATACAAATCTTTTGTAGGTCGGATTTTTATAAATCCAGGTCCCTTTTTTAGTGCACCAGTCCGTATTTTGGGTCCACTTAAATCCATAGCGATTTTACACTTTTTGCGAATCTGTTTAGAAGCTTTGTGTATATTTTCAACCATTTTTAGCCACTCTTCAGCAGAATCGTGAGCACAATTTATCCTTGCACAGTTCATTCCATTTGCCATCAAATTGTAAACAAGTTTATAATCATCTGCAGCCGAAGATGGCAGAGTGACCATAATTCGCGTGCGCCTACCTTTGGAACGATATCCCAATAATGCCTTTGCATTTCGTCTAATATAACTCCTGCTTTTTTTAAATGTAGGTTTGCCTTTTGGAAATTTTGCTTTTCTCCCCATCATACTTATCAGAATTGAACGAGTGGTTTTTAAACTAGCCATAATGTGATTTTCCGCACTCGTCAATCGTGAAAGTCCCAAATCGCCAAGATATTTTTGTATTTTAGACAACTTTTTGGATTTCAGAGCACAATAATGCACTAGATTTTTGGCACTATTCTTATATTTAGGATGAACTCGCTCAAGTTTGTCTTTGTAACGCTCTTCCCATTCTTCAGTGAGATGAATTAGTTCATCAATTTGAAGAATCAATAAACTTATTTTCTCTTTTCTTTTCATAAGTTATTTTATTTTGTTAAGAATGTTATTAGCGTTCTTTTCTATTTCTAAAAACTCTTCTAAAAATTTAGTTTGATTTTCTCGCATCTCTTTATTCCAATCTGAACGACTTTTAACATTTTGTGCAGAGGGCACATTTTGCAAACCGTTTTGCAAAATTTCTGTTTCGTTTTCATAAATTTTTGCAAGTTCATTTAACAATTCTTCATCATAATCAAACTTGTCGAGATTATTAAGAAGATATTTCTTTGCATAATTTCGTGCAGAAATCAAACTATAATAAATCCACCAATTTGCAAGAACTGTTTCATCAAACTGTGCATCGTCCAATTCCTCGAAATGTTTCTCATCATTTAATGCTTTTATCCACTCTTCAATTGCTTTGATGCCTGAGAAATAGTTGTCATATTTTTCAGTTTGATAAAGTTCTTTGGCAAGAAGCAGAGAATTATCATATTCTGGAAAAATATCAACATCCTTTTTATCAGTAATGACAAATATGACCCAAGGCGTTTTTTGTGCGATTTCATAACCTTTTGTTTTATCGAAATATGTTCTGCAGAAAAATTCCTTGCCATCTTTTTGATAGCCGGTGACAATGCTCCATTCCGGGACTTGAATAAGATCAATCGCAATTACAGGCCAGCCCGAATCGATACTCTTCATCATAATTTGGCGAATTTCATCATCAGTTTTTGCAGATTTTGCCAACTCTTCACTTGGAAATGGACATTGTCCATTATACACTTCAAATGTGTAGCCCAATTTTGTCAGAATTTCTGACCCAAGATCTTTTCCGCAAGTAGCATCAGGAGAGCTTGGGCACCATTCATCAAAAAATTGCAAACGAAAAGCATATCCAGATAATCCCATAATATCTTCATAACTTGTCTGCTGGTCGAATTTTTCTTCAATTCTAAAAACTGTACCCAGAAACGAATTATCCATATTTAAATTCCAACCCAATTTTCCAATATTTTTGATAATTACCGCATCTTCATCTATTTTGTGTTCTGGAACCACCTCTTGAAGGTAAACTCCAATTTTTCCTTTTGGAATTGTGACAGAAATTTCTTCATCATTTCGTTTGAATACGACTTCAACATTTGGCGTTGACGCCGCCTCTTTGAGTTCTCCAAGATGATTTATGCATTCAACTTTTACATTATTATATCTGATTATGATGTCACCAGTTTGTGCTCCGACTTTTTTGAGGTTTGAATCTTCAGCAAAATTGATAATTTCTAATCCAAGTTTTTGTGATTCGTCCTTTTCTTCACATTTTGGTTCATCGGTCTCGTGGCTGTATGACTTATCAGCATAAACATAACTGCACAAGGCAGTTATAAAGATTATGACAATGATTATTTTCTTCATTGTATCTCCTGATATTTTTATTTTCAATCATTCTTTGTGACATATTTTGTCAAATTTTTTATTCATAATTTTTCAATCTCTTTTGCTAATTTTACTCGATATTCGTATACTAACTCGCTTCGCATCAGACATAACAATTCCTTAAATTTTGATAAGTGAATTGCGAAGTAATTTTTTAAACCTTGTCAATTTTTATCAAAATAATTTTCATAAAATTGAGCAATTTTTAGAGAAAAAGAAAGCCCATCCACAGAAATGTGAGTGGGCTTAAAATCTTTTATCAGGATTTAATGAATTTCAATTTGCTTTTTGCTTTCGACTTTCTTCAGTTTGGGGAATGATATTTTAAGAATTCCATTATCAAAATTTGCCTTGATATCCTTCTCTTTAATATTTTCGGGAAGGGTAAATGAGCGAGTAAATTCACCGAAAGTGCGTTCTCTTCGATAATACTTGTGATTCTCAATCTCTTTATTATTTTCTGTTTTTCCTTTGACGGTTAGCGTTCTTCCATCCAATTCGATTTCGATATCATCTTTCTTCAAACCTGGAAGTTCAAAATCCATCACAAGATTATTGTTTTTTTTGTAGATATCAACTGGAATTTGGCAAGTTCGCGAGTCAGAAAAATTTGGCATAAAGTCCTGATCAAAGAATCTGTCCATCCAACCCAAGAAGGGTTCATACTTGATTAAAGCCATTTTTTGCTCCTTTCTTATCTCTAATTTTTTCGACCATCTTTTTGACGGTTTAAAATATAATATAAGCGGGAAAATGTAAATGTCAATAAAAAATTAGCACTCTCGGTGCTGGAGTGCCAATTGTGAATAAAATTATGATTAAATAAAATTTTTCTTGACAAATAAAAATAATAATATATTTTTTGGTCAAAATTATTTGAATAAAAAATTTAAGAGAAAAAAATGAAAAAAATTATTCTACTTTTATTTGCTATAACGCTTTCTTTCGAAGTATATTCAGCTGAACCAAATTTTGAAAAGTGGCAAAAAGAAAATCCAAATTCCTTACCTCATTGGATGACTGAAGAAGAAAAACTTCGCAAAGATGAAATTGGTAGGAATTTTTACGAAACCGATCCTCCAACGGGAACAATTCGTAATATCGCAGAATTTGAACCGATGGAAGGCGTGCTTATTCGTTATTCGTTTGGAATTAATTATGATGTGATTGCCGAAATGTCGGAAGATGTGATAGTAACAACTATTGTTACAAATTCAAGTCAGGAAAATACCGTGCGAAGTTATTATCAGTCAAATGGGGTGAATCTTGCTAACTGCAATTTTCTGCACGCACCTTCCGATTCATATTGGACGCGAGATTACGGACCGTGGTACATTGCGGTTGATGGTAATGTGAGTATTGTAAATTTTCCTTACAATCGTCCGCGCCCGAACGACAATGATATTCCGATAGAGATGGCAGATTTTTTGAACATTGACCTTTACGGAATGGATGTCATTCACACGGGCGGAAATTATATGACAGACGGAATGGGAACGAGTGCTTCCTCAGATTTAGTTTGGGAAGAAGAGTCGCAATCGCAATCACAAATCCTTCAAAAAATGGAAGATTATTTGAACATTACTGAGTATCATGTTGTTGCCGACCCCAATAATACTTACATCGATCACATCGATTGTTGGGCAAAATTCCTTGATGTGGATAAAATTCTCATTCGTTCAGTTTCGACCAGTCACGCTCAATATGACGAAATTGAAGCAACCGCCACATATTTCGCAAATCAAACTTCATCTTATGGCACCCCGTTTGAAATTTATCGCGTTTACACTCCGCAAGATCAGCCTTACACAAATTCACTTATTTTGAACAATAAAGTTCTCGTGCCAATTACTGGTTCCAGTTGGGATGATGATGCTCTTCAAACTTACGAAGAGGCGATGCCCGGCTACGAAGTTTTGGGCTTTACCGGTAGTTGGGAATCCACAGATGCACTTCACTGCAGAACAAAAGGAGTGGCAGATCGTGAAATGCTCTACATTCGTCACATTCCGATGGAGCAAAATGCTCCCATTGGAACAGATTACG